>Ga0181529_10007676_pt1 | contig 10693 bp, 9 predicted proteins | sample PEATcosm2014_Bin_36_FD_119763 | JGI IMG/M metagenome (GOLD analysis project Ga0181529, IMG submission 119763) | Peatland microbial communities from MTU Mesocosm Facility, Houghton, MI, USA - PEATcosm2014_Bin10_30_metaG | ecosystem: Environmental > Terrestrial > Soil > Wetlands > Peat | place... | reverse complement strand
AGGTTGACGCAGCAGCGCAGCAGGATGTGCTGGCAATTATCGATGGTCTCGCCGGGCTGGTCTGGCAGGTCCGGTAGCGCGTAGGAAGTGGCGCGCCCGCCGAGGAAAGGGCGCGCCTCGAACAGATCGACGCTGAAGCCCGCTTCGCCCAGCGCGGCCGCCGCGGCCAGTCCGGCCAGCCCGCCGCCGGCGATCAGCACGCTACTCATTCAAATGCCAGTATGCCACGCCACGAGTTACGGGTCGCCGCTGCCGGCACCACTATAATTGAGGTAATGCCGACCACGGAAGAGGCGCGCCGGCGTCTCGCCGCGATTCCCGGGCTGACCGTCGCCACCAACACTCCCCTTGCCAGCTACACGCGCTTCGGTATCGGAGGGCCGGCCGATATCTATGCCGAAACCGATAGCCCGGAGGCCTTCACGACCGCCATGGATGCGGCTCGCGCGAGCGGCATCCCCACCGTGGTGATCGGCGGGGGAACCAATCTGATCGCCTCCGACCAGGGCTTCCGGGGCATCGTACTGCGCTATCGCGCCGACCGGCTGGAAGCTCACGGCACGTGCATCCGCGCGGAGGCCGGCGCGGTTCTCCAGAGCCTGGTCGATTTCGCCATCGAGCGGGGTCTCAAGGGCCTGGAGACGCTGGCCGGCATACCGGGATCGGTGGGGGCGGCCATCTATGGCAATGCCGGAGCGTACGGCCACTCCATCTCCGAGCGGGTTGACCGTGTGCGCTTCTTCGATGGCGCCGCGGTGCGGGTGTTCGGCAACCGGGAGTGCGAGTTTGCCTATCGCGAGAGCGTCTTCAAACGCCGCAAGGAGTGGATCGTATTCTCGGTCGAGCTGTCGCTCGAAGCCGGCGACGCCGCCGAACTAAGCCAGACCGCCGGCGAGATTCTGCGCGTGCGCAATGAAAAGTTCCCCGTGACCATGAAGTGCGCCGGCAGCATCTTCAAGAACCTGCTGTTCGACGCGCTCCCGGAGTCCGCCGCCCGCGAAGTGCCGGCCGCGGCCGTGCGCGAAGGCAAGATCCCGGCCGCCTGGTTCCTGGAACAAGCCGGCGCGAAGGGCATGCGCCGCGGCGATATCCACGTGGCCGCCTATCACGCCAACCTGATTTATAACGGCGGCACGGGCACCGCCGCCGACCTCTGCGCGCTCATCCGGGAATTGAAAGAGCGCGTACGGGCGCGCTTCGGCCTGGAACTCGAGGAAGAAGTGCAGTACGTAGGCTGAATCCGGGGCCGCGGCCGGGCGGCCGCGCAAATAAGGGTACCATGTTACAGGAAACCGCAACCACACGAAGAGGAGACGGCACTCACCATGAAGGGTAATCCCAAGGTTATTCAAGCTCTCAATCAAGCGCTTACCGAGGAGTTGATCGCCATCAATCAGTATTTCCTGCACTCCGAAATGTGCGAGAACTGGAAATACGACCGGCTCGGCGAGCACATCAAGAAACAGTCCATCGACGAGATGAAACACGCCGAAGCGCTCATCGAGCGCATCCTGTTTCTGGATGGCACGCCGGACATGACGGAGCCGATGCAGATCAATATCGGGCCCAACGTCAAGGCCCAGATCGAGAGCGACCTGAAGCTTGAAATCGACGCCGTGGGCATGTACAACCGCCACGTCGAACTGGCGCGGCAGGAAGGCGACAACGCCTCCCGCGAGCTGTTCGAGAAACTGCTGCGCGACGAAGAAGAGCACGTGGACTGGCTGGAGGCGCAGCTTCATCAGATCGAAGAGATCGGCTACCAGCGCTATCTGGCGCGCCAGATCGAGGACGAGAAGTAAATAAGAGAATCTAAAGCCGCCGGGAAGATCCGCCGATTATAGTCCGTGTCACCGTTGTGACACGGGCCCATGACCGATGCGATCTTCACCCCGGCGGCGCGCCGGCACGTTGCGCTGTTGAAGCGGGCCATCCAGCCCGCCCTGGAACGCCTGGACCGGCGCTTTCGCGTGCTACTCCGCAAGAGCGGTTACGACGCGGCGCAGATTCGCGCTCTCGCCGCCATCACGCCGGGGGCCGCGGCGCGCCTGCGGTCCCTGGGACAATTCCTGGAACAAGTGGAATACAACGGCCGCCGCCTGGCCAAGATGAACCTGTCGCCGGCCGAGGTGAACGACGCCCTGCGCCAATTCGGCGCGCTACTGGAAGCGGATCTCGGAGGGCGGCACGCACCCGCGTGCGAACAGTTGCAACTGGCCACCCTGCTGGCAGTCGATAACGCCTTCTACCAGGTGCGTGAGAGCGAAACCCAGGCCTTCTTCGGGCTGTACCACGCCGAGTTGGAAGCAGAGGGTCTGCCGGATATGTTGCAGCGGTTCGTCGGGATCATGACGCGGACCTTCCGCGCGCGGGCCGGCCGCCTGATACTGCTGAAAGAGCCACTGCCGCACGCCCTGGCGCGTCCTCTTTACATTCGGCGCGGGGACGGCCGCCGGCGTTTGATCGCCGATCCGGCCATGCGCGGCCGGCATGCCTCCTATTGGTCGTACCCGGTTCAACCCGCCGCGGTGCTCCAGCTCGGCTTCGACATGGCGTATCCCTGGTTACCTCGGGAACTGGTGTTGCTTGAAACCATGGCGGGCCGCTGCCGGGAAGCCATCGAGCGTGTGCGCCTGGCGCAGGAACTCCGCCGCCTGGAGGCCGAGGCGCGCCAGGCCGAGGAGGAGGAACGCCGCCGCATCGGCCGCGAGCTGCACGACGAAGCCGGGCAATCCCTGCTGCTGTTGCGCCTCCAACTGGAGCTGATCGAGCGCGATGCGCCCGCTCCGCTCGCGGCGCGGCTTGCGGAGGCGCGCGAGACCGCCAGGCACACCATCGAGGAACTGCGCCGCATCGTGGCGGCCTTGGGACCCTCGGTGCTCGAGCGCCTGGGGCTCAAGGCCGCGCTCCGGCAACTGGCCGGCCGCTTTCGCAAGATGCATTCAGCCCGGATGCGGTGCCAGATCGGCGATCTTCCCGGCCAGCTTCCCAGGCGGTCCGGGGAGGTGATCTACCGGGTCGCCCAAGAGTCTTTACAGAACATCGCCAAACATTCCCAGGCGACCTTCGTAAACCTTTCGCTGCGCGCCGCCGATAGAACATTCAGGCTGAGGGTTTCGGATAATGGCGCCGGTTTTGATATGGAGGCCGCGAAAGCGAAGGCAATGTCCTTCGGAATGGCGGGTATGCGGGAGCGGGCCGCGCTCCTCGGTGGGACACTCGCCGTCGACAGCCGCCCTGGCAAAGGCGCAACTGTCGTCCTCCAATTGCCCCTTGGCTAAGCACGGATGGCACTCATGTCTAAAATTCGCGTATTGTTGACCGACGATCACACGCTGTTCCGCCAGGCGATTGGCGGCATGCTGACAGCGGAGACCGATATCGATGTAGTGGCGGAAGCGGCCACTGCCTCCGATGCCCTCACCCTGGCTCGGGAAACGCACCCCGACGTAGTTCTGATGGATATCGGGATGACGGGAATGAGCAGCTTCGAGGCCACCCGGCTGATTCGCAAGGAGTTGCCCGAAACCCGCGTGGTATTCCTCTCCATGTACGACGACGACGACTATCTGGCCGAATGCGTCGACATCGGCGCCAGCGGGTACATTTTGAAGGAAAGCCAGGCCGACCAACTGGTGACCGCCATCCGCGAGGTGCACCGTGGAGGCAGCTATCTCAGCCCCCGGCTGCTCACCCGGTTGGTGGATGGCTTCCGCTCGCAGGCCGCTGGCTCGCCGCGGCAGGCGCGCTTCGGGACGCTTACCAAGCGCGAGCGCGAGATCCTCAAACTGCTGGCGGAGGGCAAATCCGTCAAGGATATCGCCGCCACGTTCGAGCTGAGCGTGAAGACCGTGGAGGCCCACAAGTTCAACCTCATGCGCAAGCTCGATATCCACAACAAAGCCCAGCTCGTGCAGTACGCCATTCAGAAGAAAGTGATTCGCCTCAATGAGACGGCCGCGAATTGAGCGCTGGCCGGGAAGGCGGACCGTCACCGGGCCGCCGTCAGAAGCGCGTCACTTCCGTGAAGTTGAAATCCCGCACCTTCATGGCGGGCACCACCATGTCGCCGGCCTCTTCGCCCGAGGCGCGCACTGCCGGGGAAAGCGCCTCCACCTTGGAAAGCATCTCGATCAGGCTCTCGTTGAAACGGAAATTCCGCACCCCCGCCGTCACGCGGCCGCCCTCCACCAGGAAGGTGCCGTCGCGCGTCATGCCGGTGAAAATCTTCTGGTAAGGGTCCACTTCCCGGATGTACCACAGCCGCGTCACCAGGATTCCGCGTTCAGTGGAGGCCACCATCTCCTCCACCCCGCTGTCGCCGCCTTCGATAGCGATATTTCCGGGCGCCTCGCCGAGTTCATTGGGCAGCGGGAATCCGTGGCCGGTCGGCGCCACGCCGCTCACGGCCGCGGCCTGGCGGCTATAGGCGATCTCGCGCACCACGCCGCGCTCCACCAGCGCCAGCGGCCGTCGCGGCACCCCCTCGCCGTCGAAGGGCGGGCCGGACTGCAGCGGGTGGAACGCATCGTCGCGGATCGTGATATTGTCCCCGAAGATCTTCTTTCCGATGCGGTCGTTCAGAAAGCTGCGTCCATCGCGGATCGCCGTGGCGCTGAAGTCCGCGAACATTTGGCCGGTCAGGTCCAGCACGGCGGCAGGCTCCAGGATCACGGTGTGACGGCCCGGCGCCAGTTCGCGCGGCGCCCGGGATTCGGTGGCCTTCCCCGCCGCCCGCCGCGCCAGCGCCACCGGGTCCAGATCGGCGTGATGGCAGGCGCTGGCCTTAGCCCAGCCGGAACAGTCCGTGCCCATGGCGGTGATGGAGAAACGCGCCATAGTCTCGCGGTGAACCGCCGAAAGGCCGCGCGAATTCATCAGGGTCAGGGTGGATTCTCCAGTGGAGTAGATTCCCGCGGCGGTCTGGCCGGCCTCTTCCACCACGCGAATGGCTCCCGCCACGGCCCGCGCACGCTCTTCCGGCGTGGCTCGTGCCGTGGCCTCGAAGAATCGCTCCACGCCCTGGATGGGAGCGGCTTCCGCCAGCGGCAGCAACTCCGGATCGGCCTCGTTCAAGCGCGTGATGGCGATGGCCTGCTCGACCACCGCGCGGATGCCCTCTCGGTCCAGCCGGTTGGTCCCGGCCCGCGCCGTGCGGCCATCGATTACCGGGCGCACCGAGAGGTGCCGTTCGTGCTCGGCCACATTCTGATGGATGGCGTTATTGGCGAAGCGCGTCAGCGCGTTCGATCCCGAGCCGATCATGGCCTCGATTTCGGTCACGCCCAGCGCGCGCGCCGCATTCACAACCTGGCCGAAAATTTCCGCCGCCTCGAAGCTATCAGCCGCCATACGCGCTCCCGATGCGGATCTTGCGGAAACGCGCGGGGCTGGCGCCGTGGCCCGTGCCCATCACCTGTTCGGGTTGGCCCTTGCCGCAGTTCGGCACGCCCCACAGTGTCCAGTGCTCCGGCCCGGCGATGGCCGCACAGGCATTCCAGAACTCCGTCGTGATGCCGCTGTAGCTCGGGTTCTTGAGCATGCGCACCCGCTTGCCGCCGCGAATCTCCCACCCGATCTCGCACCCGAACTGGAAGTTGTAGCGTTTGTCGTCGATCGACCAGCTTCGGTTGGTCTCCATGTAGATGGCGTGGTCGGCGCCAAAGACCTCCTCGAGCGATTGCCGGCCGGGTTTCAGGCTCACGTTGGTCATGCGGATCAGCGGCAGGCGCGCCCAACCGTCGGACCGCATGCAGCCGTTCGATCTCGGCTCGCCCACCGCCGCGGCAGTCTCCCGCGAAGTCATGTAGCCAACGAATTGCCCCTCGCGAATGATGTCGGTGCCCTGCGCCGGCACGCCCTCATCGTCGAAAGCGAAAGTGCCGAGACCTGGTCCGTGCTCCAGGCGCGCATCGCACACCACATCCACGATCGGCGAGCCGTATTGCAGGCGCCCCAGCTTATCCAGCGTGAGGAAGCTCATCCCGGCATAATTCGCCTCGCTGCCCAGCACGCGGTCGAGCTCGATGGGGTGGCCGATCGATTCGTGAATCTGCAAGCCAAGCTGCGAGCTATCCAGGATCAGGTCGAATTCCCCTTCCGGGCACTTGTCGGCCGTGTGCAGCGCCACCGCCTCCTCGGCCACCCGCGGCGCGTTCTCCAGGAGGCGAAGCTCGTCGACCAACTCGTAGCCCTTCAACTGGTACTGCCCGCCAAACGAGTTTGGGTACGAGCGCCGCTGGATATCGCCGTCTTTGTAACTCAAAGCCGAAAAGCCCGCGCCGCTGGTTTGGCGCGTCTGGTCGATCAGGCTGCCCAGCGTGGAGGCGAACACCTGCCGCCGCCGCTCGAAATGCATGGAAGCCTCTGCCAGGCTGACCGCCGGATTCCGCCGCAGCTCCTTATCCACGGCCAGCAGCTCCGCCAGGTTCCGGTCCACGGGGATGGTAAACGGGTCGATGGCGCAGGGCGAAACCCAGGTGGCCTCGTACTTCTCTTCCGGCGCCAGGGTCGTTTCGTGCTTGCGCGCGGCCATTCCGGAGCGCGCGATTTCGAGCGCCAGTGCCGCTGCCCGCGCGATGCCGTCCCGCGCGAGGTCGTCGGTGGCCGCGAACCCCCAGCAGCCGGACGCCAGCACGCGGATACCGATCCCCCGTGATTCGGAGCTTGAAACGTGCCCCGCCTTGCCGTTCTTGGTCGTGACTTCGCGCTCGCGGATCTCCAGGGCGCGCACATCCGCATAGGAAACGCCGCGCCCCACCACCGCATCGAGCGCCTCCAGAGCCAGGTCTTTCATCGCGGGGTGATCAACCCTCCGAGTTTATCCTGCTCCCCGGAGGCCGTCCGCGGAAAGCGCGTGGCGTACGCTTCCGGATACTTCAGGCCGGAGCCGGTGTTGTAGAGCACTATGCGATCGGACGGCTTTAGAAAGCCGCATGCCAGCAGCTTGGCAAGCGCCGCCACGCACGCCGCACCCTCGGGAGCCGCATAGATGCCCTCGTCGGAGGCGAGCTGAATGCCGGCATCCAGCATCCCTTCATCGCTCACTGCGATGGCTGTGCCGCCGCTCTCGCGCACCGCCCGCAGGATCAGGAAATCCCCTAATGGCTTGGGGACGCGCAGTCCGGCCGCCACCGTTCGGGATCCCTCGAAGAACCGGCTGCGGGGTTCGTGCTCTTCGAAGGCGCGCACGACCGGCTGGCAGCCCTCGGCCTGCACGGCGATCATTTTCGGCCGCCGCGAGCCGATCCAGCCCAGCCTCTCCATTTCGTCGAAGGCCTTCCACATGCCAATCAGCCCCACGCCCCCGCCGGTGGGGTAGAAGATGGCCTCGGGCAGTTCCCATCCCAATTGCTCGGCCACCTCGTAGCCCATGGTCTTCTTGCCTTCGATGCGATACGGCTCCTTGAGCGTGCCGACGTCGAACCAGCCCTCGGCCGGTGCGCGCTCGGCCACCACCCGCGCGCAGTCGCTGATGAGGCCATCGACCAGCGTCACGTGGGCGCCGTAGGCCATGCATTCCAGGTAATTGGCCTGGGGGACGTCGCGCGGCATGAAGATGTAAGCTTCGATCCCGGCCGCGGCCGCGTAAGCCGCCAGCGCGCTGGCCGCGTTTCCGGCCGAAGGGATAGCCGCCTTGCGTATGCCCAGCTCCACGCACATCGAGACCGCGCAGGAAAGGCCGCGCGCTTTAAACGAACCCGTGGGATTGAGACTCTCATCCTTGATCCAGAGCGCTTCGGCTCCCAGCCGCGCCCCCAGGCGCCGGCTGCGGATCATGGGCGTCCAGCCTTCTCCGAGGGAAACGATAGCGTCATCCACCGGCGGCAAAACCGGGGCGTAGCGCCACATGGAGGCAGGGCCGTTCGCGACTTCCCGCCTTCTCCACCTCTGCCGGATGCGATCCAGGTCGTAGTGCGCCAGTAGCGGGCCCCCGCATTCGCAGAGGTTGGCGGCCACTCCCGCCTCGAACCTCTTATTGCACAAACTGCATTGCAGATGCGTGGCTTTTGGCATTCAGTACTAAAGTCTAGCATCGGTGGGGCGTGCTTTAGCTTGCCAGACAGGGTACTATTACCCACCCCGTACCCCTGGCTCTTATGCCTAAACTTCCCGGGTGCTCAGATTGAGATATGCACGCAGCCGACGCACTTCCCTTCTTCCTGTTCGCTCTTGGGGACCTTGTTGCGCTGATTTGGATCCGGCAATGGCGCCGCCGCCAAAAGCTGACTAAGCGCATGATTGCCAGCCTGAGCGCGGGCATCCGCCAGGAGATGGCCGTTAACACCGGAAGGCGCCTGGCGCGACAGACTAGCTGAGCTGTTCGAGCTCGCCTTCGAGCAGGGCCACGTGGTCTTCTTCTTCCGCGGCTAGTTCCAGGCAGAGATCTTTTTCGAGCCCCGCCGGGAGGTCGTTAGCCAGCCTCCGGAAATGATCGCGGGTGCGGCGTTCCATTTCAAGCGCCACCTGGTACAGATCCTGCACCGCCGACTCCTCGGTCAATCGAATGCCGCGAAAGAGCCAGTTGGAAAGCAGCTTCTGCTCGTCCAGCGAAAGTTCCACCACCTCGCGATCCAGGTGGGCGTGGTACTTCTCCTCGAGCTCGTGAAGATGGTCCAGTTCGGCCTCGTAGAGCCGCTCGAGCACCGTGCGCTGCTCCGGCGTGATTGCGCGAAGGCGCGCCAACTTGTAGAAATGGAACGAGTCCAATTCGAACTGCACGGCGTCCCGGATAGCCTGGAAGCGCATTGAATCGCCCAGGTCCCGCCCCGGAATCACCTCCAGCTCGCCGCCGCACAGGAAACATTTTCCATACGGAATGGCAAAACCGCTGGTCAGCTTGAAACAGCTCTTGCAGCGCCAGCTATAGCGCACCTGGGCGCAGCAGATCTCGTCTTCTTCCACAACCCTGCGGCATTTCGGACAAGAGGATGGCATATTAAACGCACTCCGCCTTTGCATTCTCGCGCGGCTGATCCTGCGCGCTACCCGGCCTTACCAGACCCATGTACTCCAGCATGCCCTGAGCCGCCCGCCGTCCCGCTCCCATGGCTAGGATCACGGTGGCCGCCCCGGTAACGATATCCCCGCCCGCGAACACTCCGGGGTAGGACGTCATGCCGGTGGCCTCGCTCACCTCGATATAGCCCCATTTGTTGATCTTCAGACCGGGCGTGGTCTGGGCGATAATCGGGTTGGCCGTGGTGCCCAGCGCGTAAATCACGGTATCTACGTCTACCAGGAACTCGGAGCCGGCCATCGCCACCGGCCGCCGGCGGCCCGAGGCATCCGGTTCACCCAGTTCCATCTTCTGACAGCGCATACCGGTCACCCATCCCGAGGCATCGCCCACGATCTCCACCGGGGCGGTGAGCCACATGAACTGGATGCCCTCTTCGATGGCGTGCTCCAGTTCCTCGGCGCGTGCCGGCGATTCACGCCGCGAGCGGCGGTACACGCAGGTCACCGATTCCGCGCCCATGCGCAGCGACACGCGGCAGGCGTCCATGGCCGTGTTTCCGGCTCCCACCACCGCCACGCGTTTGCCCATGCCCACCGGCGTATCGTAGAGCGGCTGCCGGTAGCCCCGCATCAGGTTGACGCGCGTCAGGAACTCGTTGGCCGAAAAGACTCCGTTGAACGCTTCGCCGGGGATGCCCGCGAATTTGGGAGATCCCGCTCCGGTTCCCACGAAAGCGGCGTCGTAGCCCATATCCGTGAGCAGTTGAGGAATGGTGAACAGCTTGCCGACGATCGTATCGAGCCGGATTTCGACCCCCATCTTCTTGAGGTTCTCGATCTCCGCGTCGATGATGATGTCCGGCAGGCGGAATTCCGGGATGCCGTACTTCAGCACTCCGCCGGCCACGTGCAGCGCCTCGAAAATCGTCACCTGGACGCCGTTGCGCGCCAACTCGCCCGCGCAGGCCAGGCCCGCTGGTCCGGAGCCGATGATGGCGGCTTTTTTCGCCACCGGTAAGACGGCGGGCGCCTCATCCCAGCCCCGCCCCATCCCGCAATCGGCCACGAACCTTTCCAGGCGCCCTACGGCTACCGGCTTCAGCTTGGCGCCCACCACGCAGGTAGCCTCGCATTGCGATTCCTGCGGGCAAACGCGGCCGCACACCGCCGGCAAAGCATTGGTGCTCTTGAGGATCTGATAAGCGCGCTTGATATCCTTATGGGCCAGCGCGGCGATGAAGCCGGGTATATCGATGCCCACGGGGCAGCCCGGGACGCAGCGCGGCTTTTTGCAGCGGATACAGCGTTCGGCTTCGTGCAGCGCGGCTTCCAGGTCCAGGCCGAGCGCCACTTCCTTGAAATTGTGGATGCGCTCCGCCGGCGGCTGGTGCGGCATGGGCGAGCGTTCCTGCGGGATATTCTTCAGGTTCTTCGGTACCAGCGGCCCGGGGGCCTGGGCCACCGGCTCCGGCAACGCACAGGTGGAAACCGGCTGCCCGTCGCTTTCACTGGCCTTATATCCCGCTAGCGTCGCCGATTCGTTGCGGAAGCGATCGAGCGCGGCCTTCTCTTCGCGCACAAAGCGCTTCTGGCGCAGCGCCAGCTCGTCGAAATTCACCAGGTGGCCGTCGAAATCCGCGCCATCCACGCAGGCGAATTTCATGTCGCCGCCCACCGTCACGCGGCACGATCCGCACATCCCCGTGCCATCCACCATGATCGAGTTCAGGCT
>Ga0181529_10007672_pt1 | contig 10696 bp, 9 predicted proteins | sample PEATcosm2014_Bin_36_FD_119763 | JGI IMG/M metagenome (GOLD analysis project Ga0181529, IMG submission 119763) | Peatland microbial communities from MTU Mesocosm Facility, Houghton, MI, USA - PEATcosm2014_Bin10_30_metaG | ecosystem: Environmental > Terrestrial > Soil > Wetlands > Peat | place... | reverse complement strand
TTTCGTTGACACCCGCGGGGCGCGCACGTAAACAGCCGCGCGGACGGGGCTGTAGCTCAGATGGGAGAGCGCTGCAATCGCACTGCAGAGGTCAGGGGTTCGAATCCCCTCAGCTCCACCAAGACGCCGCGCCTTTCGGATTTGCTGAGAAAATCAGGCGATTGAGCGGCGGGTCGGACGGCCCGCGCAGCCAAAGGCGCATGCAATGGGCTCGCCCGAGGGCTGACTTTCCAGTGAACGGACCGACGGCGTGCGCTTCCTCGCTCACCTGCGAGTCGCCGCCGGTTCGGATCGCGCCTCGGCGCGATTCTGCGCCATGCCGCGAGGAGCGCTCCGCGCCCGCTCGCACGAACATGCGACCTTCCTTCGCCATGGCGGGGTCAGTTACCTGACCTTGCGGCGCCAACGCCAAGCGAAAGCGCCGCGTTCGGGATGCGCGTTCGCGCCCGTCAAGGTGCGGGACGCTCGCGCCAAAGGGTCGTAGCAGGTCACGAGCCCCATCTGACAGCCGATAAGCCGCGCGCCTGCGCCGCGTTCGAACCGCAGCGCGACGCCAAGGTCGATCGCGACGCTGCAGACTTCCAGGCGGCGGCGAGGCGACAACGGGCCGAAAACGCAATTGTCGCAAAACGTGGCGAGCGATCTTTGCGTCAGATACGCCCGGACGCACGCGGCAGTCGTCATGCGCGGCGTCGGCGCTTTGCGCGACGGTCGGCCAAGAGCGTGAGCGTGCGACGACACGGAGCAATTCCCGACTTTCACCACGGCGCGTCGAGCGGAGACGGCAAATCTGGCGGCAGACCTTTCCCTCCAGCGTCGCGCAAATACGTCGGGGGAAAAGCCAATTCATTAAGAATCGTCGTGTTGACGCCTGTTCCGTGATCCATCATACAAATCATGGATCTCCGGCTTACTGGCGCGCTTAATGTCGCCATTTCGGCGCTCTATGGTGAGGGTTGTTGCGCGCACGGGGTCCCGGAAATGCGCCCGGATCCTTGACGATGGCTTCAATTTGCCGGGCGACGGCGCTGGAGATTCTCGCCTCGACGACGAGATGGGGAGTGTCAGCTTCGAGTTCGGTGAGGAGGATGAAAGGCTTGAACGACGCCGGCATACAACGCTCCATGTCCTGGCTTCACACATCGGCGATGGGTAAAGTTCGAGCGGGCAGACAAACGCTTTCCTCCCTGACCTAAGGTTAGTCGGCTTTCGAATCGTTGAACAGGGCAAAACTAAGTCTAATTGTTCAAATGTTGGGCGAGGGCGGGGCGGGAACTGGGCTAGAGGAGGTTGAAGCGGATGGCGGCGGATTTGCAGGGCGACGCCGGAAGGTCGGCCGGCGCTATAAACGCTTGGCGAAAGCGGGTCTTTGCCGAACGACTGCGGGTCTTGATGGATGAACGAGGCCTGAACGTCGGAGCTGTCGCACAATTGTTACAGAAGAAGCTGGGCGGCGACTTTAATCGCGACAACATTTCACACTATCGCGCCGGTCGTTCCTTGCCTCGCCCGCGCGTGCTGAAGGCGCTGAGCGACGTCTTAGGCGTGGAATCGTCCGATTTGGCGCCGCCGGTCGGCGAGGACGCTATGCGCGCGCCGCTTGATGCTGCGTCAGGCAAGAGCGATCTTGCCCAGACGCCCGCATTGCATCCTGACGTTCAGGGCGAGCCAGGCGAGGGTTCGGCCGCGCCAGCCTTCAAGATCGACGACTTGTCCGACGGCGAAGCGTGGCTGCAGATCAATCAAAAGCTGTCCTGGCCAACCGTTATTAAGATTCTTCAAGCACTGAAGGGCGAAACGCCAGATAAGGCCTGACCGCGGCGCCGCGTTCCCGCCGTCGCCGAGCTTCCATTTTCGACTGTCAGGCTGAAGCGCGACGCCGTTTTCCGGACGGAATCGCGTTTGGCGACCGTTACGCGTCCACAGACGAGGGCGAAAACGGAATAGTTAAAAAAAATTTAAATGACTTAATTTAATGGCGTGATCTTAATTATCTGGTAAGGACGGGGCGGCGGGAACGAGCGGAAGCGACGGCCTCAGCTGAATTTCGGCGGCGATGGGAATGGCGGCCGACAGGCGAGGCGTGAGCGGCCGAATTTTGCCGGTCCGACCGAGGCCGAGACTCTGCGACGGGAAAGGCCAAGTGAAAATGATGCTGATTGAACTGCCGCCCGACGCCGGGCCGGCCGCCGCTCCAACGTTGTCTGCCGCCAACTGGCGCGCCAAGAAGATCCTTCTGGTGGCGCACAAGTTTCCGCCTTTCATGGGCGGCATCGAAATGCACACCTACGAGGTCGGCCGCCGGATGGCGGCATGGGGCCACGCCGTCACCGTGCTGACCGGCGATCCGACGGGAAAACTGGCGAAGGAAGAAAACGTCGAGGGCATGCGCGTGCTGCGCGTTCCCGTCTACCCCAAGTCGAGCGACGTCTTCTTCGCCCCCAGCCTCTATGGCGCCGTCGCCGCCGCCGACTGCGACGTCATCCACATTCAGGGCTTCCACACGCTCGTTCCGCCTGTCGCGATGACGGCTGGCGCGCGAACCGGCAAGCCATACGTGCTGACGTTCCACAGCGGCGGCCATTCGTCTCGGGCGCGCAACTTGGTTCGAGGCCTGCAGCGCGCGGTTCTCCGCCCGTTGCTGGCCAGGGCCGACAGACTGATCGCCGTTTCCGAGTTCGAAGCCAGCCACTTCGCCGCCGGCCTGCGCATGCCGAGAGAGCGGTTCGTCGTCGTTCCCAACGGCGCCGAAATCGAGGCCGGGCCGAGCGTCGGCGCGGTCGACCAGACGAAGCCGCTGATCATCACGGTCGGACGGCTGGAGAAATACAAAGGCCATCATCGCGCGATCGCCGCGTTCGCCAAGCTTCTCGAGATCTACCCGACGGCGGAGCTGCGCGTGCTCGGCGAAGGCCCATTTCGGCCGAACCTCGTTCAACTCGTGCAAGAGCTCGGACTGGGCGAGCGCGTCACGATCGGCGGGATTCCGCCGGGAGAGCGCGGACGCATGGGCGCGATGATGTCGCGCGCGGCGCTGGTGGCGTTCTTGAGCGACTATGAAGCGCATCCGGTCGCGGCGCTCGAGGCGATTTCGCTCGGGCGCCCGGTGATCGCCAGCGACTCGACCGGCTTCCAGGAGATGGTGGCGAAGGGTCTGGTGCGCGGCGTCGACCCTCACGCTCCGCCGAGCGTCATCGCGCGCGCCATGGCCGATGAAATCGCCCGTCCCGCGAAGGCGACCACTCGCGTCGCGCTGAACAGCTGGGACGACTGCGCGCGCAACCTCGTCGAGATCTACCACAACGTCGCCGGCCGCGGCGACGCCCCGGCTGGCGGCGTTGGTCGTCGCCTCGTCAATCGAGTCCCGCTTTCCGATCAACAAAGCGACAATGCGCGAGCGTCAGCATGCTGAGAGTTTCCACCGCCCTTTGCGTCCTCATCGCCTGCTCTTTCGTGGGCGGCGGCCCTTCCTATCGCTTTGCGGCGATGCCGAGCGCCAACGCCGAAGAGGCGGCGGCCCCCGCCGCCCCGACCGCGTCGGCGCCGGCCGATCAGGACTGCAATCGCCTGGCGGCCGCCGCTGCGCCCGCCGACGCCGGCGACAACGACTCGGCCGAGACGATCTCGCGCGGCGATCGCATCGCGCTCGCTTTCTACGAGGTGCTCGAGCCGCTCGAAGACCGCTGGGGCGCCAACCGGCAACGGCTGCAGGAGCCGACCAAAGGGGTCCAGCTTCGCGCCGAGCTGTCGCACGACTACGCCGTGGGAGCGAACGGCAAGCTTTCCGTTCCCATTCTCGGCGTCTTTCAGGCGGCCGAGATCGGGCGCGACGAACTGCAGCGGCGCATTGAATGCGCGTTTGACGCGTTCCTCGGCCAAAAGGGCTTCGTCAACATCGTCAGCGTCGCCAAGCAGCCGGTCTATGTCGTCGGCAAGGTCAAGAACGCCGGCAGCTTCGCCTACGCGCCCGGCATGACCGTGCTGCACGCGATCGCGCTGGCCGGCGGCTTCGAGAACGCGACCTTGGAGCCTTGGCAGGTCGTCGAGATCTCGCGCGAAGCCGAGCAACTGCAACTCGCCCTGGACCGCGCCGCGCGAATGACCGCCCGCACCGCCGCGATCAACGTCGCTGTCTCCGGCGAATCCGCGACGCCTCAGGAACTGTCCGATCTGGTCGGCTCCGAAGGCGCCAACGCGCTCATGTCGCAGGAGCTCGCGCCGCGCCGATTGGCGGCGCAAACGGTCGCCGTCGACGTCAAGGCTCTCGAGACGGACGTCGATGACGCGAACCGCGATCTCGAACTGCGCAAGTCGAACATGCCCGTCATCCAGCAGGCGATCGATCTGCGCCAGGAACGCGTCGCGGATTTGACCAAGCTCGCCCAGATGGGCTCGATCTCGCGGCCGGTGCTGATCCAAGCGCAGACCGAGTTGATGGAAGCGCAAGATCGCCGGCAGCAGACCCTCGCCGCGATCGCGATGGCTGAGAACCGCATCAAGAAAGCGGAGCAGGCGCTGGAAGAGCGACGCAATCGCGCGGCGCTCGCCAACGAGCAGGACCTCTTGGAGGCCCGCACCGAAGCCGCGAAGGCGGCGTCGGAAGGCGACGCGGCCAGCCAGGTTCTGCAGGCCATGGCGCAAACGATTACCTCGTCGCGAGCGACGCAAGAGTTAACCTACGTCATCATCCGGCAAATCAACGGCGCGCCGGTCGAGATCAGAGCGTCCGAGTCGACGCTGCTCGAGCCTGGCGATCTCGTCCTCGCGAGAGACGAACGCAACGGCCCGGCCACCGCATTCAAGTCAAATTGACGACCGAGCCGTCCCGTCAACGCCCTAGACCGTTCCGGCGCATTTTGGAGAACGCAATGAAGATCTCAGGAGCTTCGCAAGCCGTGTCGTCGCTCGGCGTTACGGCGGTCCTGCCTGTGCCCCGGGTCTCGTTGGTCATTCCGACCCTCAATGAGGCGGAAAATCTGCGCTGGCTCCTGCCGCGGCTTCCGACCTGGGCGCACGAGATCGTCATCGTCGACGGCTGCTCCACCGACGGAACGCCTGACGTCGTCCGTCAGCTCTGCCCCGACGCGCGCGTGGTGGTGGAAAAGCGGCGCGGCAAGGGCACGGCGCTGATGCGGGGATTTGAAGCCGCGACCGGCGACGTCATCGTCATGCTCGACGCCGACGGGTCGATGGACCCCGAGGAAATCATCCTGTTCGTCGCCGCGTTGATGTCGGGCGCCGACTTCGTCAAGGGCTCGCGCTTCATCCAAGGCGCCGGCACTGTCGACATGACGCTCATCCGCATGCTCGGCAATCGCGCCCTGACGGTCGTGGTGCGGCTGCTCTACGGCGGATCGTTCTCCGATCTCTGCTACGGCTATATCGGTTTCTGGAAGCGGCACTTTCCCGCCCTCGCGTCCGACTGCACGGGCTTCGAGGTCGAGACGATCCTCAATGTTCGCGCGTTGAAGTCGAAGTTGCGCGTCGCCGAGGTTCCCAGCTTCGAGTCGGTCCGGCGCCATGGCGTGAGCAACCTGCGCGCGCTGCCGGACGGCTGGCGCGTTCTGAAGGCGATCGTCCGCGAGCGCATCCTGCCCTCTCTGCGGCCGTCGCGCAGCGCGCCGGCCAGCGTGGCGGCGGAACGGAGCGCCTTCGAAGGCTCTTCGTCGAGCTGACGCGGGATCGCAGCGCCGCATGGAAACGCAGATCGCCATTCCGTTGCAGAGGGCGAGAGCCGGCGCCGCAGCGACGGCGCGCGGTCCGCTCGGCCTGCGCCCGTGGCTGCTCGTTTGCCGCGCGCTCGGCGTGTCGAGCGTCGCGCCGCCGCCTGAACGCGTCGTAGAGTCGTCAAGCGCGGTCGGGCCCACACCGCTGGCCGTCAACGCCGCGGCGGCCCTGCTCGTCGCGGCCGGCGCCGCCAGCGCCAACCTCGCCGGTTACGAGTGGGCGCCCGCGCTCTTCTACGGCGCCGTCGCCTTGCTTCTCGCGCCGATTGCAACCGTCCTCACGCTGCCGAGCGTGAAGCGATCGGACCGGATCGCCATGGTGCTGATCGCGACGATCGGTCTGTACCTCCTGCGCGTGATTCGCGGGCCGATCGTCTTCCTGGGCCACGACGAATATCTCCATTGGGTGACGGCCGACCACATCATCGAGCGGGGGCGGCTGTTCGACGTCAACGTGCTGTTTCCGGTCGGGCCGTCCTTTCCCGGCCTCGAGATCGCGACCGCTCAAGTCGCGCAAATGTCCGGCCTGTCGGTCTTCGCCGCCTCGGCCATCGTCCTGGCCGCGGCAAGGCTGCTCTTCGTCGGTTGCCTGTATCTCATCTATGAGCGGATCGCCGGCTCGGCGCGCGTCGCGTCGCTCGGCTGCCTCTTCTACATGGGCTGCTCCACGTTCGTGTTCTTCGACACGAATTTCTCTTACGAGAGCCTGGCCCTGCCGCTGTTGACGCTGGCGCTGCTGATCGAGGCGGTCGCGCGGGATCTGCCGTTCAAGCGAGCCGTCCCATACGTGCTTCTCTTCGCCCTCGCCGCGCTCGCGCTGGCGATGACGCACCACATCACCGCCTTCGCCCTCGCGGCGATCCTCGCCGCCTTCGTCGCGGTTCAAATTGTCGTCGGCGGCGTGCGCTCTGTGTCCTTGCAACTGGCGGCGACCGCCTTGATCGGCGCAGTCGTCCCGATCGTCTGGTCGCGGGCGATGGGAAACCCGGGCGAAGCCTATCTCGGTCCCGTCTTCGAGAACGGGTTCGGCGAAGTGATGCGCGTGCTTCACTTCGGCTCCTCGGGACGCAAGCTGTTCACGGCCGACGACGGCGCGGTGGCGCCGTTGTGGCAGCAATCGCTGTTGATCGGCTCCGTGCTGCTCACCAGCCTCGCGCTTGCTTTCGGATTCTTCCGAACTTTGTCGTTGGCGCGACTGTTCGAACGGCTGGGAGCGGCGGCCGGGATGCGCGCCGCCCTGGCGCGGGCGAATCCGCGCCTGATCGCCTTGACGATGCTGGCGATCGCCTACCCGCTCAGCATCGTCTTCAGGCTCACCCGAAGCGGATGGGAAATCGGCAATCGCATCGGCGCGTTCTCGTATCTCGGCGTGGCGATCGTGCTGGCGGCGCTCGCCGCGGGCGTCCTGCAGGGGACCTCGCCAAGCCGGCTGCGCGCCGCCGCCATCGGCGCGGTCGCGACCCTCCTGGTTCTGGCGGGAATCATCAGCTCCGAGGGACCGCGCATTCTCGTTCCGGCGCGCTATCAGGTGTCGGCAGACGCCGCGTCGATCGAGCCGATGGGGATCGAGACCGCCCGCTGGACGGAAGCCTGGCTCGGGCCGCAGCGACATTTCGTCGCCGACCGCATCAACAGCCTGCTCCTTTCCGGCTTCGGCCGCCAACTCGTCGCCACCACGTTGCAGCAGGGGTACGACGCCGGCGTCGTCCTGGTCGCCAAGACGTTCGGGCAGAACGAGCGCTCGCTGCTCGAGAAGCTCGGCATCGACTATCTCCTCGCCGATCTGCGGCTGACGACCGGACTGCCGGTGGTCGGTTCGTATTTCGACGGCGGCGCGGCCGACGCGATGCTCAGCGCGCCGCCGCTGCCCGCGGCGCTGCTCAAATTCAACGCCGAAGCCGGCGTCAGTCGCGTCTTCGATAACGGATACGAAGTCATCTACGACGTGAGGGCGATCAGTGGCAGGCGCTAAGACGCTAGAGGCTGCGCTGCTCGCGCTCGCCGCGATCGCCGCGACGGCTTGGGCAAGCGGCGGCGGCGCGATCGTGCGAACCGTCGCGGTCGCTCCGCTCGTCCTTTTCCTTCCGGGCGCGCTGCTCGTTTCTCTCGTCGCGCCGCGGCGACCGTTCACCTTCGAGTTCTGCGTTCTCGCCCTCGGCGCGAGCCTAGCCGCCGACATCGTCGTCGGGCTGGTCTTGCATGGGATCGGCGCCTTGAACCCGACGGGCTGGGGCTTCGCCGCGACGATCATGGCGGCGGGCGCGCTGTGGCGCAATCGCCGATCGCTGGCGTCTTTCGCGCGACGCGGCGTGACCTTCGCTTCGCTGCTCACCCGGGAAAACGGACTGCGCATGGCCGCGTTGGCGGTGGTCGCGGCGCTGGTGACGAGCAGCGTCGCGCTCGCGAGCTACGGCGCGCGCCAGCATCGTCCCTTCGCTTACACCGAGCTGTGGCTGCAGCCGTTCGACGGCGCGAGTCCGCAGCGCGTCCTGGTCGGCGTTCGCAACCAGGAGGAGGCGACCGTCCGATACGGGTTGGAGCTTCTCCTGAACGACCGGACGCTTGTCCGTTGGCCGCAATTCGACCTCGCCAATGGCCAGCAGCGCGTCGAGGACGTTCCGGTCCAAGTCGCTTTGCCGCCTGAGGGCCGGCTCGAAGCGCGCCTCTACCGCCTCGACGAGCCAAATCTTGTCTATCGCCGAGCGTGGCTCTCGGCGCCAGCGCAGGGCGAGTGACCATGCGGATCTTGATGCTCGCCCAGTTTTATCCGCCGGTGATCGGCGGGGAAGAACGGCATGTCGTGTCGCTCAGCGAGGCGCTGGTCCAGCGTGGTCACGAGGTGCATGTGGCGACCATGCCCCATCCGTCGCGCGGCGAAACCGAAGTCGTCGGCGGCGTGACGATCCATAGCGTCCGCGGCGTGTTTCAGCGCGCGTCGATGCTGTTCAGCGAACTCGAGCGGCCCCACGCGCCGCCGTTCCCCGATCCGGAAATCGCCCTGAGGCTGCTGCGCCTCGCCCAGAGGATCGATCCCGACGTCGTCCATGGCCATAACTGGTTGATTCACTCGTACCTGCCTTGGGCGGGGTGGCTGAGGGCGGGCCTGGTGTCGACCCTCCACGACTACAGCTTTCCGTGCGCGATCAAGACGCTGATCAGCGGGGGGGAGCGCTGCGAAGGGCCGAGCTACGGCAAGTGCCTTCGTTGCGCCGGCGCTCACTTCGGCAAGGCGATGGGGGTCGTGACCGCGTCGGGCCATCTGGCGTTCCAGGGCGCGCACCGCCGGTCCGTCGATCATTTCATCGCCGTCAGCCAAGCGGTGGCGCAAAAGTCGTCGCTGCCGGATAGCGGCGTTCCCTATGAAGTCCATCCGACGTTCATTCCTGACGACGTGGCGGCCTGGACGCCAGCGGACGACCCGAGGCTGGCGCAACTGCCGTCCGAGCCGTACCTGCTGTTCGTCGGCGAGCTCAACCAGCGCAAGGGCGTCGGCACTCTGGTCGAGGCCTATGCGCGGCTGACCGCCGCGCCGCCGCTCGTCCTGATCGGACGCCGCTGCCCCGACACGCCGGCGACGCTGCCGAAGAATGTGACGTTGCACGAAAGCTGGCCGCACGCGCTGGTCATGCACGCCTGGCGGCGATGCCTGTTCGGACTGGCGCCGTCGAATTGGGTCGAGCCGTGCGGCACGATCGTCATGGAGGCGAACGCCGTCGGCAAGCCGATGATCGCCACGGGTCACGGCGGTCTCGCCGAGTCGGTGGAGGACGGGCGGACGGGTTTGCTCGTGCCGCCCGACAGTCCCGGCGAACTCGCCGAGGCGATGCGGACGTTGATTGCCGACGCCGACCTCCGCGCTCGCCTGGCCGTGAACGCCTTGGGGAAGGCCGACGCGTTCATGGCCAAGACGGTCGTGCCGAAGATCGAGGCCATCTATCGCAAGGTTTGCGCTGCGCGCGCCTCGCCAGCGCGCGGCGCGGCGCCGACAGGTCTCGTCGATCAAGCGCGAGGCGGTTGAGGCGCGCGACGCGCCGACGGAAGGAGGGGGTGACGTTGACCAGCATAAACCGCCCGCCGGCCCGCTCCGTCAGCGTCGTCATTTGCGCCTACAGCTTCACGAGGCTGCGCCAGGTCGTCGAGGCGGTCGAGTCCGCGCTCACGCAAACGCCGCCGCCGCTCGAAGTCATCGTGATCGTCGACCACAATCCCGAGCTGCTCGCGGCGATCGCCGCTCAGGTCGACCGTTCCGTCATCGTGACGGACAACGCCTTTGCGCGGGGGCTCTCGGGAGCGAGAAACGCCGGCGTCGCCATGGCGCGCGGCGATATCGTCGCGTTCCTCGACGACGATGCGATTGCGGCGCCCGACTGCTTCGCGCGCTTGGCCGAGCGCTGCGCCGAGGCCGACGTCATTGGCGCCGGCGCGCTGATCGCGCCGCTTTGGGCGAACGCGCCGCCGTCATGGTTCCCGCCGGAATTCCTCTGGGTCGTCGGCTGCTCGTACGACGGCTTGCAGCCGGGCGAGACGCGAAATCTGCTCGGCGCCGCCATGTGCGTGCGACGCGAGGCGTTTGCGAGCGTCGGCGGCTTCGAGAGCGGGCTCGGCCGCACGGCGGCGAGTCTGCCGTTCGGCTGCGAAGAGACGGAATGGTGCATCCGCGCTGCGCAGACGATCCGCGGCGGGCGCTTCCTGTTCGATCCGCAAGCGCGCGTCGGCCACCACGTGCCGGCCGAACGCGCGTCGTGGCGCTACTTTCTGCGGCGCTGCTACGCCGAGGGTCTGTCGAAGGCCCATCTCTCACGACTGGTCGGGACGGGGACGTCGCTGGCGAGCGAGCGGCGCTACGTCAGCCACGCCTTGGTCGCGGCGATCGGGCGAGGGGCGGGGGACGCGCTCGTCCGCGGCGACGTCTCCGGACTCGGCCGGGCGGCGGCGGTGCTGCTTGGCCTCTTCTGCGCGGCCTGGGGTTA
>Ga0181529_10007668_pt1 | contig 10699 bp, 9 predicted proteins | sample PEATcosm2014_Bin_36_FD_119763 | JGI IMG/M metagenome (GOLD analysis project Ga0181529, IMG submission 119763) | Peatland microbial communities from MTU Mesocosm Facility, Houghton, MI, USA - PEATcosm2014_Bin10_30_metaG | ecosystem: Environmental > Terrestrial > Soil > Wetlands > Peat | place... | reverse complement strand
CCTCGTCGCGAGGCTCCAGGACGCCCTCGCCGCCAGGGAGCGAGAGCTCGAGACCCTTCTCGCCGCGGGGCGGACGGAACTCCAGGATGCCCTGCCCATCCGCTTCGGACAGGTCTTCGGCGCTTGGGCCGGGGCCGTCGAGCGGGACCGCTGGCGCCTGTCCAAGCTGCGCGAGCGGCTCAGGACCGTCGCCCTCGGCGGGACGGCGATAGGGACCGGGTTTTCCGCGAATCCGGCCTACATGCACGCCGCCGAAAAGGCATTGCGTCGCATTACCCGCCTCCCTCTTTCGAGGAGTCAGAACCTCCCCGACGAGATCGCCCACGCCGACAAATACGCCGAGCTGGCCCAGGCCGCGGCCCTCTGCGCCGGGAACGCGCGCAAGATCGCGTCGGACCTCCTCCTCTACGGCTCCACGGCCTTCGGCGAGCTGAGGCATCCGGAGCTCCAGTACGGCTCGACGATCATGCCCGCCAAGGCCAATCCCGTCCTCCTCGAGGCGGCGAAGGGCTGCGCCATGGACGCCGAGCACGAGGCCGACAAGGTGAGTGCCTACGCTTTCGAGGGTCAGCTTCAGCTCAACGCGTGGCTGCCCTTCCTCGCCGCCGCCGTCGTGGCCTGCTTCGAGTCGCTCGAACGCTCCCTCGGGAGCCTCGTCGCGGTCGTCCCGTTGCTCAGGGCCGACGAGGATCGCATCGCCCGCAACCTCAGATCTTCGAACCTCCTCCTCAATCTCCTCGTGCCGAGGCTCGGCTACAATCGCGTCAAGGAGCTTTTCCGAGAGCTCGGCGGGCCGGAGGCCGGCGGACTCGAGCCGCGCGGCGCGGGGTACGCGGCGGCTCCCGAGGCGGTCGCCGCGGCCTATATCGACCTCGTCGCCGCGAAGAGCGGACTGCCGCGCGAGATAGTGGCCGAGACTTTCGAGCCGCTGAAGGCGACATCGCCCTCGAGGATCGGACAATGACGAGCACCCCCCGTTCCGAGCGCGTCGCGATTGCCCTCGTCGGCCTGCGCAACGCCGGCAAGTCCTCGCTCGCGAACCGGCTCCTGGACCGCGAGGCCTCGATAGTGTCCGAAGTCCCCGGAACTACCACCGATCCCGTCTCGCGGCCCATCGAGCTCGCCCGCCTCGGACCCGCCGTGCTCTGGGACACCGCCGGGATCGACGACACCGGCGGCCTGGGCGAGCTGCGGATCGCGCGCACGAAGGAAGTGGCACAGTCCGCGGACGCGATAGTCTTCGTTACGCGCGCGGACCTGCCGCCGAGCCCCGAGGAAGCCCGTGCCCTGGCCGAGTACCGCGGCGGCGCCAGGCCCCTCGTCGTGGCCGCCACCTTCGCGGACGCGGAGGCCGATCCGGGAAAGTCGTCTCTTCTCGCGGGCCTCGGCGCCGTCGCCGTGGACAATATCTCGGGCAGGGGAGCGAAGGAGCTGCGCGAGCGCCTCATCGCCCTCGCCGACAGGCTCGAGCCGGAATCCGGCCCCCTCGAGGGGCTCGTCGACGAGGGCGACCTCGTCGTCCTCGTAACGCCCATGGATCTGGGCGCGCCCAAGGGGCGGCTTATCCTGCCCCAGGTGGAAAGCATTCGCGACTTGCTGGACAAGGACTGCGCGGTCGTCACTGTCAAGGAGCGGGAGCTCGGGGAGTGGTACGGCCGCCTGCCCAGGCCGCGCCTGGTAGTCACGGACAGCCAGGCCTTCAGCAAGGTCGCCGCCGACATACCCGAGGACCAGAGTCTCACCTCCTTCTCGATACTCTTCGCGAGGAAGAAGGGCGACATAGGAGTCTACCTCGACGGGGTCGCCTCCCTGGAGTCCATGAAGTCAGGCGGCGCAGTCCTCATGCTCGAGGCCTGCTCCCATCATCGCCAGGCCGACGACCTCGGCACAGTGAAGATACCCCGCCTCTTCCGCCAGCTGGTCCCGGGAAAGCTCGAGTTCGAATACGCCCGCGAGCTCCCGGGGAGGGAGGAGCTCGCGCGCTTCTCGATGGTGGTCACCTGCGGCTCCTGCATGCGGACGAGGAGGGAGGTCCTGGTCCGCCTCGATCGCATCAAGGAAGCCGGCGTCGCGGTCGTGAACTACGGCATCTTCCTCGCCTGGGCCAACGGCCTCCTGCCGCGCGCGGTCGAGATGCTGCCCGAGTACAGGCTGCTCGCGCTGGCCGCGGCCGGAGGCCCGCGTTGAGCGAGGCGATCCGCCCGCTCCCGGCGAGGCGCCGAAGCCGATGGACCTCGGCCGCGGTCGTCCTCGGCATCCTCGCTTTCTGGCAGGCCGCGTCCGGCGTGGGCTGGACGAACGCCTACCTCCTGCCCTCGCCGCTGCGCATCGCGCGCGCCCTCGTCCTGGCGGCCGGGAACGGAGAGCTCCTCCGCCATGCCGCGGCCTCCGGCGCGCGCGTGGCCCTGGGCTTCTCCCTCGCCGTCGCCCTGGCCTTCCCGACGGCCGTCCTCGTCTCCTTCGCCCCCGGGCTCGGCTCGGTCCTCGATCCCCTGCTGACCTTCTTTCGAAATATCCCTCCCCTCGCCCTCGTGCCGGTCCTCATCCTGTGGTTCGGGATAGGCGAGGCGTCGAAGCTCGCCCTCATCGTCCTTTCGTCCTTCTTCCCGATCTTCATGGGAACGATCACCGGCCTCGGGAACGTCGATCCCCGCCTCATCGAGATGGGGAGGAGCGTGGGCTTCTCCCGTCGGCGGATCCTCCTGAGGATCATGATTCCCGAGAGCGTGCCGAGCGTGGCGAACGGATTGCGCCTGGGCCTGGGCTACAGCTGGCGCGCCCTCGTGGGGGCCGAGATGATAGCCGCGTCCTCCGGCCTCGGCTACTGGATCCTAGACGCCGAGGAGATGGCCAGGATCGACGTCGTCTTCGCGGGGATACTGACGATAGGCGCCCTCGGCATCCTCCTCGACCGGGCGGCCTTCGCGGCCTCGTCGCGCATCCTGCCCTGGGCCCACCTCGAGTCGCAATGGCACGCCTGAGCCTCGAGGGAGTCGCCAAGACCTTTCTCTCTGGCGGCCGCGAGATCAAGGCCGTCGACGGAGTCGACCTCGAGCTCGGGGAGGGCGAGGTCGCGACCATCGTGGGGCCGAGCGGCTCCGGCAAGACGACCCTCCTGCGCATAGCTGCCGGCCTGGAAGCTCCCGACTCGGGGCGAGCGGCGCTGCGAGGCGGCGGCGTCCTCGGTTTCGTATTCCAGGAGCCGCGCCTCCTGGGCTCTCTGACGGTAGAGGGAAACGTCGCCCTCGGCCTTGGATCGAGAAAGGCGGAGCGCGCGGGCGCCGGGCGGGTCCGCGAGATCATCGAGCTCCTCGGCCTTTCGGATTTCCGCTGCGCCTATCCCGCCCAGCTCTCGGGAGGGCTCGCCCAGCGGGTCGCCCTCGGGCGCGCCCTCGTCCGCGACCCCGACCTCCTCTTGATGGACGAGCCCTTCTCGGCCCTCGACGCCCCGCTCCGTCGGCGGCTCCAGGACGAGCTCCTCGGGATACTCGCGACGCGCCGAACCAGCCTGGCCTTCGTGACCCACGACCTCGTCGAGGCTCTCTATATAGGCAACCGCGTAGTCGTCCTGCGCGGAGGCCGCGTTACGCGAGACGAGCCGATCGCCCTGGCTCGGCCCCGCGACCCGCGGAGTCGGGCCTTTATGGCATCCCTGGATTCCCTGGCGAGAGCGCTCGGCGGGGGCGCGCGAACGCGAAATCTCGGATCGGATCGCGAGATGGACCTCGAGGAGGACAGCGCATGAAGCGCATCGTTTGCCTGATCGTAGCGGCCGTCCTGGCTGTCGCCTCGTTCGCGGCCGGAGTCCCCGGCCCCGCCTTGCCGAAGGAGATCCGCGTCTCTTACGTGAAATCTCCCTTCAACCTGCCACTTATCATAGCTGTCAGGCGGGGGATGCTCGAGAAGGCCTTCGCGGCCAAGGGCGTGGCCGTGAGATTCTACGAGATCGACTCCGGAGCCAAGCAGGCCGAAGCCATGGCGGCGGGCTCGCTCGACATCGCGGCCGTCATCAACACGACATCGGTAATCCTCGCGGCCGCCGGCGGTAACGAGCTGGAGATCGTATCGGGATTCAGCCGTCCTATTGGCCTCTTCGCGATCGTCGTAAAGGATCCGGCCATACGGTCGATCGCCGATCTGAGAGGGAGGACGGTCGCGGGACCGAAGGGCACGGTCCTCCATCAGCTGCTCGCGGCAGCCCTCGTCCATAGCGGCCTCGCGATGAGCGACGTGGACTTCCTCCAGATGGACATCCCCGCCGCGAGGACGGCACTTCTCGCCGGGCAGGTGGACGCCGCCCTCCTGGCCGCGTCCAACGTCGTCTTCGCGAAGGCGGCGGGAGCCCGCGTCCTCGCGACGGCCGAGGGCTACCTCGAGCCTCAGCTCGTCGTGGCGGCTAGATCGGCCTTCGTGCGCGACTATCCCGAGCTCGTGGACCTCTACGTCTTGGTGCATCGGCAGGCCTTGGCTTGGATCGATGCGCACGCCGAGGAAGCCCTGGCCATCGGCGCGGCGGAAGAGGGCATTTCCGCGGGCGAGGCCGGGGAACTCTCCTCGGAAAGCCACTTCACCGCCGAGATCGGCCGACCCGAGCTCGAGGCCATGTACCAGGACGTAAAGTTCATGCTCGACGCGGGCATGCTCTCCGTCTCGGTGGACCCCAAGACGCTGCTGAGGCCCGGACTCCCGCGCTGAGGGGACCTAGAGCTTTCGCTCGCGCCTTGGCTTCCTCCGTCCCTTCGCAGTATGCTTGTTCGGTTATGGCCGAAGGCAAGCCCCTCATTGTCCAGAGCGATCTCACCCTCCTCCTCGACGTCCACGATCCCGGATTCGAGGAGGGAAGGGCGGCGATCGGGGCCTTCGCCGCGCTCGAGAAGAGCCCCGAGCATCTCCATACCTACCGCATGTCCGCCCTCTCTCTCTGGAACGCGTCGAGCGCGGGTCTGTCCCCCTCCGACGTGGAAGCCGTCCTCGCGCGCTATAGCCGCTATGAAGTCCCGCGGGATATTTCCTTCATCGTGCGCGATACCATGTCCCGCTTCGGCCGAATCGTGCTCAAGGAACTGCCCGCCTTCCCGAACCGGCTTCTCCTCGCCTGCGGCGACGCCGAAGTCCGAAGGGAGATCTCTTCCTCCAAGAAGCTTCAGAAATGGCTTGAGCCGGCCCTGGGGGGCTTCGAGATCCTTCTGACCGAGCGCGGCACGGTCAAGCGAGAGCTCTTCAAGCTCGGGTGGCCGGTCAAGGATGAGGCGCCCCTCGCGCCGGGCGATCCGCTCGCGATAAGGCTCCGCGACAGTCGGGCTTCAGGAGGGGACTTCGGCCTGCGTCCCTACCAGTCCGACGCCCTCGGCGCGTTCGTGGGCGGAGGCCTTCCGGGATCGGGCTATGGCGTCGTCGTGATGCCTTGCGGCGCGGGCAAGACCATCGTGGGGATGGCCGCCATGGCGGCCATCGGACGCAAGACCCTCATAGTGACGACCAACATAGCCGCGGTCCACCAGTGGATGGACGAGCTCGCGGACAAGACCGACCTCGCGCCCGACGCCATCGGCGAATATACCGGAGCCGAGAAGACGGTAAAGCCGGTGACGATCGCCACCTATCAGATCCTCACGTGGCGCCCGGATAAGAACGCGGACTTCCCTCATTTCGACCTTTTTCGGCGGGAGAAATGGGGGCTCATCATTTACGACGAAGTGCACCTGCTCCCTGCCCCGGTCTTTCGGGTGGTCGCCGAAATACAGGCCGTGCGCCGACTCGGGCTCACGGCCACCCTCGTCCGAGAGGACGGCCGCGAGGAAGACGTCTTCAGCCTCATCGGGCCGAAGCGCTACGACGTCCCCTGGAAGGATCTCGAGCGCCGGGGCTTCATCGCCGAGGCCTATTGCCGGGAAATCAGGGTTCCCCTCCCGGAGGAGGAGCATCTCCGCTATTCGGTCGCCGAGCCGCGGGACAAGCATCGAATGGCCGCGGAGAATACCGCGAAGTACGAGGCGGTCCGCGAGCTCGTGGAGAACCATCCCGACGAGCCCGTTCTGGTGATAGGCCAGTTCCTGGATCAGCTCGGGCGCCTCGCCGAGGAGCTCAAGGCCCCCCTCATCACCGGACGCACTCCCAATCCCGAGCGGGAACGCATCTACGCGGACTTCAAGGCCGGACGCGTCAGGGTGATCGTCGTTTCCAAGGTGGCCAATTTCGCGATAGACCTGCCCGACGCCTCAGTCGCCGTCCAGGTGTCGGGCTCCTTCGGCTCGCGCCAGGAAGAGGCGCAGCGCCTCGGGCGCATCCTGAGGCCCAAGGCGCGCAATTCCTACTTCTACTCGCTCGTCTCGCGCTATACGGTCGAGGAGGAATTCGCTGCCAACAGGCGAAAGTTCCTGATCGAGCAGGGCTACCGCTACCATATCGAGGCCTGGGAATGAGCGAGGGCGCCGTTCCCAAGCCCGATCCGAGCGATTGGTCGAACGCCCTCCTCACCTCGGGAACGGAGGCGCTGCTCGGAGCCGTCAGGAATTATATCGGCCCCGTAAAGACGCCCTATGACAAGCGCGATCTCGTCGGCCTCCTCGAGGCATTCCTTCGCAGGGCCGAGACCCGCTCCTCGCTTTTCGCCCTTCTCGACTCCCTCGACGTCCGGATCCTCGGCACTTCCCTCCTCCTGGGTCCCGTACCCGAGCAGGCGCTGAGAGACATCTTCTCGGGCGAACTGCCCCTCTTCGAACTGGGCGTAAAGATCTCCAATCTCCTGGATCGGCTTTTGCTCTTCCGTTATCAGGTCGGCGGGAAGAGGCTGATCGCGGTGAATCCCCTCCTCGAGGATGAGCTTCGCGCCCGGGCGCTCGATCCCGCGACTTTTTTCGGCCAATACGGGGATTCGGCCCGGGACGGCGCGAAGGCGAGTCCCGACGCCGTCGACGCGAAGGCGGTCGTCGGGTTCTTTTCCTTCCTTTTTCATTCGCCCCTGTCCATCCGAAAAGGCGGCGGCCTCACGAAGCGGGCGACCGATCGCGCCGCGTCCCTCTTTCCGGAGCTTTCAGCCGCGGGAGGCGACCGCCTGGGGGCCCTCGCGCAGGCGCTGTCGGCGGTCGGGGTCCTGCCCGTCGTTCAGGACGAGGAGCGCTGCCCCGATCGTCTGCTTTTCTCGCGCCTCCTGTCGGAATGGTCCGAGGAATTGCCTTGGTACCTCGCCGCCGGCATCGCAATCGAGGGAAGTTCGGAAGGAGAGGCGGCGCGTCTCGGCGAGATAGGTCGGCGGGCGGGCGCGGCATCGCTTTCGGTCGTACTGGCGAGCGCCTTCGAGAGCCTGCCGGAGGGGCTCGCCTTGCCCAAGCCGGTCCTGGCCCGTTGGCTGAGGATCGTCGCCAGGCGCGCTCGCTTCGCGATGGACCCGGCGGCCGCGCTCGAGCCCCTCGAGGAGCTAGGCGTCCTGGCGGCCCAAGGCGAAGGGCTGGTCCCGCGCCGGCGGCCGGCCCCCGCGGCCGGAACGGGGGCGAGCCTCGTGGTGGAAGGAGCCCACGGCCTCCACCTGATGCCCGAGGCGAGCCTAGAGGACAGGCTCTTCGTCGGCTGCGTATCCCGTCCTCTTTCGATGGGGGTCGTGTGGAGCTTCGAGGTAGAGCGCGACACGGTGCGGCGGGCCTTCTCGTCCGGCCTTTCGGCCGCGGAGATCAGGTCGCGCTTCGAGTCCCTCTCCGGCGGGGCCCTGCCCCAGAGCTTCGCCTTCTCCCTTTCCGAGTGGGAGGAGGAATACCGCTCCCTTCGGCTGTATCGGGGCTTTACGCTCGTCGCCGACGAGCGGCTGAGGTCGGTGATCGAGCGCTCGACGGCCCTCGGGAAGATGACCGCGGAGCGGTTGGCGCCCGGCGTCTATTTCCTCTCCGCGGCGACGGGCGAGGAGGCTATCGCCGCGCTGGCCTCCGCCGGGCTGGAGGCGCCGCCCTCGATGCGGTCCGAGCCCCCGAGAAGGGACTCGGAACGGACCGACGACGACTATGGCCTTTTCGCGAGCCCGCCGGCGGCGGCGCGCGGAAGGATCGACGCGTTGCGCGATCTGGTAGCCTCGGGCTGGCTCCCGCTGCGCTTCGGCCCGGCTCCCCTCCCGAATCCGGAGCCAAGGCTGTCGGAGCTGCGCGCGACGCTGGCCTCGTCGGGCAGGTCCGACGGGGAGCGCCGCGAGCTCGCGGACCGGATCGAGCGCAGGCTCGTCCTCAACGAGAGGCAGATCGCCCATGCCGATCCCCGCCCCGAGCGCCTGGAGGCGGGCGGCCTCGATTACCTCGGCAAGGTCCGCGTGGTCGAGATGGCCCTCCGGACTTCGGGCGACCGGCTGGAGGTGCTCTATAGGCTGCCCGGCGCCGAGCCCGTACGGGCTCTCCTCAGGCCGATCAGGCTCGACAAGAACGAGAAGGGACTCGTCCTCGAGGCGGAAGACCTCGGAACGGGCGGTCCCGCCCGCGTACCCCTCGGCGCCGTCAGCACGGTGCGGAGGGTGCGCGCATCCTTATTCGGAGAAGATCAATGAAGAATCAAGTACAGCAGGAACGCCTCGGCCACCAGGAACAGCTCAAGCTAGCGGTGCTCGTCGACGCGGACAACACCCAAGCCTCCATCCTGGAGGGCCTCCTCGCCGAGATCGCCAAGTATGGCGTCGCGAGCGTCAAGCGCATCTACGGCGATTGGACGAGCACCAATCTGCGCAGCTGGAAGGACAAGCTCCTCGAGTTCGCAATACAGCCCGTACAGCAATTCTCGTACACTACAGGGAAGAACTCCACCGACAGCGCGATGATCATCGACGCGATGGACCTCCTGTACACCGAGAACCTCGACGGCTTCTGCATCGTCTCGAGCGATTCCGACTTTACGAGGATAGCCATGCGACTACGCGAGGACGGCAAGATGGTCCTCGGCTTCGGCCAGCGCAAGACGCCCAAGCCCTTCGTAGCGGCCTGCGACAAGTTCATCTACACCGAGATCCTGCGCGAGCCCGAGGAGGACCGCGAGGCGCGGGGAGACCGCGAGGCTCCGCCCAAGGCGACCGCCGACATCAAGCTCGATCGGAAGGCCGCCAACTTCATGAGGGCGGCCGTCGAGGACGCGGCCGACGAGTTCGGCTACGCCTACCTCGGCGCGGTCGGCACCTACATCATGAACCGCCAGCCCGAGTTCGATCCGCGCAACTACGGGTACCGAAAGCTCGGCGACCTCATCAAGGCCTCCGGCCTCTTCGACATAGACGAGCGCGCGAGCCCTACCGATCAGGGCAAGCAGATCTACATAAAGACGAAGGGCAAAGGCCGCTAGCCGGCCGGGCGCGGCGGGATGACCGTGAACGCCGCCGTCAGGCTGGCGGCCGCCTCTGACCTCGAGGCGATCGTGGCGCTCAGGATGGCATTCGAGCGCGCGACGCGCGATTCGGGCTCCCTCGACGAGGCCGAGCGCCGGGCCGAGATCGCCTCGCTCCTCGGCCCCGACTTGAGGGCCGGCCGGCTCCTCTGCTGGATGGCCGAGATAGGAGGGCGCGCCGTGGCGCAAGCCGCCCTGCGGATCCTCGGGCGCGGCGAGGGCGAGCTCCTCAACGTCTATACGGAACCCGACTGCCGGGGCCGGGGTCTCGGCTCGTCCCTGGTCGCCGCAGCCGTCGGCGAGGCCCGCGCCCTCGGCCTCTCCCGACTCAGTCTGCAGCCGACGGAAGACTCGCGGCGCATTTACGAGCGCGCGGGCTTTCGGGAGGCGGGGAGAGGCATGGTCATGGATTTATAGCCCGAAAACCCTGGCCCTGTTCTCCCTTCCTATCCGCGCCAGCTCCTCGGCCATCGGCGCGCCGGGCTCGGCCTTGCGCTTGACCTCGATCGCGAACTGATTCATCGAGAAATGGTTGAAGGCCCAGACGCACGCGCGCTCTCCCTGGGTCGCCTTCGCGATGCCGCGGCCCAGCTCGTCGCGATAGATTTCGAAGAGGCCGCCCTTCCGGAGTTCGCCGAGGCCGGAGATCCAGAGAACGGGCCACTCGGCCCCGATCGCCGCGCTTGCGCGGAGGCCGCGATGGAGCCGCCAGGCTAGATCGGCCATCGCGGCCTGACTTTCGGCGAGGAGGCTCTCGAGGCGCAGGCGGCCCGGGCCCGCGCTTCTCGCGAGCATCCCGAGCTCGGCCGTCTTGGCCGTATGGACGGGGGTCTTGTTGAGGATGAGGACCTCGCGCCTGAAGTCGATGCCGAGCTCCCTGCGGAACCAGGATTCGGCGAGCTTGCCCGACTGTCCCACGAGATAGCGATTGTTCGCGCGGAGCTGCTCCTTCTTCCCCGGATTGTCGGCGACGAGGACCACCTTTATTTCGGCCTCGTGCTTCACCTCGTCCAAAGCGCGGTTGTAGACGATCGGCGTCTCGATGCGATAGTCTCCGTAGCCCTTCCCGACTCGGAGCCTCTCCTGGACCTCGCGGAGGTAGGGATTGTCCTCGCTCCAGCGATGGACGAGTCCGCGAAATTCCTCCCGGACCGCCTCGAACGCGCCATAGGCCTCGCTGTCCATGCCGACAAGGATGCCGGGAGCCGGGCTCGAGCGCAAGGGGCGGACTGCTCCGGACACGTGCTACAATGAGGATAGGGGCGAATATGAAGCGATCGCGCGCCGTCTTCCTCGTCGTCGGCCTCGGCCTGCTCTTGACGGTCCAGGGGGTCTCCACTTCCTTGCTACTGAT
>Ga0181529_10007666_pt1 | contig 10700 bp, 8 predicted proteins | sample PEATcosm2014_Bin_36_FD_119763 | JGI IMG/M metagenome (GOLD analysis project Ga0181529, IMG submission 119763) | Peatland microbial communities from MTU Mesocosm Facility, Houghton, MI, USA - PEATcosm2014_Bin10_30_metaG | ecosystem: Environmental > Terrestrial > Soil > Wetlands > Peat | place... | reverse complement strand
CTACCTGGACAACTGGCAGTCGGCCGGCCCCAATCCGGCGCCGTTCCGCGGCCCCAACGCCGTGCGCCGCGGTCTTAACGAGAACTACGGCCGCGAATTGCTGGAGCTGCACACCCTGGGGGTGGATGGCGGCTATTCGCAGAAGGATGTCACCGAGGTGGCCCGCTGCTTTACCGGCTGGACCATCAATCAGCCGCAGCGCGGCGGCCGGTTTGTCTTCAATCCGCGCCTGCATGACAACGGCGAAAAAGTGGTGCTGGGCGTGACCATCCCGGCCGGCGGCGGCATCTCCGACGGCGAGAAGGTGCTGGACATCGTAGCCCATCATCCTTCGACCGCGCATTTCATCTCCCGCAAGCTGGCCATGCGCTTCGTGGCCGACGATCCGCCGGAGTCGCTGGTCTCCAAAATGGCGCAGACCTTCACCAGGACCGATGGCGACATCCGCGCCGTCCTGCAGACCATGCTGGATTCGCCCGAATTCTGGAGCGAGGGCGCCTATCGCACCAAGGTGAAATCGCCGCTCGAAATGATTGCGAGCGCCGTGCGCGCTGTCAATGGCGATGTGGATTTCGCCGCGCCGCTGGTCAACCAGCTCACCCAACTCGGCCAGCCGCTGTATCGCAAAGTGGAGCCCACCGGATACTCCAACTCCAGCAAGGAGTGGCTGAATTCGGCCGGGCTGGTGGCGCGCATGAATTTCGCCCTGCAGCTTGCCGATAACAAGGTGCCGGGCGTGAAGGTGGCAACCGTCAATCCGGACGCGTCTCTGGCGGGCATCCCGCTGGGTTCGCCGGAATTTCAAAAGCATTAGGACTTCGGGCCGCGTCACGCGGCGGGAATGAGGAGGGGATCCATGAGCAGCACACGTCGTCTTTTTCTTCGCAATTCAGCGCTGGCGATGGTTGGAGTGGGCACCGCGCCGCTGTGGTTGAAGCGCGCCGTGGCGGCCACCGATGGGCCGGGGCAGCGCAAGAAGATCCTGGTCGCCATCTTTCAGCGCGGCGCCGCCGATGGCCTGAACATCGTGGTTCCGCACGGCGAGAAGGCCTACTACGACCTGCGGCCGACCATCCACATTCCCCGTCCCTCCACCGCCGGCGACCGGCAGCCGGATGCCGCCATCGATCTCGACGGCTTCTTCGGTCTGCATCCCTCGCTGGCTCCCTTGAAGCCGCTGTTCGACCGGAAGCACCTGGCGATTGTCGACGCCGCCGGCTCGCCCGACCCCACGCGCTCGCATTTCGACGCGCAGGATTATATGGAGTCCGGCACGCCCGGCCGCAAGGCGACCGACAGCGGCTGGATGAATCGCGCGCTCCCCAAGGTTCCGGCGACGGCGAAGGTATCGCCGGTGCGCGCCGTATCGCTGGGACCCACGGTAGCGCGCACCATGGCCGGCGACACGCCCGCCATCGCGGTACAGACCATCGCCGGTTTCCAGGTGCGCAACGCCCAGGCCGCCGCGCAGTTCGAGCAGATGTACGAAGCATCCAAGGATCCCGTCCTGCAGGCCACCGGACGCGAGACCTTCGAAGCCGTGAAGCTGCTGCAATCCATTCAGCAGCAGGGCTACACGCCGGCCGCCGGCGCGGACTATCCGCGCAGCCAGTTCGGCGACAAGCTGAAGCAGATCGCGCAGTTAATCAAGTCGAATGTGGGCGTGGAGATGGCCTTCGCCGATGTCGGCCAATGGGACCATCACGTCAACGAAGTGGGCGCGCGCGCCTCCGAGGGCCAACTCGCCAACCTGTTGCGCGACTACGGCCAGGCGCTGAGCGCCTTCTGGACCGACCTGGGCGACCGCATGTCCGACGTAGTGGTCGTCACCATGTCGGAATTCGGCCGCACGGCGCACGAGAACGGCAATCGGGGCACCGATCACGGCCATGCCAACTGCATGTTCGTAATGGGAGGCGACGTCAAAGGCGGCAAAGTCTACGGCAAGTGGCCCGGCTTGCAACACGAGCAACTCTATGAAGGCCGCGATCTGGCGCTGACCACCGATTTCCGCGACGTCCTCGGCGAACTGGTGGCCCGTCACACCGGGAATCCCATGCTGAAAGGCGTCTTCCCGGGATACGATCCCAAGTTCCTGGGTCTGGTCTGATTGGCAGCGTGGCGGCACGCACCCTCAAGCGCCGCGCCGTCCGGCCACCAGGTGAATGACCAGCGAGATCACCGCCAGCACCAGCAATAGGTGGATCAATCCGCCCGCGATGTGGAAGGCTAGCCATCCGAAGACCCAGACGGCCAACAGAAGGATGAAGAGAATCAGGAATAAGAACCGCATGTGTCTCCCTGGCCCCGGAACGAGCACCCAAACGGCCACCGTACGACGCCGCACATGGTCGGCGGCCCGCTGCTACGCTATAATCACGATCAGCCGTGCGGATGTGGCGAAACTGGCAGACGCGCTGGATTTAGGTTCCAGTTCCCGCGAGGGAGTGTAGGTTCAAGTCCTATCATCCGCACCAACAACTTAGCGGGAATGAGCCAACCGGCCAAGGTGGCTATTCCGTGGCTGAATCATACCGCTTTCAGCTTTGCCGCCCGCTTCCGCTTCTGCGCGCCTTGCGGTATGCCGTCATCTTCACCGCGCGGCGATGTTGGCGGAGTGGGAGAGCACAAGGCGGAGTTGATCTTCTCGGACCCATTCAGCGCGCCCCTCTTTGACATAGTGAAAGGCGTCTTTTCGGCTCATGCAGCCCTTGCCGTTCCGCACATCGTCAATTAACGATTCTGACCGCTGAGGACACAGGTACCTCCTTCTTGGTTTTCCCGGAGGAGATCCACTCCAACCACTTCCTGTTCGAACGCGCGTTGCCCCGAATTCTGTATCCTTACGGAAGTACCCATGACAGCCAAGGTTCCCCAAGACGCTGGGTTTCAACCGGTGTTCACGCGGACCGCGCTGGTCCTGCTGGTGGCGCTGCTGTTCGGCGAAACCACCATCAACTACATCGACCGGCAGGTGGTTTCGGTGCTGGCGCCCACCCTGCGCGGCGAGTTCCACCTGAGCAACAGCCAGTACGCGGCCATCGTCAACGCCTTCCTGCTCACCTACGCCCTCTCCTACACCTTCGCCGGCTGGGTGCTCGACCAGTTGGGGGTGGGGCGCGGACTCACGCTGTCCATGGTGTGGTGGTCGGGCGCCGGCATGCTGACGTCGCTGGCGCGCGGTCCGCTCAGTCTGGGCGCGTTTCGCAGCCTGCTGGCGGTGGGCGAAAGCGGCGCCTGGCCGGCGTTCGCCAAAGCGGTCGCCCTGTGGGTTCCGGCGGAGGCGCGGACGCTGGCCATCGGCGCCTGCAATAGCGGGTCGAGCGTGGGCGCCATGATCGCCCCTCCGATGGTGGCGGCGATCACGCTGCGCTTCGGATGGCGGGCGGCGTTTGTGGCCACCGGAGCCATCGGATTTTTGTGGGTGGCGGCGTTTCAGCTCTTCCGCTGGCGCCATCCGGAAATGGCGGGCGCCGAGCAGACGCGCCGCACCGGCGCCAGTGCGCGCGACCTGCCGTGGAGCGCGCTGCTGCGCTATCGGCAGACCTGGGCGGTGTTCGTGTGCCGCTTCCTGGCGGATCCGCTGTGGTACTTCTACGTCTTCTGGATCCCCGAATTCCTGACGCGCGAGCGTGGATTGAACCTGGCGGCCATCGGCGCGGTGGCGTGGGTGCCGTTCCTGGTGGCCGATCTCTCCAACCTGGCGGGCGGCTACCTGACGCTGCGCCTGGAACGGCGCGGATGGAGCGTGAACCGCACGCGCAAGACGCTGATGGCGATGGCTGCGATCGTCTCGCCGGTGGGCATCTTCGCGGTCTGGGCGCACTCGCTGTTCTGGACTATCGGACTGATTTCCGTCGCCGTCTTCTTCTGGATGCTCTGGTCGATTTCCGTCCACAGCCTGGCGGGCGACTATTTTCCGCCGCGCGCGGTGGCGTCGGTGTACGGCATTGCGGGGACGGGGTCGACTCTGGGGTCGGTCATCAGCACGGCGGCGGTGGGAAAGACGCTGGACCTGACGCACTCCTACGCGCCGGTCTTCGTGGGCATCGGTACCCTGATGCCCATCGCCATGCTGGTGGGATTTTGGATGATGCGCCGCGTGGAACGTGTGCAGCCCGACCGGCAACTATCGGTGGTAGTTGCCGGACGGGAGTAGGTATCTTTAGCAAGGTGGAGGCGAGGATGAAACTGAATCGTCGGAGTGTTCTGGGAGGCGGACTGGCGCTCGTCGGTGTGGGCGCGGCGTTGGCCCAGCGAGGCGGCGAAGACTGCAACTGCACCCGTGGCAGCGATGGAACGCCGCTCGATACCGGAACCAGCGAGATCCGCGCGGTGATCGAGCGCTATGACGTAGAATTGCGCGATTTGAACCGCGTCTACGGGATTCCCGGCGCCGCCCTGCGGCAGGCCAAGCTGGAGAAGTTCTACGTTGACCAATTGCAATTGCTGGAGAAGATCAACTTCGACGCGATGAGCCAGGCCGGCAAAGTGGACTACCTGCTGCTCCGCGAGCGGCTGCAGCGCGAGCAGAAACAGCTCGTCGCGGACGGCCGGCAGGATGCCGAGATCCAGGCGCTGATTCCGTTCCAGCAGACCGTCATCGGGCTGGAAGAGGCGCGGCGGCGGATGGAAACCGTCGATCCGCAAAAGTCCGCGGCGGCGCTGGCCAAACTGACCGCCGACATCGCCGCGGCGAAAGCGAATTCCGCGCCCAAAGCGGCGTCCGCGATGCTGAATCGCACGGCCATCCGGCTGGCCCAGTTGCGCAACTCGCTGCGCACCTGGTTCAACTTCTACGATCTCTACGACCCGAAGTTCGCCTGGTGGGTGGATGGCGAGTATAAGAAGGCCGACGAAGCGCTGGATGCGCATGCGCAGCTTCTGCATGCGGCGTCGGGCGTGCCGGGCGCGCTGGAAGTCGGGCCGGGCGGCGGCGGAGGCCGCGGCGGACGCGGAGGAGCGGGCGGCGATGGCGGCGGACGCGGCGGCAGGGGCGCGCAAACCGGCGCCCCGCTGGGTAGCAACCAGGAGCTCTCGGGAATCGGGCCGGCGGGGCGCGATGCGCTGCTGGAGGCGCTCGGGGCCGCCATGATCCCCTACACGCCGGAAGAATTGATCACCCTGGCCAACCGCGAGTTCGCGTGGTGCGACAAGGAGATGCTGCGCGCCTCGGGCGAACTGGGTTTCGGCAGCGACTGGAAGAAGGCGCTGGACGCGGTCAAGAACAAGTACGTGGAGCCGGGGCAGATGATCTACCTGGTCCGCGACCTGTCGCGCGAGGCCATCGAATTCGTGGAGAAGCACGAACTGGTCACGCTGCCGGCGCTGCTGAAGGAGGACTACTGGGAAGAGGCGATGACGCCGCAGATGCAGCTCGTCAATCCCTTCTTCACCGGCGGCGCCACCATCCAGGTCTCTTCGCCGGCCAGCAGCCAGACGCTCCAGGAACGGCTGGAAAGCCTGCGCGGGAACAATATCTATTTCGCCCGCGCCACGGTATTTCACGAGCTGATTCCGGGGCACCACATGCAGCAGTACATGACACAGCGATACCGCACCTATCGCGGCATGTTCAGCACGCCGTTCTGGACCGAAGGCATGGCGTTCTATTGGGAGATGACGATGTGGGACCTGGGCTTCACGCATACTCCCGAGCAGCGCATCGGAGCGCTGGTGTGGAGGATGCACCGTTGCGCCCGCATCATTTTTTCGCTGAGCTTCCACTTGGGGAAGATGACCGCCGTCGAAGCGGTCGAGTTCCTCATGGACCGCGTCGGTTTCGATCGCGCCAATGCGGAGGGCGAGGTGCGGCGCTCCTTCAACGGCTCCTATCCGCCCATCTATCAATGCGCTTACATGCTGGGGGCGCTGCAGTTTTATGCCCTTCACAAGGAACTGGTGGGGTCGGGGAAGATGACCAACCGGGCGTTTCACGACGCCATGTATCGCGAAGGCAACATGCCCATCGAAATGGTGCGGCTGGCTCTGAACGGGCAGAAAATCGCGCGTGACTACCGCACCAGTTGGAAGTTCTACGGATCGCTGGCGTGACGGATCCGGGCGGTATCCTGAAGGGATCCATGTTGTGTGAGGCGCTGTTTGAGGTCAAGGGACTGTCGAAGCGGTTCGGCCGGATTCGGGCGCTGGCGGACGTCGGTTTTGAGGTGCGCGCGGGCGAAGTGCTGGGATTGATCGGCCCCAACGGCGCAGGCAAGTCCACCCTGTTCGAGTGCCTGGCCGGTGTTCTGCCTTCCGACAGCGGCGCCATGCAGGCCGGCGGCCGCCGGGTGGCCCCGCGCGACCGGCGGTCGCTGCTGTTTTACGTCCCCGATGGCATTGCTCCGTGGCCGCGGCAGCCGGTCGGTTGGGCGCTCGATTTCACTGTCGGGTTTCTGCGCGGCCGCGCCGATCTTCGCGAGGAAGTGATCGCTCAGCTCGATCTCGGCGGCCTGCTGCGGCAGCCCATCGGTACGCTTTCCAAAGGACAGCGCAAGCGCGTGCTGCTGGCCATCGGCCTGTTGACCACGCAGCCGGCGTTGCTCATCGACGAGCCCTTCGAAGGGCTCGACCTACGCCAGGCCCGCGATATCGCCGCGGCCCTGCGGGCGCATGCCGCGCGCGGGCGGACGCTGTTTCTCTCCATCCATCAGATTAGCGATGCGGCGCGATTCTGCGACCGCTTCGTCCTGCTCAGCAGCGGGCGGGTGTGCGGCGAAGGCACCGTCCCGGAACTGGCGGCGTTGGCAGGAGCGGAGCCGGACCTCGAAGAGGTGTTTCTTGCCCTCACTTAGATCCCTTCCGCCGCTGGTGGCAACCGCTGCGGATCTCCGCCCTGGAACCGCGACCGCAGGGAGCGGCCCGAGCAAAGGGCGGTGCGCCCTGCATGCGGAGCGTTTCCATGGCTAGATCCCCATGGCTCTGGCTGGTGGACAAGGAGTGGCGCGAATTGGTGGTCTCGCGCGCCTGGTGGGTGATGTTGGTGGCCATGGGGCCGCTGGTGGGACTGTCCTTCATCAGCTCGGTGCGGACGTATGCCGAGGTGAGCGGGCTGAACGGCTCGGCGGCCGGCGTGGGCGAAGCGCTGTCGCCGCTCACGGGAGTCTGGGCGCCCACTTTCAGCGCCTGCGAACTCGCGGCGGTGTTCCTGTTGCCCTTCGTGGCCATACGGCTGGTGGCGGGCGACCGGCAAAGCGGCGCGCTCAAGCTGGAACACCAGCAGAGCCTGCCGCCGGTGGTCCGCATGGCGGTGAAAGTCCTGGTGCTGCTGGCCGGTTGGCTGGTGGCCATGCTGCCGCCGCTGAGCGCCATCCTCTTATGGAAGAGTTACGGTGGCAGCGTCTACCCGCCGGAACTGGTCACGCTGACGGTGGGCCACGTGCTCAACGCGGGACTCACCATCGGGCTGGCGGCGGCCATGGCGTCGCTCACCGAACATCCCTCCACCGCCGCTATTCTGACGCTGAGCGTCACGGTGGGCACCTGGATCCTCAACTTCATCGCCGCCGTGCAAGGCGGCTGGTGGGAGCGCGCCGCCGGGTACACACCGGCCGCCATGGTGGCGGAGTTTCAGCACGGGCTGGCGCGGCTCGACACCATACTGGTGGCCGTGCTGCTGATCGTGACGGGTCTCGCTTTCGCGGCCGTCTGGATGCGCCTGGGCACGGAAGTGCGTCGCCGCGTGGGCCAATCGGCGGGAATTCTTGTGCTGGCGGCGGGAAGCATCTTCGCCTGCACGTTTCTCCATGCCAGTTGGGACACGTCGGAGAGCCGCGGCAATTCCTTCCCCGAAGCCGACGAACAGGCGCTGCGGCGAATCCGCGGACCGTTGACGATTGTCGCCCACCTGGCGCAGGAAGATCCGCGGCGCGCCGACCTGGAAAGCCGCGCGCTCTCCAAATTGCGGCGGGTGATGCCCAACCTGGAAGTGCGATACGTCGCGGCTACCTCGATTGGACTCTTCGAGCAGACCAATGCCGGGTACGGCGAGATCTGGTACGAAATGGGCGGGCGAAAGATCATGAGCCGCGTGACCACCGCCGAGGGCGTGCTGGAATCGATCTACGCGGTCGCCGGCGTCCCCCCTCCGGTGGAGAATGACGACGAAGTATTTCGCGGGCATCCGCTCGCGGCGCCGGCCAAAGGGGCCGGCGCGCTGTTTTATGGCGTCTGGCCGGGGCTGACCCTGGCGGGCGGATTTCTGGTACGAAGGAGATTCAAATGAGAACGACGCGAATTGCATTGACAATACTGCTTGCCGCGGCGGCGGTAGCCCTGGCGGCCGATCTGAAGGTCGATTTGAGCAAGGAACAAACCGGCAAACCGCCCATGGCGTTCGAGCCGATCGTGGGCACCTGGACCGTGGCGCAGGATGGCGGCGACAAGGTGATCATGCTGGACGGACGGCCGTGGGTGGCGAGCAAGGACAACCCCACCAAGCTGCTGGTGGAATCGGCGCGCAAGCTGTATGGCACGTCGAACGAAGAGCTCATGGACAACGCCAAGCAGTTCGCCTACTACCCGGTCGCCGTCCTCAAGAGCGTGGCTAATTTCTCGAACGGCGCCATCAGCGTGAAGTTCAAGACCATCGCCGGCGATGCGGACCGCTGTTCCGGCATCCTCTTCAACGTCAAACCCAACGGCGAATGGCTGGCCGTCCGCTATAACGACACCGAGAACAACGTCGGCCTGTGGGAGTTCCACAACGGCATCCGGCGGAACGTGAAATTCAGCGACCGCACCAAGCCGTTCATGCTCGACCGCGCCGCCTGGCACGAATTGAAGATGACCGTGGACGGCGCCGATTTCAAAGCGTATCTGGACGGCACGATCGCTCTCGAGTACACCTTGGGGGTCGATCCAGTTGCCGGAAAGCGAGGTCCGCCCAATGAGGATCTGTTCCCCAAGAACAACCCGGTGCTGCGTCCGCCGGTGGCGGGCAAGGTCGGCCTGTGGTCGAAGACAGACAGCACCAGCTACTTCAAGGATTACGTGGTGAGTCCCAAATAGTGAAACCGCGGGCCTGGCTTCCCGCGCTCCTCGGCTTGTGCATCGCGAGGCTCTGGCTGGCGCCGCTGCCGTCGAGTTTCTGGGTGGACGAGATGGCCACCGTGTTCGTGGTGCAGCATGGCGCGGCCGACCCGTCCTTTCAGGTGGCCCCGCAAGTGCCCGCGTCGGTCTACTACGTGCTGCCGCGGGCCGCTCAGGCTCTCTTCGGCGTCTCGGAGATCGCCTATCGCGCTCCGTCCGTCCTCTTGATGGGCCTGGCGCTGCTGCTGATCGCGCGGCTGGCGCAGCGGCTGATTCATCCCGATGCCGGCTGGTTCGCGGCGTTTGCGTGTCTGCTGCTGCGGGAATTCAACTACCAGGCCGCGGATGCGCGCCCGTACGCCCTGGGAACCTGCCTGTTCTGCGCCAGCCTTCTGTTGCTGGTCCGCTGGCTGGATTCCGGACGCTGGCTGGAGGCGCTCGGCTTCGTGGCCGCGGCCGCCGTCCTCTGGCGCGTCCATCTGCTCTTCTGGCCGGCGTATGCGGTGTTCGCGATCTATACCGTGGTGCGTCTTCGCCGCGGACAGTCGCCGGCCGGTTGGCGGCAGGTGGTCGCCGTGTACGGACTGCTCGCCCTTTGTCTCGCGCCGGTGCTGGCGGAAGCGTGGAAGCTCCAGCACGAAGCAGCGGTGCACGTGGTGGCGCGCATGCCGACGCTCGCGGATCTCGTCAAAGCTCTGAAGCCCGGCTACATCCTGCCGTTCGCCGCGCTGAGCGCCGCGATGGCCCGCGTGTTCCGTTGGCCGGCGGCGGTGCGCGTGGCGTCAGTCGAGGCAGTGACGTTAATCGCCGCGTGGTGGCTATGCGATCCGCTGTGTCTCTTCGTCTTCTCGCGGATCAGCGGCGACAGCGTGTTCCTGGAGCGCTACCTCTATCTCGCCATTCCCGGAATCGCATTGACGGCCACCCTGGCCGCGGCTCCGTTTCTTCCGTCGCGGCACTGGAAGCTCATGGCCGCGATGCTGAGCATCGGGGTGCTGATGTTCCAGGGTCGATGGAATCACTTGTTTCCGCTGCACCACAACTCCGACTGGCGCGCCGCTGCGCAAGCCGTGAATCGCGAGATCTCGCAGCGGGACGCCGCGGGGCGGGATGTCGTGGTGCTCTGTCCCAGCCCGTTCATCGAGGCCCGTCCGCCGGTTTGGCGTCCCGACTACCCGATTTCCAGCTTTCTCTACTCCCATCTCACGGTGTATCCGGTACCGGGCAAGCTGTACCCGTTTCCCTTCGAATCGTCTCCCGCCGCGGAACAATTCGCGGCGTCGCTGGCGCGGGAGACGCTGGCCGGTTCGCGGGAGTTTCTGCTGTATGGCGAGGGAGTCCAGGTCGATTTCTGGCGTCGCTGGCTGAGCGCGCGGCCGGAGCTGGCCGGTTGGCGGGTCCACGCGCTGGGGCCATTTGCCGATGTCGAAGTTTTGGTGTTTGTAAGGGGCGGCTAGCCGCCGGGGGTGTGGGGCCGGTGTGCGCCGCGTCACTCGCGCGAGGTCAAAGTGCGTCCCTCCCGCGCTCCCGACCGTCAGCACTTCTCCGGATAGACGAAACGGCCAAGTTGACGGCGGCTTCCTGGCCCCGGGCGCACTTCTCAGTTTTTCTCCGGGTGCCAGCCGCACGCAAGTTCAGATGGGGATGATCGGGCAGGCCGGGTCCAACCG
>Ga0181529_10007664_pt1 | contig 10702 bp, 6 predicted proteins | sample PEATcosm2014_Bin_36_FD_119763 | JGI IMG/M metagenome (GOLD analysis project Ga0181529, IMG submission 119763) | Peatland microbial communities from MTU Mesocosm Facility, Houghton, MI, USA - PEATcosm2014_Bin10_30_metaG | ecosystem: Environmental > Terrestrial > Soil > Wetlands > Peat | place... | reverse complement strand
CCTTCTAATGCGACTCCTCGCTGGCCGGGGCTGCGTCCGGCGTGTCGACTTTCTGGGCGGTGTGCTGCATCTCCGGAGGCGGCTGAAATTGTCCCGCATCCTTCCCGGCCATCGCCACGGTCATGAAGTTCATCCAGATCGGCAAGGCCGCGCGTGATCCAGTCTCTTTCGCGCCCAGCGACTTCTTCTCGTCGTAGCCGACCCACGCTCCACACGTCATCGACGGTGAGAAGCCCACAAACCACGCGTCGGTGAAATCGTTGGTGGTGCCGGTTTTGCCGGCGACCGGGAAGGGCAGCTTGGCGGCGGCAACGCCGGTGCCGTGCAAGACGACTTCCCGCAACATCGATGTCATGATGCGCGCGGTGCGCTCGGAGATCACGTCCTTCACATCGGGGAAATCTTCCTCCAGCACGCGCCCTTCGTAATCGGTGACGCGCGTGATGTAGCGGGGCGTGACGTGAACTCCGTCGTTCGGAAACACGCTGTACGCCGATGTCTGCTCGATCAGAGTAATCTCCGCCGATCCCAGCGCGACCGGCAAATAGGGCTGCATCTTAGCGGTGATGCCAAAGCGTTCCGCATATCCGATCACAGTCTTGATCCCAACCTTGCTGGCCAGTTTGAGCGCGGGAATGTTTCTCGATTGCGCCAGCGCCCGCCGCAGCGTGATCAAGCCCTCGTATTTTTCGTCATAGTTGTGCGGAGAATATGGGCCCGAGCCCGACTCGAACGTGACCGGCTCGTCGAGCACTGTGTCGTCGGGGCTACCGCCCTGGTCGATGACCGTCGTATAAACATACGGCTTGAACGACGATCCCACCTGGCGCAGGGCTTGGGTAGCGCGGTCGAACTTCGACAGGTTGAAATCGCGTCCGCCAACCATGGCCTTGATGGCCCCAGTGCTGTTGTCGATGGCCAGCAGCGCGCCCTGCGCGCCAGAATCCTGCTCCAGGCTCACGCGCGCTACGCCGTTCGCGCCCAGCGTGAGAATCTTCACGTAGACGATGTCGCCGGTTTTCAGAATGTCGGCCAGCTTCTGTTGCGTCCAAGCGACGTCGGCCTGCCCCAGCGCCGCCGCGTAGTGGCCGAACTTCAATGTAGCGATGCCCGGTCCCACCGAAGTGACGACTGCGTGCACATAGCCGTTCACTTCCGGTTCGTCGTCCCAGTCGGGATGAACATACTTTTGCAGAACCCTACCCGCGTCCACCACATTTTCCAGATGGCCCTTCCATCCGTGCCGGCGCTCGTAAGCGGCGAGGCCGTCGAGCACGGCTTGGTTCGCGGCTTTTTGCAGATCGACGTCAAGCGACGTGTAGACCTTCAATCCGCCCTCGTGCACCTGGTCGGCGCCGTACTTCGCTTCCAGATAGCGGCGAATTTCTTCCACAAAATATGGTGCGAGAGAGTTCGGGTCGTGCGCCACATGCAGTTCAATGGGCGCATTGCGCGCTTCCTCGGCCTGAGCGGCGGTGATCTTGCCATCCTCCAGCATGGCGTTGATGACCAGATTGCGCCGCTTCTGCGCCTTGTCGGGATGGTTGATCGGCGAGTAAACCGTCGGGCCCTTAGGCAGGCCCGCCAGCAGCGCCGCCTCGTCCAGGGTCAGCTCCTTAGCAGGCTTACTGAAATAGAATTCCGAGGCCGCTTCAAAGCCATAAACTCCGTGGCCGAGAAAAATCTGGTTGGCGTAGAGCGTGAAGATCTGGGGCTTGGTGAACCGCCGCTCGATCTGTATGGCGAGCATCGCCTCCTGCACTTTGCGCTGCCAGCGCCGGTCGGGCGAAAGAAACAGATTGCGCGCCAGTTGCATGGTCAGCGTGGAAGCCCCTTGCAGCTTGCCGGCCGATGCGATATCGCGATAGGCCGCTCCCACAATGCGCCAAAAGTTAATGCCGGAATGCGTATAGAAGTCTTTGTCCTCGATGGAGACCAGAGCGTCGCGCAGCACGGGCGGAAAATCGTCATACGCCGCCACCACGCGCCGCTGCAGGGCGAACGATCCGATCACCCGCTCATGATCGTCGTAGAGTTCGGTGATGGAGCTGGGACGGTACGCCTCCAGCGCTTCCACCTGCGGCAGATCGGTCGTGTAGACCAGAAGGAGCCCGCCGGTCACTCCTACGGCCACGGCAATCAACACCAAAAGGCTGAACAGCACGCGGCCGACGATGTGGCGCTTGCCAATTTTTACGGGCGGAAGATCTTGGTAAAGGGATTTCATGTCCCGCTGGGGTCAGGATAGCAGGCCGGGAAATTGCGATGTATCCGGCGGCGCAGAAAAAAATCGCGCGCCCTGCGGCGCGCGATCCATTACATCCCAAATCTGAGCTAGCTGGTGCGGCTCTTGAGCACTGCGATGGCTTTGTTCAGTTGATCGTCCACCGTGCTCTTGGGCTTGGTTTCTTCGTTGTTGTCCGGAGTGGGAGTGCCGTCGTCGTCCGGGCCCACCAGATCTTCCGTGGCGTCGGCCACCAGCACGTTGGGCGTGATCGCCGTATCCTGAATCGCCTTGCCTCCCGGCGAATAATACTTGGCCACCGACAAGATCAGCGCACCGCCGTCGGGTAGATCGAGGGTTTTCTGCACCGAGCCGTCGCCGAACGTCTTTTCGCCGACCACGTCGCCGCGCGCGTTTTCCAGGATCGCCGCCGCCACAATTTCCGCCGCTCCTGACGTGCTGCGGTTCACCAGCACCGCGACGGGAAGAGTGGTCACCGCCTTGGCCGGATCGGCCTCGAACGCCTGCCGGGAATACTTCTGTCCCTGCAGATAAGTGATGGTGCCGTGATTCAGGAACAAATTGGCCGTCGCGATGCCCTCGCTCTCGTCTCCCTCGGCGCAACTGCGCAGGTCGAGCAGAATCTTCTTCGCGCCCGATTTCTCGAGCGACTTTACCTTCGCCGCAATCTCCTGCGCCTTGCCTTTGGACAGCGCTTCGACCTTCACATAGCCGATGCTGTCTTCCATCATCTTCTCCGTCACCGGCGGCATGGTGACGAGATCCCGCACGATCGACATCTTTTGCGGCTCGGCTTTCCGCGCGCGCACCGCTTCCACATTCAAGGTCGATCCCGGCGCGCCCGCCAGCAGGCTGCGAATTTCCGGCAGCGACATATCGCGCGTGCTCTGCCCTTCAATCGACTCGAAAATGTCGCCGGCTTCAATCCCGGCTTTTTCCGCCGGCGAGGCCGGCAGCACGGCCACAATCGCCGCATAGCCAAAGCGCTTGGAAACCACCGCTCCAATCCCGGCGGTGCCTTCCGCCTTGCGCGCCTTGAAAGCCTTGTAGGCGTCGGCCGACATGTAGCTGGAATTGGAATCGAGCGATTCCAGCAGCCCATGCAGCGCCCCGTCGGTCACTTTCGGCATGTTCGGCTCTTCCACGTACTCGGTGCGTACGCGCGAGAGCACTTCGCTATAGACCTGCAGTTGGCGGTAGGAGCCGTCGCTCGACGAGGCGTGTACTCCGCCCCACTCCCCCACCACGACGAACAGCAGGACGGCAAAAGACGTGACCAGGATGGTTGCTTTGGTTTTCATCGACATCAGTTGTGATCTTTTCCGGAAGGAGTTACTTCCTGCGAACTGTCTTCATTATATCCTTTGGATGCCGCGGGACGCGCCGCGGCTGCACCCAGGGAGTTTCTTCGGTAATACGGCCCGGACCCTTAAATGGACGTGCCAGAGCGGGTTGGGTCATCGCCAGAAGCCGAATGCGCGGGAAGGGTACCTTTCGCGCATTCTGACGGGACGGGGCCGCGGGAGGCATTTTTGAGCATAATCGGGATGCTACGCCAGTGAATCGTCTGGCTGCATATTGCAATGGGCATTTGCAATATGCAATCCCGCGGATTTCCGCACCTTCCCGCAATCGTGCAAGACTTACCCTTTGTGCAATGGGCGGAAACTTACCCTTTGCGAAACGGAGCGGATGGTGCCACCGAGGAAGAACGAGAATTGGCCGCCGACACTATTGCAGAACCGGTTGGTATAGGCGCAAGGTGCCGCAATGGGAGCCGAGCACCAGATCGACGCACCTCTGGCGCATGCCAGCGTTTACCGCCTAGCGCCCCATTCGACCCATTCGACACTTTTTTCACCCGCCATTTGTTCTCGTACCGAATAACCATGATCGGCGGCCCAGTGTCGGCCAGCCTCCTCCAACTTTTTGTTCCCGCTGTTTACGAAACCCTCAGCCTCATTCACGCCGCCTGACCAGGCTGAATTGAGCGATTCGATCAACACGTCCTCTGACCCTGGCTCACCCATCGCAATGAGGATTTTCCAAACGCTGGCGGTCACCCGTGAGTCCCCCTCTTTAACTAAGGCCAGCACCGCACTGGCCCCGCGGGGATCGCTGCTATTGATCAGTTCTAAGGCCACCTGTTGACCGACTTCGGCGTCCTTCAGCGAGGCGATCAGTGCCTCGACCGCGCGGGGGGCCTCGAATTTGCCCAACGCATCAGCCGCACCTTTTTTGACGACGAGATCTCCGTCCTTCAGGGCGGCGATTAGGGGCTCGACCGCGCGGGGATCTTTGATTTCGCCCAGCGCAAAAGACGCGATCCTTCGAACAAAGGAATCAGCGTCCTTCAGGGCGGCGATCAGCGGTTCGACCACACGGGGGTCCTTGCTTTCGCCCAACGCTGTGGCTACATTCCGTCGGACATCGGGACTAGGGTCCTTCAGGGCGGCGATCAGGGGTTCGACCACACGCGTGTCTTTGATTTCTCCCAAGGCCGTGGCTACACCCCGTCTGACATCAGGATTAGGGTCCTTCAGGGCGGTGATCAGGACCGCAGGGGCGTCTGTGATCTTGCCCAGACTGAGGGCCGCATGTTCTCGGGTGTACTCGTCCTTCAGGGCTGCGATCAGAGGTTCGACTGCGCGCGGGTCGTTGAACTCGCCGAGACTGCCAGCCGCAACCCCTCTTACGACCACATTTTCGTCCTTCAGGGCGGCGATCAAGGGCTCGACCGCACGCGGGTCTTTGATTTCTCTCAAGGCCGTGGCTACACTCCGTCGGACATCGGGACTAGGGTCCTTCAGGGCGGCGATCAGGGGTTCGACTGCGCGCGGGTCGTTGAACTCGCCGAGACTGCCAGCCGCAACCCCTCTTACGACCACATTTTCGTCCTTCAGGGCGGCGATCAAGGGCTCGACCGCACGCGGGTCTTTGATCTTGCCGAGACTCAGGGCTGCAGCCGCACGGGGATCTTTGATCTGGCGAAGCCCCGGGGCCACAGCCACACCTTGTGCACGCTGTACCGCCAGAGTGGCTACTTGGACGGCCGCAAACACCCGGCCGCTATAATCCGTGTCCTTAAGAACGCCGATTAGGGGATCGACTGCACGCGGGTCTTTGATTTCTCCCAAAGCCGTAGCCGCATTTATTCGGACGCTCAGATCCGTGTCCTTCAATAAGGCGATCAGGGGTCCGACCGCCCGCGGGTTTTTAAACTCGCCCAAAGCCTTGGCTGCATCCCTTCGGACCTTCTCATCCGCGTCCTTCAGTTGACTGATCAGTTCGCTGACGCGGTTGCCTTGCCCAAACACGGCCGGCACAAACCGAGGTACAGAGGAGCACATTGTTAACAGACCAATGGCAAACCGCAGTCCAACCGGTGAGGGGTGACGGAAGTCCAAAGAAATCATAAAAGGGCGCCCTCGCTGGATATGGCCAGGAGGATATCACGGAGCCCAATAGGCCCGCTGTGACACTCCGGCCCGTGGGCCGGGTATTGCATAAAGGACCTTTTTGCAACGCTTCCGAAAGAGGTCGAGCGAGGATTGTCGCAGCGAGCGTTAGCACGAGCATGCGCGTTTTGTTCGCCCGTGCCCCCATTGCGGAGTCGGCCGATGTCTCAGGAACGGGTGCTTAGGGGCTACTTCGCCGGACCGAACTTAAGTGTCAGGACGGTCTGCACGGAAACCGGGTGCCCGTTCAGGATATAGGGCTTGAACTTCCACTGCCTCACGCCGTCCACCGCCGCTCTGGCGAAGGCCAGCGAGCCTTGCAGGAACTTGGCGTCCTGCACGGTGCCGTCTCTGCCGACCAGCACCTGGACGGTTGCCGAGCCCTGCTGGCCGTTGCCGGGAGCAGCCAGCGCAGGCTGCTCGGCCAGCAATGCACGTTCGGCGGCCTCGGGCACGCTGACCGGTTCAATCGACGGCAAGGCCGTGTCGGAGGATTTATCGCCGCCCGCCGCAGGACCCGAGGGAGCCAACTGTGACTGCAGGCTCATGGGAACTTTTGTTGGCGTAGAAACATACTGCAACTGCGGATTCTTCGGCGCCGGCTTGGGAGATGCCGGCAAGCGGAACGCGGAAGCCTGAGGCGTGCCGGCGTTACTGGCGGCATCCTTTGGCGCCGAAGCCGCCGGAGCGGCGGGATTGGTTGCGCCCGTCCCCGCCGATGCTTGCCCGGAAGATGTCTGCCCCGAAGGTGCCTGCTGCCCCGGAGTTCCCTGCTGAATGACTGCAATCGAGCTGCCCTGTGTGCCGGGAGCCGCGTCGGGAGCATTGGATCCCGAGTCCTGCTCGCTGTCCTGCCCGTCGGTTGCCTTACTAGCCGTAGGATCGACCGCAGGCACGACTCTGATTTGCGAAGGATCGGTGGTCGCGTCGGGAATATTTTCGGCGACCGGCAATTTGTATTCGTCCCCGGCGCGGGCAAAACTCTCATGCGCGGCCGGCGCCTGTGCGGGCGTGATCGCCTGCGGATTCAGCCAGGCATGCATCGCCTGCTGCCCGCGATTCCACAACATCTGAACTCGTGCATGCCATGGCGCCTGCGGCAGCGCGGCTGCCGCGCAGCCAATCACCACCAGGGCGGCTACCATTCCAGGGCGCACGCGCCAACTGAAACGCGGCCGCCTTGGTCGTTTCTTGATGTCAGGTTGCTCGATGGCTGGGTTGTCCGATTTGTAACCGGAACTGCCGGCAGATTCTCGCTCTCGCACTCGAGCGAGCCTGCGCGCCGCTTCGTAAGAACTGGTCGGTTTGCCGCCGATCTCCGAAGCGGTCTGCTCGTATCCGATCAACTCCGGGCCTGCCTGCGCTGACGGTGCGGGTTGCGCTGATTCCGTGGGCTGCGCTGAAGAACGATTGACGCCCTTCGCCTTCAAATACCAATCCAGCCCTCGGGGTTTCTCTTCCGTGGATGGCTTCTGCGCAGATTCTTCCGAATCCGACGCTTTCATCTCCAAACTTTCTTTCCCCGGATTCTCTTTCTGCGGATTTTTCCTCTGAACGACCGTTGCAACCGGCTCCAATTCCTTCAGCGGATCGAGAGCCGCGGCAGTTGCTTCCTCCGATGCGCCCAGCGTCGCGTGCAGAATGTCCGCTTCGGTTTCGAACTGCGTACCCGGACTCGTGGGTGACGACTGCAGAAACTCTCCCGCGCGCCATGTGCGTTCTTTGTCATCGTGCATGCTCGCCGGGTGAATGTTCGCGGGAACCGAAGCGGCATTCGGCGCACTCGGAATTAACGAAGCGCTCGACGCTGCCCCAGCCGCCGCCGCGAAGGCCGCAGGCTTTTCCGTCGAAGCCGGGGTTGGAGCGTTCTTCACCGCCGTCTGCCGCGCGCGCAGCAGATCGCCGGCGGTCTTCAAAGTCTCCTTGACGTGGTTGAGAATCGCGGGCTTGCGCAAAATCGAATTGGCGCCCGACTGCAGCGCCTTGGCAACGCTCGCATCGTCCCGGACGATCGCCAGCATGAGCGGCCGCTCACTGGCTTTGCGCTGGCGGGTTGTGGTCAGAAGCGAAGCGGCCTCCGGCTGATCGTCCCAGTCGACAATCACCAACTGGAACGTCTGCCGGCTGAGCTGCTCCATCGCCGCAAAGCCTTCGGAGCAGAACTCTTCCGTCGCGCCGAGATCGGCCAGGGCCTGGCGAACTACACCAGACGTCTCCTCGTCCGTGGAGAACACAAAACAGCTGAGCGTCATGCGTCCTCAGGCTAGGAGCATGTCGTACCCCCAGCAAGATTACTGAGGGGGCCGTTGGGCCGCGGCATTACTGTCCTCCCGGACATGTACCACCGCGCCGCCGTGAGCTAAAATGCAAAGTCCCGTTCCAATCCAGCGGCCTGTCCGGGAGTCGCGCGCGGCTCCCTGTCTGGTCGAAAGATGTTAGGACGCTTAACTCATGTCTTTGCAACAAGATAACTACTGGCTGACGACAGCCGATTTCCCCGCGGCCGATGCCTCGCGTCCCTTACCCGAGATCGTCGATGTAGCCGTCATCGGCTCCGGTTTTACCGGGCTTTCCGCCGCCCGCACGCTGGCCCGATGCGGTGCGCGCGTGGCTGTGCTCGAAGCCCAGACCATCGGCTGGGGCGCCAGCTCCCGCAACGGAGGCATGGTCCTCACCGGGCTGAAGCTGGGCGTTACCGAGTTGCTGGCCAAGTTCGGCCGCGAGCGGACGCAGCGCATGTATGCCGCGTCGCTGGCCTCGGTTGATTGCGTCGAGCAGATCGTCCGCGAAGAGCGCATCGATTGCGACTTCGCGCGCTCGGGACATCTTGAAGTCGCATGCAAACCCAAACACTTCGGCGATTACGCCCGCCAGGCGGAACGCATCGAAGCGGAATTCAACCACAAGCTGCGCGTCGTCCCGAAAAGCGAGTTAAGCGCGGAGATCGGCTCGACCATCTACCACGGCGGCCTCGTCGATGAAACCAGCGCCGCTTGCAATCCCGCCCGCTATGTTGCTGGACTTGCCCGCGCCGCCATGAAAGCGGGTGCGGAAATTTTCGAGAAAGCCCGCGTCGAAACCATCCAGCGCGATTCGCGCCAGGGCGAACTAGGATGGCAGCTCGCCACGTCGCGTGGCCCGCTCTGGGCGCATGAAGTCTTCGTGGCCACCAGCGGTTACACTGGCTCGGCCACGCCCGCGTTACAGAAGAAGATCATCCCCATCGGTTCGTACATCATCACGACGGAAGTGCTGCCGGAAAAACTTGCGCAGGAACTCAGCCCGCGCAACCGCATGATCTACGACTCGAAAAATTATCTTTACTACTACCGGCTCACGCCCGACCGCCGCATGCTGTTCGGCGGCCGCGCCGCGTTCTTCCCGGAGAATCGCCAGACCATCCGCCGCAGCGCCGACATTCTGCGCCGCGGCATGATCGGCGTGTTTCCCCAGCTCGCCGACGCCCGCGTGGAATACGTCTGGGGAGGCACGCTCGACTTCCCCTTCGACATGACGCCACACGCCGGCCAGATCGACGGCATGTACTACGCCGTCGGCTACGCCGGACACGGCGTCGCCATGGCCACATATCAGGGCCAGAAAATCGCCGAACTGATGGCCGCCGCTGCCACTGGCAGCGCCAAGCCGGAGAATCCCTTTGTGGACATTCCTTTCCCCGGCGCCCCACTCGGCCTGTACAACGGCAATCCGTGGTTCCTGCCGCTAGCCGGCGCGTGGTATAAGGTGCTGGATTGGGTGAGCTAGTTTTCCGCTCGGGCATAGCCCAACCAACATCGCTCACGGTCGATGGCCGCTGTGGTATATTCCTTCCCGTGGTCGGCCCCTTATTACTTTCCCACAACTCAAAGCGCGACGTTTTATGTTGAGGCCGTTCTCCGGCAGGAGACTCCGCTATGGAAAAAACCACCGTTCTCGCCAACCTCAGGCTTACCATGCGTTTCAACGCAGCTACGCTGAAGTGGCTTCGGTCCTTTCCCGATTCCTGGGCCTCGCGCGAGGAGGGATCGGTCTTCCTTTCTGAATTTGGGGGCACTTGGGAGCAGATTTTTCTAGAAGCAATCAACCAAGAAGTACACTCCTACTTTGCGGAGCTCGGCGTTCCTCGCGAGCGACTTCCCTTTGTCCAAACCGGCGAACGATATCGAGGATCCTGGGTCGTTGAAGCGGCGATCGTTATGGCCGGAACCGTGAGCACCGCATACGCCGCGCTTAAGGGAGTCTCGGAGCTCCCAAAGATTGCTGAGGGCCTTTCCACCGTGAAGGCGGCAATGCAGAGCCGTCTACAGCCTCTGCTTGACCGAGCCGTTCGGGATCAGTTGATTCAAACCCTTGATCTGAACCGGCACGAAGAAAGGAAGCTGCCGCAGTGGCCGGTCGGGGCGTCGGCAGCGCCCCGAACCCTTGTAGAGACCGACTTCACCCTCGATGCACGGCCACTCGCGTCTCTGTCCCCGATCGTCAAAGCTCACAAGCTGCATCTGGCTGCAGGTGTCTCGCGGGAAGGGTTCACGCTTGAGAACCTGTGCGATGAACCACTGCGGAACGTCCGCCTTGGCCTCTTCCGAGGGAGGACCGAAAAGAACCAGTGGACCTACAACGAATCGTATATGTCTGGCTTCGCCTTTCTTTCCGGCCGACAGACGATCTCCAAGACTCTGTCGGAATTTAGAGACGAGCGCGGAAATCCGCTGGATATGTCGGATGGCGAAGCGGCCTATGTTGATTGCTGGGTACAGGATGACCACGGGATCTATCTGTTCCGGTTCTTCCTCGAGGCGGAGTAAATGCCGCCCGGTGGTCACCGGAACGGATTCCTCACCGTTACCTTGCCCGAAATCACCTGCCCGTCCTGAAAATCCTCCGAATACAGCGTCGTGCACCGGGCCTGCATTGCCGCCGCAATTACCAGCGCGTCGTAGATGCTGAATCCGTATTTTGCGGCGATCTTTCGTGCCGATTGGTGTGTGGCCAGCGTGAT
>Ga0181529_10007663_pt1 | contig 10703 bp, 11 predicted proteins | sample PEATcosm2014_Bin_36_FD_119763 | JGI IMG/M metagenome (GOLD analysis project Ga0181529, IMG submission 119763) | Peatland microbial communities from MTU Mesocosm Facility, Houghton, MI, USA - PEATcosm2014_Bin10_30_metaG | ecosystem: Environmental > Terrestrial > Soil > Wetlands > Peat | place... | reverse complement strand
CGCCCTTGCCCTCTGCTACAACGCCAACGTCACCTTCACCCTGCTCTCGCCCTACCGCTCCCTGCATCACGAGCTCAGCGCGAGGGCCGACGAGCTCTCGGCCGCCAATGCGAGCCTCAACCGGGCCCTAGCGGAGAAGGAGGTGCTCCTCGGCGAGGTGCACCACCGCGTCAAGAACAACCTGCAGGTGATCTCGAGCCTCCTGAGCCTCCAGTCATACAGGTACGAGGACGCGGTGTTCCGCGATGCCATCGAGGAGAGCCAGAACCGCATCAGGGCGATGGCCCTGGTCCATGAGATGCTCTACAAGTCCAAGGACTTCGCCGCGATCGACTTCGCCGACTACTTAAGGCAGGTGACGGCCGAACTAGCCAACTCCTCAGGCAGGCCCGAGATCCGCGTCGTCGCCGACTGCGAGAGCCTCCAGGTGCCAGTCGCCGAGGCCATAACCTGCGGCCTCATCACGAACGAGCTCGTCTCCAACTGCTTCAAGCATGCCTTCCCCTCGGGGCGGTCGGGGACGGTGCGGGTGGCCCTGCGATCCGCTGGGCCCGCAGGGCGGGAGATCGAGCTGTCGGTCGTCGACGACGGGGTCGGCATGCGCGCGGGGCCTGAAGCGCGATCGAAGTCGATGGGGCTTTCCCTGCTCGAGGGACTCTGTTCCCAGCTCCATGGGAGCTGCTCGATCGCCGGGGAAGGCGGGACTAGGGTGACGGTACGGTTCCCGAGAACAGAGCCTACCTAGTGGCCGATTTGATCCTATCGAAGAGGAGCTGGTCCTTCTCCGCCGAGCCGAGGCTCACGAGGTAGTCGTCCCCTTCGGTCCTGATCAGCACGTACGAGGCGGATCGCCCGCTCAAGTAGACCTTGGCGGGGCCGAGGCCCTCGATCTGGTAACGTCCCTCGCGGAAGAGGCCGAAGGCGTCGAAGGCGATGGTCCTGCTCCCGATGGCGGGAGCCTGCGCGACAAACTCAACGTCCTTCATCTCGGAATAGGCCACGCTGAACCCGAAGAGAGAGCGGACGCTCAGGGCGGTCTCTCCGACCGAGACGGGGGAGGCGAGCTCCTGGACGGCGATATAGGCGAGCGCGGCGACCGCGACCACGGCGACTACCCAGAGAGAGATGCGATTGGCTTGGCGCTTGTCGTAGATCGGCTTCACGCGAACTACAGTAGTACGCGCGGGCACCCAGGCGCAAGCCGGTGTTGCGCTGCGGAGGATATGGACCTAGTATCAGGGCATGACCAAGAAGACCTTCGTGATAGCCTTGTCGCTCATGGTCATCCCGGCCATCGGCCTCCTCGACCAGGCGAGCGGCGACGACCTCTCGCTCATCACGCTCTACCTCGTGCCTATCGCGCTGACAAGCTGGCAGGGCGGGCTCGGCTGGGGGGCCGCGGCCGCCGCGCTCTCGATGGCCTCCTGGCTGGTGGCCAACGTCGCCTTCCCGATCCAGGTGGACATAGATCCCTCGTTCGGGAAGGCATGGGACATCGCGGAGAAGCTCGTCTTCTTCTCGCTGACCGTCGCCGCCATGGTGAGGATCCGGAGTCTCGTGCTCGCCGAGAAGCGGAAGGGCATGACCGATTACGCGACTGGGCTGCCCAACACCCGTGCCTTCGCCCGCGACCTCGCGGCCGCCAAGGCGGCAGGAGGCGAGATCGACATAGGATTCATCGACCTCGACGGGGTGGAGGAGCTTTACCTCGAGCGGGGCGAGTCCTACATCGAGGCCCTGCTCAAATCCGTCGCGGAACTCGCCGCCACGGCGGCCAAGACCTACCGCCTCGGCGACGAGCGCCTGGCCATCATATCCATCGGAATGACGGGCGACCGAGCGGCCGAGTCGATGCGTGGCCTCGCGCGCGACATCGAGGAGAGGATCCTCGAGCCGAGGGGGCTCGGCTCCATCAGCCCCAAGATCGGCATCGCGCATTGCGTCGACTCGGGACCGATCTCCGTGCCGGCCCTGCGCCGCTTCCTCGAGGGAAGCATGATCTACCTCCGCGGGATGGGCGGACGGCGGGTCGAGGTCTTCGAGTTCGTCAAGCCTTAAGGCCCCGTGGCCGGGCCTTTCGCTACGATGTCGTCCATGCGCCGGAGGCGCCGCGATAGGTCGCGGGCGAGGTTCATCACCACCATCGCGAAGGCCCGCATGCTCGCCTTGGACAGCTCGTGCAGGGCGCGATTGCTGATCGTGGCGACCGTGGAGGGAGCGATGGCCCTGATCGTCGCGGCCGCCGGCATCACGTCGAGGAACTCCATCTCGCCGAAGGTGTCCCCCTCGCCCAGCACGGCGAGGACCATGCCGCCCTTCTCGACCTCGACCTTGCCCTCGAGGATAAAGTGGATCCTGTCGTTGGGCTCTCCCTCGCGCATGATCGCCTCGCCGGCGGGATGGGAAGCCGAGCCCATCAAGGGGCGGATGGCTTCGATCTCATCCGGCGAGAGCCCGCCGAAGAGGGAATAGTCCTTTAAGTCGCTGGCCTCGATCATGTGGACCTCCGAGGCGAATCCGGCATCGGCTCTACAGGAAATAGTATCGGAAAGCACAGCGACCGAGGCAAGGGCAGGATTTTGCCCAGGGTTCAGCGCCAGTCATGCTTACCATGGCCTCTGGCCCCCAGCCATGGCGCCGGATCGGTGAAGTCGATATCGCCCATGCCGTAGGCCTAGTTTCGAGCTATCAGGACTTTTACATTGTTCGTGGAAGGCATGGTGACCATGAAGAAGATCGAGCGACGCTCGAGATGCCGGGGCCCCCAGACATCCAGGCTAACGAGCACATGGTGTTTTTGATATTACTCAAAGCGGACTGCTGAATGGGAGTCTGCGAAAGCGGCAGGTCAGCGCTCCGGCTTGAAATCGACCACGCAGACTTCATCGAGATTGGGATCGAGGTATTCTCGGCAGAATGCCAGGTGCGCTGGGTGGGGGAGATATAGATCGCGCCCCGCCGCGTCCTGAAAACTCACGATGAAGCAGTGTGTATAGCCGCGATCAAGGTTCTCCGGGCTCGAGTTGCGGCCCCATTCGAAATCGACGATGAAAGGCAGCTTGGCCGCGAGGGCCGCGAAAGCCGCCTCGATGTCCCCGAGGGTTTCGGCGCCCGTTTCCGGCTTGAACTTAAACAGGACGACGTGTCTATAGAGCCTCTCGTTCTTCCGCATCGTTTCCTCCTTGCGCGAATGTCCTCGTTACGATATCATGAGTAACCGGTTTCGTAAACCGGTTACTCGAAGGCAATATGCGACCGACGATAACGGACATCGCGAAAAAAGCTGGCGTCTCCAAGGCCACGGTCTCGAGGGTTCTCAACAAGCGCTCGGATGGGGTCGGGGCGGAGACGAGGCGGCGCGTCGAAAGACTCATAACGCAGATGGATTTTGAGCCCTGCGGTGCGGCCCGCAGCTTGGCCACGGGGAAGTCCCGCTCTATCGGCTTGGTTATTCCCGATATCGCCGATCCATTCTGTCCCCTCCTCATCCGCGGGATCGAGGACGCCTTGCGCAGTCGAAGCTACGGCCTTTTTCTATGCGACTCCGACCAAGACATTCATAAGGAGAAGGAGAACCTCCGCATCCTCCTCGAAAAGCGAGTGGACGGCGTCATCCTGAGTTCGACCATGTCGGATTGCGATAGCCAGCTTAGGCTGCTGGAGAAGCGGGAGGTGCCCTTCGTCCTCCTGGACCGGATCATCGAGGCGAGGCCCGGGGTCGCGGGCGTCTACGCCGACAACAGGAAGGGCGCGCGCATGGCCGCCGAGCATCTCCTCGCGGGCGGAGCGCGCAGGCTTCTCTTCATCAATGGGCCCGAAATGCTCTCTGTCTCCAAGCTCCGCAGGGTGGGATTCGAGGGGGGCTGCGCCGCCGCTGGCCTCGAGCCATCTTCGATCCTCCACGCCAGCGGGGACTATTCGGTGGAGAGCGGCGAACTCGCCGCTGGAACGGTCCTCGATGCCGGAGGGGGCAGGGCTCCCTTCGACGCCGTCTTCGCGGCCTGCGATCGGATGGCGATAGGGGCGTTGCGCGCCCTAAAGCGCCGAGGATTCGACGTGCCGCGAGATATCGAGGTCGTCGGATTTGACGATGTCGAGCCGGCAGGGCTCGTGGACCCTCCGCTCACGACGATCGCCCAGCCGGCCTTCGAGATGGGGCGTTCGGGCGCATCGCTGCTCCTCCGCTTGATCGACGGAGAGAGGCCCCGTTCGAGGATCAAGATACTGGAACCTACCCTCGTGGTCCGGGGGACGACGAGGCCTAGATGAGGAGGGAGTCCATGATCGATTTCGAATTTAGAAACCCAACCAAGATCGTGTTCGGCCGAGGCAAGGAGGCGCAGGTCGGGGCGGAGGTTGCGGCCGTCGCGAAGAAAATTCTGCTCCACTACGGCGGAGGAAGCATAAAAGACACGGGGCTCTTTGACCGCGTAGCAGAATCCCTCCGGGTATCCGGCGTAGAATGGATCGAATTGGGCGGCGTGAGGCCTAATCCCCGCCTAAGCCTCGTGCGCGAGGGCGTGAGGCTATGCAAGGACAATGGCCTGGAACTAGTGCTGGCCGTAGGCGGCGGCTCTGTCATCGACTCGGCGAAGGCCATCGCGATGGGCGCCGTAATAGACGGGGACGTCTGGGATTTCTACATGGGCAGGAGTGAGCCTAGCTCAGCCCTGCCGGTGGGAACGGTGCTCACCATCCCAGCGGCTGGGAGCGAGTCGAGCACGGGTACGGTCATCACCAACGAGGAAGGCCAGCTCAAGCGGGCCGTCAATTCCGACCTTATTTACCCGCGCTTCTCAATCCTCGATCCTGAGCTGGCCTTCACGCTTCCACCCTTCCAAGTGGCATGCGGAGCGGCCGACATCCTAGCCCATCTTATGGAACGCTATTTCTCCATGGTCCGGCACGTGGACTTCACCGACCGCCTCCTCGAGGCGACGATGAAGACCGTTATCCAGAAGGCCCCTCTCTTGCTGGCGAATCCGATGGACTATGAAGCCTGGGCCGAGTTCATGTGGGCTGGCACCATAGCCCATAACAACCTCCTCAACACGGGAAGGATCGGGGACTGGGCCTCGCACGACATTGAGCACGAGATCAGCGGTATCTACGACGTCGCCCATGGAGCCGGGCTCGCGGTCGTCTTCCCAGCCTGGATGAAGCATTGCCTCGGTCAGGACCCCTCCCGCTTCGCGCAATGGGCCGGCCGAGTATGGAACGTCGACTTGGACTTCTGGAACGCCGAGGCGACCGGCCGCGAGGGAATCGCCAGGCTCGAGGCCTTCTATCGATCGATCGGCCTGGGCACGCGGCTCGCGGATCTCGGCGTTGGGCCCGACCGCCTGGATGAGATGGCCTCGAAGTGCACTAACGGCGATCGCCGTAAGATCGGCAATTTTGTCGAGCTGGACCGAGCGGCTGTACGGGCGATACTGGAGCTTGCGCGCTAGGTCTTTTCCGCGTCGGCGAGGGTGCGGTAGCCCGAGACGCTCTCGTGGAGCTCCCTGACAGACTCGGCGATATGCCAGCTCAAGTCTCGGACGTGCTGCATCGCGGCTCCCGTGTCCTTCGCCCCGGCCTCTATCTCGCCTATGCCTCCCTTGATCTCCTGGCCCAGGTCGGCGACGGCGGCCGAGGCGTCGGCAGCGCTCCTCGAGCTCGCGAGGATCTCTCCCGAGCGGACCTTGGCCTCCTTCGAGCTGGCCGCCGCCGACTCAAGGTCGGCCGCGACTCCCTCCGTCGATGCGGAGAGATCCCGGACGATGCCCAATAGTTCTTCGGTCTTGGTCCGCGCCGCACGGGTCCTGGAGTCTATATCCTGGAAGTCCGCGGCCGTCTGGGCGCCTTGCTCCGAGACCGCGCCGATGAGCTTGGCCATGTCGCTTATCGTGTCCCCGATCAGCACGGCGTTCTCGTTGGTCGACTCGGCCAGCTTGCGGATCTCCTCAGCGACGACGGCAAAGCCCCGTCCGGTATCGCCGGCGTGGGCGGCCTCGATCGCGGCGTTCATCGCGAGGATGTTCGTCTGCTCAGCCACCGCGTTGATTATCTCGACGACCTCGCGGACCTTGCCCATGTCCTCCACCGACGCGGCGATCGCGACGGTCGTCTGCCCGAGGCGCTCAAGTTCTGCGGCGGCCAGGCTCTCCAGCCGCATCGAATCCTCGTTCTGGCGCCTTGCTATGCCGTCCGCGCGCCGGGCCGCCTCCCGCATCTCCTCGGCTCGCTGGCTCGATCGGGCCAGGGCCGAGCTCAAGTCCGCGAGGCGCTCGTCCAAGGCCCCGACGCTCGTTCCGATGGCCGCCGAGGCGTCGCTCGACGAGGCGAGCCTATCACTTCGAGGAAGTGAGAAGCTCGTCGCTCAAGTACCTGAGCCGAAAGATCTCCTTGCCGAGGAAGAGCGACTGGCTCTTGATCCCCTGGAACTGGCCATTGATCGACTTATACACGAAAAACATGGCCACGCTCAGGGCCAATGCCGGCAGAGTTACGATCAACAGCAAAAACATCCTCGTGCGGATCTTCATTCATTTCTCCCAGGCCCGCATTACCAGATTGAGCCCCCCTTCGCATCATCCGCTACCGTAGGAAGGAGGGCAGGGTCCCTGAACCCGGCTCGGACTGAACGCTCAGGGTTATGCGATGTCACCGCGAGCCCCACGTGAAGCGTTGGCCTCATGCGGAGAGTCATAGCGCAATAGAGCTTCCACTCACCTTTTGAGATCCACAAAAATGCCCTGAAACGATCGCCTACGCGCGTCAGTCGCAGCCTGGTGTCTGGGAAGGTTACGGCAAATGCGGGAGGCTCCGTTTTGCAGTCGCTTGGGTAAATCGCCGAGCTCATCCAATCAGGCCGCCCCCTGTACTGGAATTCGAGGCCTCCATTGTTTTGGTTTCTTGGGCGGTTATCCGGGAAAGCCAAGAAAAAGACGTGCCGCGAACCGGGATCCAAGCTCTCGCGGGCCATGATTCCGGCCTTGCTGTAATCATGGGCCATGTCGAGGGACACGAGCCTGATTTGCAGATCGAAGTCGCCTATTACCGGTTCTTGAGCGAAATGAAACTCATCCGATTCGCCCCAGATGTCCCGGCCGCCCGCCACGATTTCATAGCCCCCCGCTACGGCGACGGTCGATCCGGCCAGGGCCGGCGAGCCGATATCCGTGCCCGCCAACTCGATCCCGCTCATGGATCCTGTCCGGGCGCCTATCGCATGCGACTCACCAGGCATAGGCTTCGGGGGCCTCTCCGCCCGGTCCAGGAAAAATGGAGTCAAGCGCGCTCATGGTTTCGGGGCTCAAGCTGATCTCGAGGGCCCGCAGCGAATCCTCAAAGTGCTTCAGTTTCGCGGGGCCTATTATGGGGGCGGTCAGGGAAGGATTGGCGAGGAGCCAGGCTAGGGCGATCGAGTCCTCAGCCTCGCCCAAGTCGGCGCATAGATCGCGGAAGGCCTCGAGCTGTTCTCGGCGCTTCTCGATCTCGGGCCTAAATCCCTTCAGCCTGGTATCGTCGGTCTCCTGCAGGGCACTCCTCGAAAGGAGGCCATGCTGCAGGGGCGCCCAGGCCACGACGCCGAGTCCATGGCCTTTTGCCGAGGGCAGGAGCTCAAGCTCGGGGAGGCGGCAGAGGAGGTTATAGCGATGCTGCTCGCAGACGAGGCCGAAAAAGTGGCGGGACTTCGCTTCGGCCTGGGCGGCGGCAATGTGCCAACCGGCAAAGTTGCTCGAGGCTATGTAATCGACCCGCTCCTGGCGTACGAGAATCTCGAAGGCTTCCCAGAGCTCGTCCCAGGTGACGCTCCTGTCTATATGGTGCATATAGTAGATTTCGAGATGATTGGTCTGAAGCCGCTCGAGTGAGGCCGCGAAGTGGCGGCGAATTTTGTATAGTGACAGACCGGGTTTGGAGTTGGGGCCATCAGAGGGCTCGAACATATCCTCGTGGACCTTGGTGGCGAGGACGACGCGCTCCCTTCTACCCCCGCCCTGTGCGAACCACTTGCCGATGATACTTTCCGTGATGCCGTAATTCTTCGTCGCCCAACCGTAGTTGTCCGCGGTATCAAAGAAGTTGATGCCAGCCTCAAGGGCGGCATCCATGATCCTGAAAGACTCTTTCGCGTCGGTGAAATTGCCGAAGTTCATGGTTCCGAGACAGAGCCGGCTCACCTTGAGCCCCGATCTTCCAAGCGAAGTATACAGCATGCCATCTCTCCCGTTCGTGCCTGGTATATTATCTTTTCTTCACGTACTTCTGGATGTCGATCGCCACGGCGACGACGATGATGATGCCCTTGACGATCTGCTGCCAGTAGGCCGAGACGCCCAGCACGACGAGGCCGTTGTTCATGACCTCGAAGATCAGCACGCCGATGATCATGCCGCCGACCGTGCCGACGCCGCCCCAGATCGAGACGCCGCCGATGACCGCCGCGGCGATGGCGTCGAGCTCGTACATCTGGCCGTAGTTGTTCGTGGCGCCGCCCGTGCGCGCGGCGAGGAGGCAGCCGGCCAGGCCGTAGCAGAGGCCGCCGAGGATGTAGACCGTGATCAGGGTCTTCTTGACGTTGACGCCGGAGACGACGGCCGCGTCGGGGTTGCCGCCGATGGCGTAGACGTTCTTGCCGAGCCTCGTCTTGTTGAGGATCACGTAGATGATCCCGGCGACGATTATGGCCAGCAGGATGATTATCGGGAAGGACCAGGGGTCCGTGCCTATGGAACCTGAGCCGAGGTTGGTGAAGCTGTCCTTCAGGCCGCCCAGGGGCTGGGCGCCCATCGGCGGCCGGTCGACGTAGAGGGACTCGGCGCCGTAGACGATGACCATCGTGCCCAGGGTCGCGATGAAGGGGGGGACGTTGAGGAAGGCCACGATCGTGCCGTTGAGGAGGCCGACGAGGAGCCCCGCGGCCAGGGCCGCGGCGACCGGCCAGATGATGGCGAGGTCCGGCAGGTCCTTGAACAGCTTGCTCGCGTAGTCAGGCCGCTGCGCGAGGCTGGCCGAAATGACGGCGGCCAGCCCGACCGTGCGGCCAGCGGAGAGGTCAGTGCCGCGGGTGATGATGATGCCGCCCACGCCGAGCGCTATGATGGCCCGCACCGAGGCGATCCTGATGATGTTCAGGAGATTGTCGAAATGCAGGAAGGTGCTGTTGACGATGCCGATGATCACCACTATGCCCAGGAGGACTAGTAAGATCGTGTTCTTGGCGGCGAATTCCCTGATGGCCAGCCCCGCTGGCTTCTTTTCGCCGGTTGCCGTGCTGCTCATTGCGCGCTCCTTGTTTGGGTCGATCTCGAAAAACCGTGGTCCTTCGAGGTCTGCTTCAGGACATGAACTGCGTAGCCAGCTCCATGATTCCCTCCTGGGTCGCGGTCTTGCCGTCGAGAATTCCGGTGGCGCGGCCCTCGCACATGACCATGATCCGATCGGACATGCCCAGTAGCTCGGGCATCTCGGAGGAGATCATGATCACGCTCTTTCCCCGCTTCGCGAGGTCGGCGATGATCGTGTAGATCTCGTACTTGGCGCCGACGTCGATGCCTCGCGTCGGCTCGTCGAGGATCAATATCTCGGGGTCGGTCAGCAGCCAGCGGGCGAAGATCACCTTTTGCTGATTGCCGCCTGAGAGGTTCTGGATGAGGGTGGCCACGGAGGGAGTCTTGACCCTCAGCGTGTCCACGATGCGCGCGACGTCGTCGGTTCCCTGCTTCTTGTTGAGCAGGAAGAACTTGTTGACGTACCTCGCTATGTTCGCGATGAGCGTGTTGTCCAGCACCGAGAGGACGGGAAAGATGCCCGTCGTCCTGCGCTCCTCGGTGAGCAGCGCGATCTTGCGGGCCTTGGCCTGGATGGGGTTCGATATCGGCGTTTCCTTTCCGTTGATCCAGATCTTGCCCGACTTCACGAGTCTCATCCCGAAGAGGGACTCGACCAGCTCGGTGCGCTGGGCGCCCACGAGGCCGCCCAGGCCGAGGATCTCGCCCCGGCGGAGCTCGAAGCTGACGTCCTTGAAGGAGCGGGGGTTGGCCGAGGTGAAATTCTCCACCTTGAGCACCACCTCGCCGGGGACGTTCTCCCTCGGGGGGAAGCGGTGCGTCAGGTCGCGGCCGACCATACGCTTGATGATGAGATCGGTCGTGAGCTCCTTGGCGGGATAGGTCCCGACCACGGCCCCGTCGCGCATGATGGTGACCTCGTCGGCGATCTCGAGGATCTCCTCCATTTTGTGCGATATATAGATGATCGCGCGGCCCTCGTCGCGAAGCTTTCGTATGATATGGAACAGATGCTTGACCTCGTTCTCGGTGAGCGACGAGGTCGGCTCGTCCATGATGATGACCTTGGCGTTGTACGAAACCGCCTTGGCTATCTCCATCGACTGGATCTTCGAGACCGAGAGGTTCTTGACCCAGACCTTGGGGTCGATGCCCATGCCCAGGTCGTCGAAGAGGGCCTTCGTGTCCTTGTACATTTTGGTATGGTTGACGAGTTTGATGATCCCGAAATTGCGGACGGGGAACCTGCCGAGCCAGATGTTCTCCATCACGCTGCGGAAGGGCACGGGATGGAGCTCCTGATGGATCATGGAGATGCCTGCGTCGAGGGCCTGCTTGGCGCCCGTGAAACTGACCTTGCGGCCCGAGAGCAGGATCTCGCCCTTGTCGGGCGCGTAGAGCCCGAACAGGCACTTCATGAGCGTG
>Ga0181529_10007662_pt1 | contig 10703 bp, 9 predicted proteins | sample PEATcosm2014_Bin_36_FD_119763 | JGI IMG/M metagenome (GOLD analysis project Ga0181529, IMG submission 119763) | Peatland microbial communities from MTU Mesocosm Facility, Houghton, MI, USA - PEATcosm2014_Bin10_30_metaG | ecosystem: Environmental > Terrestrial > Soil > Wetlands > Peat | place... | reverse complement strand
CCCTTGCAGTCAGGCTTGCACAGCGTCCTGACCGGCAGGGCCAAAAGCACCTGTTCGCGCAGCACATCCTCAAGCGACAGACTGTCCTTTTGATAATACCCGATTTCTGTATCCGATGCTGTAATGGCACGTTCGGAAGAATCGGAATCGGCGGCGTTGGGGCGGAAAATCAGGTCGAAGTCGGCCTCGACAGCCCTTTCGACCGGCTCGATGCAGCGGGCGCAGGGAACGCGGAAGTTTCCGGACAGCTTTCCCCGCAGCCGGATGTCGGCCACAATATCTTTTGGCCCGCGATGCTCGTGGAGCACCTCGGCGAGCCCGGAGGTCAACAAATTGCCCTCCTGCTCGGCCTCTTCGCCGAAATCGACCGCTCCCGGAGCCAGTTCCAGGTCGAAATCGATCGGCTCTCTCTCCAGCTCAACTACCTTGAAGTCCATGCTATGAGCCTACGGCGCTGTCCCCGGTGCGTCAATGCGAATCGGCCGGGCGGCTTCCGATGGCGCCTGGCGGCGCCAGGAAGAGACAAGAACTCGTCTGCCCGGCGAGTGGAAGTATCCAAGAGAAGACAGTTCATTGGAACCAATTTGGCAAGTCAGCTCCCACTGGCGCGGGAATCGCGGGTTGGCGAGATGGCCAGTTGGCGGGCCGGTACCTGAAAAGGCAACGAAGACGGATGCTCAAATGGGACAAAAGACTTGGGATTTTCGCGCATATCCCGGGTCTGGTTTCTAAATGGGAAACAGCCGATCTTGCCGCTGGTCCGTAAATCGTTCAAAACGAAGGGTCGGGCAAGAGCGTCGATTGGCGAAGCCCACGGCGGGCGAAACTCGCGCCGAATACTACAATTTGTTGTCGTGACAACGTAATCTCAACGCGGTACGCTTCAGATGGTGGTAAGCACCGAAGTACTCAAGTTCGGAACTCTTTCGCCGATGAGTTCTGTGACTCGCCTAAAGAAAGGGCACCAGGCATGGATTGGATTAAGAACCTTCCCGTTTCGCGGAAATTCATTTACGCATTCGGAACTGTATGTACTCTTTGCATTATTCTTGGGGCAATCACCTTCACCACCTTCCGGGGCATCGCGACCAAGAGCGCGGACGTGAGCGACAACGCAGTGCAGGCGCTCATCGCGCTGAGCAGCGTCAGTGACTCGGCCTCCACGGTGCGGCGCGAGGATCTTGAGCTCCTGCTGTGCCAGACCACGGCCTGCTCGAACGACCATGGCGCGAAGCGCCAGAAGGCGCTGGACACCTACCAGAGCAGCATCAAGGCGTATGTGCCGGTGATCAGCTATCCGGGCGAAAAAGAGGTTTACCAGAAGTTTTCGACCGCTTGCGCGCAGTATCTGGACGCCAGCAACAAGGTGAACACGCTGCTGGCGGCGGGCAAAACCGGCGATGCGCTGGATCTGCTGACCTCGGATGCCACCATGGCGACCCTGAACGCGGCGATGAAGGGCATCTCCGACGATGTGGCGCTGAACGCGAAGTTCGGTTCGGAAGACGCCAAGGGAGTGACAAGCACCAGCCAGAACGGCAGTTGGATCGATGCCGGATTCACGCTGGTGATCGTTCTGCTTTGCGCCGGAATCGGCCTGGTTCTGACGCGCCTGATTGCTCCTCCGCTGCAGGCCGCGACCGCTGCTCTTGAGCGGGTTGCCGACAAGGATCTGACGGTCAGCGTGGAAGAGCTGGGAACCGACGAGATCGGCCGTCTGGCGGCAGCGCTGAACACCAGCGTCACTTCCATGCGTACGGTACTGCTTGCGGTCACGCAGGGCGCAGAGACGCTGTCGTCGGCCACGACCGAGATGAGCGCCCGCTCCGTGCAGGCTGCCGGCAACGCCAACAGCCAGGCGAGCAAGACCAACCAGATTGCCGCCGCCGCGCAGGAGATGACGGCGACCATCGGCGAGATCAGCCACAACGCCGAAACCGCGGCGGGCGCCAGCCGGACCTCGGCCGAAACCGCCAACCAGGGTGGTTCGGTGATGCAGGCCGCGGCCAACACGATGGAACGGATTGCCGCCGCCACCAGCACGGTGTCGGAAAAGATGACCTCGCTCTCGCGCCGCTCGGAAGAGATTGGCGAGGTCGTCAACGTGATTCAGGAGATCAGCGAGCAGACCAACCTGCTGGCCCTGAACGCGGCCATCGAAGCAGCCCGCGCCGGAGAACACGGACGCGGATTTGCGGTGGTCGCCGGCGAAGTTCGCCGCCTTGCGGAACGCACCAAGGGAGCGACGGAAGAAATTGCCGCCACCATCCGCAGCATTCAGGAAGAAACCCGCGAGACGCTGCAGGTGATGCAGGAAAGCCGGACCTCGGTCGAGACCGGCATGAACGAAACCGCACACGCCCGCAAGAGCCTGGAAGCGATCATCGAGTCTTCGAAGCAGGTGGAGCACCAGATTCACCTGATCGCGACGGCCGCTACCGAGCAGACCTCGGCTTCCGGCGAAATCTCGGAGTCCGCAGGACAGATCTCCCAGCTTTCGATGGAGAATGCCCAGGGCGCGGAAGAGGCAGTGGAAGCCCTCAAGAACCTGGCCTCGCTGGCCAGCGATCTGGATGGCATGATCCGCCAGTTCCGCCTGGACGATGGGCGGAGCAACGGCAAGTCGTCCCTCGGCAAGGGACAGAAGGGCTACAAGCCCGGGCTGCGGTAGGCTCGCTTCCAAACTCATCGCCCTTTCTTGAAACGATGCGGCAGTCCGGTTACCCGGACTGCCGCATTTTTTTGCGCTTCATAGGTGGGGGGAACCGGGGAGGAACGGCGTGGACCGGGAGGTCCACGCTACAGCCGGCCGGGAGGCCGGCGTTACAACTTTCTGTCTTGTGGGCCGGAAACACCAGCGAGGAACTCTCTTTATCTCATGCCGATGCGGGTTATGTTAGCCTCCGATGTAGAGCTAGAATTCTGTCTCCGAGGCTCATTGAACGATGACGAAGAGCAACCGCGGGTCCCCTTCGGCTACGCTCAGGGCAGGCTTTCAACTGCGCTGCGCTTCGCTCAGGATGACAGTGTTTTTATGGTGCGTATTTCAGAGGCGGAACGGCAGAGCGTTGCTGCCTGCACACAGGGTCTCTGAAAGCGCTGAATCTCCGCTTCCCCAAGGGTCGCGTTTTTGCGGCCAGGATCGATTTCGACCCTCAGGAGAATTTGCATGAGCGCCGTCCATTATGACCTGATCGTGATCGGCTCCGGGCCTTCCGGGCAACGAGCCGCCGTGGCTGCCGCCAAGATGAAGAAGAGCGTAGCCATCGTGGAGGCGCGCTCCGTGGTTGGCGGGGTCTGCGTCAACACCGGAACCATCCCCTCCAAAACGATGCGCGAGGCCGTGCTGCACCTCTCCGGGTACAACTACAGGGCGGCCTACGGGATCAATTACCGGGTGAAGGAAAAGATCACCATGGCCGACCTCTCTTTCCGGGTTCAGGCGGTGATCAAGACCGAGGTCGACGTCACCGAGGCCCAGCTTTCGCGGAACGGGATCGAAGTCGTGCACGGAGTGGCTACCTTTCTGGATCCTCATCTGATCCGGGTTGACGGGCCGCAGGCCAGCGCTACGCTTGAGGGCGACAAAATTGTGATCGCGGTGGGGACGCAGCCAGCCGCCTCGCCGCGGGTTCCGGTGAATGGGCGCACCATCGTCAACAGCGACCAGATCTTGGATCTTGAAACCCTGCCCCGCTCCCTGATTGTGGTGGGGGGCGGGGTGATCGGCGTTGAATACGCCTGCATGTTCGCGGTTCTGGGGGTGCGCGTCACCATCGTCGAAAAGCGCAACCGGCTGCTTGAGTTCGCGGACCAGGAGATCATCGAGACGCTCAGCTACCACCTGCGCGACTCCCGCGTGACCATGCGCCTGGGCGAAGAGCTGCAGAGCGTCGAGGAACTGCCGCAGGGGGGCGTGGTGGCCAACCTGGAAAGCAATAAAAAGATCTCCGGCGACACGCTGCTTTATGCGGTGGGCCGGCAGGGCGCCATCGACGGGCTCAACCTGGCGGGCGCCGGCCTGGAAGCGGATGCGCGCGGGCGAATTCCGGTGGACGAGCATTTCCGTACCAAGGCGCCGCACATTTTTGCGGTGGGTGACGTGATCGGGTTTCCGTCGCTGGCCTCGGTTTCGATGGAGCAGGGACGCATCGCTGCCGCGCGGGCCTTCAACGACGACGCAGCCACCTCAAACCCCAGCCATTATCCCTATGGGATTTACACGATACCGGAGATCAGCTTTATCGGGAAGACCGAGGAACAGCTAACTGCCGAGGATGTGCCCTACGAGGTCGGGATGGCCTATTACCGGGATACGGCCCGGGGCCAGATCCGCGGCGACACTACCGGGCGGCTCAAGCTGATCTTCCATCGCGACACGCGCAAGGTGCTGGGAGTTCACATCATTGGCGAAGACGCCAGCGAGCTGATCCATATCGGCCAGGCGGTGATGACCCTGGACGCAACAGTGGAGTACTTCATCGAAACGGTTTTCAACTACCCAACCCTGGCCGAATGCTACAAGGTGGCGGCGTTCAACGGGATGGGGAGATTGCACCGGTATCAGGCCGGGTAAAGGCGGGAATTCATGGGCTGGCGAAGTCCCTGAGGGCCAGGAGGCCCTCAGGACAGCCGGCCGGGAGGCCGGCGCTACGATGTTTCGCTGCCCGTGAGAAATGCGGGCTGAAGTCGCACGCTACCGCCAAACGCTACAGATTCGAGTTTTCCCAGAGGCTGTTCATCTTCATCCCCGAGGAGGGTGCAATGAGTACCGCTATCGGCGTTGTAATGACCGAGCACATTGTGGCCGGCAGACTGGATGACCTGAAATTGACCGGCGAAGTGCTGCGCTATGCCGCCGGGTCGCTTCAGCTTGACGCGCTCGCGGCCGTTCCCGGAAGCGAACTGGTGGAGATTCTGGCCACACAGATCGCCACGCTGGTGGCAAAAGAACCCACTCCGATTGACGCCATCGGCGTCGCGGTTCCGGGCATCGTGCGACACGGCTTGGTGGAGGACTCGCCCAACCTGACGCAGCTCAAGGGCATGCATATGGGAGAAGAGCTGACACGCAAGCTCGCATCCCACGGCATTCACGCCCCGGTGCACATTGCCAACGACGCCGACGCGATTGCCGCCGGGGTGGCCGCGACCCACGGACAACTGGAAAAGCTTACCCGCGTGTGGACCATCGGCAACGGCATCGGCTATGGGCGCTGGCCCTATGTGGACGGGATCTGGGAGGGTGGACACATTACGGTCACACTCGATCCGAAAGAACGGTTCTGCGGCTGCGGCGGAGTGGGACACCTGGAAGGCATCATGGGCTATCGCGCCATGCGCCTGCGCTTTCTGGATATGGAACCGGAAGAGGTGTTTGCAAACGCGCGCCAGGGCGATGCCCGCTGCAGCGAGTTCGTCGACCTGTGGCACCGGGCGCTGGCTGCCGGAACCGCTTCGTTCATCCACCTGGCCGGACCGGGCCGGTTCTACTTTACCGGGCACAATGTTGGGTTTCTGGATTTGCCGCTGCTGCGCGTCTACCTGGAATCGATGGTGCGGCTGACGCCGCTGCAGAGCTTCTCGCTGGAGATTCTGCCGCCGGACGATGAGACGGCGCTGCTGGGGGCGGGGGTTTCGGCGCTGCGGGCACTGGCGGGGTGAAGGTTGCAGAGCAGATGAGACGGCGTGGACCGGGAGGTCCCCGCTACAGCCGGCCGGGAGGCCGGCGCTACTTCATGCCTTGCCGGTGGGCAAAGATGGTGGGGAACCGGGACGGCACGGGCTGCGTAACATTGCTGTGACATTCAGGAGGTATCGGCTATGTTTTGCAGCGGTTGTGGTCAAGCTTTGACGCCCGGCATGGGCGTTTGTCCGCAGTGCCAGCGCCCTGTTGCGACGCCGATTCCTGCCGTTCCCGGCCTGGAGTTCGAGCTGCAGAACTATGCGGGCAAGGTGCGGGCGCTGAGCGTTGTGTGGTTCATATGGGCCGGGCTCTCGCTCTTCGGCGGCCTGATCGGCATGGCCTTCGCGCATAGCTTTCTGGCTGGACACTTCGGCTTCTGGATGCACGGGCCGTGGGGACGGGAAGGGTTTCCGCCCTTTTTGGGACCGGCATTTCTGCATCTGATATGGGTCATGGTGATTGTTCGCGCCGGGCTCGCCCTGATGGCGGGATGGGGTTTGATGGAACATGCTCCGTGGGGGCGCGTGGTGGCGATTGTGGCGGCATTTCTGGGGATTCTCAGGTTTCCGATCGGAACCGCACTGGGGATCTGGACCCTGGTTGTGCTGCTGGGATACCGGAACGGCCGACTTTACGACCAGCTGTAAAAGCTGAATGAAGGCGAAGATCCAGAGGGCGCGGTTCCGTTTACAATCGGGCTATGAGCTTTCCCGAGACCCGGATGCGGCGTTTGCGCCGCAACGAACCCATGCGGGCACTGGTGCGCGAGACCCGCGTTGAACCAGGCGATCTGATCTACCCCCTGTTTATCTGCCCCGGCGAGGGCGTGCGCCGCGCAATCGGCTCCATGCCAGGGGTTTTCAACCTTTCTGTCGACGAAGCGGTCAAGGAAGCGGAATACGCCGCCAGCCTGGGCGTGGGCGGACTGCTGCTGTTTGGCCTGCCCGAGACGAAAGACGAGCAGGGCTCCGGCGCATGGGACGATAACGGCATCGTTCAACAGGGATTGCGCGCGCTGAAGGCTTCTGCTGCATCGAAGAAGCTGGTTCTGATCGCCGACGTGTGCCTCTGCGAATACACCAGCCACGGACATTGCGGCATCATTACCGAGACGCAGGACGGCTGGACGGTGGAAAACGACCCCACACTGGACCTGCTGGGCCAGACCGCAGCCAGCCTGGCCCGCGCCGGCGCGGATATCGTGGCCCCCAGCGACATGATGGACGGGCGCGTCGCGGCGATCCGCAGCGCGCTGGACCACCTGGATTGCGCGGATACCCCGATTCTGAGCTATGCCTCGAAGTTTGCTTCGGCCTTCTATGGGCCGTTCCGCGAGGCGGCCGATTCGGCTCCGCAGATGGGCGACCGCAAGACCTACCAGATGGACGCAGCGAACCTGCGCGAAGCGATGCGCGAGATCGACCTCGACCTGGGCGAAGGCGCGGACATGATTCTGATGAAGCCCGCCATGCCGTATCTGGACGTGATTCGCGCCGCACGGGAACGGGTGGAAGTGCCCATCGGCGCTTACCAGGTGAGCGGCGAGTACTCGATGCTGATGGCAGCGTTCGAGAAGGGCTGGCTGGACCGCAACCGCGCCATTGTCGAATCGCTGGTGGGAATTCGCCGCGCGGGAGCGGATTTCATTGTCACTTACTTCGCGGCCGAGGCGGCGAAGCTGGTGGGGTAGACGAAGGCAGCGCTTCTGGGATGGACGACGGAATCAATCTGGGGAGAGCGATGGCCTCGAGTCCGATTTCGCGCTAGACTCACTCCATGAGCCGCTCTGCCGCCGAAGTTCTTGAAGATGCCCGCCGCCTCCCCCCCAATGAGTTCGATTGGCTCATTGGGGAGTTGCTAGAGGCCGGAGACAGCTCTAGCGGCTCCGAGACCGATGCCGCATGGAAGACGGAGGTTGAGCGGCGCGTCGCCGAGATCGACTCCGGCGACGTGGCGCTTGCTCCGCTTGAGGACGTTCTCGCCCGCATGGACGCGAGGATTCTGGCCCGGCAGCGCGGATGAAGCCGGTTGAGGTCCACCCACACGCCGAAGCGGAAGCAGATGCCGCGTTTGAATGGTACTGGACGCGAAGCAAATCGGCCGCATTGGGGTTCGACGCGGAACTGAGAAATGCAATCGATATATTGCGAAAGTCACCCCAGATTTGTGCTCCGTATCTGCCGGGGACGCGCCGCGTGATGCTTCACAGGTACCCGTATTTCGTTGTCTTCCGCGAACTCCCTCACAAGATTCAAGTTATCGCCGTCGCCCACGCCAAACGACTTCCTGGCTACTGGCGGGAACGGATCTGATACGTCCTGAGCAAGTGGGCGGTCCGTCCGTGAGCAGTTCGTCCGCTTCGCCCAGATGCCTCGCGCGATCCGTCAACACCTTCCGCATCTCGGGACGCGGCTTTTCCGTGTGACGCGAATCGTTTTCGCGGGGCGCCCCGATGTGGTCTCCTGAATGTACCCGCCTATGCTGAAACGTTTGGAAACCTACTTTGAATTTGCGCGCCTGGGAACCAACTGGCGCACCGAAATCCTGGCCGGCATCACCACCTTTTTGACCATGGCCTATATTGTGCTGGTGAACCCTGCCATTCTGGCCGAGGCGGGCGTGCCACTGCAGGCCGTTACCGCAGCCACCTGCCTCTCGGCGGCTTTCGGGTCGATTTTGATGGGGGTGGTGGCGCGCTATCCCATTGCGCTTGCTCCGGGCATGGGCCTCAACGCCTACTTCACCTATACGGTCTGCATCCGGATGCACATTCCCTGGCAGACGGCTCTGGGCGCGGTGTTCCTGAGCGGCGTCGTGTTTTTGGCGCTGACCGCGGCGGGAATCCGGCAGATGATTCTGCGCGCCATTCCGCACGAGCTCTATGCAGCCGTGGCCAGCGGCATTGGGCTGTTTATCGCCTTCATTGGCTTCCAGCACGCGGGATTGATTGCCCAGGACCCCAACACCATGGTCGCGCTGGGCAATATCAAGAACCCGACTACCGCGCTGGCGCTGTTTGGCCTCATCCTGATGGTGGCGCTGGAAGTGCGGAAGGTGCGGGGCGCCATCCTGATTGGCGTTTTGACGATCACCGGCATCGCGTGGGCGCGAGGCATGGTGCACTGGACACCCGCCGCCGGCGGCCTGCATGAACTGGCGAAGACCGCGTTTCAGCTCGACCTGCGCGGCGCACTGAACAAGGGGCTGCTGGAGATTGTCTTTGTCTTCTTTTTTGTGGACCTCTTCGACAATCTGGGTACGCTGGTCGCGGTCACCAAGCGCGCCGGATTGATTGCGCCGGACCACACCATTCCGCGCCTGAACCGGATTCTGCTGGCCGACGCAACGGCTACCATCTTCGGATCGCTGACCGGGACTTCGACGGTGACCAGTTACGTTGAATCCACCGCCGGGGTGGCTGCCGGGGGCAGATCGGGCGTTACCGCCATTGTGACCGGGTTGCTGTTTTTGGCGGCCATCGGAGCCGCGCCGTTTGTGGGGATGGTTCCCTCGGCGGCCACTGCGCCGGCGCTGATCCTGGTGGGGTCGCTGATGATGGCCTCGATCGGCGAGATTCGCTGGCACGAGCCGCTGGTCGCGGTGCCTGCGTTTCTGACCCTGGTGCTGATTCCCTTTACTTATTCGATTGCCAACGGGCTGGGGTTCGGCATCATCGCGTGGGCCATCCTGCACATTGCGGCAGGGAAGTTCCGGCGCGAGGAGTGGCTGCTGTATGTGCTGGCCGCGCTGTTTCTGGCCCGGTTCATTTACCTGGGAGCGAGCTAGGGGGGTTCTCCTGAAGGTGTGGGGTAAGTGTGGACCGGGAGGTCCACACCACAGCCGGCCAGGAGGCCAGCGCTACTTGTTCTTGCTGGAATGGCGCAGAGTGTCGCGCCCCTGCCGAGCCAGCTCTGGAAGGGTTATTACTCGACCACCTCGTGGCCGCTTTGCCTGAAAAGTCTTCAACCCATCCCCGCAACCCCCTGTAGTATGAATGGGAGACGCTGGTCGAGCGCGAAGGCTTCTGCTGGAGAGACGAATGAACGGCACCGGAAAAAGCTGGATGGGCAAAGCACAATGGCTGACTCCCGGCAGGCTGGCGCTGGCGGCGGGCGGATCGCTGATGATTGCATTGGGGCTCTCCGCTTGTGAAAACGTCGCGTCGTATACCCAGCCGACCCTGGTGCGCGTCATCGACGCGTCTTACATTGCTCCGGCGGTTGACATCGATGTCGAGGGAACCATGCTCGCCGGCAACATTGGCGAGGGGTACATTTCAGGCTATGGCACCCTGCCGGCCTCGTCGGCTGCCGCGATTAAAGTGACCGCAGCCACAGGCGGCGCGGCGCTGGTGACTGCCAGCGCGACCTTGCTGGCCGGGCATCAGCACTCCGTGTTTCTCACCGATAACGGCGCCGCGCCGACCAGCTATACGGTCACCGTGCTGGAAGACCAGCAGGTTCCCGCCGCCGCCAATCACTCGGCCTTCCGGTTTATCAACGAAGCGCCCAGGGTGGGCGCGGTGGATATCTACATGGTCCCCTCGGGCGCCACCTTGGCCGACAGCATCCCGCTGTATACCGATCTGGCGGTGGGCGGAACGGCGGGCTACATCAGCTTCATGTCGCAGACGGTCACCATGGTAATTGTGCCCACCGGGTTGACGAGCCCCAAATACACTTCGTCGCCGCTTGCCCTGACCGGCGGCGAGGTGCGCACGGTGATGATCATCGACAGCCAGCTGACCAGCAATCCTCCGGTCTCTGCCTTGATAGCCAACGACGTGGACTGAGAAGAACGAGCGTGGACCAGGAGGTCCACGCTACAGCCGGCCGGGAGGCCGGCGCTACTCCCTACTCCCTACTGCCTGCTCCCTGCTCCCTGCTTTCATCACATGACGTGGCGGGTCTGCGCATTTATACTCGGTTGCCATGCAGGCGGCTGGCGAATCTACGTTGACCTTGTCGGGCTTTCTTCAGAATGCCGCGACGCTGACCATCATTCTGGCCTTTATTGG
>Ga0181529_10007661_pt1 | contig 10703 bp, 6 predicted proteins | sample PEATcosm2014_Bin_36_FD_119763 | JGI IMG/M metagenome (GOLD analysis project Ga0181529, IMG submission 119763) | Peatland microbial communities from MTU Mesocosm Facility, Houghton, MI, USA - PEATcosm2014_Bin10_30_metaG | ecosystem: Environmental > Terrestrial > Soil > Wetlands > Peat | place... | reverse complement strand
TTCCAGGTTGGAGATGTCGCGGAGCCCCAACAGGCCCATGTGCAAAGTCCGCGGGATTGGCGTGGCGGTCATCGTGAGCACGTCGACGATCTGCCGCAACGCCTTCAGCCGCTCCTTCACTTCGACGCCGAACCGCTGCTCCTCGTCGATAATCACCAGCCCCAGGTTGTGGAAGCGCACGTCGGGCTGCGCCAAGCGGTGCGTGCCGATGACGATGTCCAACGAACCTTCCTCCAGCCGGCCAAGGATGTTGGTCTGCTGCCGCCGCGTGGCAAACCGCGAGAGGGCGGCGATTTCAAAGGGGAACTCCGCCATCCGCTCGGTGAACGTCCGCAGATGCTGCTCGCACAGCAGCGTGGTGGGCACGAGCACCGCCACCTGGTAGCCGGCGTCCACCGCCTTGAAGGTCGCCCGCATCGCCAGCTCGGTCTTTCCATAGCCCACGTCGCCGCACAGCAGGCGGTCCATCGGTCGCGGCAGACACATGTCGCGTTTGATCGCGTCGATGGTCGTCAACTGGTCGTCGGTTTCCTGGTAGAGGAACGAGGCGTCGAACTCCCGTTGCCAGTCGGTATCGGCCGGAAAGCTGATGCCCGGCCGCGAGCCCCTTGCCGCCTGCAATTCCAGCATGTCGGCCGCCAGGTCGGTCACGGCTTCCTCGACGCGCTCCTTCTGCCGTCCCCAGAGCCGGCCGCCGAGCTTGGCCAGCGTGGGCCGGCTTTTCGTGCCGCCGATGTATTTCTGCACCAATCCGATTTTTGTCGAAGGGACGAAGAGCTTCGTGTGGTTGTGAAACTCCAGCTCCAAGTGCTCCTCGACCTGTCCATTCTTCTCCAACAGTTTCAAGCCGCGGTAGCGGGCGATGCCGTGTCCGACGTGTACGACCAGGTCGCCTTCGCGCAGTTCGAGGAAGCTGTCGATCACCCGGCTGAGCCGGCGACGGGTAGGGCGACGCAGGTCGGCGCGGCGGAACAACTCGCCGCTGCTCAGCAGTACAATTCGTTCCGGCACTAACCGGAAACCGCTGTGCAGCACGCCGATGGGAAAGTGCAAACGGCCCTGCTCCGCGGCCTGAGTGGTGCTGAAAAGTTCGTTCAGCCGCCGCACCTCGGCCTCCATCTGGCAGACGACAAACACCTCTTGACCGGCCCCGGCTTCGTCCAGTTCGTCGCGCACGCGATTGATGTCGCCGCTGAAACGCTCGACCGACTCGATTTTCAGCCGGCATGTGGTCTCCAGAGAGCCGGCGGACACGGCGGAGGCCGCCACCGACGGGAAGCGGAATGCCTCACGCAAGACGTCCGAGACCGTGTGAAACGTGTACGGCGCCCGATCAGCCGCATCAACGCCATCCAACGCCCCCGCACTGCGGTCCCGGGGATTGGCGTTGGATTTCGTGTCACCGAGAATCGTCGGCGGTTCGACCCGTTCGCGATATTGCCGTCCTTGCTGCTCCAACTCCATCGGCTCCAACAGCAGGATCCAACTTTGCGGCCGCAGGTAATCGGTCAGATGGGCGCGATCGAGGGCCGTGGATCCCAGTACGGTCACGTCGACCGATTCCAACGCTTCCAGGCTGCGTTGGCTGGAAATCTCGAATCGCCGGATCGATTCGATCTCGTCGCCAAAAAACTCCATCCGCACCGGCCCGTCCCAGTCTGACGCAAAAATGTCGACAATCCCCCCGCGGACAGAGAACTCGCCGGGCAACTCCACCGCCGTGGTGTTAACGAAATCGTTTTCCACCAGCCACTTGGCCAGCTCGCCGATGGGCACCGTCGTGCCCACCCCGAGTGTGCGCGTCTGCCGATCGAGGGTTTGGCGGCTGGGAACAGGCTGCAAGAGGCTCTGAATGCTGGTGACGACGAGCTTTGGCGCATCGCCGCCGGGCAGCAGCTTCAACAACTGAAGCCGCTCGCCGAAAACCTCGTCCTGCGTGGCCCGATCGAACGATTCCGCAGCCGGAAATCGCGCCGGCCGCAGCCGGGTGAAAAGCGCCAGATCGTCAATCAGTTCGTCGACCTGACCCATCTGCGGACAGACCGCCAGCAGTGTGGCCGGGGCGTGAGCGGCCAGCGCGGCCGCCACCAGCGCGCACGACGACCCCCAGACTCCATCCAGAGTCGCCGCGTGGCCCTCTCGGAGACTTTCGACGACCTCGGCGAAGCCCGCCTCGCGTTCCAGGCATCCGACCAGTTCCAATAACCGGTCCGATGCGATGGCAGCCGTATCGGCGTTGGCCATATCCAGGGGAATTGTAGCCGAATGGCTGGCGGGGAGAAAGCCGGCTTTCTCAGCGGGCCCAGGTGTGCAACCCCGCACTGTGGGGCGACCGTGGTTCAGCGGCCGACGGCACGTCGGCCTCCCGTCGTCGTCGCCATTCCGGCGGCGGCTAAATGGGTAAAGCTCGGCGTTTTGACCGCAGAAAACCGCCGCGAACTTCTCCGCTTTCGACGCCCACTTTACGACGGGCGTCGCTTGCCGCCGCGTCCACCGTGGTTGTCAGCCGGGCTACGACGGCCGCGACCGTGTGGCGACCCGCCGTTTGGCCGCTTCGCCCGCATCTCCATATTCTTGTTGACAATCAACCCGATTGCTTCCTCCCACGTGGGAATACCGCGGAATCCGATCCGCGGCGACCGCTGGTCTTCGCCCTCGTCGCCTTCCTCCAATTCGATGCCGTCGTCGGAAAGCTCATCGGACAGTTCATCGGACAACTCATCCGACTCGGCCATCTCCGGCTGCATCTCGGGCAACTCCTCGGAGGCGAACTCCGCGGGAGTTTCCGCGGGTTTGTCAGCCGTGCTCCCGCTGGCCTCGGTGCCGCGACGTTTCCTACCGCGGCGCGAACGGCGGCGTTTCGGCCGGTGTTCCACCGGCTCGCCAGCCTCGTCTTCTCCGCCTGCCTGCGCGGGGCCGAACAGCTCTCCCTCGTCCTCGTGGGGCTCCGCCGGCACTGCTTCCCCTGCTGCAACGGGACCCGTTTCGAGCGAACGATCTTGAGCCGCCGAGGCATCGGACTGCTGTGTCTCTCGTTGCTCGCCGCCGCCACCACCTCGTCGTCGGCGCCGCCGCCGACGGGGACGCTTGCTTCTCGGCTCGGTTGTTTCCTCAGCCGACTCAGCCGACTCAGCCGGCTCGACCGGAACGGCTGGCGCTTCGCCGGATTCCAACAGATCGTATGGCTCCTCGAAATCGAACCGCTCGTCGAAGAAATTCGGCGACTCTTCCGGCGATTCGGGCGGAGGAGTGCTACGCCGCGCTTGTTCGACGACTGAAGACGGCGCCGTAGCCGCAATCGTAGTATCTGTCGCCGCCACGCTTACTTCGGCCGGTGGTATCGTCGCCCTGGATGGCACCGCTGGCGTCGTGGGCGCCGATGGCGCGGGCGGCAGACCGAGCTCGGTGGCAAGGATGTCCCAGTCCGGTGCCCGAGACGGCGCGCTCGCCGGTCGCTGGTGAGTGGACGCCTTGGCCGGGCGTGTCGGTGGTAAAGGCTGTTGGGGCGGAGGAGCGGCCTGTCGCTGCTCCTCCTCGGGGGGCGGGGTGGCCCCTAACGTCGACGCCAACAAGTCCCAATGGTTCGGTGAGTTCGGATCTGTCATGCTCGTTGACCATGCTGGAGAATGCGACCTTTTGGCCCGGATTGGTGGGAAACGATACCCAGGTCCAATGGTTCTTACGCTAGTATAGCGCTTTTATCGTGCCCTGGAAAGGAGAGTTGTGGCTCTGTCGCGATAAGTTTACGGACCCTTGCCCCTAAAGTCGTGCTCAGCCTGCTGAGCGTGCTCCAAAACGACCTCACGGCTGAGGCCGCGAATGGCCACGCACTCTTCCACGGTAAAACCGGCTGATAACAACCGCCATGTCCAATAGTGGGGAGGATGGGAGGTTGAGGATGCAAGCGATGGATGGGAGAGCGGAGAGGAAGGCTGGTCCTTCAGCGGCGAACGCGGAGCGGTCGGATCGTGGTCTTCCGTTTCCGCTTCCTGGTCCGGTGGGCCCTCCGGGGCTTGCTGATTGTGGCTCTCGTCTCGCTCCTCAGATCCCTTGCCTCGTTCGTCGGTCGTAGCAACGATCTCCAGCAAGGTAATCCCGAACCGCTCTGCTTTGACGGGACCGATGCCTTTGATGTCCAACAATTCTTCGCGAGTGGCGGGTCGGCATTGTGCGAGTTCGGCAAGCGTGTCGTTGTTGAGGATGTAGTGCGGAGGCACGCCCGCCTCGCCGGCGATTTCCTCCCGCCAGCGTCGTAACGACTTCAGTAGCTCGTCGTCGACCGAGCGGGTTTGGGAAGCGGAAAGGGGAAGAGGGGAAGGGGAAGAAGGAGACGGCCGGGTTTCCGTCGTCGAGTCCTCGTTGTTCGTTCTCCGCCCGGTCTTTTCCGCTTTGTCCTTTCCGTTTTCCCCCTTCTGCGCGGCCCGCAATTTCCGCAGCAGGTCCAACGGCACCGGCAACGCACGATCAAGCGATGCCTTGCCTTTCATCACGTCCCGTCCCAACTCGGTCAGTTGCACGACGGGCCGGAACGGCTCTGGTTCGACCTGCTCCAGGCAACGTAAAGCGACGAGCGCATCGATCATCAACACCACCTCGGGCTGCTTGAGGTGTTTGAGCAGCCCGAAGGTGCTGAGCTTGTCGAGTCGCAACTTCGACATCTTCGCGCTGCCGGAACCGCAGAGCATCTGCGCGATCACAGTCTTGCCGCAGGGGAATCGGGCCTCGGTGCGGGCGACTCCGCTGAGGACCATCACGACCGTCTGCAAGGTCTTTCCCGCGATTCGATCGTCTTCCGCGTGATCCGTGGTGGGCGTCGCTGCGGAGGGCTGCGGCCCATGCCGCCCGCAGTTGTCGCAATGACCGCATCGTGGGGCATTCACCTCGCCGAAGTAGCGCAAAATCTCCCGCTGCCGGCACGCTCCGCTGAGAGCAAAGCTAATCACGCGATTGAGCTTTTCCAGTTCCAGGGCTTTTCGTCGCTCCAGGGCAGCGAAATCGATCTCCAGCTCTTCGAAGGGCAAGTCACGACGGATCATACGAATCGCCCGGCCGCGGAACGGCGGCACGTAGGTGAACGCCTCGAGCCGGTTCAGCTCGCGCAACGCGTACGTGATTGACGCCTGGTCGAACTCATCGGCCACGCTGAGGTCGCGGAAATTGAACTGGACCAGCTCTTGCCGTCGTGCGCCGATGATCCGCTCCACGGCCTGCAACACTTTGCGCTGCGTCCTGGCTTGTTTCGGAAGCAAGTCGACGAGGGTCTCCAGATCGCTGTCGATGCGCACCGTGGCCATGTTTTGCGAGGCGATCAGGCGTTCCAATACGCCGGCGCTTTCGAGCAACTGCTCGCAGTTGCCCACGCCGTCGCTGCCGATGGGCAGACCGAGTTCGCCTTTGATGTCCTCTTGGGTCAATTCGATGGGGTTCTCGTCGAGGCCGCGAAAGAATTCGTAGATGGCCTGCACATTTTCCCGGCCGGGGTAGGCGCTTTCGATGAAAAACTCTTGGATGTAGCGGTCGGAAGGATGATAGAGCATGAAGCAGCGGGAGGGCTTGCCGTCGCGCCCGGCGCGGCCCGCCTCCTGATAATAGGCCTCCAGGCTGCCGGGGATGTTGTAGTGGACGACGAAGCGGACGTCGGCCTTGTCGATGCCCATGCCGAAGGCGTTGGTGGCCACGACGATTTCGCACCGCCCCTGCATGAAGTTGTCCTGGGCGGCGTGGCGCTGGTCGGGAAGCAGTCCGGCGTGGTAGGCCACCGTGCGGCGTTTGGTCTCCGCGGCGACCTGTGCGGCCACTTCTTCCGTCCGTTTGCGCGTCGAGGTATAGATGATCCCCGAGCCGGGCGTCTGGCGGAGGAATTCCAAGAGCATTTCGGGCTTTTGCCGCTCGCTCCGCGGCGAGCGAACCTCGTAGAACAGGTTGGGCCGGGCGAAACCGGTAATGAAGGTCTTCGGGTCATCGAGGGCTAGTTGCTCGACGATATCGCGGCGGACGCGATCGGTGGCCGTGGCCGTCAGGGCGATAGTCGTCGGATTGCCCAGCAAGCGGCGGAAATAGCCCAGGCGGGCATAGTCGGGGCGAAAATCGTGTCCCCACTCGCTGATGCAATGGGCCTCATCGACCGCCAGCAGCTTGATCCCCACCGCCCGCACCGCCTCGAGAAACCGGGTGCTGCGGAACCGCTCAGGCACCACGTACAGCAGGCGGAACTCGCCGGCCGCCAGGCGGTCGAGTCGGGCGTATTGCTCCGCCACGGGCAGAGTGCTGTTGATGAAGCTTACCGGCAGGTTCAACGCTTGGAGCTGATCGACCTGATCCTTCATTAAGGCGATCAATGGCGAAACGACCAGCGTCAGGCCATTGAGGGCCACCGCCGGCAACTGATAGCAGAGGCTCTTTCCGCCGCCGGTGGGCATGACGCACAGGCAGTCGCGACTGGCCAAAACGGTGGAAATTACCTCCTTCTGCCCAGGGCGAAAGGAGTTCAAACCGAACTGCGGCAAGTAGGATTCCGGTACCGTGGGATTGGACATCATCGCGACCTCGCCAGCTCCGCATTATAAGGGAACCGATCACGGTCGTGAATGCGTGTCACGTTGTCGAGCGATAACATAGCGGCGGGACTGGCCCATTGCGGCCCCAAAAAACGCTGGCACTGGCGAGACGCCAGTGGCACCCGACCGGCTTGCCCGCCGTCTTGCTGATCGTTCACAATTTCTCACCGCTATGCGGTTTCAGGCAGGAAGGTGGGTACGTTGACGCCCTGAAACGGCGCGCACGGCCCGCGCACTTGACTGAAGTGCATCTCGCAATTTCGGGCACCCCACCGGTACGTCTCGGCGACCAGTTCGGCACAGTCGACCGGTACCAGGAAGACCGGTCGACGGCCGCGCTGACAGTCCAATTCGGCCAGCAGCAGCCCGGCCGCCAGTTCGGGGCGACGGGCCAAACCGGGACCAATCATGTTGCAGCCGGAGTGCGCGCACGAAGCCATGAAGCCATCTAGCCGGCCGCCCTTGCCTTCGCACACCGAGAGGTGCCAGAAGCCGGCTCGGTTCTCGATGAAGTAGCGGAAATCGCCGTCGCGGCGAATGCCGCAAAGCTCCTGCTCCAGCGCAGCGATGGCCGGCACGTCGGCCATGGTTGCCGGCCGAATGCCGGTCACGGCCGAACGGTGGTTCAGGCCCGACTCGGGCACCGCCAGAAACATGTCTTGATAGGCCCGGCGGGGCACAAAGCCGGCCTGCGTGTAGAGCGAGTAAGAATCCAGGTTCATGGCGCTAGAGACGAGCCGGACCGGTTTTTCGTGATGGTCGGCGAACTCGATGATGTGCCGCAACAGCTCGCGGGCCACGCCCTGTCCAAAGTAGTTCGGGTGAACGTTCATGATGCCCAAGGAGACGTGCGTTTCGCGCGGATGGACGAAGCAGGAGCCCATCAGCCGGCCGGTTTGCCGATGCTCGGCCACCACGCCGCAGCCGGGATCCAGGGCCTGGTAGACATCGAAGAACACTTCCGTGGCGGCAGGCCCGGCGGGGAAAATCTCGGGCCCGCCATGAGTGCGATACCAGTAGTTCGTAGAAACGCAGATCAGGTCGGCCACTTCCGAACGGTCGGCGGGCGTCATCGGTCGCAATTGAAACGGGCTCATGGCGAATTTCCGATCCTGGGTGCGTGGTACTTCTCTCACTCGTAAACTAAGCGAGCAATCAGTCCTTAGATGGCGATGCGCCGCGATGGCCCACCGGGGGCGGGCAGGCTCCGTCAATGCGTGAGGCCAAGTCCGCGGCACCGACGCCGTAAACAAGAAACCGCTTTTGATGGGACGTCTCGCCATTGATCAACTCGATCTGCGATTTCTTCAGCCGTAGCGCCTTGCTCAGCACTTCCACCAGGGCCTTGTTGGCCTTGCCCTTCTCGGGCGACTGCGTACCGCAGACCTTCAGCATGCCATCTTGTACGCCGCGGATCTCGTTGCGGCGGGCCCCCGGCTGGGCTCGAACGGGAAGAATCGTGCCGTCGCGATGCGGTTCGAGGGCGAGCATGGGGAAGGGAATCTTAGAAATTTGAGATTTGAGATTTTCTACCCACTGTCCACTACTGCGTTACTTCTTCAAACAATGCGGACCCAACGCGAACGATAGTGGCGCCTTCTTCGATGGCCACCTCGAAATCGCCGCTCATGCCCATCGAAAGCTCGTCCAGCGTAACGCCGGCCGGGCAGCGAGGGCGCAAACGGTCGCGGAGCTCGCGCAGGGCGGCAAAATCGCGCCGGGCCGTCTCCAGCCCGCCCTCTAAGCCGGCCATGCCCATCAAGCCGCAAATCGCCACGTGGCGGTAACCGGCCGCCTCCACCAAAAAAGGCTCAATCGCCTTCGGCGCGAGGCCCTGCTTGGCGGCCTCGCCCGAGATGTTCACTTCCAGCAGCACGGGAAGCGTATCGAGTTGCTCTTCCTCAATGGCGGACAGCAGGCGGGAACTGTCGACCGAATGCATCATCGTCACCAGCGGCAGCGTCCTTCGAACCTTGTTTCGCTGCAAGTGACCGATCAGGTGCCAGCGGACCGGCACGTCGGCCAGCGCGGCGGCCTTCTCCCAAAGTTGCTGCGGCCGACTCTCCCCCAAATCGATGCACCCGGCGGCAATCAAAGGGCGAACCATCTCGGCCGATACATATTTGGTCACCGCCACCAAGGTGATTTGGCTCGCCTGTCGGCCGCTGCGGGCGGCCGCGTCGGCAATCCGGCCACGTACCCCGGCGACGTTCTCGGCGATTCGTGCGGCTTCATTCGTCATTCCTCGTCCTTCATCCGTTCCGCCGCAATCGGCGTCACGTAAGGGGCATTGGAAAGCAGGACGCACGAGGCGTGCTGCCTCCCCAGTCGCAGCAGTTCGTCCGGCCCCGCAACGGGAATGACGTCTAAGTCTTCGACGACCGACGGATCAAGCCGGCTCAACAGATAAACCTTGTACCGGCTCAGGGCGTGGGCTAGCTGGGCGGCAGGCACCGCATCAAGGGGCGGTTGCCGGTCAACGTGCCGCAACGCCGACTCGCGCCACTGGGCATGCGCCATGTGCCGCAGCGCCGGCCCTGGCCGGACGGCCAGATCACAACAAACGGCAATCGCGCCATCCTCTTCGACAAAACCCTCGGCCACCTGCAGCGCGCGGCCCACGTTCTCCCAGGTTTGCTGTCCGGCATCGCCTTCGATGGCGGCTACGACCAAGCTCGCTCGGGGCGGCGCGGGCCAACTCCAGGCCGCGCGATACAGTTCCCGTCCCCGCGATCGTACCGACTCACTCTGACCGCTCACCACGTGCAGCACGCGATCGCCGGCGGCCGGAATAACCTGGATGGAGAAGTTGACGCCCAACAGCCAGGCCACGTGGTCGACTTCGGCGGTTAGTGTGCGCTGGCGGCTTTCCCGCCCGTTGAGCGACCCGAACGAGCGAAATCGTTGCATGGTCTTTGTGTTGGAGAACGTCGGAAAGACCGGGCTATGAATGCCGAAATAGCCGGCGATTTCGTCGGCGCGGAGGCATCCGACGGGAAGCACCACGTCGGCCTCATGGAGGGCCCGATGGATGAGGATCGCTTCGCCCGCCTCGCTGGCAGCGAGATAGGCAAACTGACGGCGGTCTTCGGGATCATGCACGAGCCGCGTGATCCGCTGGCGCAGCGGCGCGGCGACCAGCCGGCAGGGATCGCCGACCCCCGCGTCGAGATCGGCCGGGCTGTGTAGCACGGTGATGCCATCGGGGTCCAGGCCTGCATGCACCAAGGCGCCGACGATCGCCGCCGTGACTTGGGCCACCTGGGGCACGCCCCGACCAAGGGCCAACACGACCCGATCGGCCGGCGTGATGCTCAGAGCCAGGTTAGGATAGTCGATCGGTTCCGCCAGCGCCGTGATCGTGGCGGCGTCGAGATCCATGAGCGGCTGGCCTCGCGGCTCGCCCACCTCGGCGGGCGGGACCGCGCCGGTGAGTTCCCATGGCACGCATGAATCGCATCCGTAACGTAAAACGGCCATTAAGTGGACTGGCGGAGCTGGGCTGACTGGGTAAGACAATCGCAAACATTGTTCCCATTATCCCGTCAATTCCGTAGATGGTCAAGAAGTCGAGCTTTACCTGGGCGGGCAGTTCGCAAATAATGGGGAGCTTACCTTGTTTTTTGGGAATCCATGGACGGAAGTCCGTTAGCCATTGGAGGAGATTCACGTGATGTCGCAATTCTTGCGGAGACCTGTTTCCAGGTTTTTTCAGTATGCCGCGGTGTTTGCCGCCTATTTCGGATTGATCGTCGGCGTTGGGTGCAGACAAGAGACGCCGCCAAAGACAGAGGGCCAGCCGCCGGCTGAGGTGGTAGCCAAACCGGCGGCGGAGAAGCCAAACAAGTCGAAGCCCAGTTCCGGCCGTGACGTGCTCAGTCGCATGGTCGAAACCTATCGCAAAGCGTCGAGCTATGCCGACGCCGGCACGGTGCATTTGCTGGCCGAGGGCGGCGGCAAGAAAGTCATCGATGAGTCGGCCAATTTCTCGCTCACCCTGCTCCGCCCCAACCAGGTGCGTGTGCAGGTCTATATGGCGACGCTCGTTTGCGACGGCAAGAAGCTCTATGCGGCCCTCGGGGAACTGCCGGGCCAGGTATTGGTCAAAGATGCGCCAAAACGCTTGACGCTGAAGACCCTCTTTGC
>Ga0181529_10007659_pt1 | contig 10705 bp, 7 predicted proteins | sample PEATcosm2014_Bin_36_FD_119763 | JGI IMG/M metagenome (GOLD analysis project Ga0181529, IMG submission 119763) | Peatland microbial communities from MTU Mesocosm Facility, Houghton, MI, USA - PEATcosm2014_Bin10_30_metaG | ecosystem: Environmental > Terrestrial > Soil > Wetlands > Peat | place... | reverse complement strand
GTGTCGGCCTGGGCGCGCGGTGGCGCAACCCGGCGGATGGCAATGACAAGGACGATGTGTTTCAGCATGCGATTCGAGAGGAACGCAAACAGCGGGAAGAAGAAGAGAGCAACCGGTTACTCTACGTGGCGATGACCCGCGCCGAGCAACACCTGGCGCTCACCTTTTCGGCGACGGCCAGAAAAACCGAGAACTGGGCGAAGCGCGTGTCCGAGAGCCTGAGCCTGCAGCTCGCCGGAATGGGCGACCGCGTGATCGAGTACTGCGCGGCGGATGGAACACCCTGGAAGCTGCGGCTGCTGGTGACGGACCGCGCGCCGGAATTGCTCACGCACCCTACCGCGGCGGGGACTTCCGAAGCGTCGCTTCTCTCGGCCACGTGGCTGGACGCGCCGGCGTTGTCCGGACAGCAGGACACCAACGCTACCGTCACCGCGATCGGTGAGTTCGCACAGTGCCCGCGGCGTTACTACCTGGGGCACTATCTCGGATTCGATGGCCGTGCGCGCCGCATGGCGGATCCATGCGAGGGTGAGAACCTGGCGGCAAGCGACCTTGGTACCCAGGTGCATCAGTTGCTCGCCGGCGCCGCGGTTGCCGATGCGGACGACGAAGCGCTGCGCCTGGCCGGTAGCTTCCGGTCGAGCGCTCTCGGCCGGCGCGCCGCTAAGGCAACCCGCGTCGAACGCGAATTCGATTTCCTGATGGCGGTGGACGATCTGGTGATTCGCGGCCAGGTGGACTTGTGGTTCGAGGATGGCGCGGAGCTGGTCATCGTGGACTATAAGACCGACGCCGTCAACCTGGCCGAGGCGCACCGCCGCGCACAGGATTACGCATTGCAGCTCCGGCTGTACGCAATGGCCGTGGAGCAGTTCGCCGGACGTGCCGCAGACCGCGCCTATCTGTGCTTTCTCCGCCCAAATGTGACGGTGGAGATCGACCTGGCGCCCTCGCTGATCGAATCGCCCGTCGAGATCGTCCGCGAGTTCCAGGAAGCGCAAAACAGCTTGCAGTTCCCCTTGAACGAGGGAGGGCGCTGCCACGCCTGCCCATTCTTCCACGACCTTTGCCCCTCAACCGCCTAAAGTGAGGCAGGTCCCCGACCTGCAAACCCTTCGTTTAAGATCCATCCACCCGAGAAATCCACCTTGTAATCAGTCACTTGCATTCAGTCAATCATTTTTCCTCAAAAAACACTTGACATCACACACTGTGTTACATACAGTGTGTACAGGACAGCATGTGATGCACACTAATGCAGTCAGTTCCGAACTCTTCGACAACCTTCGCCTGGAACTCCGCCGCGGATGCCTGGTAGTGGCCGTCCTCGCCCAGCTCTACACGGAACACTACGGCTATGCGCTCCGCAAAGCGCTCGGCGATCAGGGCCTGGCGATCGACGAAAACACACTTTATCCACTCCTGCGCCGGCTGGAGAGCCAAGGCCTGTTGGTCAGCCAGTGGCGGGAAGAGGAGAAACGAAACAAGCGCTTCTACCGTTTGTCACCACTCGGAGAAGCAGTGCTGCCGGACCTGCTGGACGAGTGGCGCCAGATGACCGCGTCCCTGGAACGGATCTTAGGCGACCGTGGTCTCGCCGGCACTGCCGAATCCGGCGGCCCAGGCAAGGAGGAAAAGTAGCCATGCCCACAACGAATACAGACCTGATCGATCGTTACTTGCACGCCGTGAAGTTCTGGCTGCCGAAGGCGCAGCAGGAAGACATCATCGCCGAGCTCGGCGAGGATCTCCAGTCGCAGGTGGACGAGCGCGAAGCGGCGCTCGGCCACGCGCTGGACGAAGACGATGTCGCCGGCATACTCAAGAAACGGGGTTCTCCGCTGAAAGTCGCCAGCGGCTTCCTTCCGCAACAGCGCCTGATCAATCCGGCGATGCTGCCGGTCTATCGTTTGGTGCTCAAAATTGTTCTGTGCTGGGTGTTCGTGCCGTTGTTCGCGTTCCTCTTCCTCGGTCCGGTCCTGACTTTCGCTCATCCCGGGGAGATGCTGCTGCGCTGCCTCGTGGAATACTGGCGCGCCGCGTTTATGACGGTGGGCATGGTGACGACTGTCTTCGCGTTGCTGGATCGCTACCAGGTCAAGTTCAAACACGCCGACGACTGGAATCCGCGTAAGTTGCCTCGCGTACCGGGCACGCAGGACACCAGGACGCGCTGGAACCACCTCGCGGGAGCTATCTTCGGCTTCGCGGCCGCGGCATTCTGGGTATTCCTGATGTGGCAGCGCAGCGAGTTCGCGTTCTCCGGGGGGACACGGCTTATCCTGGGTCCGGTATGGAAACAGATCTACTGGCCTGTTCTCGTTCTGACCCTGGCGAGCGCGTTGTTCGACTTACTCAGCTCTCTATACCCTCGTTGGACTCGAGTCCGATCGCGCGTGCGGATCGGCATCGATGTCTGCGGGTTGATCATAGCGGCAGTCCTGCTTAAGGCCGGGAATTCCGTGGGGATCGTGGATGGGCATCTCTCAGCCGCGGATCTGGCCAACAGCGTAGCGTGGTTCAACCGCATGATCGACTGGAATGTGATCGCAGCGATTGTGATTGTGATCGGCGAAGCGCTCCACGAAGCTCGCTTCCTCCTACGGGGCAAGCGCGCCAAACCGGCGGCGATTCCCAGCGCGACGTAGCAGTAACATTCGGTTTTTCGAACGATTCGGCGCGCATAGAGTTTTTCGAGAGAGATGAGAAGGGCCGGGCCACCGAAACGCTTGGAGGCGTCCAAATGAACGTGGATTGGCCGCCGCGGCAACGTGACGAAAATCACATTCCCCTGCGCGGCCCTAATCCCGGCTGATATAGAATTGACTGGATCACTCGGGATTAGGAGGGACTTCAGATGGCGACAAAGTCGCGTTTTAAGTTGCCCGGCAGCGAGCGCAGAGCCATGGCTGGCGCGAAAGCCGGGAAGGTTGTGGACGCCGGCGATCAGATCGAGATAACGGTTCGCATTCGGGGCCGCTCCCAGGCGTCACCCGAGGACCTGATGAAAATCGGTGCGCAAAAGCCGGCCGAGCGCAAAATCTTGAGCCGCGAGCAATTCGCCACGCAGTTCGGGGCGGACCCGGCGGATTTCGCCAAGGTGGAGGCGTTCGCGCACGACCACGGCTTGGTGGTATCGGCGGCGAACCCGGGCCAGCGGACCATCCGGCTGAAAGGCTCCGCCGCCGGTTTGAGCGAGGCATTCGGCGTGGAACTGCGACACTATGCCAAGGGCGGCGCCGCGCCATACCGCGGCCGCACGGGCTCCATTTATATTCCGAAGGACCTCAAGGACATCATCGTGGGCGTGCATGGGCTCGATAACCGGCCGGTGGCGAAGCGGCACTCCCGCTTGCGCAGGCCCAAGCCGCTCACCACGGCGGCGCGCAAGACAGCCAAGGCAAAGCACGCGCCGAACAAGCCGGCCAAGGGAAAGCCGGCGCCCGCGAAGAGCAGGCAGGTAGCGGACCCGACTGTCACGGCGCCGCAGGTTGCGGCCCTCTATAACTTTCCCGCCGGGCTCACCGGCTTGGGCCAGTCCATCGCGATCATCGAGTTGAATGACGTGGATAACACCGGGAAGCCGACTGGCGCCGGATATCAAACCTCCGACCTGGCGGCTTACTTCAAGAATCTCGGCATCGCCGCGCCCTCGGTGGTAGCGGTGAGCGTGGATGGCGGCGCGAACGTGCCCGGGCCGGACCCCGACTCGGACGGCGAAGTGACGCTGGACATAGAGGTCGCCGGATCCATCGCACCCGGGGCCAACATCGTGGTTTACTTTACACCCAACACGACGGCCGGCTTCATTGACGCGGTGAATCAGGCGGTCCAAGACACGGTACACAAGCCGAGCGTAATTTCGATCAGTTGGGGAGGACCGGAAGACCCGAATGGACAGGTGGATCAGCAGTTCACGCAGGGCCTGAATCAGGCGATTCAGGACGCCGCGCAATTGGGCGTGACCGTGTGCTGCGCGGCGGGAGACGACGGTTCGCCCGATATGGAACTGAAGGGGTGGGACGGAAAGTCGCATGCCGACTTCCCTTCCTCGAGCCCGTTTTCGCTGGCCTGCGGGGGCACCAAGGTTTCCGTGTCCGGCGGAGCGATCGCAAGCGAGGTGGTCTGGAATGAAGGCCAAAAGGCAGGCGCGGGCGGAGGCGGCGTCAGCAATCTTTTTGCGCTGCCTTCCTACCAGACCGGCGCCAAGGTGCCGAAAGCGCCCAATGGCAGCGCCGGACGCGGCTTGCCGGACGTGGCAGGCAACGCCGATCCGGATACCGGGTACCAGATCTTCCTGGCGGGATCGCAGCAGGTGGTTGGTGGCACCAGCGCCGTGGCGCCGCTGATCGCCGGCCTGATCGCGCTGATCAACCAGAGCCTGGCGCAGAAGACGCCGGGAGTTACCGCCGGTTTCCTCAACCCGCTCTTGTACGGCGCCGCGGCATCGGCGTTCCGCGACATCACCACCGGGAATAACGACATCTACGCGAAACTGAACGGGTTGTACACGGCCGGCCCCGGCTGGGACGCCTGCTCGGGGCTAGGCGTACCGGACGGCACGAAACTGCTGGCCAGCGTAGTGTAACCGGCGCAAATTAGTCTCAAGTTTCGAACGCTGGTACGTACCAACGATAGTGCGGCCATTCAGCCGCCCCAGGTGTATACTGATCGCAGGTTGTTTGCGCCGGAGCTGCTGATGTCAACACCAAAGGTGCTCGTTGTGGATGACGAGCCCGCCGTTTTAGGCCTGGTTTCCAAGGCCCTGTCCGCTCGTGGCTATGAAGTCCACGCGGCATCCGATGCCAACCAGGCGCTGGCACTCGCGCAAGCCATGCCCAGTTTCGACTTATTGGTTTCCGACGTTATTATGCCCGAGATGTCCGGGCCGGAGCTGGTGCAGCGGATCGCCAAAATCTGCCCCACCATCGCTGTCGTCATGATGTCGGGGTACCTTGCCGCCGAGGAGGTTCCCAAGCGCGCCGCATTCATCAGCAAGCCGTTCCGGATGATGGATCTGTATTCCACCGTGGAGAACGTGCTGGCGCTTTGTCCCGACGATAGCGAGCCAAGCCCGTGATCTTCGGCGCTCATGTAATCGTGTACAGCCAGGATGCGGCCGCCGATCGAGCCTTTTTGCGCGAGGTCCTGGGATTTCCCTTCGTGGACGCCGGCCACGGATGGCTGATCTTCGCGTTGCCTCCGGCGGAAGTGGCCGTACATCCCGCCGAAGCGAATGGCCGGCACGAGCTCTATTTCCTATGTGACGACTTGCAGGCCGAGATATCGGCTCTCGAGGAAAAGGGCGTCCGGTGTTCGGAAGTTCAGGAAGAGCGCTGGGGGTCGATCACCAGGATCCGGCTTCCCGGCGGAGGCGAAGTAGGTCTCTACCAGCCGAAACATCCATCCCCTTTGCGCGGGACTCCGGAATGAAAAAGCACCGGCGACAAGATCGCCGGCGTTACGGACACGAGAGCTCCCGTAAAGCCAGCGATCTTGTCGGCGGTGCTTTTTCGACGCTGCGCGCTTGCCCTCTTACGGTTTCTTGACTGGCGCTGGCGGAGCCGCGGCGGCCGGCTTCCCAGCGGCGGCCGGCTTCGGAGCTTCCGCGTTCGGATGGGCCTGGTCGTAGAGCCGGACGATATCGGGCGTGATATTCGTGGAAGCGGCGGCCCACAGCACATCGGTTTGCGGATTGCTCACATCGAGCACCACCGCATACCCGTTCTGCGACGCGTATTCTTCGACGATCTTCATCATTTTGCCGCCCAAATCCTGCATGAGGCGGCCCTGCTCCGCCTCCAGGTCGTCGTTCATGTCCTGGGTTTTGCGGGTCATTTCCTTGTTGCCGGCGTCGATTTCCTTCTGCAGCCGATCCTTGGCCTCTTCGCTCATGGTGGCGCTGCCCTTGCGCAACTGTTCCTGCAGCGCTTCGACATCGGTGCGCTTCTTGTCCAGTTCCGCTTTGCGCGGATTGAACTTGGCCTGCATGTCGGCGGCCGCCTTCTGTCCGTCCTTGGTATTCAAGATGGCGGACTGGATATTGATGATCGCAAACTTGGTGGCGGCGGGACCCGGCAACGCCTGGCGCGGCGGCGGCACTGCGGCCGATGCCGGTGCGGGCTGCGCCTGGGCGCACGCCAGGGCGGCGGCGGCGCAGAGCAGCGCGGGAATTACGGCTACGTTCTTTTTCAAGCTTAAACTCCTAAACGTGAAATCCTATCATAATGGGACGCTCGGCGCAGCGCTAGAACGTCCTGCCGACGGTAAATCGGACCATGGTCGACTTCTCGTCCCAAGGGTACAGCGGACCGTAACTGGCAACCGCGTTTTGGTACGTCGCCAGATTGGGGAACATGCTGCGGTCCGCGGCGATCGGCGTCTGCAGATTGGTGTCCAGGCGCAGCGGGTTGTACGCAAAATATATGCGGAAGGGCGCATTGACGACGGGGAGAATGACATCGATCTCCAGGCCCGTCGAGGCGCGCGCCTTTTCCGTCCCCGGCGCAATCTGCACCTGGCCGTTATAACCGGCCGAGGGAAACTGCTCGTTGAGATCCAGCACGCGCTGCGGATCCATGGTGAGCTGGCTGGGACGCAGGATCCGGTTGACGCCGGCGTCGAAGAACGGCACCAGGGTAACGGTTTGTCCGACAATCGGAATGCGATACTCGAAGTTCCCGTAGCTCTGCCAGTCGCCTCCGGGAGTGATGATCTGATAAACCGGCATGGTCATGGTCACCGGCTGCGGCGTGAGCACTCCGCCCACCACCACGTTTTGCGTTCGCGTCGACCCGTCGGCGTTCAGCACGTTCACCGAAGCGGTGGAGGGAATGAACGCGATCGGCGTGATGCCCCAGATGTTGAAGCCGCGCACATCGTTCTCGCCGCCCATGAAGCTGCGCGAAAACGGCGGGACCAGCTTGCCGCCATAACCGCTGATCAGCCATGTGCTTAAGTGGAAGGCCATGATGTTCTTCTTGCTGAAGATGGGCGAAGGCTTGTAATACTTCAGGTCAATCGCCGGCCGAATGGTGTTGACGTTGCCGCCGAGCACGCTGCCGGCAGCCGCCACGGAAAAGAAGATGCTCTTGCCGCCGGTCGGATACATCGGGTTATTGACCGTGCTGTAGGAAATCGCCGGCGTGATCGAGCTGGTGTCAATCCCGTTCAGCGCGTTGGGCCCGTAAACGCCGCTAAAGTCGATGTAGTCGAAATAATTGGTTGCGCCAGACGTCTGCGTGACGATGTCCGAAATACTGAACCCATAGGTGATGCTGGTGCGCCAGAAACTACGCCGAAGCTGGTGGCTCAGCGACACGTTGAAACCCTTGCTGTTTTGAATGTAGTTCAGCAGGTTCTGGTTGTTCGGACCTTCGATGGACTGGAACAGCGGCAGCAGGTTCTGCCCATAAAGAATCGAGGCTTCACGAGCCTGGTTGTAATCGAAACGGCTGACGAAAACCGTAAAACCGGCCTGGATGGGCCGGTCGAACAAGTAGGGTTCGGTGAATCCGAAGGTAGCACTCTGCTGGCGCGTGCCGATCTGCCCGTTCAACGTCAGGGTTTCACCCAAGCCGAGGAAATTGTTGGTGGAATAGTTCGCCCCCACGAAGCTGCCGGCGATTCCCGAAACGCCGCCGTTCAATCCGATCGTGTTCTTGCCCTTCTCCTTCACCTTGAGCGTGATATCCACCGTGTCGGTTCCCGGGTTGGTCTTGACATCCGCCGCCTCGTCCTTCTTCAGCATCTCGAAGTACCCGAGTTGGTTGAGGCGCAGAATGCTCAGGTCCCAAAGCTGGGTGTTGAACATGTCGCCTTCATCCAGCAGAATCTCGCGCCGGATGACGCGGTCGCGGGTGGTCGTGTTGCCGGCAAAATCGATGCGGCGGATAAAGAACTGCTTGCCTTCGTCGGCGGTGATGGTGAGATCGATCTTGTCCGTGCCCGGCTGCGGTTCGAACGAGGGCTCCGGCACGAAGTTGATATAACCGAACTGGCCGTACAGCTTGCGCATGTTTTCCAACCCCTTGCGCAGCCTGTCGGTGGAGAACACATCGCCTGGCTTCATGCCGAACAGCCCCGAGAGAACCTCAGGCGCGCGAAACAGCTTGACGCCCACGAAATTCATGTTTTGCAGGTGATAGAGGCGGCCTTCTTCGACCGGAATGGTGATATCGGCGTAAATGCCGGGCGTCTCCATCTTGACGATCGGCAAGCGCCAGCCGTGGCCGCCGCTCGGATAGATCCTCACCGATTCGTCCAGCGCCTTGAACGTGAAATATCCGTGGTCCTGATAGGCCTGGCGGATCCGTTCCTTGTCCTCTTCGAGCTTGCCCTGGTCGTAGGTCTTGGCGAACATGCTTTCGAACAGGATGGAATGTGGGATGCCGTAGGGATGCAGGTTCTTCATCGCCTGGACCACCCACTTCTGCTTCTCCGCCTGGTTGCCGGTGATGATGATCTTACCCACCTTCACCTTGGGCCCTTCCTTGACGTTGAACGTGACTTTCAGCGAGGAAGGCGGAATCTGCTCCACTACCGGGTCCACGGTCGCGTACTGGCGGCCGCGCTCGGCCAGAAAGTCCTTCAACACCTGCGCGGCATGCTGAATCTTGTTGGGATCGTACTGCGATTCCACCACCAGTCCGACCTTGCGCTCCTTGAAGCGGTCGAGAATCTCCGACACCGTAACCGTGTGGATGCCTTCGTAGTTGATGGTGCGGATAACGCGCCGTTCGGTCACCACGAAGCGGAGGATCAGGCCGCCCGAGGGGTCCGGCTCGGTTTCGAGGACGATATCGTCGAAGCGGCCGGTATTCCATAGCGCCATGAAGTCGCGCCGCAGCGCCTCTTCGTTATACAGGTCGCCTGCCTTGGTGAAGATCAACGCCTTCAACGTTTCGGAAGGAACGCGGCGAGCGCCGCGAAATTCGATGCCCTTGATCACTTCGCCGGTCACCGGTTGCGGCGCCCCAGGGGCTGGCTTTGGCGTTTCCAGTTGCGGCGGCTGAGCTGGCTCGCCCGGAACATTCTCGAGCGGACTGGGCTGTTGGGCCGGCGGCTGCGCGGGCTTTGCCGTCCCCGGCACATCTTCGAACGGATTGCGCTGCTGAGGCGCCGGCTGTGGCGGATTCTGTTGCGGCGGCGGCGTTTGCGCCGGCTGGGCCTGAGCCTGCTGCGCGCCTGCCGGCGCCACCAGGCCGCCCAGGCACAGCGCCGCTATCGCCAGGTACCGCCGCCCGAAAGACTTCATGCGCGCATACCTTTCCGTTGTGCCCTGCCGCGAGAATTTTGCATGGGGAATGACGTCACTCGGGTTTAGCCGGCTGTACTGTTGATAAGCACTCATTCTAGCGGATCTCGGACGCTCCAAACAACGAGGCGGCGGCGTCCACAGGTGTGAACGCCCGTCACAGGCCACGGGACTTGCGTCGGCGCATTCTTGCCCGAGTGCTTCGACATGCCATCCCGGCTTCGAACGTAGTTGCACGTTCGCGGCCAGCGGGAGCGCGAAGGCGGCACCAGTTCCGGAATCCGTTCGAATCAGCGGGAAACGCGCCGCAAAGGGATCGAACCCTGGGATCGATCGGATCCTCAGGCTGGAACGCTGCGGCCACACCCGTTACCGGGGAGCACGTAGCGCGGCTTGCCCGTGCCCCATCCGGGGCCGTCCGGCCTGCCGAGCCGAGAGTCATCTCCGCTTTTCTGGATGCCCCGGGCGCTCCGCCGTTCCCCGCAACCTTCGCCGCATTAGAATAAGCGGTAGCGGGTCACTGACCCACTACCGAATAAGCTTTGCGCCATGCTCAAATCGACCATCTTTCGCGAATACGACATCCGCGGCGTCGCCGATGCGGAGCTCTTCAGTGACGACGTCGCCGCGCTCGGCCAGGCGCTGGGAACCTATCTGCGGCGGCACGGCGGCCCGAATCTTTGCCTGGGCCGCGACACACGCCTCAGCTCGACGCGCTTACGCGACGCGCTGATGCTCGGCCTCAAGACCAGCGGGTGTCACGTCACCGATATCGGCGTTCAGCCCACTCCCCTGCTGTACTACGCCACCGTGCACACCAAGGCCGATGGCGGCGTGATGATCACGGGCAGCCACAATCCGCCCGAGTTTAACGGCTTCAAAACCGTCCTAGGCTCCGGCACGATTCACGGCGAGGCGATTCAGGAGATTCGCCGCATGATCGAAGCCGCCGATCTGGACCGTGGGCCGGGGAGCGAAACCATCGCCGACGTCGCCACCCCCTATGTGGAAGAAGTGGCCGCGCAATTCCATTTCCCGCGCCGGATTCGCGTGGTGATGGACGCCGGTAATGGCGTCGGAGGTCCCGTGGCGCACCGCGTTCTGGAGCGGCTCAACGCGGAGCCCGTGGAAATGTTTTTCGAGATGGATGGCCGTTTCCCCAACCATCATCCCGATCCCACCGTGCCGCGCAATCTGGAAGCGCTGATCGCCCGCGTGCTCGAAACCAAAGCCGATCTGGGTATTGCCTTCGATGGCGACGCCGACCGCATTGGCGCCGTCGATGAGCGCGGCCAAATCCTCTGGGGCGACCAGTTGATGATCCTGTACGCCCGCGAGATCCTCGCTCGCAAGCCGGGCGCCACTTTCATCGGCGAAGTGAAATGCTCGCAGCTCATGTATGACGATATCGCCGCCCACGGCGGCAATCCCATCATGTGGAAGACC
>Ga0181529_10007657_pt1 | contig 10707 bp, 8 predicted proteins | sample PEATcosm2014_Bin_36_FD_119763 | JGI IMG/M metagenome (GOLD analysis project Ga0181529, IMG submission 119763) | Peatland microbial communities from MTU Mesocosm Facility, Houghton, MI, USA - PEATcosm2014_Bin10_30_metaG | ecosystem: Environmental > Terrestrial > Soil > Wetlands > Peat | place... | reverse complement strand
TGCTCACTGCGATAGCCAACGCGCTTTAGGCCCGAAACATCGGGAAATAACAAGCGTTTATCCATGTTTCATCTTGTTTATATATGAGAGAGGGCCTCGTCTTCACCACTATCAATCCCATTGAATCTGAGAGAATCGGGAGAATTGGCGATGACTATACCGAAGAGGAAGATGGCGGCGCTCGCTTTGGCGATCGCCGCCGTCGCCCTTCCTCTCCGCGCCCAAGAGAGTTCGACGGGACCCAGGAAGATCGGCGTCGACGAGGCGGTCGCGCTGGCGGAGAAAAGCGACGAGGGCCTGGCTCAGGCGGCGATCGCCCTTCAGGCGAAAAGCCGCGCGCTCGGCCTAGTCTGGAACAACTTCCTGCCCAGCGTCGCCGTGAGCGCGGGAGTGGCGGACAATGGGACGTCGACCAACGCCGGCTCCAATCAGCTTGCGGCGACGGGCGGCGTGTCCGCCAGCCTCAATCTCTCGGCCGCGACGGGAGACGCTCGGCGCCTCTCGAAGCTCGAGTACGAGCGCCAGATTCTCGCCTACGAGAAGGCGAAGGCCTCGCTCGAGCTTTCCATCAGAAAGGAGGCGTACACTATCCTCCTCGACGAGGAGCGACTGAAGCAGGCGAGGCAGAATATAGAGCGCGAGAGCGAGAGCTATGCGCAGACCGAGGCCAAGTACAAGGCGGGCCTCGCGTCCGAGATCGACCTCTTATCGGCGAACGTAAGCCTCGAGAGTCTCAAGCCCACCGCGGACGGCTATGCGACGACGCTCGCTAACGACCTCGACAGTCTGGAGAGCGTCCTCGGCCTCCCTGCGGACGAGGAAATTACCATATGGGGCGGCCTCGAGGCGGAGGACCGGGCGATAGCGAGGCTCCTCGAGGAGGCAACGGCGAGCAAGGACGAAGACAACCGCGGCGTGGCCGCCGCGGCCAAGAGCCTGGAGCTCGCTAGGCTCACGAAGAGCTCGCTCTCCGCCTCGAAGCTCCTGCCTAGCCTCGCCCTCTCGGCGTCTCTGACTCCGAACCTCCCCATGGCCTCGTTTCCCGCATCGTCGCAGGCCTCCTCATCGGTGACGGCCAGCGCCATCCTGAGCCTCAGCCTCGACAATTTCCTGCCAGGCTCGGCCGCGCAGGAATCGATCGCCGAGGCCCAGGACAGCATCGCGAACGCGGAGAGCGCGCTCCGGGAAGCGATCAGGGACGCGCGGGTCGCGCGAAAGTCCGACGCCCGCAGCGTCGAGGACGATCGCAGCTCCCTGGCCGCCCTGAAACTGAATGTCCAGCTCGCAGAGAAGTCGTATGCCGCATCGCGTGAGGCCTACAACAGGGGCTATTTGACGCTGACCTCTCTCCAGAGCGCGGCGGGCGACCTCGATTCCGCGAAACTCACCGCCTTGTCCAAGTCCTACGATCTCATCTCGGCCGCCCTGGATCTCGCCTTCGCGACGGGGCTGCCGCTCAACCTCATCGGGAAGGAATGAAGATGAAGAAGAAAGGCGCAATAGCCATGGCGGTCGTCGCGGTCGCGGCGATCTGCCTCGTCGCCCTGGCGGGGAAGGCCCCCGGCAAGGGCAACGCGGCGGGAGGACCGGTGGCGGCTTCGCCGGAGGGCGGACGGCCGAGCGACGCAGCGTCCCAGGGGAGCGAGCTCAAGACGGTCCGCACCGTCGCGGCCAAGACCAAGACACTGCGGCCCTACATCGATCAGGGAGGCGACGTCGAGGCCGCGATCGACATCGCGGTCTACCCCGATATCGGCGGCAGGCTCGTCGACATAGGCGTCGCTCTGGGGGACAGCGTCGAGAAGGGGCAGGCCATAGCCAGCGTCGATCCCTCCAAGCCTGGATCGAACTACGCCATAAGCCCCGTGACCGCCCCCATATCGGGCACGGTCACAAGCGTCCCGGCCGATCCGGGCGAGACCGTGACGACCCAGACGGCCATCATCAAGGTCGGCAGCATCGACGAGCTCAAGATCGTCGTGAACCTGCCCGAACGGGACTCGGCCAAGGTGAGGACGGGCATGTCGGCATCGATCGGGCTGACGGCCCTGCCCGGCGAGACGCTCAAAGCGACGGTATTCCGTGTGAGCCCGGTCCTGGACCCCGCAAGCCGCACCCGCGAAGTCACCCTCAAATACCTGTCGAATGACGAGCGCGTGGCCGCGGGCATGTACGCGAGCGCCAGGATCTTTATCTCGCCCCTGGCCGACCGCATCGTCATTCCGGAAGGGGCCGTCGTCGCGCGGAACGACGAAACCTACGTGTTCACGGTGGCGGGCGCCGTGGCCAAGAAGACCGCCGTGAAGACGGGCGCGGAGGTCGACGGCGAGGTCGAAGTAGTCTTCGGACTCGGCTCGGGCGACAGGGTCGTCGTCGAGGGGCAGGATAGGCTGAGCGACGGAGACAAGGTCGGGGAGACGACGAGGAGCGGCACATGAGTCTCGCCCAGCGCGTCGTCAAGCGCCCCATACTCATCATCGTCCTATTCGCCCTCGTCCTCATCGTATCGCTCTACTCCCTCTCCTCGGTGGCCCTCGCGCTGATTCCGGATGTCACCATACCGATGGTCATGGTCAACACGACCTACACCGGGGCGAGCCCCGAGGTCGTGGAGAAGACAGTGACGAAGATCCTGGAAGGCTCCCTCGCCAAGGTCCAGGGCGTGATCAAGCTGACCTCGACCTCGTCCGACGGCTCGAGCGCCATCACGCTGAAGTTCAACTACGGCGCGGATATCGACCAGAAGGCAAACGATATCCGCGACAAGATCGACGCGGTGCGGGACGCCCTCCCCAGCGAGGCGAACAGTCCGACCGTGCAGAAGCTGGACCCCAACTCGATGCCGATCATGAAGATCGCGGTCAAGGGCGAGCGCTCGGCCGAGGAGCTCAAGAAGATCGGCGAGGATACCCTGGAGTCCCAGCTCGAGCAGATCGAGGGCGTCTCCACCGCCGCCGTGACGGGCGGCCGCACCGAGGTCGTCAGGGTCGACGCCTCGCGAGAGAGGCTCGAGGCCTATGGGCTGACCCTCGGGACGGTCGCCTCCGCGCTGGCCGCGCAGAATATCGAGCTCGGCGGAGGCAAGATCAGCGAAGGGACGACCGAGTACACCGTCCGAACGACCGGGGCCTTCTCCGACATCGGGAGCGACATCGGCAAGGCGGTCGTCGCGACGAGGAACGGCGTCCCCATCCGCCTCGGCGACGTGGCGGAAGTCTCCGACGGCTATGCCGACATAGAGAGCGCCGTCTATGTCAACGGGGAGCAGGGCGTCTACATATCGATATACAAGCAGACCGGCTCCAACACCGTCACCGTCGCGAACGGCGTCAACAAGAAGCTCAAGAGCCTCGAGGAAATCCTGCCCGGCGACATCAAGCTCGAGGTCATCGACGATTCCTCCATGCAGGTTCGCTCGACGGTCGCTGATCTCATCAAGGCGATCCTCGAGGGCGCGATCCTGACCATGATCTTCGTGTTCCTCTTCCTCCGGAGCTTCAAGAGCACGATCATCGTCGCCATAGCCATGCCCATCTCCGTGCTCGCGACGGTCCTCGCCCTCTACTTCGCCGGGCTTTCCCTCAACATGATGACCATGGCGGGGCTTCTGGTGAGCATAGGCAACATCGTCGACTCGTCGATCGTCATCCTCGACAACACCTTCAAGTACCGCGAGCGCGGCGCAAAACCCGACGTGGCGGCGGTTCTGGGGAGTCAGGAGATGATCGTCGCGATCAGCGCCGGCATACTCGCCTCCCTATCCGTGTTCCTCCCCATAGTCCTCTTCGGCAACCAGCTGGGGATGATGGGCATCATGTTCAAGCCGATGATCTTCACGATTATAATCTCGCACATTGTCAGCTGGCTCGTGGCCGTGTTCCTCGTGCCCGTCCTCGCGAGCCACTTCCTGCCGCTTACGACTCGGCGGGAGAGACCGCTCAGGAGCCGCGCCCTGATCGCGGTCGACCAGGCGATAGGCGGAGCGATCGACGGATTGACCAGGGCATACCGCAGGCTCCTCGTCGCGGCCCTGAGGCATCGGCTCGCCACGATAGCGGTGGTCGCCGCGCTGATCGCGGGCAGCATCTTCTACTTCCTGCCGCGGCTCACGATCGTATTCTCCCCGTCCATGTCCGATTCCTCCGTGACGCTATCGGTCGAGATGCCCCTCGGCACGACCTTCGACGCGACCGAGAAGGTCGTGGACGAGATGGCTGACACAGCGCGGAAAGAACTCAGGGACGTGTCGAACGTCATCGGCACGACGGGATCGGGCGGAGGCTGGTCCTCGACGAGCTCGAGCAACAAGGGCTCGATAACGGTCTCACTCGCCGAGGGCAAGTACGATATCGCCAACTACAGCAAGGTCCAGAACGCCCTGCGCTCCCACTTCAAGGAGTATCCTTCCGCGACCTTCGCCTTCTCGAATGGCAACAGGATGCAGGAGAACTCGGACATCGACATCACGCTCTCGTCCACCGACTACTCGGGACTCTCGAAGACGGGCAAGGACATATTGGCCCTCATCAAGGCTGAGGTTCCCGAGGTCCTCGAGCCGAGGAGCGACTCCGAGGACGGGCTTCCCCAGATCGAGGTCGCCATCGACCGGCAGAAGGCCTACTCCTTCGGCATTTCGGTGAGCACGATCGCGACCGAGATTCGGGACGCGGTCAAGGGCTATGCCGCCACTACCTACCAGAAGGGCGGCGATCAGCTCGATGTTACTGTCAGGCTGCGGGAGGAGGACCGGAGGAAGGTCCTCGACCTCAATAGGATATTCGTCCTCGGCTCGAGCGGACAAAAGGTCCCTCTCGCCAACTTCGCCGAGCTCAAGAAGGGAGTCGGGCCAGTGGAGATCCACCGCACGACCCAGCAGCGCTCGGTCGAGATCACGGGCAATCTCGCGCCAGGCAAGCAGGCAAACACGGTCGAGGCCAAGATCAAGTCGCTGATCGAGGCGAAGCTCAGCGTCCCCTCCGACGTCTACGCGCACTACGAAGGCTCCTGGTCCGAAGTCGTGGAGATGGCGAGCGTGTTCGGCCTCATCGTCATCCTGGCCCTACTCCTCGTCTTCTGCGTCATGGCCGGCCAATACGAGTCCTTCAAGGACCCCTTGATAAACATGTTCACGATCCCGCTCATGCTGATCGGCGTCCTCGCGGCCTACTCGCTCAAGGGACAAAACCTCAGCATGTTCACGCTCGTAGGCGTCGTCATGCTCATCGGCATCGTCGTAAACAACGGAATACTCCTTGTGGACTATACGAATCTCCTCAGGGGACGAGGCATGGGGCTGATGGAAGCCTGCATCCAGGCCGGCGCCAGCCGATTCCGGCCGGTAGTTATGACCGCCGGCGCCACCATCTTGGGCGAGGTGCCCATGGCCTTCTTCGAGTCGAACAGCTCGAGCATGACCCAACCCATCGGACTAGCCGTCATAGGAGGGCTCACGAGCGCGACCTTCATCACGCTCATCCTGATTCCCGTCATCTACTACCTTATCAACAAGCGGCAGGCTCGAAGGGAGGGCACGCTATGAAGAGGCTCGAGCTGATCGCCAACCAGTCCGTCCGGGACGAGCTCATCGAGGCGCTCGAGGGGAGGCTGCCGACAATCGAGTACACGATCGTCCCTGTCGTACACGGCAGGGGCGCGCGCAAGCGCAAGGAAGGCACGCGCACCTGGCCCGAGACCAACTTCATGCTCGTTAGCTACCTGGGCGAGGATGAGAGCGGAGAGGTGGCCTCGGCGATCACCGAGGTCTCGCGGCGCTTCGCCGACGAGGGAATCTATGCCGCACTCTCGGAGGCGAGCCCAATTCTCTAGCCCAATCGAGGGGCCGACGGCATAGGGTGTTCCTGATTTCGTACAGGAATCCCCAATAACCCTACCGAGGTACTCTGATCTGGCCGTAGGAGCTGGACTCACATAACAAAGGCTTCGGCAAATCCAGGGCGGTTCAGTACGTCCGATGTCATAACGGCTTCCGTAACAAGCGCGACATGACCAACAGGAGTGTCGCGATGAAGTCCTCTCTACTACCGAAGGTCTTCGTGGCTGCGGAGCGTCTCGCGGGCGGGAACAGACTCGAGGCCGAAAGCCGACCGAAACAATTCGTCCTTTCGGAAATGAGCGATATCTTCGCAGGCGCTCCTACCCATGCCCGGAAGGCCGAGCATGCTCGGCAGAGCGCCATCCCATACACTTACCCCAAGGCGCAGTCTGTATAGCTCGGCTTTTGGCGCGTTTAGGGTCGAGGGCAATACCCTGTATTTTTGAGGTGGCCCCTGGCAGACTAAACGAGGAAGCTCGCGCCTACTCCCGCTTATGCGAATGGTTCTTGGTCCAATTCGTTCTATATCATGGATTTGGTCTTGAGGTTTGCTTTTATGCGGATTCGGAGAGGTCATAAATATTCTGAAAAACTCACCATTCCCTGGCATTCACTGCATATATCCCATAAATTCAATGGCGGGAATAGAGATTTGATCGTATAATACATACATTGCATATATTAGGAGGTGCTGTATGTCGACGATGGCAAAAGAGACGTCCGCTGTAGGAACGAAGCTCTTCCCTGAGACGACCTGGGAAGGAATCTTCGAGCCGGTAGCCCAGGCCTTCCGCATGAACGACGAGGAGAAGGCTATGCTCCACGACAGCCCCATCGCGAGGCTGCTCGCCGCCACTCCCTTCCTGGCCCGATGCGAGGACGCCGAACGTACCGCCTGCGTCCACCTGGGCGCCTACTTCCTCTCGATCAGGGAGCCAAAACCCTTCTTCAACGCCAGGCCCGACGAGTCCGGCACGGTATTCGACCGTCTCAGGCTCCTGGCCGACTTCAAGGGCGGCGACGCGCGTGTCATCGACAAGGGCCTCTGCCTCCTCGCGCTCAATATGGTCTGCGACTACCAGCGGGACGTAGAGGAGGACAGGGCGAAGGGCAAGTACAATCCCGTCGGGGCGGGAGCCTGGGACTACAAGGAGATCGTCGCCGACCTCGAGTACCGGATCATGACAGTCGATTGCCCCGAGATGGACAAAATCGCGTCGATTACTGAGATCCCCATGATATGGTGGTCCGGCCCTGGATATGAATCTTAGGGGAATGATAGGCAGATTCGCAGCCGATCCCTATGGCCTCCAAAAACTCATTGGAGCGACTGTAGGGATCGGTGCTTTGTTCGTCGACATATTCAATTTTGCCATGTTCATTAGTAGGGATAAGGCAACCGTTTGGAGCGCATTGACCAGCTGGTATGTGATCAGCGTCTCTGCGGTCGGCGTCATCTGTCTTGTCTCGGGATTCTGGCGATCTACTTTTGCTAGGTGGGTACAGGTTGGAGTTTTTTTCGCGACGGCCGTGATGATCTCGATCACGACAAACGCAAGTGGAAATATAGAAGGCGGGATTTTCCTGATTTTTGGTCTCATCTTGATCTTCGAGTATAATTTTGGGAAATATTCACTCTGGATTGCGGGAGTCTTCACCGCAGTCGTTTACCCCGCTGCCTTGCTAATTGGATATAAGAATATATCAGAATCATTTATCAATTTGACAATCCTTACAATAATAGCGGTTCTCGTCCTCATCCTGCTTTACGCCAGTGTTATTCTCCGCCACGAGTACCAGCACCGCCAGGACCGCGCCCTCCTCGAGTCGAGAGTCCAGGAGAGGACGGCCGAGATCAACGCTGGGCTTTCCGAGCGCTCGGTGCTGCTGCAAGAAATCCACCACCGGGTCAAGAACAACCTGCAAGTGATCATCAGCATGCTGCGTCTCGAGAAGGACAGGCTCGCCGAGGAGAACGCCCGGATCGCCATCGAGGCGAGCATCCAGAGCGTCTTCGCGATGTCGCTGGTCCACGAGACCCTCTACAACTCTGGCCAGCTGGATAAAATCGACCTCCTCAAGTACGCGAGGTCCCTCACCGACATGGCGAGCGACGTCTCGCTCCACGAGTTTTCGCTCGAGGGGGAGGGCCCTATCTACGCCGGTCTCGACTTCGCCGTGCCCTTTGGGCTCCTTCTCAGCGAGCTTCTGTCCGACGCCGAAAAGCGCGACTTCGCGCCGGAGACTCAGGGGAAGGTGGAGATCCGCCTCGCCCGCGGCCGCGACCTAGTCCTCGAGGTTTCGGACAACGGCACCGCTGGGAGCGGCCGGGGCGGCTGCGCCGAGCCTCTTGGGCTCGATCTCGTGCGGGCCCTGGTCCAGCAGCTCCATGGGAAGATCGGCCTCCTCCGCGAGGGCGGAGGCACGAGATGGACGATCCACTTCCCGGTGCGTACCCTCCTCGATCCAGCCTTCGCCGCTAACCCCGCTCTGGAGCTTGGATCGCATCCGTGACCGGACTCCGCCACGGGCGCGACGAAAACGAGCTCGCCTAGTTCGCTGGGCGAGATTCTCGCTCCTGCAGGACTCTGAAGGCCACCTTCCCGACCCTCGTCATCGGCAGCTCCTCGAGGAATTCGATGCGCCGCGGGCAGGAGTGGGGAATGAGCTGCTTGCGGCAGTGATCGATGAGCTCCTTCTCCAGCTCTGAGCTTCCCCGCCACCCCTCGTTGAGCGTGACAAAGCCCTTCGGCACCTCGACCTGCGTGGGGTGGGGCACGCCGATCACGCAAGAGAGCCTGACCGCGGGGTGCTTGTTGAGGACATCCTCGATCTGGGTCGGGTAGACCGCGATGCCGGAGGTCTTGATGACGCGCTTCGCGCGTTGCCTGAAATAGAAGAAGCCGTCAGCGTCCATGCAGCCGACGTCGCCGGAATGGATCCAGGTCCGCCCGTCGGAATGGACATGTAGGACCTTCGCCGTCTCCTCCGGGTTGTCGAGATAGCCCAGCATCACGGTCGGGCCCGAGACGCAGATCTCTCCCTCCTCCATGGGGGCGCACTCTTCCGTCGTACCGGGCCTCACCACCTTGGCCATCATGTCCGGATAGGGCACGCCGATCGAGCGCTCGCGGTATTCGCCCGCGGGCATAAGGATGCTCGCGGTGACCGACTCGGTCATGCCGTAGCCCTCGCGCAGGGGAGTCTCGCAGCCGTTGCGCTTGAGCACGGCCTCGAAGCGGTACTTTGTCTCGGGGCTCAAGGAGTCTCCGCCGCAGAAGATGCCCTTGAAGGAGCCCATGGGCGTGCGCGCGAAGGCGGGATCGGCGGCGAGGGCGTCGAAGAGGGTCGGCACGCCGGCCATGAACGCAGGCCTGTGTCTCCTGACGAGTGGGGCGAGCGTGCTCGCCTTGAAGCGCGGCACAAGGACGCAGGCGCCCCCGTGAACTAGAATGGCGTGAATCCCGACCGCGAGGCCGAAACCGTGGAACATGGGCAGGATGGAGAGCATCACGTCGCCGGGGGAGATCGGACCGCCGGCCGCGTTGGTCTGGACTGCGAGGGCATTGCAGTTGAGGCTCGACAAGATGATGGCTTTGGACTCGCCGGTGCTGCCGCCCGAGAAGAGGATGAGGGCGCTCTCGCGGGGGGCGAGTGGATCGGGCTCGGCCAGCTCCGGCGCGGCCTTCCCTGAGGCCTCGAGCTCGCGCCAGGAGAGCACCTTCTCTCCGTAGGGGACCTTGGGGATTTTGCGGCCGGGTCCGAGGGCGTAGCCGAGGGAAGTCGGGAAGCCCGCCTCGCCGCCGATAGAGCAGACGAGGGTCCTGCGGATGGGGCAGGAAGGCGCATCGAGGATCTGGGCGAAGCGAGCGTAAAAGCTGTCGAGGAAGATCGCCCACGAGGTTCCCGCGAGGCGGGCGTAGGCCAGGATCTCGGCAGAGGTGGAGAGGGGATGAATGGGCGCCGGGATGGCGCCGAGCCGCGAGAGGGCGTAGAAGGCCACCACGGCTTGGGGCACGTTGGGCAAGCAGACGAGGACGCGGTCGCCCTTCCTCATACCGGCGGCTCCGAGGCCGCGGCTCGTCGCCACGACGCGCTCGAGGAGCGACGCCTTGGAGGTGGACCTGCCCATGAATTCCAAGGCCTTGAGGCCGGGATACCGCCTCGCGTCCGCCTCGAGCATCCCGAAGGCGGAGTCCTCGGGATAGTCGAGGCACGCGGGCACACTTCCGTAGTGGGAGAGCCAGGGTCTGGCCTCGTACATAGATGCTATTCCTTCAGGCCCAGCTCTGCCAGCTGGGTTGCGGTGAGCTCCGGCGGCGTCTCGAGCTGGGAGGGGCTCTCGACGAAGGAGCGAAGGAGGTCGATCGCTCGGCCGCAGTAGATCCCGTCCGTTATGCGGTCGTCATAGGTGAAGGTCACCTTGACCCGGTCGCGGAGCTCGGCCTGGCCAGAGGGGCCGGCGACGCTCTCCTTGCGGATCTTGCCGATGGCGACGAAGAGCCCGCAGGTACCGAGCTCGAAGTTGTGGTGGAAGGGGGCGTCGATGCCTACGCTGCCGACGTTCGTGAAGAAGATGCTCGAGTAGAAGGGCAAGCCGCTCGTGAACGAGAGCGGCAGGGCGTTGTGGTAGTCGAGCGCGCGGATGGCCCCGAATATGATCCGATTGACGAAGCGGGGCAACCTCGACAGCAAGGCGTTGAGGTCGTCGGCGTCGGTAGCCTCGCCCTGCTTGAGCCGCGATACGTAGTGCGCGACTTTCTGCTGAACGGTCTCGAGCGTCTCGAGCGGCGAGAAGGCGAGGGTGACGTTGATCTCCTCGCCGCTGTCGCTGAGTTCCTTCTTGGCGACGAAATTGAATATGATCTTGTTCC
>Ga0181529_10007656_pt1 | contig 10708 bp, 9 predicted proteins | sample PEATcosm2014_Bin_36_FD_119763 | JGI IMG/M metagenome (GOLD analysis project Ga0181529, IMG submission 119763) | Peatland microbial communities from MTU Mesocosm Facility, Houghton, MI, USA - PEATcosm2014_Bin10_30_metaG | ecosystem: Environmental > Terrestrial > Soil > Wetlands > Peat | place... | reverse complement strand
TTTGCTCCCGACCGCTCCGCGGCTCTTGCGAAGTTGCCTCGATCGAGAAAGAAATCGAAACCGTCGCGCGGCTTGCCGTCCTTGTCCTTGCCGTAATCGACGTTGACCTCCTCCTTGCCGGACTCCATCGAGAGCACGTAATCGTAGCCGTAGGCCATGCGGAATGCGCCGTTGTGAAAGAAGTCGTCGCCCATCCAGACGTCGATCATCGGGGCCTGGGGGGAAACGGCCTTGACCGCCGGGTGAGGATCGATGGCGGCCATCATGGCCAGAAAGCCGGGATAACTGGTGCCTACAAAGCCCGCGCGGCCGTTGTTGCCCGTCACGTTGGCCAGCAGCCAGGCCACGGTATCGTAAGCGTCGGTGCTCTCGTCCACCGCCTTAGGGTCCTTATGGTCGGCGAGCGCGCGGCTCATGATGAATTCGCCCTCGCTTTTGTAGCGGCCGCGGATATCCTGGGCCACAAAAATGTAGCCATCCCGGGCCAATTCGGGGCGGCTTGCAAAGAAGGATCCCCGGTTCATTCCATCCACGCCATAGGGAGTGCGCTGGATGAGAAAGGGCAACGCCGCGACGATGTCCGCAGGCTTGAGAAGGACGGTGTGCAGCTTGACGCCGTCGCGCATGGGAATCATCACTTCGCTGCGCTGGTAGTCGTGGAAGGCGTGATGCACGGCCTGGCCGCTGCGGCGGTAGACAGCGTCCGGCTCCGCGGAAATTGTCACGCTCGCGCCGCGCCCGGCGCCATCGAGAGCAAAGCGGAGGTTGGCCTTGGTCTCCGGAAGGGTGAACTCGACGGCGGAGACTGGATTCAACTCGGTGGGAACGCGGCGCTCGCTCTCGCAGAAGAGCTTGCCGTCCCGCACGTAGAAGCTCAGGGGCGTGTCCGGCTCATTCACATCCGTGTACTCGCCGCTGAGCGCTTCGAGCTGGGTGGAACTGGCCGCGGCGGCCTGCGTAGCGGCCGCAGTCTGGCCTGAAGCAGGGCCAAGGCGGGCCACCGCGAATGCGGATGCGAGCAGAATGAAGCAGAGAGCGGCGAGGGCGGTGCGGAAAGGGCGCAAGAACAGAACCTCCAAAGGGCGTTGCTCAGGAACGGCGTCAAAGACGCGAAAAGACGGAACATTCAAAGCGGAACAAACATCGGAAAAGCGAGGGCCATGTGCCAGTTGCTCATGGGATTTGCCGGCCCACGCCGAATGAGACTATGGGCGCCCCACCTTTGCCGCGTTTCTATTCTTGCGGCTAGGGTGGGTGAGCAGGCCGCCCACTATTGTCTTGTGTTTCTTGCGCCCAGTTTCATATTTGGGCATGAACTTGATCGCGCCAAAAATGCAGCAAAGCAAGTGCGGGCTTCGGCCCGCCCCTTCAACCGCAGGCCACAACGCACGGTCGAACGGGCAAGGCTAGTGCGCATGCCCATGGTGACTGTGTCCGTGGCCGCGGGACATTTCTTCAATCGGCACTACGCAGCCTTCAAGCTGCTGGCAGCCGGTGTGCTCAAACTGGATGGTGGTGTGGCTGATGTGGAAATGCTCATTGAGCACGTGATTGAGCTTGAGCAGGATGCAGGCGCTCTCCGACGGGGGAATATCGGCGATGGTAACGTGGCAAGCCAGCGCGCGGGTCTGCGAGCCCAGGCTCCAGATGTGCAGATCGTGCACGTTGACCACGCCTTCGACGGCCTCCATGCCGGAGCGAATCTCGGGCAGAGAAACCCCGCTTGGCGTGCCTTCCAGCAGGATGTTGAGCGTCTCGCGGACGATGCCGAAGCTGGACCACAGGATGAGCGCGGCGATCAATAGCGAGAGAACCGGGTCGATCCAATTCTGGCCGGTCAGCAGGATGCCCGCGCCTCCGGCGATCACGGCCGCGGTCGAAAGCGTGTCGCCGGCCATGTGCAGGAAGGCCGAGCGCAGGTTCACGTCGCGGGCCACGCCCCACAGCAGGGCGGCAATTGCGCCGTTCATCAGCACGCCGGTGGCGGCCACATACATCATGAGCCTTGGCTGTACGGCTACGGGTGCGCTGAGGCGGTGGACGGCTTCAACGGCGATCCACAGCGAGATGGCTACCAGCGTGGCCGCATTGATGAAGGCCGCCAGCACGCCGGCCCGCTGATAGCCGAAGGTCTTCGAGTGGTCGGCGGGGCGCGTCTGAAAGTAAACGGCGACAAAACTGAGCGCGAGGGCGAGGAAGTCGGAGACATTGTGGCCGGCTTCCGAGAGGAGGGCCAGCGAGTGGGCGCGCAATCCAGCCACGAAGGTGAGCGCCACATAAGCGAGCGTGGCCACCAGCGAGATGCGCAGTACGGATTGAGTCCTGTTTGCGCCGGCAGAGGAAGGCGCCCCGTGGACATGCATTAGGACAGTTTAAACGGGGCTGGGGATTCGCCGCCAGCGGCGGAAAACCGGGTGCCTCACGTCCGGGGTCCCCACGGAGAGATCTTCGTCCGCGGGGTGGAGAGCCTGTCCTGAGCTTGTCGAAGGATCTCGGCTTTGAGAGCTGGGAGACCACCTATCCAAATCAGTCGCGGTTCTAACCCCGCCCTGGGCGAAGGCTGTCCAAATGGCTGGTGTCGATGGGCTCGGGGTCCTCGTAGGCGTGAAAAACCGGCAGCCCGACCCGCAGGCCCGTCCAGTTCTCCGCCACCACGATGCTGTTCTGAGGATTGCCCGGCTGGTAGCGCACCGTGCAGGGGAAGCCGGCCCGCACCTGGGCGGCGTCCGCTGCGCCCTGGATGCAGGTAAGGTCCTGCGAGCACTCGTAGTCCACGCCGCCGATGCGGTAGTTGTAGATCAACATGCTCAAGGTGCGCCCGTCCTCGGCCTCGACCTCGCACACATCCAGCGCCATGCCGTCCACCAGACGCCCGGATTGCACCAGAAACAGGCGGCGATCCCGCTCGATTTCCTCGGCGGTTCGGCGCTTGTGAAGCAGGAGCCACAGGCCGGCAGCGCCCACTGCGGCGCCGCAGGCCAACCCTACGGGAATCTGCCAATCGCTTGAAGAAAGGAAGGTCAATTTGGGCGGGACTCCACCCCAGGGTCCCACCTCCAGAATAACTCAGCAGCAATCGAGCGCGGCCGCAGCCAGGAAGTTTCCGCCTTGAGGTTTTCCACTGCGATATACTTGGCTCTGCATCTTGAATAAGTTCCGGCCTGCCGGACGTCCCATTTCCGGAGGTGTTTCTTGGCTTTGGACACTCGTTCCACCATGGCACAGCGATCCCGAATTCGCTCGACAACCGTGATTTGCGTGCGCCGCAACAGCCAGGTGGTGATGGCCGCAGATGGCCAGGTGACCCTGGGCGACCACGTGCTGAAACACTCGGCCAAGAAGATTCGCCGCCTCTATCAGGAGAAGATTCTGGCTGGATTTGCCGGTTCCACCGCCGATGCCTTCAGCTTGTTTGCCCGCTTCGAGACCAAGCTCGAGCAGTACGCCGGCAACCTGAACCGCGCCGCCGTCGAGCTGGCCAAGGACTGGCGCACCGACAAGATGCTGCGCAACCTGGAGGCCCTGCTGGTGGTGGCCGACCAGGGCCAGACCTTCCTGATCTCCGGCTCGGGCGACGTGATCGATCCCGACGAGCCCATTGCCGCCATCGGCTCCGGCGGCCCCTACGCCACCGCCGCCGCCCGCGCGCTGCTTGAAAACACCGATCTCAGCGCCCGCGAAATCGCCGAAAAGGCGATGAAAATCGCCGGAGAAATTTGCATCTACACCAACGACCGCATCACCATTGAGGAGCTAAAGGGCTGACGTTTTCCGCCCCACCGATCCATGGCCATCTACCTCCCCGCATCCGCTGAAGAACAGGACCTGGCGCTCGACGAGTTGACCCCGCGCGAGATCGTCGCCGAACTCGACAAGCATGTTGTCGGCCAGAGAGCCGCCAAGCGCGCCGTAGCGATTGCCCTCCGCAATCGCCAACGCCGCCAGAAGCTGCCCCCCGACATCGCCGACGACATCATGCCCAAGAACATCATCATGATTGGGCCCACCGGCGTGGGCAAGACGGAGATCGCGCGCCGCCTGGCCAAGCTCACCGGTTCGCCCTTCCTCAAGGTGGAGGCCTCGAAATTTACCGAGGTGGGCTACGTGGGCCGCGATGTCGAGTCGATGATCCGCGACCTGGTCGAGATCGCCATCGACATGGTGCGCGAGGAGCGCCTGGAAGAAGTAGAAGACAAGGCGGAGATGAACGCCGAGGAGCGGCTGCTCGATGTCTTGTTGCCGCCTCCGCCGCCTGTGCCCCCAGGCGCCGAGGGCCAACTCACGCTGCCCGGCGCAGATAGCCACCAGCGCACCCGAGAGAAGATGCGCCAGCAATTCCGCGAGGGCAAGCTCGACGAACGCATGGTGGAACTCGATGTCAGGGACCGCGGCACACCGCAGTTCGGGATCATCAGCAACCAGAACCTTGAGGACATGGAGATGAACCTCAAGGACATGCTGCCCAACATTTTTGGCGGCGGCTCGAAGAAGCGCAAGATGAAGGTGGCCGAAGCCTTCGAGTATCTCGTGCAGGAAGAAGAAGGCCGGCTCATCGACATGGACCAGGTGAACCGCCTGGCTGTGGAGCGCGTCGAGTCCAGCGGCATTGTCTTTCTCGACGAGATCGACAAGATCGCCGGACGCGAAGGCAGCCACGGCCCCGATGTCTCGCGCGAGGGCGTGCAGCGCGACATCCTTCCCATCGTCGAGGGCACCACGGTGAACACTCGCTACGGCATGGTCCGCACCGACCATATTCTATTCATCGCCGCCGGCGCATTCCATGTCTCCAAGCCCAGCGATCTTATCCCCGAGTTACAGGGGCGCTTTCCCATCCGGGTCGAGTTACAATCGCTCACCGTCGACGACTTCCTGCGCATCCTCACCGAGCCCAAGGCCTCGCTTACCAAGCAGTATTCCGCCTTGCTCGAGACCGAGGGAGTCAGACTGGAGTTTTCTCCCGAGGCGCTGCGCGAAATGGCCGAGTTTGCCTTCAGAGTAAACGAAACCACTGAAAACATCGGTGCGCGCCGCTTGCACACCATCATGGAGCGGGTGCTCGAGGACGTGAGTTTCCTGGCGCCCGATGTGGCTCGCCGCGCGCCCGACGAGGAGCAGGCAACGGCTCTGTCTGAAGCCATCAAGGCAGAGTCCTCCGCGCCGCTGCCCTATGAAGAGCGCATGACTGCCTCCGGTCCGGAGAAAGTCTTCCTCATTACCGACGCCTATGTGAAGCAAATGGTCGCTTCCATCGTGAAAGACCAGGATCTATCGCGCTATATCCTGTAGGCCTCCGGTGCTGTAAAGAATGTAGCGCCGGCCTCCCGGCCGGCTGTAGCGCGGACGTCCTCGTCCGCGCTCGTTCGATCCGCGAATCTCCTCCGAGTTACTTGGTGGCAAAGAGCGCCTCGAGCTTCCGGATGGACCGGAGCATTTCACTTAGAGCTGCTTTGCCAACCTCGCGCTCGAATCCCCGCTGCAACTTATCGAATGCGCCGATGACGCGCACCGCGCATTTCTTTCCCTGCGGCTTCAACGAGAGCAGATAGGCGCGCGCATCCTCGGGATCGATCTTTCTCTGCAACAGTCCCTTGCCTTCCAGCGACGAAACGCAGTGGCTCACATTCCCGCGCGTGGTGCCAAAGGTGTCCGCCAGTTGTGACGGCTTGACCGGCGCGGGCGCCTCGAAGAACATGGCGGCCAGCACCAGCCCTTCCAGAAAGCTGAGGTCGTCTGCCGCCAGAACTTGCGCGGTCAACGAATCGAACCGGCGCGCTGCCCGGTTGACCGCAAACATCGGACTTTCCTTGAGAAACGCATCGATACGCATGGCTTCCAATTGTAGTTGACCGGCTCAACTATTTAAAGCAACATCGAACCGTCCTTGAAGATATGCGCGGCGGCGATGAGGATGCAAGAGATACCCAACTATGCCGACACCCAACGCAACAAGGACCCCGTTCTGCCTCCTGCTGGCGGCATGCGCGCAAATGGCTTTCTCGCAAACCGCTCCCGCCGCTCAACCTGCTCCGCCTCAACGCGTCTCGGAGACCATGGTAGTTCTTGGCTCGGCGACCCCCGTGCCTCTTGCTGAGTCGCCCAGTGCTGTGCTCGTTCTTCCTGCCGAGGCCAATCTCCTCTCGCTGGAAGCGCCGCAAGACCTGCTGCGCCAGGACGCGTCGGTCTTCATCGAGCAGCGTGGCGCAGGCGGTGGCCAGGCCGACATCGTTCTCCGCGGCGGTAGTTTCGAGCAAACGCTTGTCCTGCTGAACGGATTCCGCGTCGACGACAGCCAGACCGCGCATCACAATCTTGATCTGCCTGTCCCCTTCGACGCCATGGACTCGATCGAGGTGCTGCACGGCGCGGGCTCCACGCTGCACGGCACGGATGCGCTTAGCGGCGTGGTGGATTTCCTTACCGCCGCGCCCTCAGCCAACTCGCTGCGGCTGCGGGCCGGCGGAGGGAGTTTCGGCGAGAACGAAGAATCGATGCTGGCGGCTCTTGCCCACAAGCAATTGAGTAGCCGGCTCACCGCAAGCCGCAATTTCTCCACTGGATTCACCGCCGATCGCGACTACCGCAATGAGGATAGTTCGCTCGAAAACTGGGCCGGTTCCAAGATAGGCATCTCGAACTTGATGTTCGCGGTGAGCGATCGATCCTTTGGCGCGAATCAGTTCTACGGCCCCTATAACTCGTGGGAACGGACCAAGGGATGGTTTGCGTCCGCCCGCCAAGAGTTAGGCAGCCGCACTGCGGCGGCCTTCGGGTACCGGCGTCACACCGACGAGTTCGTCCTGTTGCGCGACAATCCCTCTGTCTACGAAAACAACCATGTTGACGGCTCTTGGCAGGCTTCGTTGCGCCACACCGTACCGGTGGCGAAGTCATCCGCGCTGCTAATTGGCATCGAGTCCGACGGCGACAGCATTCAAAGCAACAACCTGGGCGTCCATGCGCGCAATCGCGGCTCGGGCTATCTCGACCTGGACCTGCGGCCCGCAAGGAAACGCTGGAATCTCTCGGGCGGCCTGCGCGAAGAGATATTCTCGGGCGGGGCTCTGTCCGTGCTAGCGCCCCACTTAGCCGGAAGCGCGCGCGTAGCGGATAAGTTCAAAATCCGCGCCAGCGGCGGCTACGGTTTCAGGATCCCAACCTATACCGACCTGTATTACTCCGACCCAGCCACCGTCGGCAACTCCAAACTCAAGCCCGAGTCGGCATGGAGCGGCGAAGGCGGAGCGGATTGGGAGTTAGCTAGCCGTCTATCTGTGTCGGTAACCGGATTCTACAATCGGCAGCACGATACCATCGATTACGTGCGCGCCGATTCCCTCCCGAACCCGCTTCTTCCCGCTGGCTGCCCAGCCGACAAATGGTGCGCAACCAATCTGAATGGCCTGCACTTCCTGGGTGTTGAAACCAACCTTACATGGGATCCGGCCAAGGCGCAGAGGATTCAGTTTGGCTGGACCGAGCTTGCCGGCGGCCAGGATTCCTTGAATGGCCTGCAATCCGAGTACGCCCTCATCTATCCGGTCGAGAACCTCCATGCCACTTGGACGGCCAGCCTCGGGCGCATCCTGACCCTGACGAATTCGGTGGCTGTTGCAAAGCTCTTCCAGCAGGCAGGTATTCCGGCGTGGAACGCTTCTCCCTACCCAGTGTGGAACGCATCGCTGACCCGCGACTCGGGAAGACTGCGCCCCTATCTGCGGCTTGCCAACCTTAGCAATACCGGCTACCAGGAGATCGCCGGTGTTCCAACGCCTGGCCGGTCCATTACCGGCGGCGTGGTTCTCAGTCTAGGCCGCTGATCGAAGCAAAAAACCTTTGCTGCCCGCGCGGCCATCTGTTAACGTAACTGCGTACCTCGCGAGTCCGTGCGCGGCAAGTAATCAGCGGACTCTACCTGCACTCTCCCGCTCTTGAGGGAATGTGGATGGGGGCGTATCGGGAGCACGCCGGGAAAGGTGTGCCCGCGCCTCGAATTTGCGCACCCTTTCCCCTGACTCCATGCAAGCCAACCCAATGGAGACATGCCATGAGCAATCCCGCACTGCACAACAAGATCACCTACATCGAATTTTCTACCACCGACATTGAGCGCACCAAACAGTTTTACGGGGCGGTCTTTGGATGGACCTTTCAGGACTGGGGCCCGGAGTATATCGGCTTTGCCGGCGCCGGCATGGATGGCGGCTTCAGCAAGGTCGAGGGGCACGCCGTGCAAGCCAGCTATGCTCCGCTGATTGTGCTTTACTCCGCGGATTTGAAGGCCACGGAAGAAGCTATCGTATCCGCCGGAGGCAGCATCGTGGTGCCGACCTTCGAGTTTCCGGGCGGGCGGCGTTTCCACTTCTCCGATGGAGCGGGAAATCTGCTGGGAGTCTGGTCGGAATAGGCACCATCAATAGAAAGACGAAGGGCATGACAGATAACTTCCGGGCCTTGCGGTTGTTCTTAAGGTGAAGCCGCAAGGCCGGGGAGTAAGGCGGTTGTTGCCCGCCAGGATGAAGCGCGCGGTTAGTTTACCGGAGGCGGCAGCATCAAAGGCTTGTTGGGGGCCAGGTCTTCGCGCACCAGCGTAAGTCCCAGGATCCAGCGCTCGAAGCGGTCGGAGAGCCGCGCAAAGAGGGGCGCTTCCTCTTCATACTCGAACAGATTGAACTGGCTGACGATGAAGTAACTCTCCTTGCCGATCTTGATCAGTTCTTCGAGACTTGGATGTTTGTAACGGATACTCCGGGGAGATTCGACGGCCTGCGGATACATGCCAGCTACAAACAGCGCATAGTCGCCAATGTGCTTGCGCATGGCGCGCTCCGCATCGAACGAAGGCGCGGTGCCGTTCACCGGGTCGGCGGCTAGCATCATGGCCGCCAGGTCTTCGACGGGCCGGCCGTCCTCGCCGCGCACCTTGTAGAGGTTCTCGGCCTCGGAAAACTCGCAGAGCATATGGGCAACATAGCCGGTGACGTCGGGGTCGACGATTCCCAGTTTGCCTTCATAACTGTTGCGAACCGCCTGACGAAAGAATGGCTCGAGTGGATGATTCTGGGTTTGCATACACGCCTCCCGTGACCGCACGCGAATAACTCTTGTGCGATTGTTCAATAGCTGCGCCTCGCCTCGAACGATGCGGAGGAGGGGGATGACAGACATTGAAGACCAAAAACACTTGCCTTTTCTTGCGTCGCAACAAGGGCCGCAGGGGAAAAGCCCGATGTGCTTGCTGTGACACCTAGCATATCGGCTGGGTCGCGCGGAAAATACAGGTGGGGAAAATTTGTCTGGCAGTCTGGCACGCCAATTGCAAACCAAAGTGTAACGCCAGGTAGAAAGGGCAGCCTGGCGCAGGCTGCCCTTTTGTCACCGATCGAATACCCGCGCTAGGCGGTGGCGGGAACGCGCGACTCCAACTCGGCCAGGCGTGCGGCCAGCAGGCCCTCCAGCTTGACCAGCGCCGCAGAGAAACCTTCAATGCCTTCTTTCAGCTTGTCGCTGGCCATGCGGTCCGCATCGTGCATGAAATCAAAGACATCCTTGTCCATCACGATTCTCTCGATGTGCATTGCCTTGGCCGCTTCGGGGTCCAGCTTGCGCGGCAAATCGCCAACGGTGGCTTCCAACTCGGCTAGCAGTTGCGGCGAGATGGTGAGAAGATCGCTGCCGGCCAGCTCGACAATCTCTCCAATGTTGCGGAAGCTGGCGCCCATTACCTGCGTTTTGTAACCAAAGTGCTTGTAGTAGTTGTAGACCCTGGTCACCGAGCGCACGCCGGGATCGTCGGCGCCGCGGTACTCCTTGCCGGTGTCCTTCTTATACCAGTCGAGAATGCGGCCCACGAAGGGCGAGACGAGCGTAACCCCCGCCTCGGCGCAGGCGATGGCCTGGTGCAAGCCGAAGAGCAGTGTGAGGTTGCAGTGGATGCCTTCCTCTTCCAGCACCTCGGCGGCGCGGACGCCTTCCCAAGTCGAGGCAATCTTCACCAGAATGCGCTCGCGGCCGATGCCCTCTGCGTCGTATTGCGCAACGATCGAGCGGGCCTGGGCGATGGTTGCCGCGGTGTCGTAGGAGAGTCGCGCGTCCACTTCTGTCGATACGCGGCCGGGAACGATTTCCAGAATCTTCTTCCCGAAGGCGATCGCCAGGCGCTGAAAGGCCAGGTTGGCCACGGCTGCATCTGCGGCGCTCTCGCCCAGTTCCTTGCGCGCTTCCAGCAGCACGCCGTCCACGATGGGGCGGTACTGCGGCATCTGCGCCGCGGCGGTAATCAGCGAAGGGTTGGTGGTGGCGTCCTGGGGACGGAATTTCTCCATCGCCTCGATGTCGCCGGTGTCGGCAACGACTACAGTATATTGGCGCAACTGCTCAAGTAGATTCTGGGGCACGATTCCTCCTGGGGAAGGGACGCCGGGGACAGAGTGCGTCTCGATCCAGTGTACCGCTGTTTTGCTTCGTCAAGACGAAAGCCATTCGCATCGGCGATTCAGTCAGCTTCCAGTTGCACCGCATTGACCAAGACTCCCAGACCCGGAACGCTGACTTCGACTCTGTCTCCGGCCTTGAGTGGGCCCACTCCGGAGGGGGTTCCGGTGAGTACCAGGTCGCCGGGCTCGAGGGTGATGGCGGCGGAGATGTAAGTGAGCAGCGCGGGGATGGAAAAGATGAAGTCCAAAGTCGAACCGTGCTGGCGCAATTC
>Ga0181529_10007653_pt1 | contig 10714 bp, 11 predicted proteins | sample PEATcosm2014_Bin_36_FD_119763 | JGI IMG/M metagenome (GOLD analysis project Ga0181529, IMG submission 119763) | Peatland microbial communities from MTU Mesocosm Facility, Houghton, MI, USA - PEATcosm2014_Bin10_30_metaG | ecosystem: Environmental > Terrestrial > Soil > Wetlands > Peat | place... | reverse complement strand
GTTCGATTCCGACCCTCGCCTCCAACTCTCAAGCGTCTGCGCTTCAGGGAGTTAACAAATTCTGGAGGCGTGATGTGCACCAAAATGTGCACCAAAAAGGCTACCCCTGCCGAATCCCGGCAGAATCCGGCGCTACCCTGGCGCAATCCTTTTTGGCGCGGTTTCGCTCTCTCCCATAATGGAGAGAGTTATGAAAGAAAGATTCCGTTTGGTCCAACTCGGCAGCCGGGGCGGTGCCTTTTACTGCAAAGACGTCATCACTGGTTCCCGCACGAGCCTGAAAACCAAAAATCGAGCTGATGCCGAGCGTCTCATCCAGCACAAAAACGAGGCCCTGCGCCATCCTCTGCTGAATCGGAAAATCGGCATGGCCTATCTGTCCGGCACGGATTCGGCGATTACCAAGCGCACCTGGCAGAATGTCATGGAAGACATCGTCAAGGACAAACAAGGCCCTACCCTGCGGCGTTGGTCCGTTGCCATTCGCGACAAGGCATTCGCTTTGATCCGTCACCGCGTGGTGATTGAAACTTTGCCAGACGAAATCCTCCTGGTTTTACGCACGGGCAGGGTCAGCACCAATGTGTATATGCGCCGGCTGCAAAACCATTGTTTAGGTATGGGCTGGTTGCCGGTGCCGATATTGCCCCGGAAATTATTCCCGAAAATCGTTCACCGGGAAAAGCGGGCCATCACCTGGGATGAGCATTGCAAAATCATCAACCGTGAGCACAATTCGGAACGACGTGATTTTTATGAATTATGCTGGCATCTCGGTGGTTCCCAGTCCGACATCGCCGGACTCAAAGCCGGGGACTTCGATTACACCAATCGTTCATTCTGCTATTCGCGCAGAAAGACCGCCAACATGGGCGGGACAAAACTGGGCGCGCTGGCCTGGGAAATCATCGAGCACCGGCCACGCACAGGCCCGCTGTTTCCCTATCTCATCAGTGTGCGGGAGGCGGATCGGGCCAGCGAGTTCAAACAACGCTGCGACGGTCTGGGAATCAAAGGTGTGACATTGCACTCTTATCGTTACGCCTGGGCGGAACGGTCTGCCAACGCGGGGTATCCCGAACGTTACGCGCAACGGGCGTTGGGTCAGAATTCAAAGATCGTGCATCGGGCCTATGCCAGAAAAGCACAAGGCCAATTACCGTCGCTGGAGGACTACGAAAACGTATTGAATAGCGGGCGAAATGTGGTTCTAAAACTTGAAACTGAAACCCCCAGCATATTGCAGGCTCAAAATTAAGGGCAAAAGTTCCAGCTAGCGCGGAATTGTCAGGCAGGGCGGATTTCGTTCATGTATTGAAATGCGCTGACTTGAGCCGTCTGGGAAACGGCATAAAATATTCCACCCCTAAGGCGATTCGCCAAAACTAAATCGCAAACCCGTCGGCTCGAATACAAAGCAAATTGACCCTTCAGTAATGCCTTTTCCGACAAGACCGGCATTCCCGTGCTCGGCGTGCATTCCGAAGGTTTCAAGGGCACGAAGAAGGACGGCTACAAGGCCGCGTGCGACGCGCTTTTTCAACTCATCGGCACCGGCGACATCTCGAACATCAGCCCGCACAGCATCAACATCCTTGGCGAATTCAATCTCGCCGGCGAAACGTGGATTCTGCGCGACTACTACAAGCGCATGGGCATTGAGGTCGTTTCGTGTCTCACCGGCGATTCGCGCATCGAAGACATCCGCCGCGCGCACGGCGCGAAGCTGAATCTCGTCCAATGCTCCGGCTCGATGACCGGTCTCGCGAAGATGATGGAGCGCGACTACGGTATTCCGTTCAAGCGCGTTTCGTATTTCGGCATCGAGGACATGAGCGCCGCGCTTTACGAGGCTGCGAAATTTTTCAAGGATGACCCGGCAATCATGGATCGCGCCCAGAATCTTGTGCGCGAGGAAGTCGCCGCCATTTATCCCGAATTGCTGCGCTTCAAACAGAAGCTGCTCGGCAAGAAGGCGGCGATTTACGTCGGCGGCTCGTTCAAGGCGTTTTCGCTCATGCGCGCATTGCGGCTAATCGGCATGGAGACGGCCATCGTCGGCTCACAGACCGGCGACAAGGAGGACTACAAAACGCTTCAGGAAATGGCCGACCCCGGCACCATCATCGTGGACGACGCCAATCCGCTGGAACTGGCGAAATTCTGCCTGGAGAAAGACGTGGACCTCTTCATCGGCGGCGTGAAGGAACGCCCCATCGCCTACAAACTCGGCATCGGTTTCTGCGACCACAACCACGAGCGCAAGGAACCGCTCGCCGGCTACATCGGCATGTTGAATTTTGCGAAGGAAGTTTACGCGAGCGTCGCCAGCCCGGTCTGGCAATTCGCGCCGCGCCGGGCGAAGCACATTCATAGCGTGCTTGCGAAATAAATTTCAGGGGAGCTTCCGTTTTTCACTTCGCCTGCGAATTGACGCAATCCAAACCGTCGGCTAGTCTGCGGTCTTTGAACCTCAACTAAATCAATTATGCCAACCGACGATGCAAATCCTGATTCCGAAAATGAAATTCAGTTTGATGCCGAGCCGGAAAATGGCGAAGAGCTAAATCTTCCAGTCAACCAGCGCGAAGTGCTGACTCGTCCGGGTGAACCTGAAATCCGTTCCTTGCACGACAAAGCGAAGCGTGGGAATGGCCGAGCTGCAGGTCAGCCACGTCACGCTGACCATCAACGCGGTTGACCCGGTCATCGGCAGCGAGATTTACGCCTGGGTGCGCGACGGCAAGCGGCCGTTGCGCGGCGAGGAGGCGGCGGCGGTGCTGAGCGCGCGGCAGATCGACGCGCTGGTGAAATTGAAATCGCGCGGCATCACCACCAAGGTCAACACCATCATCATGCCGGGCGTGAACGACGACCACATTCACGACGTGGCGAAAAAGGTTTCCGCCCTGGGCGCGGACATCATGAATCTCATGCCGCTCGTGCCGGTGAAGGGCGCGGCGTTTGAAGACGTGTCGCCGCCGGACACGATGACCACCGCGCGCCTGCGCCTGCAATGCGGCCAACTCCTGCCGCAGATGACGCATTGCGCCCGCTGCCGCGCCGACGCGGTCGGCTACATCGGCGAAAACATGAGCACCAAGCAGCACGACGCCTTGAATCATTACGCAAAGGCCAGCCTGAATCCGGCGGAAAACGACGCGCGCCTGTTCGTCGCTGTGGCCACGATGGAAGGTGTGCTGGTCAACCAGCATCTCGGCGAATCGGAACGATTCATCGTTTACGAGCCGGATGTGGAGACGCCGGGCAATTTTCGTCTGAAAGAAATCCGATCCGCGCCCGCGCCGGGCGGCGGTGACGCGCGCTGGGCTGAACTGGCCAGCACGTTGAAAGACTGCCGCGCACTGCTGGTCAATGCCGCCGGCCCGACGCCGATGAAAGTCCTCACGCAGCACGGATTGAAAGTCATCGAGATGGAAGGATTGATTGACGAAGGCTTGCGCGCCGTGTTTGCGGACAAACCAATATATCTTGCCGACTGCGGCGTCGTTCCAACCTTTGGAGCCATCGCCGCTGCCAGGGTGGCTTTCCAGAACCTTGTCGAGGTGGCACAGGCGGCTTACGAGTTTGAACGCGCCAACACCGCCGGTATCCACGCAGCCTATGAAGCCGCGCTCGCGGAGAAGGATTATCCCGTGCAAGTGATGTTGCATTGGTTCATCAGCGAGCAGGTCGAGGAGGAGGCCTGGCCCGGCGAACTCCTTGCCAAAACCCGTGAAGCCTCCTGTGCTGGAGCCATGCTGAACCTCGACCGGCACCTGGCAAAAATTCTCAATGATGACGCCACCGAAAGCTGAACCATTTTTTCATCCTCAACCCTCAACCACCAACAAAACAATGAGCAAACCAAGTCACCACATATTTGTCTGCGGCAGTTTTCGTCCCACCGGCGCGGCGGGCGTCTGCCACAAAAAGGAATCCTCGCAACTGCTCCAGCATCTCACAATGGAGGTGCAGGATCGCGGTCTCGACGACGTCATGGTCTCCAGCACCGGCTGCATGAACATTTGCGACAGCGGCCCGGTGATGGTCGTTTATCCCGAAAACGTCTGGTATAAGCAGGCGACCATCCAAACCGCCGAGGCAATTCTCGACAGCCTCGAAGAAAAATCTGAATTGCCGCCGGCCACCCTGTTTGCGTGAACTCAATCGGCATTCACCTCATTGACACCACACTGCGCGACGGCGAGCAGGCGGCGGGCGTGGCGTTTTCGCGGGCGGAAAAAATCGGCATCGCGACCACTCTCGCCCGCGCCGGAGTGCCGGAATTGGAGCTTGGCATTCCCGCGATGGGCCGGGCGGAAATTGCCGACATCAACGCCGTCAGCGACCGCGTCACCGGCGTGCGGCTGACGACCTGGTGTCGTGGAACGCGGGAAGATCTGCGGGCGGCCACGCGCTGCCGCGTTCACGGCGCGCATTTTTCGCTGCCGGTTTCGGAGATCCATCTGCGTGCCTGGAAGAAAGATCGCGCCTGGGTTTTGCGCACGCTGGTCGAGCTGGCGTCAGAATTTCGCGACACGTTTCAATTTCTGTCCGTCGACGCGCAGGACGCCTCGCGGGCCGACCGCGAATTTCTCGTCGAGTTCGCGCAAACCGCCGAGGCCGCCGGACTTTGCCGTCTGCGAATTGCCGACACCGTGGGAGTTCTAAACCCGCTGCAAACGGCGGATTTATTTTCCATATTGCGCGCAGCGGTGCCGAAGTTGAACTTGGAATTTCACGGCCACAACGACCTCGGCATGGCGACGGCTAACACCATCGCCGCGCTGGCTTCCGGCGCGGATGCCGCCAGCGTCACGGTCAACGGTCTTGGCGAACGTGCCGGCAACGCGCCGCTGGACGAAGTTGTCATGGCCGCGCGGCTCACGTTGCGCACGGATTGTGGCGTGAAAACGCGCCAGCTCTCCGCATTGAGCGATTTGGTGGCACATGCGTCGTGCCGGCCGCTCGCGCCCGAAAAGCCCGTGACTGGCACCGCGGTTTTCCGCCACGAATCGGGCATCCATTGCGGCGGCCTGCTGCAAAACCGCGCGACTTACGAGCCGTTCGCCGCCGAGGACGTTGGCCACGCGCCGACGGAAATGGTCGTGGGCCGGCATTCCGGCACGCGGCTGCTCCAAGACAAGCTGGAGCGGATGAAAGCGGATTTTCCACCGGGGCTGCTGCCGGCGCTGCTGGCGGCCGTCCGGCGATTTTCAGCAGTCCGCAAACGCAACATCACCGCCGCCGAATTAAAATCACTAGCCGACAAGCTAAAACAAAATCATGGCCTTCCTGATCTATAAAAAATTCGCCAACGCCGAAACCGTCCGCTACGAAAAACTCCAGCCACTCAAACTCGGCGGGCGCGACGGACTCATCGCGAAGCATGTCCAAACCCTGACCGGCGGCCAAACGCGGAGCTGGAAAGTCAGTGCTTCCACGTTGATCAAACTGGCCGGATTCGCCGCAGCGGTGGACGAACTGGCGGTGCTGTTCGATGTCGCCGGCAAAGACGCCACCAACGTCTGCCTCTACGAGCTATCACGGATTCACGGCAGTTGTGCGGACACTTCCACGCAACTCGCGCTGGATTTTGCCGTGATCGTGGACCAGGAAATTGGCGGCGACGCTGCGAATTATGTGAAAAGTTTTGAAATTCCATTGCCGGAAAAACTGCGACTTCTCGGCGAAACGCTTGCGCTCACCGGCGGCCCCGGCGGCGGCGATTGGAAATGGGTTGGCACCTCGCTGCAACTTGGCGCTACCGTGGTGCAGGCGCAGCATGGTCATGGTCATGGAACCGGCGAACCGTGTCCAAGTTGCTCGTGCGGCCGCCGCGAAGCCATGAAGAAGTGATTTTCCATGTGCGTTGAAGCGGTTCCCAAATCAAAATGCGGCGGTAAAAGTTCCTGCGGCTGCGGCAGTCACGGACACACCAGAACTGCAGCGCTAAATCCGCGCACGATTCGCACCATCAAGTTCGGCAAGGAGGCCGGGCGCCAGTGCAGTTGCAGCGGCGGCGGGCGCTGTTCGCGACATTATCTGGCGCCCACCGGTTATGTGCTGGGCGGCTTCCTGTTTTTGCATTTGCTGGTGAATTCCCTCGCGCTGTGGCCGGGCAAATTCCAGTCGGCGGTGAACCGCATTCACTCGCTCGGCGCGGCGCTGCCGGTTTTGGAAATTGGTTTGATTGCGGTTTTGTCATTTCACATCGCCGTCGGCTTGCGGCTGATGCGCCGCGACAAATTGAAATTTATTTCCGGCGATCATTTTCACGGCAGCCCGATGCGGCAATGGCTGCAATGCGTGACCGCCGTGATCATGTTGGCGTTTGTATTATTCCACGTCGTCGTGATGCACCGCTGGTTCGGCGGACGGTTTGATCCGCAGAACGCCTTCAGCTCCGCGTCGCAAGCCATCTGGCAGTTCTGGCACGGACAGCCCGCCGGCAGTTTTCCAAATCTGCTGTTCGCGCAATTTTACCTGCTCGGCATCGTGGCGGCAGTATATCACGTCGCCAATGGCCTGGCCACCGGCGCGGAAATTCTCGGTTTTGTGAGCACGCCGGTCAGGCAGGACCGGCTCTGGCGCACTTGTGCCATCGCCGCACCCGCGCTGCTCCTCGCCGGCCTGGCGGCGTGGTGGGCGTTGGCGGTGCGGTAATCAGTCCACGCCGATGATGACACTGGAGGCCTTGATAATCGCGTAAGCCTTCTGGCCTTTCTTGAGCTTCAAGCCGGCGGCCGATTCCGATGTGATGACCGAAACGATTTCGATGCCGGGCGCAATTTCCAGTGTGACGGAACTGCTGACAGGGCCTTTTTTGAGGTTGGTGATTTTTCCGGGGATGATATTGCGGGCGCTGATTTTCATAATCGTTTTTATTGATTCTTGCCGTCGGCAAAATTTAGGCCAAACCGGTCATCGCCGCAATCCGTTCCGCACGTTTTTCTTGCCGCCAATCACCGCATTGCCAAAGCCACATCTGTGTAGCTTTTAGAATCAAAACTTCATTCAGGTAGGAATTTTCCGGAAGTTTATTTTCGGCGGAAAAATCCAAACAACGCTAAAACCATTGTCTGGCAATGGTTTTATCTACTTCGCAAAAAAAATCCGCCGCTTGGCATCGTAGTTGCTAAATGAGTCGGGTCCGGCGGCGTATTATTTGCCCTGGAACGACACGATAATGTCAATAAACGACAGAATAATATCAACCAGCCCGGTGCAAACACGGCGGTTTGCGCGGCAATGGTCGCAGGCGGAACTGGCAGAGCGCGCCGGCATTTCGCGTGCGGCAGTCAGCGCCATCGAGGGCGAACGGCTTTCGCCGTCGGTCGCCACGGCGCTCGCATTGGCGGCGGTATTTAACTGTTCGGTTGAAGAATTATTTGGCCGTGGCGAAATTGCTAAACCGCTCGGATCGCAATGGGCGTGGACGCCGCGCGGCGAAGCGAGCCGGTATTGGGAGGCGGAAATCGGCCAGCGCCGGCTGCTGTATCCGGTCGAGGCGATGAATTTGAATCCGACGCCACACGACGGCGTCTGGCAAAACGGCGTGTTGCGCGACAGCGGTTCGGCGGCGGCGACGACGCTGGTGATGGCGAGCTGCGATCCGGCGGCTGGATTGCTGGCGGCGGAATACGCGCGGGCTTCGGGCTTTCGATTGCTCGTGTTTCCGCGCAGCGGTCGCATGGCGCTGGAGTTGTTGCGGCAAAAATTGGTTCACGTCGCGGGCCTGCATTATTCCACGGAGGCGGCACCGGAGCGAAATGCTGAAACAGTGCGCGCCCAAATCGGCGGCGATTGCCGGCTTCTTCGTGTGGCGAAATGGGAAAGCGGCATCGCGCTGGCGGCGGATGACCGCTCGCGCTCGGCGGAATCGGTGGCGCGGCGGCACCTGCGCTGGGCGGCGCGCGAAACCGGTTCGGCGGCGCGCGAATGTCTGGACGGGCTGCTGGGCCAACGGCCGTTTGCCGGCCGCGAAGTGAGCGGCCATGCGGCGGTGGCCGAAGCCGTGCGCGCGGGCTGGGCGGAAGCCGGCGTGTGCGTGCGGTTCAGCGCGGCCGAGGCGGGCTTGAATTTTCTGCCGGTGCGTTCCGAGATTTTGGATTTGTGTTTCCCGGTGGCGTTTCAACACGACCCGCGCATCCAGGCGCTCGTCCGCTTGCTGCGTGACCGCGTCTGTCGCCGCCTCATCAGTGAACTGCCTGGCTACGACGCCCGCGAGACGGGAGAATTACTGGCTTTATGAACGCATCAAAAATTACTTCACCGCCGGAAATCCGGCTGACGGAAATTGGCCGCGTCCGCTCGCCGTTCAAGCAGGCGACCGGCACGCCGATCCAGCCGTGTCGCGCCGGCAGCGCGCCGGGCTACGTCACATTGCGCCCGGAATTTGTGGACGGCTTGGCCGATCTCGATGGCTTTGACCGCGTGTGGCTGATCTATTTTTTCCATCGTGCGTCAGCGGCGAAGATGCGCGTGATTCCCTATCGCGATACCGTGGCGCACGGGCTTTTTGCCACGCGCGTGCCGGCGCGGCCGAATACGATTGGCATGTCCTGCGTGCGGCTGCTGGACATCGAAGGAAATATTCTCCGCCTCGCCGAGGTGGACATTCTGGACGACACACCACTGCTCGACATCAAGCCCTACGTTCCGCAATACGACAATTATCCGGTGCGACGCTGCGGCTGGCTGGATACCGTGCCGGACAAACCCGTCGTCGCGGATGACCGCTTTGAACAAAAGGCATTTCACCTCTGACCGATTTTTCCGACTCACATCAGCAAACTTAAAAAACAAACAATGAAAAACACAGCGATAACGACAAAGATCCACACCGGCCTCCTGCTTTTTGGGACCGCCGGTCTGCTCACCAACGCCTATTGCGCCGGCACCACGTCGGCGATTTCCGGTTCAGACGCCTGGCAGAAGCCGGTCTGGCTGACGGACCTCTCGCTGGGCGTCAAGGAGAGCTACGACAACAACGTGTTGCTGGTTTCAGGCAACGGCATGCAGCCGCAGGCGTCGTGGGTCAGCACGGTGTCGCCGAAGATTGGATTTAATTTTGCGCCGCTGCTGGGGAATCAAAACACGAACACGTTGCAGACGTTGTCGTTGGTTTACTCGCCGGATTTCAACATTTACGAGGGCGCCTCGTCGCAGAGTTATGACGCGCACAAGATTGGCGACACGATCAAGGGCCGGACCGGTGATTTTTCATACTCGCTGGACAACGCCTTTCTCTACAACGATGGCAACAAGCAGGCGCCGATTTACGGCCCCGCTGACGGAGGCAACTCGCTTGACCAATACCGCAACAACTACGCCCATCAAGTCGCCCGTGAGCGGCTGGCGCAAACCCAGGACCGCGCCGCCATCGTGTTGCAATATGACTGGGACCAGTTCTTCGTCCGCCCGACGGCTTCCTTGCTGGATTACAACCTGATGACCGACTGGCACAACACCAAAACCAGTCCTTGGATTGGGTATCAAAACTATGTGGATCGTTACGACGTGAATGGCGGCGTGGATGTGGGCTACAAGCTGACGCCGAAGCTGGCCGCAACGCTGGGCTACCGCTACGGCGGGGATTATCAGCAAAGGCTTCCGGTGGCGATTGTCGGGGGGACTGACACGCATTATTCATCGAGCACTTATCAGCGGGTGCTGCTGGGACTGGAAGGCAAGCCGTGGAGCTGGCTGAATGTGAAACTGACCGGCGGCCCGGATTTCCGCAGCTACAACTCCATGACCCCGGTCAATGATTTGCATCCGATCAAATACTATGGCGAGGCCGCCCTTACGGCGGCCATCACGCCCAGCCAGACGGTGACGTTCAATTACAAACAATGGCAATGGGTGGCCAGCACCGGCAAAGCGCCGTATTTGGACAGCACCTACGCCCTGGCCTACCACTGGAGCGCGACCAAGCAACTCGGCCTGGATTTGGGCGGCAAGGTTCTGGAGAGCGACTACACCGAAGGCAATGACACTTCCGGGACGGCTCCGAGCCTGCGGGATGACATGGAATTCGAGATTTCCGCCGGCGCGACCTACGCCTTCACCCCTCATTTGAGCGCGAATGTGGCCTACACCTACGACTTGGGCGACAACGCCATGAACAACCTCCCCGCCAGCCTGGGGCCGAACTACCGCGAATTCGAACACCAAGTCGTCTCGCTGGGCATCCAATACAAATTCTGATTCAAATCCGCAAAACTCAAACAGCATGAAGAAAATTCTGATCTGCGCCCTGTTGCTGTTCGCGGTCGCCAGGATTCCGGCAGCGGAAATCTCGGTTTTCGCCGCCGCGAGCCTGACCGATTCGCTCAAGGAAATCACCGCAGTTTATGAAAAAACCTCCGGCGACAAAATCACCTTCAACTTCGCCGCGTCCAGCACGCTGGCGCGGCAGATTGAGGAAGGCGCGCCCGCCGACATTTTCTTTTCCGCCGACGAAGCCAAAATGGACGGACTGGAAAAGAAGGGCCTGATTGACACGGCCACGCGCAAAAGCCGCCTCGGAAACGCGCTCGTCGTCGTCGTCGCCGCCGACAGCCCGCTGCAAATCCGGTCCGCCGGCGACCTCACCAACGCCGCCGTGAAGCAAATCGCGCTGGCCGATCCGAAAGCCGTGCCCGCCGGGATTTACGCCCAGGCCTGGCTGACCCGGCAGCAACTCTGGCCCGCCATCGAGCCGAAG
>Ga0181529_10007650_pt1 | contig 10716 bp, 12 predicted proteins | sample PEATcosm2014_Bin_36_FD_119763 | JGI IMG/M metagenome (GOLD analysis project Ga0181529, IMG submission 119763) | Peatland microbial communities from MTU Mesocosm Facility, Houghton, MI, USA - PEATcosm2014_Bin10_30_metaG | ecosystem: Environmental > Terrestrial > Soil > Wetlands > Peat | place... | reverse complement strand
CCGGAGAAATTCACGTCTACCCCGTCCCCTGCACCGTCTCTGCGTCTCTGGAGTGTGTCGCCACTCAGACCGGAAACAGGTTCCGCAAAATTCACCGCTGGTGTGGCTGGCAAAAAATTCCGCTGCGAACGGCCTCAATTTTTCACGCGCGATCGTCGGCGACTGCGCATCCGGGCTTATCTGCCGAAGCGCGTACGGTCAGAGTTCGTTCCGCACGCCCCGAATGACGTTGGGGCGGAAGTCCTGCGCCTCGTCCAGCTTCTTCTCGACGTATGCGCGCTCAGCCGGCCCCTCTTGACCGGGCTTCCAGGTGCCGAGGACATTCTCGCGCTGGGGGAAGTGGAAGATCGTCACGGACAGGGCGTCGTCCTGGTGACCGGCAAAGATCCCGATCCGCAGCGCAATCTTCGGGATGCCTCCGTACGGCTTGGCAGCGGCATAGAGGCGGTCGTCCCAATCGGTCGACGTCTTCGAAGGGCCGTTGAACCACCGCACGTCGGCGATGACACAGTCCCAGGCCCCCTGGCCGCCGTGCATGTCCGCCACGTAGACGAGCACGTTTCCCGTGGTTCCCTGTACGCATCGGCCGGTCACCATGAACGACGTGCTGGAGCGGGTCATGTTTGTCCAGAAGTCCAGGAGACCAGCTATCCGCCCATCTTCGATGCGGCCATACACCCACTCCGATGCCAAGAGACCTTGGCTATTTTCTTCCCGACGAGCCAACTGCACCCACTCGCCAGGGGGGAACGGAAGCTGGGTCCGCGGCGCCTGGTCAACCCGGGCTGGCCGCACTGGGTACGGCTCTCGAAGTTGGTACGACCCCGAGTGCATGGTGCACGCTCCCAGCAGCAGGAGCGCGACGGCCGGCGCAATCATGGCTCCGTTGAGCCGCGGCAAGTTGTGCATTTCATCCTCCCGACTGCGCAACGATATCGTTACGTCGTGGGAGACGCCAGCCAATTCGTTCCACCATCGTCGGTCGCCGCCGCAGCCCGGGAGCGGCCCATCGAAAAGACGTGCATCCCGCAGGAACATGCAACCGGAAGCAGGCGGGAGCAGGCAAAAACATGCAACCGGGAGCAGGCAAACATACGTCGCGGCCACTCGGACTGGCATTAGGCCGTCATCCTGCTGCGTCCCGGACTGTCCTCGACGCGATGGATCGGCGGCCAGTACCATTCTCTGGCCGCCCGCTACCACCAGCGAACGCACCGCTGCTTCAGCGCAGCGCGCTATGTCGGATGGGGAATGATGTCCGGCGTGCCAAGAAAGTGGCGTCCGGGCTGGGGATGAAACGGCGGTTTGGACAGGGAGGCCGCGCATGGAAACATGCCGCCTGGGGTTGCTGGCATGAAACCGCGGCGCAGTCACCCGCCCGGGTCCGCGCGACCACGCGCATCCTGTTGTCCCGTCTTACCATCGCCACCGTGGCAGCGACGATGTGAGCCGGCACGGGATGACCAGACCTTGCCACGTTAGATGTCCCCCGGGTTGTGCTGCGCGCTGCCCCACGCACGCCGGCTCATGACCGTGCTGCCGTCCGGGTAGCGGCCCACCGCGTTCGGCACGTCATTCGCTGGATCGGGCCCGGGGTTTGGCCGTGGCGGGTCATAGTTGCCTTCGATCACCTTGATGAGGTTGCCCTGTTCGACGAGCCAGTCGAAGGTTGCCTTCCACTCGGTCTCGCTGTCGCCGGTGAGGAAGGGGGAGCGAACTACGCGGTGGCAGAGCTTCTCCCATCCCGGGAGGCCGTCCAGGTCGTCGGCAAGGCGCTGGGCGAGCTTGTCGCGGCGCTCCTGGGTCAGCTTCGCCACCCGCTGGAGGGTCGGTCCGCAGATGACGTTCCAGGTGCGGACGGCTTCCTTCACTTCATCTGAAATCCCTGACACGCGGTCACACCCAGCAGGCGCAGCCTGCGCTGAGAGTGACGGTTCTTTGGCGGTTCTATTTGAAGGTTCTGGGTGCACGTGCTGCGGGGGTGTGGGTGCACGTGCTGCGGGGGTAGGGTGCACGTGCTGCGGGGGGGCGCTCCCTCCGAGGGGTGCACGTGCTGCGGGGGTCGCAGATGCAGCCGTGGGCTGAAAGCCAGGTGGGGTGACTTGATAGAGCGTGCTGCGGCCTCGTCGGGTGTACCGGATGATGACCCCTTGCTCCTCCAACCAGGCCAGCGCGATCTGAACAGCGCGTTCGCTCAGGCCGGTTCGTTTCTGGATACTCCTGACGGACGGCCAGCAGTTCCCGGCATCATCCGCGTGATCGGCGAGGTCCAGTAGAACGAGCTTCCGCGTCGGTGGGATCGACAAGGCCCAACACGCAGCACTGATCTTCACGCTCATTGCGTCGCCTTGTTCGCATTGTCGGTCATGGCCTCGGTGCTATCCAGCACCAGCTTCGACACCATTTCGGCCCCTACAAAGGAGGCATTTTTCCCGAACCGCACAGCGGAGGGGGGCCGGGCCTGGTCGGCCTCACGCTCGATCGCGCGGGCGAGGACGTACAGTTCATGCGGCGACAGCGAGACGTGGACGCTGGGACACGGCGGCATCAGCGCCGGCCCGGTCGATAGCCGAATGGTCCAAGGAATGAACATGGGCGTGCCCCTTCAGGCTTGCCCCACGGCGCGGTTTTTGGCTAACTTCGCAGTGTCAGCAACGAAGTGTCAGCCGCCTCGGTGCCCCGCGCCGGGGCGGTTCCGTCTCAGACAGACGGCTGCGCGAGAGCCTTGAGGCTGGCGTAGACCACCATCCGGCGCCCGGCCGTCTCGGCCATCTGGATTTTCCCCAGCTTCACGAGACGCCAGAATTTGGTGTTGCCGATCTGCAATATTTCTTTTGCAGACGTCGCGGTGACCAGCAGCGGCTCGAACTTGGCAGGGCTGGACTGGTCCGCCTGATAAGGGCGCGCGGCGGTTTGGCACCCTTGGCCCCGAGCCTCGTTCCCGGACTGGTCCGCCTGATAAGGGGGGGCAGCGGTGGGCAGCACGACGGTGCTGCGCAGGGTGACACGATTGGAAGTGGATGGCATGGGCCGTCTCCGATCTGAGTAGGACGGCTACGGACTATATGCAGGCATTGAGCGTGCCGCACCAGCGTGGTGCCGCTCCAAATCGGCGTCAGAATGCCCCTATTTGGCCCGGTCAGGCCGAACCCGCCTCCGGGTCATTGCCGGCGAAGATGCGGGCGAGGGCGTTCACGCCACCGAATTTCTTCTGCTTGCCACGATGCTCGATGATGGCACGGAGCGCCGTGGCAATAGGCGCCTTGGGCTTCCGTTTCACCATCTCCTCATGCGCATCGGGCGCGAGACGGGCGAGTACTTCACTGGCCCAGCCGGCGAATATCGTGATGTCCTTTCCGTCCGCCCCATTGGGCGCTCTGGTCTCGCCCTTCGCCCTGAGGCGGGCGGTCGTCTGCGCCGGCATATTGCCGGTCGCCATGACCCAGCAATCAGCAAGCAGACCAACAAGCCAGAACGGAACGAGATGGGGCTGATTGCCTTGCGTGATCCTGAGCTTGCTCAGGGAGGCGATTTCCAGCAGCGCGAAATCGCGTGTCAGCCGTGCCGCACGAGGCAGGTCAAGCCTGCCGGACGAGAGGTCCCCCGCATCGTTCATCAGGGTCCCAGGATCGGCAAGCCATGCGTCCAGGGCTTCGACCAGAGTTTCCAGACCGGTCCGTGTTCTTGTGGGCTCGGGCTGGAATTGTGGGGGGCGCTCGTGGGGCGCGTGCGCGACGAAAGCGAGGCATTCCTCGATCTGTGCCCTGGCTGCCAGCATCCTCTCGGCCACGTTCGCAGGTGCCTCCGCTCGGTCGCTTTTCCGCCCCGCCATTTCTCGGGTCGCCGCTACACGCAGCCCTTCCATGGCCCAAGCAATTGCGGCCTCCTTGTCAGTAGCAGCCTGGTCGGCTGGATGGATCGTCGGCACGGCGCCTCCGAGCACCCGCTTGGCGCCGAGCTCCGGCACCTTGCCGGAAGCTGCGGGATGTGGCGCCTCCGGACCGGCGGTCCCCTTGGGCCGGGTTGCTGCCACAGAACGGGTGCCGGGAACCCGCACCTTGGCCCGCGTTCCCGGCTTCGTCGTCATGCTCAGTTGACCTCAGCCCAGGAAGCCAAGAGCGCGCCAAGGACGGCATGCAGTGCAGCAACGCCCTGTCGGTCCAGGTGCGTACTTACGATCCCCTCGTCAGACCAGCGTGGCGTGCCCGAGATAGAAATCTGCGCGGTCCCATCCTCGCTTGCGTGAATGGTCACGCCCGCGATCGTCACGCCCACATCCTCGAGCAGATCGGCGGACATCCCCGCCGCGATCGCCGGCAGCGCGCCGCGCCATCCGCCAACGGCCTCAGCGCAACGTGATGCCGGGGTACCGCCGGTCGCGGTAGTGTTCGGGGTGGTCTCGTTCATGATCGTCCTCAGCGTCTTGCGGGGCCATCGGCGGCGGGTGTCTCACCACCCGTCGCCACCCCGCCGAGTTGCCCGGTACCGCCGGGCTCGGGTTGGTCAGCCGGCGGCGCGGATCGGTGTGACAGAGCCGCCCTCGGCCATAGGCCGGGCGCAGAATGTCGCCCACGCGGCCATCAGCTGCGCCCGCTTGGCGAGCATGTCACCCCTCTGATAGGCGGCTTCCGTCTTGTCGCCCAGCGTGTGCGCCAGTGCTGCCTCGGCCACTTCGCGCTGATAGCTCGTCGCCTCAGCGCACCAGTCGCGAAAGCTGGACCTGAACCCATGAACCGTCAGATCCCCTCGCTCCATCCGGCGCAGCACCATCGCCAGCGCCATGACGGAGAGGGACTTGCCGGGCTTGCCGCCGGGGAACACATAGGTGTCCGGATCGTCGGTCAAGCGCTGCTTCGCCATCTCGGCCAGAACCGCGAGTGCCGGCTCGGCCAGTGGTACGCGATGCTCCTTGCCCGCTTTCATGCGCGGCGCTGCCACGGTCCAGATCTTCACCCTCAGGTCGATCTCACCCCAGGTGGCACCCAGTACCTCGCCGCTGCGCGCCGCGGTCAGGATGGTGAACTCCAGCGCCTGCGCTGACACGCCAGCCTGCTTGCGCAGTGCCGTCATGAAGCTGCCCGCCTCACGCCAGGGCAAGGCGGCGTGGTGCTCCACGGGCGCCACCTTGCGGCGTGCCGGCAGTAGGTTGGAGAGGTGCCCGCGCCAGTGCGCCGGGTTCTCGCCCTCGCGCCATTTGAGCGCCGTTGCATAGTCCAACACCGCCTCGATCCGGCCGCGCACCCGAGTTGCCGTCTCGGCCTTCGTCCGCCAGATCGGTTCCAGGGCAGCCAGGACATGCGCGGTCGTCACTTCGGCCACCGGAACATCCCCGAAATGCGGCATCGCGTAGGTGTCGAGTGTGTTACGCCATTGCGCCCGGTGTTTCGGGTTCCGCCATGCGGCCTCGTGCGCTTCGATGCACTTCCCGGTCACGGTGCGGAAGGTGATCCCGCGCACCGCCGCCTGCTGCGCCTCGGCCTTCGCTGCCGCAGCGTCGGCCTCGCGCTGGGCCAGTGGGTCCACCCCAGAGCGCACGAGCCGCATCAACTCGCCGGCCTTCTCCCGCGCCTCAGCCAGCGGCACGGCCCCCGGATCGGCGCCGGCGCGACCCAGCCCCATTTCCCGCATGTGGTCCTGCCGCACGTAGCGAAACAGCCAGAACCGCGAGCCGTTCGGCTTTACGAACAGGTACAGCCCGTTGCCGTCGCCGTACCGGCCGGGCTTGGCCGTCCGAACCTTGGCTGCCGATAGGCCCTTCGCCTTCCGAGACATTGCCGGCCTCCCTTTTAGGGGATCAGGAAACGGTATTCCGATACTCAGAGCGCCATCTTGCGGGGCTGGTGGAGGGCGTTCCCTATCGGGTTCCCTAATCATAGGACCGAATGAAAGCGGACCGCAACGGCTATTTGAGGTCACTTTGATTGGATTTATGTGAGGAAATCAGCCAATTTTGTAGGGGTGGGGGGATGGTTGCGGGTTCTTGCGAATGGGGTTCTGGCGGACGGAGTGGGATTCGAACCCACGAACCCTTGCGGGTTGGCGGTTTTCAAGACCGCTGCCTTAAACCGCTCGGCCATCCGTCCCGCGCCGGCGCGCACATTAGAAGCCGCCGCGCTACCCCAGCAAGCCACGCCCCTGCAGTCTCCCCCAGCGGCGTGCCCTGTGCCACAGTGCCGGGGACAGGGGGGAGAGGACGCATGCGCACCGATGCACGGGGTCTGCAACTTTCGACCGACCAGGACGCCGCCGCAACGGGCTTCGATAACGCCGTCGCGGCCTATCTGAGCCACCGCACCGGCCTCGCCCGGCTGATCAGGACCATGCTGCAAGCCGATCCCGATTTCGCCCTCGGCCATTGTCTGGACGGCATCGGCGCCATGCTTGCCTATGACGGGCGCCTGGTGCCGGCTGCCGCCGCCGCGCTGGAACGCGCCCGCGTCGCCGCCCCCGGCGCCACCCCACGCGAATGCGCGCATATCGCCGCCCTGGCCGCCTGGGTGGCCGGCGACATGGACCGCGCGACCGATACCTGGGAAGCCATCCTGGCCGGCCACCCGCGCGACGTGCTGGCTTTCCGGCTCGCCCATTTCGCCAATTTCTGGCTCGGCCGTCCGCAGGCCATGGTCGCCTCGGTGCGCCGCATCCTGCCGTCCTGGAACGAAACCGTGCCCGGCTTTGCCGCCGTGCTGGCCTGCCAGTGTTTCGCCGAGGAGGAGGCGGGCAATCCGCTCGCCGCCGAACCGGTCGGCCGGCGCGCCATCGCGCTCGACCCCGGCAATCTCTGGGCCGCGCATGCGGTGGCGCATGTGCTGGAAATGCAGGGCCGCCGCCGCGAGGGCATCGATTGGCTGACCGGTCTCGCGCCGCACTGGCAGGGGGCCAACAACCTGGTGCACCACCTGTGGTGGCATTGCGCGCTTTTCCACCTGGAACAGGGCCGGTTCGACGTCGCGCTCAACCTCTACGACACGCGCTTTCGCTCACTCGATGCACCGCTCACCCAGGCCGTCCCGGACCTCTACATCGACGTGCAGAACGCCGCCTCCATGTTGTTCCGCCTTGAGCGGCATGGCGTGGCGGTGGGGGACCGCTGGGAGGAACTGGCCGACAAGGCGGAAGCGCGGATCGGCGACTGTCTCTCGGCCTTCACGCTGCCGCACTGGATGATGGCGCTCACCGCCTGCGGACGCGAGGCGGCGGCGCACCGCCTGCTGGCGGTGCTGCGCGAGCAGGGCCAGGCCGGCACCCCGGCCGCGGCGTTGCTGCGGGAGGTGGCGCTGCCCGTGTGCGAGGCGGTGCGCGCCCATCGTGCCGGGGCCTATGGCGCCTGCGTCGCCGCCCTGCGCCCGGTGCTGGGGGCGATGGACGGGTTGGGCGGCAGCCACGCCCAGCAGGACGTGCTGGAGCAATTGTTCCTCGACGCCGCGCTGCGGGCGGGGCTGGAGGGCGACGTGCGGCTGGCGCTGGAGCGGGTGGCGGGGCGGCGCGTCTTGCCACCGTCCCGCTGGATCGGCTATCGCGATGCGGCGGCGCGCTTTCCCCTGTAGGGCGCCGGGATTGTCCCCTCGACCACGATTCGCTCACAGGTGGGGTTCCGGAACGGCGGTGGAGGGGACTAGGCTCTGGGGCCAATTCGGAGAGCGTCGATGCACGCGATGACGACGAAGACATGGCTGGGCCTCACGCTGGCGGCCGCCATGCTGCCCGCTGCGCCGGCATTGGCGCAGTCGCCGTCCGTTCCACCGCCGGACCCCGCGTCCATCTGGTCGCTCCAGGGCGAGAACGCCTCCATCTCCACGGCCCATCTGGCGGACCGCGACTACACCAACGGCATCCGGCTCGGCTGGACCTCGGCGGAGGGCGGCGTGCCGGGCTTCCTGCAAGGCGTGGGGCAGACGCTGTGGGGTGACGGGCGGCAGCGCATCGCCGTCGATCTCACCCAGCAGATCTACACGCCGACCAACAATACCGTCGCCTTTCCGCCGCTCAACGACCGCCCCTATGCCGGGGTGATGATGGGCACCGCCTCGCTGATCCACGACAACGGCTCGGCGCTCAGCGTGCTCGGGCTCGGGCTCGGGGTGGTTGGCCCCGCGGCGCTCGGCGAGCAGGTGCAGAACGGCTTTCACAGCCTGATCGGCCAGACCCAGACCAAGGGCTGGGACACCCAGTTGCACGATGAGCCGCTGCTCCAGGTCAACGGCCAGCGCACCTGGCGGCTGCCGATGGGCGCGTTCGGCGGGCTGGAGACCGACGCGCTGCCCGAACTCACGGCGGCGGTGGGCAATTTGCGCGACTATGCCCAGGCCGGCGTGACCATGCGGCTCGGCCAGGGGCTGGACAGCGACTACGGCGTGGCGCGCCTCCTTCCCGGCCTGACCGGTACTGACGTGTTTCGCCCGACCCGCCTGGTCGCCTGGTATGTGTTCGTCGGCGCCGATGCCCAGGCGGTGGCGTACGACGTGACCTTGCAGGGCAACCCCTGGCACGACAGCCGCAGCGTGACCATCGTTCCCGTGGTGGGGGAATTGCAGGCGGGGCTGGCGGTGATGTTTCACGGGGTTCGGCTGACCTACACGCAGGTGGTGCAGACCCAGGAGTACCAGCACCAGAAGGGCGGCCCACACCAGTTCGGCTCGCTCGCCGCGTCGGTGCGGTTCTGATGCGCATCGGCGTCATCGCGCCCGGTGCCATGGGGGCGGGGGTGGCGCAGCGCCTGCACGTGCGCGGCGCCGCGGTGGCGGTGACCCTGCAGGGCCGCGGCCCCGCCAGCGCCGCGCGCGCCGCCGGGCTGGCGGTGCAGGCGACCGAGGCGGCGCTGGCCCACTGGGCGGACGTGATCTTGTCCATCCTGCCGCCGGGCGAGGCGGCGGGTCTGGCCGCGCGGCTGGCGCCGGTGCTGTGCCCGCGCGGCGCCGGCGTGATCTTCGCCGACTGCAACGCGATCAGCCCCGAGACGATGCACACCGTCGCGGCATCGCTGCCCGGCGTGCGGGTGGTCGACATCGCCATCATCGGCGCGCCGCCGAAAGGCGAGGGGCCGGGTCCGCGCTTCTATGCCTCGGGCGAGGCGGCGGAGGCGCTGCGGCCGCTGGCGGGGTGGGGCATCGACCTGCGCCCGATCGGCGGCGGGATCGGAAGCGCGTCGGCCCTCAAGATGAGCTACGCGGGGATTTCCAAGGGGCTGGTCGCGATCGCCAGCGCCATGGCGCTGGGGGCGGCGCGTGCCGGCGCGGCGGAGGCGCTGTTCGCCGAACTGGCCGAAAGCCAGCCCGCGCTGCTGGCCCAGCTGCGCCGCTCCGTGCCGGGGATGCCGGACAAGGCGTATCGTTGGGTAGCGGAAATGGAGGAGATCGCCGCGTTTCTCGGGGGCATGCCGTTCGCCCCGGCATTCCTGGCGGCGGCGCGTCATTACGAAGCGATCGCGGCCGATCAGGCGCAACCCGCGCCGGATGGGCCGGTGGCGCAACTCGCCGCGCTGTTCGCGCCGCCCGCCGCTGGGGAGAAGAAACCATGAGTGCGGAGCAGCGGCTGAAGGAACTCGGCATCACCCTGCCGGGGCCGACGACTCCCATCGGCAACTACGTGCCGTGGCGCATCGGCGGCGGCCTGCTGTTTCTCTCCGGTGTCGGGCCGCAACAGGCCGACGCCGGCTTCCCCACCGGCCAGGTGACGCGCGAGCTTTCCCTCGAGCAGGGCTACCAGGCGGCGCGGCTGTGCGGCATGGCGCTGCTCGGCAACATGCGCGCGGCGCTCGGCTCGCTCGACCGGGTGGAGGCGGTGCTGAAGGTATTCGGCATGGTGAACGCGCCGGCCGGTTTCACCCAGCAGCCCAAGGTCATCAACGGCTGTACCGACCTGTTCGTCGAGGTGTTGGGTGAGGCCGGACGGCCGGCCCGCTCGGCGGTCGGCATGGGCAGCCTGCCCGGCAACATCGCCACCGAGGTGGAAGCGATCGTGCTGATCCGCGACTGAGTTCAGTTGTAGGGCATGTGTGGATGGCCGCACGGCCCTACGCGTGCTGTCTATTGCTGGCAGGCCGGTAGCCAACATGGTCGGCATCGCGCCTGCACATGTATTCGCCGTTCTTGGTACGACCGAACAAACGGTTGCCCCGAAAAAGGTAGCGTCCGGAACTCGTGTTTACCCAGACCAGCCTATCCGGTCGGCATACCTTGGCCGATGGTGGCGCAACGTATGGGATGTGGCTGTCCTGCGCATACGTCGCGCCCGGCGATAGCGAGATCAGAAGGGTCAGCACTGCCGGGAACAACCATTGTACCAGATATACTCGTGTCATCATTGTTTCCATCTCCCCCGTCGCGATTTTACCATGCCTGACGAGTCGCTCCCCGCGAGATGCCCCGCCATTCGATGGCCGGTGGTGGATGATCCCAATTCATTTTGCAGCGAGCCGGTAGCCGCTGATCCGGGGGTGAGCGGCTGTTTGCCCTGTGCGGGTAAGTAGATACGATATAGGAACAATTGCAGCTCACCCGGGGCGGGGCGGGTCAGGCGGGGTTCGCGGAGGGCGTGGGGACCACATACCAGGTGATGCCGGGGGAGCGGCTGGCGACCTCGCCGAGGGGCGGGGGCGCGGGGAGCACGGCGGGGGCGGCGCGGGCGGGGCGCGGCCGGGGGGCGAAGGCGCCGATGGCGAGCATGCGGGCGAGCGGGCGGAGGATGCGCTGCGCGGAAGGGGCCAGAGCGAGGAGT
>Ga0181529_10007649_pt1 | contig 10716 bp, 10 predicted proteins | sample PEATcosm2014_Bin_36_FD_119763 | JGI IMG/M metagenome (GOLD analysis project Ga0181529, IMG submission 119763) | Peatland microbial communities from MTU Mesocosm Facility, Houghton, MI, USA - PEATcosm2014_Bin10_30_metaG | ecosystem: Environmental > Terrestrial > Soil > Wetlands > Peat | place... | reverse complement strand
GGGTTGTCATCGATACAAACGTCTATGTGAGCCGCTTTATTCGCGAGCAATCCGTACCAGGGCAAGCGGTAGGACGAGCTTGGAGGGAAGCAGTCACGCTGATTTCAACCGCAATCCTAGAAGAATTGCGAACGGTGCTGCATCGTCCGAAGTTTGCTCGATACATTCAGATTGAAACGGTTGAACCTTACCTTGAGATGGTTGGAGCGTTTGGATTGATTTTTGTGAATTTACCGCCCATCCGCGCTTGCCGCGACCCAAAGGACGACAAGTTTCTGGAGGTTGCGGTGCATGGGCGGGCGGACGTGATCGTCACCGGCGACACGGACCTGCTGGCGCTCAATCCTTTTCGGGGAATTGAGATTCTTACGCCTGCCGAATACCTAGATCGGAGTTAGGGCGCGCTGCCGCTGAGTTATCCTGAAGAGACGATGACATCTTCTAGCAAAGCTAATCGCCGGGTAGCTGTTTATTGCGGATCGGCTGATGGAACGAATCCTGCTTATCTGGTTGAAGCGCGGGCGCTGGGCGCGGCGATTGCCGGTGCCGGGCTGGGACTGGTTTATGGCGGGGCGAATGTTGGGCTGATGGGCGCGGTAGCCGATGCGGCGATTGCCGGCGGCGTGGATGTGATCGGCATTCTGCCGGAGGTGCTGGTGGAGCGCGAGATTGCGCACGAGGGGCTGACGCAATTCGAACTGACGCCCACCATGCATGAGCGCAAGGCGCGCATGGTGGAGCTGGCCGACGCCTTTCTGGTGCTGCCGGGCGGCTACGGCACGCTGGAGGAGCTGCTGGAAGCGGTCACCTGGGCGCAGCTTGGAATGCACGCGAAGCCGGTGATTGTCATCAATACCGCGGGCTACTGGGACGGGCTGCTGAGCTTTCTGGATTCGGCGGTCGAGGCGGGATTTATCAAGCCGAGGAACCGCGCTCTGCTGCGCGTGGCGGCGGATGCTGATGAGGCTGTGAAAATGGCGGTTGCGGGATAATTGAAGTCGCTGGTCTTGAGAATCGAGGCCGGGGGCACCCGGAGTTGGCGAAATGTGCGAGAATCGGAGAAAAGGGGGCTAGGCGATGATGATTGAGATTCAAGAACCGGAACTCGAAGCCCTGATCCTCGAACGGATGCAACTGGGCGCATTTCCGACTGTCGAAGATGCCCTTTTGCAGGCGTTGAAATATTCGCCGCTTCCATCGAAGCTGGACTCCGCGGCTTCGGTTGGATCACCTGGTCCAACGGGAGCCGATCTTGTAGCAGCGATGCAAAATTCGCCGTACAAGGAAATCACTCTTGAGCCGGCTCGCTTCCATCAGCCGGTGCGGGATGTTGTGTTCTGATGGCGTGGCTGCTGGATACCAATGTCCTGTCGGAATTGCGTCGGCCCAGGCCTGATGAGAAGGTTGTGGCCTTCATTACCGGTTGCGCGTTGGATCAACTTTATATAAGTGTCGTAACTCTGGCCGAGATTCGATTCGGCATTGAAGTTATCAACGATGCTAGTCGCCGGGCTCTATTGAATGATTGGTTGATGCACAAGGTGCGTCCCATGTTCGATGGGCGCGTTCTAGAAATTACGGAAGAGATTTTGCTCAAGTGGCGGCTGCTGGTTGAGGAAGGCCGGTAAACGGGTCACACCTTTTCGCAACCGGATCTGTTGATCGCCGCGACCGCCCTACATCACGGTCACACTGTGGTTACGCGCGATCGAAGCGAATTCGATCATGCGCGTGTGCCGGTGGTGAATCCTTGGGATGGAGAGACGGCTGGTGAGATGGCAGGCAGCATTTCATAAATATCAAGTAATTTGCATCGGCACTCGAACAGTTCGACACTCAGCCGCCTCTAAACAAGTGGAGGGCAAGAATGGAGAACCGAACGCACGAATTGTTTTTGGTTCTCCGCTCTCAGAGTGGCGACCGAGATGCTCTGGAAGAATTGTTGCGCGGGACACAGGCGTTTTTGCTGCCTTACATTCGCCGCATGGTTGGGCCGCAAGGGGCTGAGGATGTATTGCAAGATGTCTTCCTTGAGATCTGCCGGAATCTGCGTGCGCTGAACGAACCCAAATTCTATCGAGCCTGGGCTTACCGCATCTCGACGCGCGCCTCGTTCGCGTTTCTCAAGCGCAAGCGCATTTGGGAAGAGCGGCATGAGGAGAGCATCGAGGTCGAGGATCTTCCTGATTGCAACGAGGAGGATGCGGCAATTCTAGTGGGCGAACTTCATGTTTTTCTGGGCCAGGTTTCGCCGGCCAGCCGTGCGGTTCTTGATCTGCATTATCTGGAAGATCTGACGATTCAAGAGGTCGCGGCCATTCTGCAACTGAGCGCGGGCACGGTCAAATCGCGGCTGGCCTACGGGTTGAAAACACTACGCAACGCAACCGAGGGGAAAGGGTGAAAGTTATGACAGAAGCCTATGAAGCGGTACTGCGCAAGTCGCTGGACACGGTAGATCGCCGGCAGAGATGGATGAAGATGATTGCCGTTGTATTCATCATTCTGGGCGGCGGCAATGTCGCGCTGGCCATGATCTATCTGCAAGATCTGAAGATGCTCTACATCGCAACTTTTGTTGGACTGATTCTATGGACGGGCGGGCTGGCCGTTGCTGTCCTTGGCGTTTCCAACCGAAATGCACAGTTGGTTCTTCAAGCGATTGCGCTGCTCTCGGAGGCATCAAAAAAAACCTCGGCAGAGAAGATGAGCTAATCCTTCCGCTCTCGGCGCTGCTTACTCGTCGGCCCAATAGCCGCTTCTGCCGGTGACGACTAAGTCGGGATAGTTTTTCAAGCGCAATCCAATGGCGTGAAAGCCGGGATGGGGTGAGGCGGGATAGAAGCTGAGCAGGTAGCGGTTGGGCAGATGGTGAGAGATCTCCTGCACGCCGCGCTCCAGGCTGCGCGCGTCCTTGATGGGGATGGATTCGCCGCCAGTCAACTGCGCCACACTCTGGGCGGCATTGTGCTTGAGGCCGTCCGCGGCAGCAACGGCCGCCGCCTTGGCCAGACGCAGCGGCGGAGCCAGCAGGCCCAGGCAGTCGTAGGCTTGTACCCAGCGATTCTGATCGGGCGCATTCGGATCCTTGGCCATGCAGCCGCCGGGCGGGCCTGGATTCGGGTCATGATAGATCAGCGCGAGGGTGTGTCCAACGTTGGATTTGCCGGTGGCAAAATACAGACTGTAGATCGCCGTGTTGGTGTTGCTGACGTCGCGCAGCGCTTGATCGAGGGTCGCTTGGCTGCCGTGATCGACCGTCTCGCTGATGAGCAGAATGGCGCGCCGATAGGTTGTCGGCTGACGGCGCAGCAGATCAACGGCAAAGCGCAGGCTGTCCAGGATGGCGGCTTTGTCGTCGCCTGCTTCCAAGTTATCCAGAGACTCGCCGACGGCATTTAAATCTGAGGTGAAGTTCAAGGCCAGTTGCGGCGCGCCGTCAAACTGAACGACGGCAACTTTGTGGGGAACCGCGCCGATGACCGCCTCGATGGATGGACCGAGATGGCGATAACTAAGGAGCTTGCGCGCGCCCGCGCCGCCGGTTTCCACCACCACCACCAGCGCCAGCGGCTCGCTGCCGGTATCTTCGTCGATGGTCGCCTTCTGCTCGACGCCGTCGTCGGTGACGATGAAATCCGAAGCCTTCAGCGTGAAGACGGGCTCGCCGGTTTTGGTTTTGACCAGAGCGGGAACGATGACTAGCGTGGTGCGGCGGGTGAGGGTGGGAATCGGCGGAACGGAAGGCGCGGGAGATTGGGCTGGCGTTGGCGGGAGGCCAGCGAGTGCGAGGAGGAAGAAGAGTTTTGCGATCCGCCGATGGAGTTCCATGCAGATTTGACGGAGATGCGAAGATTTTGCTCGTAATGAATAAGAGATTTCGCAGCGCCCCTCCGGGGCGCAATCCTTTGCTGGGTACGCTATCCCCGGGTTTCGCTGCGCTCCACCCGGGGCTATTTTCGCAACACCCCTCCGGGGTGAGTATTGGGCGGCTATGGCGGAATCAGATTGTGTATCCCCAAAGCCGGAACACTCAGGCTGATGCGACCAACAGAGAGCGGCAACCTCCCGCTGAACCTCATAGGACACGCGATTCTGATTCCGGTCTAGTTCATCCCGTGGTAAAAAATTGCCGCTCTCCCGGTTTCAAAATCGAGACCGGGGCAACCAGCTCTTGAATCAGAAGCTGGGAGAGCGGCTGGTTGGTTAATCGCTCAACTCCAGGGTCATTACTGCGCCGCCCATCGAGGCTAGCACGGCGCTGGACTTGACCACTTTATGCGAGTCCTTGGCGATCCAGATGGTTTGCTTGTCCGGGCCGCCGTCGGCTGAAGTAACTTCAACCCGGAAGGCGTCGAAGTTGCCGGCGGGCACTGTCACCGTCTCCGTGCCGGTCACCTTCAGTTGCAACAACTTGACCTTCTGCGTCATGGCGTCAAAGTTGCGATAGGTGGTTGTGAATCCCTCCGCCAGCGGCAGCGTGGCAATCACTTGTTCTCCGCCGGGGCCATCGGCAAAGAGCGTGCCGCCCAGATCGGCGGTTACACTCCGATCTTGTCCGCCCATGCTCATCTTGCCCACGGCCTTGCCGCCGGTAAAATCAATATCAATCGACATGGGTCCCTGCGCCACCTTCCGCTTGAGCAGAATCAGCGTGCCCTTCTCGATTGTGGCGGTGTCGGTAGCCGTGCCCATCGGCGTATCTGTTGCATTGACTGCCGTCCAGGAGGCGCCGCTGTCGGTGATGGTGGTTTCGGTCTTGAGAGCCATCTTCTGGCCGCCCATCTCGATTGTCGCGGCATAGTGCCATGTGCCGGGCACGAGATCGGCAGTTGATTTGGGCGCGACCACCGCAGCCGCATCCACAATCTTGGGCAGCACAACCGACTTGGGATCGACGGTGATCTCTTTTAGCCGCGCCACGGATTCGGCTGACCCGCCCTCCTGGAAGCGACCGCCGAGGTGCGCGGCCAGAAACTTCTCCGATTCCATGAAGAGCGCAAGATTGTTGACCGGCCGCTGAAAGCCGTGGCCCTCATCGGGCGCCAGGATGTACTCGACCGGGAAGCCGCGATCGCGCAGCGCGACGACGATCTGCTCGGCCTCGCGGCGATTGACGCGCGGGTCATTGGCTCCCTGCGCCACCAGCAGCGGCGTCTTGATCTTGTCCGCCGAGTGCAGTGGCGAGCGCTCGGCCAGCAGCGCCTTGCCCTCCGCCGTGCTCACGTCGCCCATGCGCACGGCAAACATCTTGCGCGCCGCTTCCCAATAGGGCGGAATCGATTCCATCAGCGTAATCAGGTTCGACGGGCCAACGATGTCCACCGCCGCCGCGTAGAGGTCAGGCGTGTAGGTTACCCCGGCCAGCGTTGCGTAACCGCCATACGAGCCGCCCAGAATGCCGACGCGCTTGGGATCGCTGATGCCCTCGGCGACCAGATACTTTACGCCCCAGGTGATGTCGTCCTGCATCTTGCGGCCCCACTCCAGGTTGCCGGCGTCGAGGAACTTTCTTCCATAGCCTGTGGAGCCGCGGAAGTTGGGCTGCAGGACCGCGTAGCCGCGATTGGCAAAGAACTGCGCCAGCGTGTTGTAACCCCACTCGTCGCGCCCCCAAGGGCCGCCGTGCGGAATCACCAGTGTGGGCAGGTTCTTGGGCTCCACGCCTTTGGGCAGCGTCAGATAAGCAGGAATCTCCAGCCCGTCCGAGGATTTATAAGTGACGGATTTCATCTCCGCCAGATCCTCGCGCACCAGCTTCTCGCGGACTTTATATTGCGGAATCAGCTTGTGGCCCTTGCGCTCGAAGATCAAAACCTGGCCGGGTTCGGTATCGCTGTGCGCCGCCACCAGCCAGACTTTTTCGTCCGCCGTGCGCGACGTCACCATCACCTCCTGGCCTTTGAAGTGCTCTTGCAGCCAGTGGTCGTCGGCGCCGAAGGCCTTGTCTTTGAAGTAGGTCTTCACGCGCGCATCTGTGTACCAGGTTTCGACCAGCTCGTCGGTCTTCTCGCTGAAGACCGCGCCGCCAAAGTCCACCTTGCCCAGCGGGTCTGATTCCACCAGCTCGGTTTTGCCGGTGGCCGGATCAAGCAGCTCGAGCGAAATCAGATCAATGTCCTTGTTGGTTTCCAGATAGACGCGGCTGCCATCGGGGAGAAAGTGAATCGGATAGCAGGTTTCAAAGACGCTGCAGGAATAGATCCTGGTCAGCTTGTCGGCATCCACGCGCAGAATCTCGGTGTCGCCGTTGTCGGCGTTGCGAATGCCCAGCCGCAACTGGCCGCTCACGTCAAAGCTCCAGCCGACGATGCGGTCGGTGTTCTTGCGCAGCAGCGTCTTTTCGCCGGTGGAGATCTTCAGCTTGTAAAGATCATGCCAGGCTTTGTCGCGGTCGTTCAGTCCGATATAGACGATATCGGGATCGCTCTTGGGCGCCTCGTACAGCTCGACGCGCACGCCCTTCAGCCCGGTGAGGTCGCGCGAGGGCGGAGCGTCGGCGCCGGCGGCGGGCTTGGCCGCGGGATCAACCGCAAAGACGTTGTAGTTCTCGTCGCCGTCGTTGTCCTTGACGTAGAGAATGGCCTTGCTGTCGCGCGTCCAGAAGAATCCGGCGACGGGGCGCTTGCTCTCGGTGGTCAGCAGGCGGGCGGCGCTGAAGGGCTCGCCGACGGCCTTTACGTAGACATTGCGCGTGTCTTTCCAGGGCTTGAGGAAGGCGAGATACTGGCCATCGGGAGAGAGCTGCTCGGCGGCAATCTCCGGATTGCCAAAGAGCAAATCGCGATCAATCAGCGGCGGCAGGCCGGATGCTTTCTGCTGCGCTCCGGCGGCGGAGACAAGCAGCGAGAGAGAGATCAAAACGCTCAGGACGGTTCTCATGGACGAGGGTTCCTTTCTTGTTGAGGTTTCAAGGGGACGGATTTCAGCGCGACTGATAAGCCGAGTCGGCGGCACACACTAGACTACTGCTTCATAAAACCACCTGCAAGCAAGACTTGCAAAAACGGGATTTGTAACCTTGCGAAAGAGATTTCAGTCGAATTCTGTGCAGAATGCCGCTTCACACCTCGACGCAGTCGGCCTTGGAGCGATGTACGAAATTCATGCAGGATTTGTTCCTCGTATACTTGACTCAGCGTATGTCCACACACCTTGACAAAATTCTGGCCTCGACGCGCGGCACGGTGGCCGCGGCAAAGGTTCGCGTGCCGCTGGCGGAGCTGGAGCGGCTGGCCGCTGAGCATCAGCCGCGCGGCTGGGCGGCGGCGCTGCGCCGGAAGGCCGTAAGCGGCCCCGCTGTGATCGCCGAGATCAAGAAGGCCTCGCCGTCGAAGGGGCTGATCCGAGCGGATTTTGATGTGACTGAGTTGGCGCGCAGCTACTTTGGCGGCGGCGCTGCGGCGCTCTCCGTGCTCACCGATGAGCCGTTCTTTCAGGGCAGCTTGCGCAATCTGGAACTGGCTTCGGCAGCGGTTCCGCTGCCCTGCCTGCGCAAGGATTTCATCGTCGATGGCTATCAGATTGCCGAGGCGCGCGCGCATCACGCAGACGCGATTCTGCTGATTGCCGCCGCGCTGACCAATCGCGAAATGAAATACTTTGCGGAGACAGCGCACGCGCTGGCGCTGGACGTGCTAGTTGAGGTGCATACGGCCGAGGAGTTGGACCGCGTGCTGGACTCGCTGGGCGCAACGGGCGCGGACGCCATCGGCGTGAATAATCGCAACCTCAAATCCTTCGAGGTTCACCTGGAAACCTCGCTGGAGTTGGCCGAGCGGATTCCGGCTGGAGTGGTCAGCGTTACCGAGAGCGGCATTGCCACGCGGGCGGACCTGGTTCGCCTGCGTACAGTCGGCTTCGACGCCTTTCTGATTGGTGAAAGCCTGATGCGCCAGAACGATCCAGGCGTGGCGCTCAAGGCACTTCTGTCCGGGGCCGCTGCATGAGCCTTTGGATCAAAATCTGTGGAAACACTTCGCTGGAGGACGCGCTTGTGGCGGCGGAGGCCGGGGCCGATGCGCTGGGCTTTGTCTTTGCGCCCAGTCCGCGGCGCGTGACGGTGGAGCAGGTGGCCGCCATTACGGCGCATCTGCCCGGCGGAATCGAAAAGATCGGTGTCTTTGTTCAGGCGGAGGTGGAGGAGATTGTCTCCACGGTTCAACGCGGCGGCCTGACCGGCGTGCAACTGCACTGGAATGCGCCGCAGGATTTGCCCGAGCGGTTGCGCGAACGGCTACCTGAGGCGCGCATTGTGCGCGTGGTTCACTTCAGCGCGGCTCGCGCCACGGAGGACGCAGCCGAGATCGCCGCGCACGCCGGGAATCCGCACGTGCATGCCGTGCTGATGGACTCGCGCACTACCAAGGCCATTGGCGGTACGGGCGTGGCCTTTGGTTGGGATGAAGCCCGCCGCGCGCTCGACCCAAACGACCGGAGGCCGATGCGTATCATCGCGGCGGGCGGGCTGAACCCGGCCAATGTGGCCGAGGCGATTCGGGCGCTGCGCCCTTGGGGCGTGGACGCCGTCTCTGGCGTGGAGGCTGCGCCGGGGCGCAAGGATGCCGCCAAGGTGCGCGAGTTTGTGCGCCGCGCGCGCGAAGCGAATCCGGAATTGTAAGCCTTTTTGCGCCCGATTCTGGAAGTCAACCGGGAAGATCTTTCCGTTTCATTCCTCAAAAATCAAGTCCATCTTCCCATTCGCGGAGGAAATCTTTCCTGAGCCTTGTTCATCTGAGAGAATAAGAGGAGTGGAACGAGCGCAACATTCAATCCGGCGGTCTGCCGCGCCGGGATCTCTCGCGGCTCTGGCGCTGGCCAGTGCTCTGCCGCTTCTGTGCGCCGTGTGCCCGGCGCAAGCGCCCAACCCCACCTCCGCCGCCAACCCGTTCTTTGGCAGCGTGACCGCGCAACCGGCCTCGGATGAGCTTATGCGGCTATCGCTGGACGATGCCATCGCCCTGGGCCTCAAGAACAACCTGGGCCTGAAGGAGGCCGAGAACGGCGAAAAGGCGCTCCAGGGGCAGAAGAACGAGGCGCTGCAGAACTTTTTGCCGACCATCACCTTGCAGGGCGATCTGGGCGTGCATCAGCAGAATCTGGTAGCCATGGGCTTTGGGCCGGACGCTCTTGCGGAGTTCTCAAAGCTGATCAAATTCCCAACAAGTTTTTCCGCCATCACGCGCGACGATGTGGCCGACGGGCAGATTCGCTACGGTCAGATGCTCTTTTCCGGTCCGGTGATCGCCGGCTGGAAGGCGGCTGGCGCGGCTGAGCGCGTGGCTCACTTTCAAAAGATGTCGGCGCGCGGCGAGGTGGTTCAGCAGGTGGCTACTGCTTATCTGCACGCCATTGCCGCGATGAGCGAAGTGGACAACGCCAAGGCCCAGGAAGCGGCGGATGAGAAGCTCTTGCACGATGCGCACGAAGCGCATCTGGCCGGTGTTGCCGCCAAACTGGATGAGCTGCGGGCGCGGGTGCAGCTGCAGGCGCAGCAACAGGCGCGGTTGGCTGCGCAGAACGCGTACGAGAAGGATCTGATCCTGCTCAAGCGCGAGATCGGCATTGACCCCGGCCAGCGCGTGGCTCTCAGCGATCAGGCACCCTATAGCGACTTGGCCGCGCAAACGCTGGATGAGCTGCGCGCGCTGGCTTATCGCAGCCGCCAGGATTACCAGACGCTGCAGAATCAGGCCGTTGAGATGAAGGCTATTCATGCGGCTTATCGCAGCCAGCGGCTGCCCAGCCTGAGTTTTGGCGGCTATTACGGCGTCAGCCAGGTCAGCGGCGTGGGCTCGCACGGCAACTTTGCCGCCGTCGGTACGCTCACTTTGCCGGTCTTCCACGAGGCCAAACTGCGCGGCGATGCGGAGGCCGCTCAGGCGCAAATGGAGGCGGTTCGCGCCCAGTTGGACGATCTGCACGGCAAGATTGACTTTCAGGTGCGCTCGGCGCTGCTGGATGTGACGGCGGCCAACAAGCTGGTTCAGGTTGCGCGCTCCAGTGTTGATTTGGCCGCGCGCGCACTCTCCGACGAGAGCGACCGCGTCAGCGCCGGCGTGGACGACAACCTGCCGCTGGTCACCGCACAAGCCGCGCTGGCCTCGGCTGAGAGCAATCTGGTGGAGAGCCTCTATCAATACAACCTGGCCAAGCTGGCGCTGGCCCGCGCCGCCGGAGTTATTGAAACGCAGTACCGTGCCTATCTGGGACGGTAACTTATCCCGTCTATTCAGAACCCAATCACAGATTCTCCCACTAATCGAGCCTTCATCCCGCTCCTGTATAATTCCTCCGTTGTTCTAAAAAAGACAACGGAGGCTTTGCATGGACCCGCTCGTTCTGATTCCCGTGGGAGTTTTGACTCTCATTGTCCTGATTGTTTTCTTGAGCAGTTTCTTCACCGTCAACACGGCGGAAGTGGCCGTCATCACACACTTCGGCGAGTTCAAGCGGGTTGCCACTCCCGGCTTGAACTGGAAGTTGCCGTTCTTTGACAGCGTGGCCGGCGTGGTCAGCCTGCGCGTCAGTCAGATCTCGCTCACCATGGAGACCAAAACCAAGGACAACGTATTTGTCACCATCCCTATCTCGGTGCAGAATCGCGTGCGCCCGGAGAAGGTTTACGACGCGTTCTATAAACTCTCCGATCCTACGGCGCAGATCAAGAGTTATGTGGAACAGGTGATTCTGGGTCACGTGCCTGGGATGACTCTG
>Ga0181529_10007648_pt1 | contig 10716 bp, 8 predicted proteins | sample PEATcosm2014_Bin_36_FD_119763 | JGI IMG/M metagenome (GOLD analysis project Ga0181529, IMG submission 119763) | Peatland microbial communities from MTU Mesocosm Facility, Houghton, MI, USA - PEATcosm2014_Bin10_30_metaG | ecosystem: Environmental > Terrestrial > Soil > Wetlands > Peat | place... | reverse complement strand
GGAAGGGCAACTTCCGCGCCCCGGTCGCCGCGCCGCAATCCGAGCGATTCGGCACGCGCCGCATCTTCAACGGCACGCTGGCCAGCAATCACAAGGGGCTGGATTTTCGCGCCGCGCCGGGAACGCCCGTGCGCGCCAGCAATAGCGGCGTCGTGGTGCTGGCTCACCCGCTTTACTATGCAGGCAACACCGTGATTATCGATCATGGGATGGGACTCTTCACGCTCTCCATGCACCTGCGCCGGATTAACGTGCGCGTCGGCCAGCATGTCGTGCGCGGCGACCGGCTGGGCTTGAGCGGCGCCACCGGCCGCGTCACCGGCCCGCATCTCCACTGGGCCGTCCGCTGGCAGGGCGCATATCTCGACCCCGCAAAGCTACTGCTCCTCGACCTGAGCGCTGTGCGTTAGCGCACAAAGGCTCAATGGTCCGACAATAAGCCGCTGTTATTATCCCGCAACGCATAAATCCTCCGTGCCCATCCTTGGGGAAATATCGAGATCCGGGGCAGAGACTCTGCGATGGGAATCCGTCTTGACATCGATTCCATGTTGGGTTCTACTGTGGCGTATGCCAAAATTACAAACTTTGCTGCTTCCTGTTATGCAGGTTGCAGTTTTCATCGCGTGTGCGACGGCGCAGGAATCCGGGCCCAATATAGCCTCGCCGGTTCCGGCACAGCAACCCGCGCATGCGCCGATGCGTTTCGTGCAGAAGGAGATGTGGGTGCCTATGCCGCAGGCCTTTCCCAACGGGCTGGATGTACTGGAAGTGTATGTAGACCGGCCGGGACGGCATCCTCTTGTTGTGCTTACGCATGGTACTTCAAACAAGCCTGAGGCGCGCGCGCACCTCACTCCTTGGGCGCAAGATGAACAGGCGCAGTGGTTCGCGCGGCGCGGATATGTCGCCATCGTAGTTGTGCGCGAAGGATACGGGCGCTCAGGCGGAAAGCAGGATTCGACCAATGGCGGCTGTCGTTCCGACCGCGGAGATTTTATACAAACTGGTGAGGCTAGCGTGGAGGATCTGCGCGCGGTGATGAAGTTTGCCCAGGACCTGCCAGAGGTGGATGCGGCCACGATGCTGAGCGTCGGCGTCTCGACCGGCGGTTTTGCGCAGGTGGCGCTTTCGGCGAATCCGCCAAAGGGACTGAAGGCCGCAATCAGCTTCGCGGGCGGACGCGGCGGCGACGGGAATGAGCACAACTGTAACTTGGACGGAGTGATCGATGCCTTCCACGAGTTTGGCAGGGAGGCACATAAACATGGTGATCTGCCCATGCTTTGGATCTATGCGCAAAACGATCATTGGTTTACGCCGGCGATGGCGCAAAAGTTCGATACTGCCTATAAGAAGGGCGGCGGCGTGGATCAGTTTGTGATGGCCCCGCCAGATGGAGAGGATGGGCACCATCTGTATAAGCATGTCTCGGCGTGGTCAGAAACGGTGACAATGTTTCTGAAGGCGCAGAATCTGTTGCCTCTCGGCGATACGGTACTGCCCGCGCCAGAGCCGCCCAGTCTGCCCATGCCAGCCACTCTGGGAGAGACGGATAAAGAGATGTGGAGACGCTTTCTGCTGGCCCCTCCCTTCAAGGCGCTGGCTGTCAATGAACGCGGTCAATTGTCGATTTCCGCCGCGGCATTCGATCAATCGCTGGCCGATAGTGAGGCCCTCGACATGTGCAGGAAGGCCGATGGCGGCAGCAAGCAATGCTCTATAGTTGCGAAAACGCCTGGCATGAAGTAGCCGGCCGGCATCTGAATCCGTGGAAGAGGCCTCCCAATCAGGAAGTCCGTGCGCTATCGTGAGAGCATTTCCTCTTCCCTTTCAGGCAATTCCGCCGTCGCGCTAAAGCTGGCCGACTTCTCCATGCGCAACGCCTTATACGCCCGGTAAACAAACGACCCCATGTACCAGCCGTCGATGAATTTATAAGGCGTTTCTCCGGTGGTGTAGTGGCCACAGGGAAGCACGCGAGGCTCGAAGTTCAGTCCGATGCGCTTGAAAGCCTCCAGCACCTGCAGAGAATACTCCAGGGGGAAGGTAAGATCGTAGTTCGCGTAAACCAGCAGAACTTTTTTTCGCACTCCATCCACTTCCGCGCGCATGATCTTGTCGTAGTAGCTGCATGGGCTTACGGCCGCCCACAACGCCCGCACCCGTTCCTGGTTGAGCCCCGCCTCCTCCAGCGCCTGCTTCACGTGGCGTGTGCTTTGCCCTGCCCAGGTCACGTCTCCAAATGCTGTAGACGCATGGTTGAAGGCATTCACCCTGAGCCGCTTGTCGTGCGCGCTGGCCAGAAAGGCGTAGCACGATCCCAGACTGGTGCCCAGCACGCCGAAGTGCTCGTAGCCCTGCTCCTCCAGCCAATCCAGGCAGCAGCGAATATCCACCACCGCCTGGCGGCATGCCGAAATCGTGCGCCCGATGTTGGCGCTCACCGCGTAATCCGAGCGCTCCAACTCCTCTGGCCGGCGAATGTCGTGGTAGGGCTGCGAGAGCCTCAACGACGAGATCCCCATCTTGTTGAAGATCGTGCATAGCGAGTTGTGGCTGAAGCCGTCGGCATTCCACTGCGGCAGCACGATAATGGCTTGCTTGGGCCTCCGCGGATCTTTATGCTCTGGCGCCGGGTACCAGCGTGCATTCACCAGGTTGTTTTCCGGATATGGCGTCCGCTCCGGCGAGGTAAAGCGCAGAAACTGCGCCTTCAGTAATTTTCCCTCGGCAGCCTTCTGCTTCAGCGACGCGTCCTGCGCCAACGTCTCCGGGCGCACGTTGGTGGGAAATAGCTCCGGGTGCCGCTCTTCCAAACGAAAATCAGTTGGCCGCTTGTAGTTGAAGAAAGCGTCGCTGTGGCGAATCAGAAACTGATTAATCAGCACCATGGCGGCCTCGGCCAGCGCCGGGTCGGCCACGATCTCTTGTCCCGGCAGCGCCTCCGCATAGCCGTGCTCGCGCAGAAACGGCTCAATCCACTCGAAGCCCCACTCCAGCGGACGCACCACGCGATTTTCGTCGCGCGTAGTCAGCCGCGTCTCCCACTCGTACATCCAGCTCGCATATTTCTTTTTCAGCATGAGTTTCATTCAATTTTATCAGTGCCGGAAGAGTGGACGGATATTCTTGAGCAGCCCAGCTCGTCGTGTCGTGTTGCGCATAGAGATGTAAAATGCCTCGGAAGGCAAGGCCTGCCACGCAAATCCGCTAACTTGCTGCTTTTGCGGGCAAATCTCACGGTCCTCTGGCTCTATTCGTACCTCGACCGCATCCCGAATACCGCTAGCCATCCCAAGCTGAGCGTCGTGATCAGCGCGATAATCCCCAGCGATACCACGCAATACAGGCACCACACCATGAGAACGTCTCTCTCGATGTGCGCCAGATAGAGCGCGAATCCCAGCCCGATAAGCGAGACCAAAAAGGCCAGTGTCCGTTGCCGCAGCAACGCCAGCCCCGCCAGCGCCAGGTAGCCCGCAATCCCAATCGCCGCCACAGGTATCCCCTTTACCTCGGAGAACGGGCTATGGTTCACGATGCCGCAATCCCACCTCTCGTTGATGGAGCATGGAGCGGTCTCGGTCGAGTAATGTACTTGCAGGGCCAGCGCGGAAACCACCACGCCCGCCAGAGCCAGGATTGCGATCAAGTAACGCATACTCATTGGACGCGCTCCCCGAGTATCCGTCGCAGATTACTATGAACACATGGGCCAGCAATCCAGCGGAGACCCGCTCAACGCCATCTCCGGCGGCAGCCGCGTAGCCTTTTTCGGCGGCTCTTTCGACCCGCCCCACCTCGGTCATCTCGGCGTGGCGCGCGCGGCGCGCGCGGCGCTCAACCTCGACACCGTGCTTTTTGCGCCGGTCGGAATGCAGCCGCTCAAGCCGCAGGGTCCATCGGCCAGCTTTGAAGACCGCCTGGCCATGACCCGCCTGGCCATTGCCGCCGAGCCTGCCTTTGCTCTCTCGCTCGCCGATGCCCCCAAATTATCGGGCGCCCCCAACTACACTCTCGAGACCCTCATCGCCCTGCGCGCCCAGCTTCCGCCGGAGAGCGTCCTCTTTTGCCTCATGGGCGCAGACTCCTTCGCCGCTTTTCGCCGCTGGCATCGCGCCGCCGAAATTCCTTTTATCGCGCCCCTGATTGTCGCTTCCCGCCCCGGAGAATCTCTCGATAACCTCGACTCCGCCCTGCCCGTAGGTCTGACGTTAGGGTCCGCGCCGCCGCCGGAATCGGTCGCGTCGGAGATCGAGTTACGCCGCTACATCCTCCGCAATCCCGCTGGCCGGCAAGCCCCCTTCTGCCTACTTCCCGGCCTGCATATCGACATCAGCGCCTCCCAGATTCGCGACCAGATTCGCCGCCAGTCCTCGCCCTCCTCCGCGCTCCAAATTCCGGATCTCGCCCTCCTGCCCCCTCCCGTTTTGGAGTACATTCACGCCCACGGCCTCTATCGCTGACTTGCCCCAGCCCCCTTGAAGGGCTACGATGAACTCGGAGATCAATCACCTCGAATGACGACAGAAACCAAGCAGCAAACCCGCAAGTATGTGCAGGCCGCCGCCGCGGTCTGTGAAGACAAAAAGGGCCTGGATACCCGCATCCTAGAGTTGGACCCCATCGACTCCGGCCTCTCCGACTTCTTTCTGGTCACCTCGGCCTCCAACGACCGCCAGGCCATCGCCATCGCCGACGAGATCGAAGACCGCCTCAAAAAGGAGTTTGGCGTCTTCCCCAACTCCGTCGAGGGCCGCCGCCAGGGCCAGTGGATACTCCTCGACTACGTGGACTTTGTCGTCCACGTCTTCCTCGCCGACCGCCGCGCCTTTTACGACATCGAGCGCCTGCGCAAATCCGCCCGTACCGCGACCCCGGCCGAATTCGACGCCGAGCTAACGGCTGCGTTGGCCGCCAAGACTCTCGCCGCCCGCGGCAAAGCCGCTGCTAAGCCCTCGCCGCAGCCCAAGCAGAAAACAAGAGCAAAGAAGGCCGTCGCAAAGCCCAAACCCGCGCCTAAGACAAAGAAGGCCGCAAAGAAGGCAGTCGCTGGCAAATCCAAAGCAGTCAAGCTCGCGCCAAAGAAGGCCGTAAAGAAGAAAGCGGTCATGCGCGCAGCCCGTAAATCCGCCAAGACCAGGCCTGCCGCGAAGAAAGCTGTAATCAGAAAAGCCCCGACAAAGAAACCTGCCGCAAAGAAGCGGGTCCGCAAGTAGGCCGAATAGCCCGTGGCCTCGGCAATCAATAGAAATAGAATTTTGCAGGATGTGGCCTAAGTCCAGTATCAATAAGAAAGGCGCCCCAAGGGGCGCCTTTCTTATTGTAGGTCGAGAGCGCTTAGAAGGTGAATTTCGCCCAGAAGCGCACTGCGCGGTTGTTGGACTCGCGAGCATTAGGAACGTTCATGAAGTTCGAAGTTCCAGCATACTGCAGGTTAACGAGCAGAAGCCCAATGTTGTTGTGATTGACCAAGTCCTGTACTTCCGCGCGGAAGACGAACTGCCCGCGACTGAAGTGCAAGTAGCTAGCAGGAACTGCCTTTTCCAGGGCGATGTCGTGATACCACGTTCCAGGGTTCAGGTAGCTGTTGCGCCCGATTGCCGAAGCGGCATAATTCGCGGCGTGAGGGAGAAGCCAGTGAACGGCACTGAGGCTGCTAATCGGGGTGATCGCACCGGACGTGTTGTTTTGATATACGTCGTAGTAGGTTCCTGGCGTAGCAGGACCGCCCAGCCATCCGCTGTAATAGCCATCAAGGCCAACGGCATCCATGGGAGCACTCGGGTTGGAAAGTATCGGGCGATCATTCGCCGTACTTCCATCCCCATTCAGGTCCGTTCCGCTGAAGTTGACTGTTGAGTAGGCGCCGGATTGGAAGCGGGATGCGCCGGAGATAGTCCAGTGACGTGTTAGTCCGCTCATAACCAGATCCAAAGGTTTGTTGTCGGTGTGCACGCCGTTCGGAGTCCAGACATAAGCAAACGCCAAGTATTGACGATGGTCAAATGCGGAGTTTCCCCAATCGTAACGGCGTCCTCCAGGTCTGAGATCCGCCGAATACGAGGTAGAGTCAGAGGAGGGGGTAAAGACATCGGAAGCGTTATCCAGAGTCTTGCTGTAGTTGTAGGCTCCGGTGACGGCAAATCCGTGCCTAAAGTTGTGCTTCAGGCCAACCTCAAGTCCGTTGTAACTCGAATTGCCGGTATTGGCACGGGCATTGATAACGCCGCGCGTGGTATTCAGGCGCAAACCGGTCGTGAAGTCGAAAAAGTTATACTGCTGGTTGGCAAAGAGCTTGACCCCGTGGTCGCCCACATAAGTGGCGCTCAGGGTGAACTGTCCGGGAAGTTCGCGTTCAATCCCGAGGTTCCATTCCTCGGTGTAGGGCGAGACCAGATTCTTAACAACACTGGTAACCGAAGATTGCGCATTCAGCACCTTCGGAATCGTCGGAATCAGGGTTGTTGCATTAGGCAGGCCATTGCCCGTGGTCTGTTGCAACGTGCCCGCAACGGCGTTTGGCGCGCTCTGGACTTCGTTGGTTGCGATATTGGTGAAGTCGGAATCGAAGAAGATGCCGAAGCCGCCGCGAATCACGGTATTGCCGTTCGACAGCCAATTACCGAGGTGCGGCGTATAGGCAAAGCCTATGCGGGGAGCGACATTGTTTTTGTCGGGAGCGACGGGGATAACCGTGTTGATTGCCTGATAAGGATTCGAGGGATCAATTGCCGGGTAGGTCAGTACATCCTCCGGTGCGGTGAAGTAGTCATACCGAATTCCCAGGTTGACTGTCAAATCCTGCGTGATTTTGATATCGTCCTGGCCGAAGATGCCGGAACGCCAGCTATGCGGATCAAACCGTGTGCTTCCATAGGTAATGGTGGCCGTACCGGATGGTCCAAGCTGGTTCAGCAGGAAGTTGCCTATTGCTGAACTGCCCGTGCCGCCAGCAGCGAAGGTCAGGGTGCCTTTGGCATTTTGCGAAACGAGATCCTTTTCAATCCTGCGTCCTAAATCCGCACCGGCGCGAATCGTATGGCGGCCGTGAGTCCAGGAGACAGTGTCCTGTAGCTGGTACATATCCTGACTGCGCCCCTGGGGAAAGTTCTGGTTGGGACCAAGTGCGGATATTACCCCCGTAGAATAAGTCGGCTGGTTATAAAGCGGATTGGCCAGCGTGGCGGCTGTCGGAGCAAAGAAGAAACCGATTCGCGTCTCGGCGACGCGGAACTCGTTTAACAGGTGGGAGGAGAAAGTGTGTGTCCATGCGCCTTGACCGAGTTCGGAGGGACCACCCTGCATCGTCTCGAAGCCAGGTAAGGCGGAGCCGTTGGCGAAGAAGTCTGGCGTAAGGCTGCCGCGGTCATGCAGGTAGCGAGCGGAGAAAGAGTCCTTTGTCCAGGGAGTGTAGTCAATGCGATACGTCCACTGGGTGTCGGGGCTTTGCTCTGGCGTAGGGTGCCGCTGGAACGATTGATATCCCATTGAGCATCCAGCTACGATGCAAGCCGCGCCGAGAGGTTTGCTGGCCGCCGTGCCCGGTATGATATTAAAGGTGGTGAGATAAGCGGGAGCGACCGTGGCAGTTGCGTTGAGGAAACCAAGCATGAGAGATGCCATGGACGACGTTGTTGCGTTGCCGCCGGTGGCAATCGACTGCAGCATTGAGATTCCGGATGCTGTCGGCAACACATCCGAAGCGGCTTGTTCGTTGCCATAGATGCGCGAATACTGTGCGGCGCCGAAGGCAAAGAGCTTATTCTTGATAATCGGGCCGCCCGCCGTGAAGCCATATTGGTGCTGGTCGTAGCGTGCCTTATTGGCGCGGTTCTTGGGTACAATTTCCCTGGTTTGGCCGTCGGTTGCGTTGAGGCCTGATCCGGAATACAACTCCCACGCAGAGCCATGGTAGGTATTTGTGCCGCCCTTGGTGATCAGGTTGACCACGCCGCCCGAAGCGCGCCCAAACTCGGCGGGGGGATTGTGCGTATAGACGACAACGTCCGAATACATATCGGGGAGTTGCGGCTGAACCGCTTGTCCGGCAATAGACGCATCATTGATCTCTTCGCCGTCGATCATGAAATTGTTGGCGCGGGACCGCGCGCCGCTGACCTGAATGTTAACGCCGTTCGAATCGCCTGAATTGCTGACGGTTTGCACGCCGGGAACAGTCGTCAAAATCTCAATGGGATTGAGAGAGAAGATCGGCAGCTTGGCCAGGACAGCTTCAGGGATTGTGCCGGAGAGCGAGCCGTTTTCCTGGTTCAGGAGTATGTAGTCTGCCGAGACGGAAACCGTTTGATCAACGCGGCCAAGCTTGAGAACCGGGTCATAGGAGACGACTTGCGAAGGAGTCAGCGTAACGTCCGTCGCCACAAAACGCTCGAAACCGGTCGACTCGACTAGCAGAGTGTATTTGCCGGGAGAGACGGCATCAAAGCGATATGCGCCGAGCGAAGAAGTGTTCGTCGCGTGAACCTCGCCTGTATCCACATTCGTGGCAGTTACCTTAGCGCCAGTGATGACGGCGCCGGTACCGTCGCGAACAATACCTGTCAGGGTGCCCTTGCTGGTTTGCGCCAGCGCCGCTGGCGTAACAAATGCTACGGCCATCAGGCATACGCTTAAAATCGTGCATATTTGCAACCGGATAAATCTCATTGACTTCCTCCAAAAAGTTCTGTGGTGGCAAGAAACCCATTCTCTCAGCTTCTCAACCCGCTTTTTGTGCTTAGGCGTCTCGGCTGGGCATGTGTTGACTAGAACCCAAAGAGAGCGAGACACGACCCATATCAGTAAATTAGCAGGTTGAGGGCCATTCTAATCTGACTGCTTGACAATTTTTCTTATCATTGAAAATAAAAGAGTTACATGCCTATTTCGGGGCGCTCTTCCATCCGCAGTATATGGCAATATGAATTTCCATAGACAAAAATCCCAAAAATAGACACTTTGTACTACATTGACCTGTTTCCCAAGCTTACTGGCCGGTTCCATCTCTCTGCCCTTCGCGCCAAACCCCAATCTTCTATTCAACTTGCACGATGCGCTGTTCGTGGGGTATTTATACATTCTCCGCGTCCTACATGTAACATCGCGCGTAGTAGAGTATTCTGCTTCCCATGAACCTTACCCTCGCGCATATCGCTGCGCGCCCTGCCTCGAAGGATGAGTTCGAGCCCCTCACCGCGCTTTATCTCAAGCGCTGCTCGCCTTTTGCCCGCTGCAAATCCGAATCCTTCCGCACCGAAACTGCTCTGTTCGATTGGCTGGATAAGCAGCAGGGGCGCACGCCTGTGATGGCCGCGCTGTTGGATAGCAGCGGCCGCCAGATGACCTCCGAAGTCTTTGCCGCCTGGCTCGGCAAGCGCCGCGACGAGGGAACGCAACACATTATCTTTGCCGTCGGGCCCGCCAGCGGATGGTCCGATGCGGCGCGCAAGCGGGCGCAACTGCTGCTCTCGCTGGGGCCCATGACCATGGCCCACGCCCTGGCGCGTCTCGTCGTGGCCGAGCAGCTCTACCGCGCCTTCACCATTCTCTCAGGCCACCCCTATCACAATGCGCACTGAGCGTGCGCAGCGAACAGCTTACAGCTAACAGTTCCAGAAACCAGTTTCGTGTTGCAACGGCATCAGACGGTCGCCAACTATCTGCTGTTAGCTGTTAGCTGTAAGCTGTTAGCTGTGACCACCGATTCCCGCAAAGGTCTTCTCCTGATCAATACCGGCCCCGGCAAAGGCAAGACCACCGCTGCCATGGGCACGGCCCTGCGCGCCGTCGGCAACGGAATGCGCGTGCTCATGATTCAGTTCCTCAAGGGCTCCTGGCACTACGGTGAGCTCGACGCTGCTCAATCCTTCGGCGAGAACTTCGTGATCAAGCAGATGGGCCGCGGCTTTGTAAAGGTTGGGGGCGCGGAGACTGATCCGGAGGACATTCGCCTGGTTCAGTCCGCCTGGGCCGAGGCGCGCGCAGCCATCGACTCCGGCAAGTGGGACATGGTCATCCTCGACGAAATCAACTACGCCATCGGCTACGGAATGCTCGACCCCGCCGTAGTCGCCGAGGCCCTGTGCGCGCGCCCGGAGATGGTGCACGTCATCCTCACCGGCCGCAACGCCCATCCCCTGCTGGTCGAGCTGGCCGATACCGTCACCGAAATGCGCGAGGTAAAGCATGCCTACCAGAAAGGCATTCTGGCCCAGCGCGGAATAGAATACTGACAGTGGTCAGCGAGCAGTGGACAGCGTAAAGTTCCCCCGCAATCCTGTATTGATCCGCTTGACTCTGACAGACCACTGTCCACTGTAGAGAGGTTCAATGTCCTGGTTCAAGCGCGATGGCGGAGAATACGGCCCAGGCCTCAGGGGCGCGGCGGCGGCGGCGGAATCGCGGGTGCGCACCGAGGGTTTGTGGATCAAGTGCGCTGCCTGCCGCGCGGTCATCTGGAAAGCCGATCTGCTGACCAACCTTAATGTTTGCCCCAAATGCCAATACCATTTCCGCGTAGGCGCGCGTCAGCGCATCGACATGCTGCTCGAGCCGGGCTATGAGCTGGTCGACGGCGGCCTGCGCTCCACGGACCCGCTCAACTTTACCGACATCAAGCCCTACACGCAGCGGCTCAAGCAGGCTCAGGCGCAAACCGGCCTCGACGACGCCATTCTCAACGCCACCGGCCTCCTCGGCCCGCACGAGGTC
>Ga0181529_10007644_pt1 | contig 10719 bp, 9 predicted proteins | sample PEATcosm2014_Bin_36_FD_119763 | JGI IMG/M metagenome (GOLD analysis project Ga0181529, IMG submission 119763) | Peatland microbial communities from MTU Mesocosm Facility, Houghton, MI, USA - PEATcosm2014_Bin10_30_metaG | ecosystem: Environmental > Terrestrial > Soil > Wetlands > Peat | place... | reverse complement strand
TCAACGCGATGGACGCCGGGGGCGAGACCCCGCTGATGTACGCCGCCGAGAACAACCAGCCTCCCGAGGTTATCGCGGAGCTCCTGAATGCCGGGGCGAACGTGAACGCTCGGGACTCCGCCGGCGTGACTCCCCTCATGTACGCCGCTGGCTACTGCAAAAGCTGTGAGGTGATCGCGGTGCTCCTGACGGCGGGGGCGGATCCGTACGCGCGGGACGACGCGTTCCTCACCCCGCTGATGTACGCCACGGAGAATAACCAAGCCCCTGAAATACTTACCGTACTTCGGGGAGCCACCAAGGATGTGAAGACCCGTTCCTAGGTATCGCCGAAAGGAGGGGACGCTTCCGTATTAACTAGACCGTAGGCGCCAGTATCATTACCGGGACCACCTTGATTACTTAACCCATGTGTAGCATATTTAGGCCATGCTCGAGCTTTGTCAGCACGCCTGCGATGTCCAGGTCGGGACATCCGGCTACGGCTACCTCGAATGGGTGGGGCCCGTCTACCCTACTAATACCCGTCCCGAGGATTTTCTTACACGGTACGCCTCGATGTTCCCCACGGTGGAGCTCAACTTCTCCTACTACAAGATGCCCACGGCCGAGCAGTGTTCCCGTTTCCTCGAGCAGGCCGGTCCGGCTCTCGTGTTCTCCGTCAAGGCGAACGAGGCGCTCACCCACAAGATAGACCCTGCCGGCTGGAAGGACGCGAAACGGGCCTTCCTCGAGGCCTTGGAGCCCCTCCTGAAGGCCGAGCGGCTCGGCGCGGTGCTCTTCCAGTTCCCCTACTCCTTCCACTACGAGGTCGACCGCCGCCGCTACCTCGACGCGGTCCTCGGCGAGTTCACCGGGCTGCCTGTGGCGGTGGAGTTCCGCAACCACGAGTGGTTCAACAACCGCGTCCTCGACGCCTTCCGCGAACGCAGCGTAGCGATCGCCTCGCTCGACCTGCCGGCGCTCAAGGGCCTGCCGCCCGTGATGGACGTGGTCACCGCGCCCCTCGCCTACGTTCGCTTCCACGGACGGAACGGCGAGACCTGGTGGGGCTCGGACTCTGCCTCGCGCTACGACTACCTCTACTCCGACGAGGAGCTCGACGCCTGGGCGGGCCGGATACGGGGTATCGCCCAGCGCGCCGACCGCATCCTCGTGTATTTCAACAACCACCGCGGAGGGCAGAGCGTCCAAAATGCGAAGAGCTTCTCGGCCATCCTCAAGCGGGCGGGCATCCTCGAATGAGCCGCCCCTCGAGCGTGGTGCACCTCAACGTCGTCGACTTCAGCGCGGCGATCGCCGCCGCCAAGGATCGAGCTCTCGCGGATAGGGCCTACGTCATCGCAGGGGCTTCCTCGGGCAGGGCGATCGTCCTCGGACTGTCGAGGAGAGCCCGAGATGAGGGCCTCGTCGCGGGCATGTCACTCGCCGCCGCCCAGCAACGCGCACCGCAGATCCTTATTGGCCGCGAACTAATTGAAGTAGGTACACCGTAAAGCTCGATTTGACATGAGAATACAATTAAATTATGGTTAGAATTCCAACATCAACTGAATCGTGACGTCGGGTGTTTTGGCTTAGTCTTGAGCATTGAAGGCAGAGACACAAGCTGCGCATCCATCTCGGGAGGCACCCATTATGTTTAGACGAGTATCTCTTTCGGTACGAATATCATTCATTGTGAGCCTCATGGTCGCGATCTTGCTCGGGCTCGTGACTCTGGTCATTGGGCTCAGACTTTCGACGGCGATCGCGGACCTCGTCAAGGACGAGGATCTCCAGATCGCGAAGGCGCGAGCGGCCGAGTTGGGCCAGCTTCTGGACAAACTCCATTCACAGCTCAGCCTCGTTTCTGTGGCCCCCCAAATAGTTGCGGGCGATAGGAAGGGTGTAGAAGCTGCACTCAAAGATTACGTCAAGCTCACCTCGACCGAGGGCGGAGAAATCATTTTTGCCTCTCCTGACGGATCTTTTTTTACGACCTCGGGCGGCCAGGGGAATATTGGAGATAGGGATTATTTCACCCAGATAATGAAGGATGGGCAGGATTATGTTGTCGCTGACGAGGCGATCTCCAAGTCTCTCGGTGTGCCGGTCGTCGTTCTGGCGAAGTCCATCGTAGGAGGAGGAGGGAAGCGATTAGGGCTCGTTGCTTTCCAAGTGAAGGCAGAGACTCTGAGCGCGATCGTGGCGGCGGTCAAAATAGGAGCGACGGGCTACGCTTACCTTGTCGATGACCGCTCTATCATTATCGCACATCCCAACAAGGATATCATCCTCAACCTTAATCTTCTAGAATCTGCTCAAAGTGGCTGGAAGGGCCTCGATGCCGTGGGCAAGGCTATGCAGGCAGGGGAAACGGGGGCGAGCGCCTACAAAAAGCCCGATGGCAGCGATGTCATAGCTTTTTACGCCAAAGTACCTAACAGCCCAGGCTGGAGCCTCAGCTTAACCGTGCCGCTTAACGAAGTAAACATCACGAGGGACTCCCTCCTCAGCCTCCTCTATTTCGTACTCGGAGTAGGTGTGATATTTGCAATCCTTGTTGCCCTTCTTATAGCGCGTTCCATAGTAAAGCCGATAAAGCTCGTAGTTGACGCAATGGCGTATATGGCGAATGGGGACCTAACGCTCGCGAACATCGATGCTGTCGGCCGCGATAAGTTGGTCGCTCGAGGTGATGAACTTGGGAAGCTAGGAGAATCGATACTAGAACTGCAAGTGAAAATGCGAGAAGCAGTGCTGTCGATCAAGACAATCGCCAGCGATGTATCGGCGGGCTCGAGCTCCCTTAGCGTTTCGCTGGAGCAGATGTCCAAAGGCGTTCAGGGTCTTTCACAATCGGCTCAGACGCTATCACAAGGCACGACCGAGCAGGCGGCTTCGGGCGAAGAGGTATCGTCTTCCATGGAAGAAATGGGCGCGAATATTCATCAAAATGCCGAAGCTGCATCTCAGACCGAAAGGATTGCTGATAAAGCGTCGAAGGATGCAAAGCAAGGTGGGGAAGCAGTCGCGGAGACCGTCGATGCGATGCGCCTCATTTGTTCGAAGATCATGGTCATTGAAGAGATCGCTCGTCAAACGAATCTCCTGGCGTTGAATGCGGCTATCGAGGCAGCACGAGCTGGAGAGGCGGGGAAAGGATTCGCTGTCGTGGCAAGCGAGGTTCGTAGACTCGCTGAAAGGAGTCAAAACGCGTCCTCTGAAATTAACAAGACGGCCATGAACAGTGTTGCTGCTTCGGAGAAAGCGGGAAAACTCATCGGGGAAGTGCTAGATACGATAGTAAAGACTGCCGACCTCGTACGCGAGATCAGCGCCGCTACTCGCGAACAGAACACTGGAGTTGAACAAATCAATACAGCAATACTCCAGCTTGATACCGTTATTCAAAGCAACGCTTCGACCGCCGAGGAACTATCGGCGCTCTCGGAGGAGCTCGCCGGGCAATCAGAGGAAATCGCCGCAACGGCCGAACAGCTCAATGGCCGCTCCATCGGCTTGAACGACGCGGTTGCATTTTTTCACATAGTAGAGAACGAGGAGGCAAATAGAGCCACTCCTTCCTCGACCAGGACAAAGAGTCAAATAACGGGCCACGTAACTACTGGAGCGACCCGTAAGCCACTATCCTCGAAATCCGGGCTTCCCCAGAGTAGCGCACATGATAAATCGCTCGCAATTCGTCCTGCGCCGCAGGATACAAAGGATTCCGAGTTCGAGGAGTTTTGAGATTAAGGATGGGCATGCAGCAATAGCTCGAATGCTAGAGGGTCTTTTTGTAAAGGGCTCTCGTTTGGATCATGGCGATAACCGGGGTAACTCGCCTACGGTCTACACTCAGGTTGCCAGTGCGTCCGCATCGGGCTTCTCTAACCGAGTTCCTCGTTCTCCCTAAAGCTCGAGCTCGTGGGTCCGTCTGTGTTAGGAGAGTATCGAAACGTAAACTCATGAAGGCGATGGTGAAGAGATTTGATCATCTCCTCTAATTCTTTACTGGTGGAATCCTTGAACTCAACCTTGGCAAGTGTCCCCCCGAGGATGAAATCCAAGTACCTTGCTTCTAATAGGGAAAGATTGAATCCATGTTGTACTTGCAGCATTCTGGCCTGGTCGGCATTGCTCAGGTTACTCATGGGATCCACTCCTTTATTATCGCCGTGATCAATAGCCTATCGGCATTGTATTACGACGTTGATGTCGCTCTGTCAGGGTCCATTATATATCGCGCCGATTGCCTGCGAAAGCAAGTCGTTCAAACTCGAGAAAGCGCCTACTCTTTTCACGGCCAAATCTCTGGCACTAGGACAGGAACGAGTGCGAGGCTGGATCCGGGATGAAGGTCTTTTGCGTGACGACCTGGCGGCCGTAGGGGCTGATGAGTATGCCTTGGCGTGAACCGTCATTAGGCGTAATCCACATCAGATCTTCACAAAGCACCGATTAGAGGAAAAACATAAGTACTTCTTAGAAACCAGCTTCTATGACCTTCCCACATCATCTAAACGATCATAATTTATTTTTTTAAATCGTCAAATTTTAAGCAAAGTTTTATTTGTTCTCTTTGATTACCTAGGTATCTTCGCGATTATGGAATTGCTCCTTTATAGAATTCAGCCAAGGAGAATCATATGGGGGGATTATCATCGATTAAGATCTTCGGGAAGGAGCTTCTGCTCATTCTCGTAGCCATACTTACACTACTGCTAGTGAGCGTAATTTCATATATTTACCTTGATCAAACTAACGTATCGATGCATTCCATTTATGAGGATAGTCTCCTTCCCGTGGAATGGCTTATCGACAGTCGGAATCAGGAACGCGCTATCGAGGCTGACCTTTTCGACTACATGCTCACGACTGATAACGCGGAGAACAAACGTCTCGATGCGGATATTACCAATCGCATGAAGACCGTCGACGACAACCTTGCGCTCTACGAGAAAACCAAACTCGAGCCTTTCGAAGTAGATACGCTCAAGACTCTCAATGTCGCCATACGGAACTATAATACTGCCCTCGGGCCGATTATGAATCTTGCAGGACAGAACAAGAACGCGGAGGCTTACGCCCTTTTCAACACAACGGCTCGACAGACGGGCGAAGGGATACATACCCAGATCCATGCTCTTTCAGATTACATCGTTAAGAAAGCCGCATTGCTCGATACAGCTTCTCGTGTCCAATTTATCAGGGCGGTCATCATCTTTATTTCCATCGTGCTTGGCTCCCTGCTTGCGGTGGTCATCCTCGGTCTCATCATCGCTCGTTCGATTAGCATACCGATCGCCCGTGCAGTCGCCATTGCGAATGGAATCGCGGCCGGCGATTTAACACTGCAAGTAACAGTGCAGTCTCTCGCACGGAAAGATGAAATAGGGGATCTTGGCCGTTCTTTCGAGGGAATGCTCGTCAGCCTCCGCGATATCGTCGTCTCGGTAAAGACCTCGGCGGACAATGTAGCCTCGGGGAGCCAAGAGATCAGCGGCACTGCTCAAGTCTTGTCCCAGGGAGCTACCGAGCAGGCCGCGGCAGCCGAAGAGGTGAGCTCCTCAGTCGAGGAGATGAGCTCCTCGATCAAGCAGAACGCCGACAACGCGGAGGCGGCCGAAGGCATCTCAAGGAAGAATTCCAGCGACGCCCAGGATGGCGGCGGCGCGGTGATCCAGACGGTGGCGGCGATGAAGGACATTGCCGGGAAAATCGGAATCATCGAGGAGATCGCGCGACAGACCAACCTACTTGCCCTCAACGCGGCCATCGAGGCGGCTCGGGCGGGGGAGGCTGGCAAGGGATTCGCGGTGGTGGCGAGCGAGGTACGCAAGCTTGCGGAGCGGGCACAAAGCGCGGCCAAGGAGATCTCGGAGCTTTCCGGCAAGAGCGTCGGGGTCGCCGAAGACGCAGGCAGGCTTATCCAGGCTATCGTGCCGGATATCCAAAAAACCGCCGAGGTCGTGCAGGAAATAACTTCGGCGAGTAGGGAGCAGAGCTCCGGCGCGGAACAGATCGGAAAAGCGGTGAACCAGCTAGATACGGTGATTCAACAAAACGCTTCGGCCTCGGAGGAGCTGGCGGCGATGGCGGAAGAGCTCAATAGCCAAGCCGAGGGCCTTAACGAAGCGCTTTCGTATTTCACGCTGCCCCGAGATCTGATCTCGGAAAGCAGAAACTCGACGAGAAACGACGAGGAGGCTGCGTCCAACGAGGTTAAGGTTCCCTCTGCCTCGCCCGGAGCACGGGAACTCGATGAAAGCGGTCGGTCCCTTGCTCGGGCTGAGAGGCGACGACTAGCCGACAGAAGAGGAAAGCCAGATGAAAGGATACGCCATGTATTAAAGGCGTCACGAAAACTTGCTGCAGGCACACAAGTACATGGTCAAGTTAAATACCAACTGACTGATCGAACTGAAAAGCCAAAAGTTCATCGGGCTATTACAAGGATTACGCCTGCCAATGATAATTCAGATGCAGAATTCGAAGAATTCTAATGCTAAGGGGGTTGTAGGACCCGCCATCTACTAGACTGAGCTTGGCAAGTCCAGTTCGCAGTCGTCTCGTACAGATTTTGCCCGAGCCGCGGTAGAGGCCGTGAGTATTGGACCGAGCCCCATTTATCGGCCTCGGCCCATCGGACGCGCCCTAGGCAATCCTTGAAGCCTTGGAGGCGGTCCGCGCGACTAGCATCGAAGCTCGATAGCTTTTAGCGGCTTTATCCGGTCCCAGACTTTGCCTGCCTCCTTAAGGGTGGCGAAAGATGGATACAGTCCCCAAAGGGCTTTGGCCCTTTTCTCCGGCGTCCCCTCTCCCATTAAAAAAGTGGCCCCTTGCAAGGAGGCAAGAAACCATGGGGAAGGGCGACTCTGACGCAACGGTATGTCAGGCCATGGGATCACTACACCTGGGCCTCGGAAGACTTCGGAAATGGCACCCAAACCTTCCTTGCGCGCTAATCTATTACGGCCAAGTCTACGGTACCAGGACCAGAACGAGCTACGAAGCTGGCTCCGGGGTCGTAGTTTTTCGCGGCGAACTTGCGCAAGTAGGCCTCATAAGGAGGCTTGCGAGATGTAACTGATCTAAAACTGGCTTGACGTAATGCGTAGGCGCAGTAGAATCGGGGCAGAAGGCAAGTGAATCCCGTAGAGAGCATGAGTCATACGGCATTTTTGGAAAACTCTGTCATATCATTGCTCGCTGTGCGATTCTAACTCTGAAAGGGAAGGAGAGCAGAGATGGATAAGCTTCCGGTAAAGGGCGGAGCTGACAAGCCCGCTGCTAGCAGCGGCACGTCGAACCAGGACTGGTGGCCGAACCAATTAGGGCTCGATATCCTGCACCAGCTTTCCTCGAAGTCCAATCCCATGGGCGAGGGTTTCAACTATGCCAAAGAGTTCAAGAGCCTCGACTTGCAGGCATTGAAGAAGGACCTTCGCGAATTAATGACGAAGTCGCAGGACTGGTGGCCGGCGGACTTCGGCCACTACGGACCTTTGTTCATCCGCATGGCATGGCACAGCGCCGGCACCTACCGCACCGGCGACGGCCGCGGCGGCGCGGGTAGCGGAAGCCAGCGTTTCGCGCCCCTCAACAGCTGGCCCGACAACGTCAACCTCGACAAGGCGCGCCGACTGCTCTGGCCGGTCAAGCAGAAATACGGTCGGAAAATCTCCTGGGCCGACCTGATGATCCTCGCCGGCAACGTCGCCTTGGAATCGATGGGCTTCAAGACTTTCGGTTTCGGCGGCGGGCGCGAGGACATCTGGGAACCTGAAAAGGATATCTATTGGGGCTCCGAGGGCAAGTGGCTGGGCGACAAGCGCCACTCCGGCGACAGAGATCTCGAAAATCCTCTCGCGGCCGTGCAGATGGGTCTCATCTACGTCAACCCGGAAGGCCCGAACGGCAACCCTGACCCGATCGCCGCGGCGCGGGACATCCGCGAGACCTTCGCCCGCATGGCAATGAACGACGAGGAGACGGTGGCGCTCATCGCGGGCGGCCACAGCTTCGGCAAGACTCACGGAGCGGGAGACGCGAAACACGTCGGGCCCGAACCTGAAGCGGCGGGCATCGAGGAGCAGGGTCTCGGTTGGAAGAGCCGCTTCGGCACGGGCAAAGGCGGCGACACGATCGGCAGCGGTCTGGAAGTCACCTGGACCACCACGCCGACGAAGTGGGGCATGGGCTTCTTCTCGAACCTGTTCGGCTACGAATGGGAACTGACCAAGAGCCCGGCTGGTGCCCATCAGTGGAAGCCGAAGGGCGAAGCGGGCTCCGGTACCGTACCGGACGCGCACGACCCTTCGAAGCATCATGCGCCGTCCATGTTGACCACGGACCTTTCGCTGCGGTTCGACCCAGCCTACGAGAAGATCTCGCGACGCTTCATGGAGCATCCGGATCGGTTCGCGGACGCGTTCGCTCGGGCCTGGTTCAAGCTGACCCACCGCGACATGGGCCCGCGCGCCCGCTATCTCGGATCGGAGGTTCCGGCTGAAGAGCTTATCTGGCAGGACCCCATCCCCGCCGTCGATCACGAACTGGTGGATAAGGCGGACATAGCCTTCCTCAAAGGTAAGATCCTGGCTTCCGGCCTGTCGGTGTCGGCGCTGGTTTCGACCGCATGGGCGTCGGCGTCCACCTTCCGCGGCTCCGACAAGCGCGGCGGCGCCAACGGCGCCCGTATCCGTCTGGCGCCGCAGAAAGATTGGGAAGTCAACCAGCCTGCCAGGCTGGCGAAGGCGCTAGGGGTCTTGGAAGGCATCCGAAGCGCCTTCAACGGCGCACAGTCCGGCGGTAAGAAGGTCTCGCTGGCCGATTTGATCGTTCTGGGAGGATGCGCGGGTATCGAGCAAGCTGCGAAGAATGCCGGTCATGATGTGACCGTTCCCTTCGCGCCGGGACGCATGGATGCGCTTCAAGAGCAAACCGACGCAGAAGCGTTCGCCGTACTCGAGCCGGTCGCAGACGGGTTCCGTAACTACCTCAAAAGCAAATTTACAGTGTCGGCAGAGGAGCTGCTGGTTGATCGGGCGCAATTGCTGACGCTGACCGCCCCCGAGATGACGGTTCTCGTCGGCGGTATGCGCGTACTGAATGCCAACTTCGAACAGTCCCGACACGGCGTCTTCACCGAGCGGCCGGAGACGCTCACCAATGACTTCTTCGTAAATCTGCTCGACATGAGCACCGTCTGGAAGGCGGCCTCGGAAGCTGAGGACGTGTTCGAGGGCCGTGATCGCGCGACGGGCAAACTCAAGTGGACCGGCACCCGCGTCGATCTCATCTTCGGTTCGAACTCCCAGCTCCGGGCCTTGGCGGAAGTCTACGGATGCGAGGACTCCCAGGAGAAGTTCCTGCGCGACTTTGTAAGGGTGTGGGAAAAAGTGATGAATCTGGATCGTTTCGACCTCGCCCGATCGTAGCATAGACATCTTCGAGGGCTTCTAACCTAGCTCCAGGAAAAGGGTCAGTTAGTGGAACGGGCACCGGAGAAATGGGATCATGTCGCGGCTTTGAGTGAAGCGGAGGGGGTGCAATGCTCACCGATGAAATAATTGCACCGAATGGGAAGCACTTATTAAAGCAAAAATGCGGCATATTGGACTCGCATTATTACCTCTCACTTTCATGCGGCCGGGGGAGCGTTGCTCCCTCTCGCTATTTTCCCTCATCCCCTCATCCCGCAGGCCTATCTAGATTCTAGGTTTATCCAGTGTCCTGCCGGATGAACCGTGACCCGACCGCACCGAACTCAGGGACGACAATCCATGCGGAAGCCGAGGTCGAAGTTCCAGTAGCCCGGGTCATTGCCGTCGCTGATGCTCGGGCTGTTACCGCCCCAATCGGCCGACCGCAGCATCCTCGCGTCGTCGACCCAGCTGCCGCCGCGATGGATACGGAATTCGTCCGAGGACGCACCCGTAGGATCGCTCTGGCTCCCCGTACTATAATCTTTCGCCCAGTCCCAGCTCCACTGCCAACCAATTTTGTAGCCACTGTTGTCAGGGAGAAGACAACAAGTGCGCGAAACGACGCCCAGTCATTTTCAGTAGATTAGGATTAAATCTTGGTCTACGGGAGAAATTCTTCAACTTTACCCCCAATCTTCAAAAGCGGAGGGAGAGCGGGCATGAACAGAGTCGACAGGCTCTTCGCGATCCTCTTGAGGCTCGGCTCGGGGAAGGTTACGAAAGCGAGGGAACTCGCGGAGGAGTTCGGTCTCAGCGAGAGGACCATCTACTGGGACGTCGGGGCGCTGGCGGAAATCGGCGTGCCGATTCACGGAGAAGCCGGCGTCGGATATAGACTGGCTCCGGGTTATTTTTTGACCAGCATCGCGTTTACCGCCGAGGAAGCCCGCGCGATCTCGGAGCTGGACTCACATAACAAAGGCTCCGGCAAACCCGGGGCGGTTCATATCCGCCTTCCTCGTCGATAGTGCCCTGGATCAGATAATGGGGATGTCTCAGTATCTCCGGCTGGGCTACTTTCCTGCTGTAGTCCCCGTATTCGTCCGGCAGTTCCAGTTCGACTTCGAAACCGGAGTCTCCGTCGCCCCTCATTGTCTTTTGCAGTTGCGGCGAGATCAGCCGGGCCAGGGCACGGTTCAGCGCCTCGAAATGCTGACGTTCCCATTTCTGCTTGAGGCCCGTCATACACAGGATGGTGCCATGATCGCACGCCCGCCCCACGTCGTCATCCGCGCAGAGCCTC
>Ga0181529_10007643_pt1 | contig 10720 bp, 6 predicted proteins | sample PEATcosm2014_Bin_36_FD_119763 | JGI IMG/M metagenome (GOLD analysis project Ga0181529, IMG submission 119763) | Peatland microbial communities from MTU Mesocosm Facility, Houghton, MI, USA - PEATcosm2014_Bin10_30_metaG | ecosystem: Environmental > Terrestrial > Soil > Wetlands > Peat | place... | reverse complement strand
GGTCACGCCCTGCCAGGTGGGACGAACCCGGCTGAATGCCTGCATCACCGCGCCCGAGAAGCCGGCCGCGGACGCCTGCAGCAGCAGTTCCACGCCGCCCGCCGCGCCCGCCGCCCGCCACCCTCCGCGCGACGCCAGCCCGGCGAACAACAGCCCTCGCCAGAGCGAGCTCAACACCGCCGATTTCCAGTTCCAGCGGCGCCACAGCATGCCGACCGGGTCGGCCGCCAGGCGGCGAAACATGCCGATGGCGGAAACCTCCGATCCAGGTTGACTCATGGCTTATCCCACAGCATACGAGCCGCTTCATTTCATTTCGATGAGCGCTGTCTCAATCGTTTGCAAACCGGTCTTCACCGCAACGCCACAACATTCCTGGACGGAAATGTTTTTAACAGCGCACTCATCGGTGTGTAACCGCACATCGCCGATGCTGGGGGGCATGAAATCCTCGACGGCGTTTCACTTCGCGTGGCGCGATTCCGCCATCGCTCGAAAATTCCGCACCGGGGTCTCGCTCCACAGCCACACGGTGCATTCGCGGGAGTACCTCGACTTCCTGTTCGGCATCCTGCGCGCCTGGGCGCCGCTGCGCTGGGCGGTGATGCACGAGCAGCGCCGCCGCCGCTCTGCCTTCACCCTGCCCGATTTCAAGCGCGTCTGGTACACCCCTCCGCTGGGACCCCGCCAGGCTTGGGAAGTCGAAGCCCGCCAACTGCATGCCGGCCTCGATCTCAACCCGCTGGTGTCCCTCACCGACCACGACGCCATCGACGCTCCGCTCGCCCTGCGTCTCCTCGACGCCACGCGCGAGGCCCCTATCTCCGTCGAGTGGACAGTACCGTATCGCGACACCTTCTTTCATCTCGGGGTCCACAACATGCGGCCCGCCGGCGCCATCGAACTGTTCGCGCGCATGCAGGCGTTCACCGCGGCGCCTCATACGCGGGATCTCACGGAATTGCTCGACGCGCTTCATGCTTCGCCCGAAACATTGCTTGTCCTCAACCACCCTTTTTGGGACGAGAAGGGCTTGGGCGCCGCCCTGCACCGCCATCGTCTCTTTGAGTTGCTGGCCGCCGAGCGCGGCCGGATTCATGCGCTGGAGGTCAACGGCTTCCGCTCCTGGAAGGAGAACCTGGCGGCGGCGGAACTGGCCGCGTCGCTGGCCATGCCCGTGGTCGCCGGCGGCGACCGTCACGGCAACGAACCCAATGCCGTAGTGAACCTGACGCAGGCGGGCGTCCTGGCCGAGTTCATTGAAGACGTTCGCCAGCGCAAATTCAGCGACGTCCTGTACATGCCCGCCATGAACGACAGCCGTAAGGTGCGCATCCTGGGGACCATCTGCGACGTTCTGCGCGACGCTCCCGATCACGGATTCGGCTGGCGCCGTTGGAGCGACCGGTTCTTCTACCTCTGCGATGACGGCTCAATCCGTTCCGTGTCCGAGCTGTGGACTTCCGGCCGGGAGCCTGCCGTCATTCGGAACTTCGTGGGGTTGATGAATGGTCTGCGAGCCTCCCTGAGCAACGGCTCCGTTCGCTCCGCGCTACGGCTGGCCTTGGCAGACTTCGGAGATACCGCGCCGTAAGGTCCCAACACCTGCCGGTAGCCCTCGTACACCGCGTCGAAGACGCCCTCCCAGGATCGCGTCTTCATCTGCCGGCAGGCGGCTTCACTCATCCGCGCACGCGCCGCGCCATCGACGACCAGGTGCAGCGCGTACCGGCACAATTCATCGTCGTTGGCCGCGACCCATCCGGTCGTGCCGTGATCCACGATGAATCGCGGACCGCCGGCGTCCGTAACCACCGCGGGCACGCCCGATGCCAGCGCTTCCTGAACTACGTTTCCAAACGTGTCCGTGCGCGAAGGAAACACAAAGACATCCATGTTGCTGTACGCGCGCGCCAACGCCTCGCCGGTCAGCACGCCGGCAAACGTGGCGTTGGGAATCGCCTTCTCCAGCCATTCCCGTTCGCTCCCGCCGCCCACGATGGAGAACCGCACCTGGCCCACCCGTTCCCGATGCAGATAGTCCGCCAGCCGCGCCAGGAACCGCACGTTCTTCTCCGGCTCCAGTCGGCCGGTATAACCCACCACGATGTCCGGATCGCGCCTGTCCCGCCGGCCTGGGTGGAACAACTCCGTGTCGACGCCCCGCGCCATCGCGAACACCGGTTTTCCGGTTCGTCGCCGCAGCATTTCGATCAGGCCGGCGTTGGGAGCGAAGATCAGGTCTCCGCGGCCGAAGAACCACACCACGCGGTCCAGGACAAACCTCTCAATGGCGGCCGCCGTTCCCTCCGCAGCGCGTGCGGAAAACCATCGCATCGCCTTGGCGGCCCGCCGCGCGGCGAATTCATGCAGGTTGGTATGCCAGGAGAGCGCCAGGGGCACGCGCAGCCGTGCTGCGGCAACCGCGCCCAGAATCCCCAGGTCGCCCGGACTTGTCAGATGTACGACATCCGGCGCAAACGCGAGCAGCGCCCGTTCCACCGCGGCCAGATGGCGGTGGAACAGCGGATCGAAACGCAGGTCAGCGTCCACCGCGAAGGCCAATCGGCCGCGCGAGATCTCCACTCCGTCCGCCGGTTGAGCGAAGCCACCGCCAGGCGGCTTGCCGCAGCGCGCCACGAACCAGGGAAGCCGCTTGCGCCGGGCATAAGCGTCCCATTCGCGGCAGGTCCGGGCGGCGCCATTTACCTCGTAAAATGTGTCTGCGAACAGGGCGACTCGCGGTATCCACTGCATTTCACCTCCGTGGCCTACCAGCAGCGTGCGCCCTCCGCGGTTACGCCGATATGACCCCTCCATGACCATGGTGTGAAGGGTGACCGGACCGTCGCCTACTGAATCGCGGCCAGCGCTTTCAGTTCCCGCGCCGCCAGTTCCTTGGGAAGCGGCGCATAGTGCAGCGGGGCGGCGGAACGCTGTCCTTCCGTGAGGGCCCAGCGAAGAAACGTCACCAGCGCCTTTCGCGAGGCGGCGTTGGGACCTTTGGCGGGAACCAGAAACCAGGTGAAGGTGGAAATTGGGTAGGCTTGCGGGCCGGGGGCGTCGGTGATGGAGACGCGGAAGTGGTCGGGCATGGTGGCGGCCACGCTCGCGGCCGCCGCCGCCACGCCCGAAAGATCGGCGCGCACAAAAACCCCCGCGGAATTGCGCACGCTGCCAAAAGGGATCTGGTTCTGCAGGGCGTAGGTCAATTCCACATAGCCCACCGCGTAGGGAGTCTGCTTGATGAGGGCCGCGACGCCGTCGTTGCTGCGCGCCGCGGTACCCACGGGCCAGGGAACCGTGGTCCCCTTGCCGACTCGCTTCTTCCAGTCGCCGTCCACCTTGCAGAGATAGTCGGTAAAGCAGTAGGTGGTGCCGCTGCCTTCCGCCCGGTGAATTACGGCGATCGCATTGGATGGCAGTTTGACGCCGGGGTTGCTCCTGGCGATGGCCGGGTCGTCCCATTTGCGTATGGAGCCGAGAAACATGCCGGCCAGCGCCTCCGGCGTGAACTTGAGGGTTTCGGCCAGCCCCGGAATGTTGTATGCGGGCACCGCCGCGCCCAGAACCATCGGAAAATGCAGCACCGTGGTCTTCAGTTTGGCGGCGGCTTCGGCCATCTGCTCATCGCTGAGCGGCATGTCGGATGCGCCGAAATCCACCGCTCCATCCAGCAGTTGGCTCACCCCGCTGGCGGAGCCAACCGGCCGGTAATTGATTTCGATGCCTCGGTGAGTGGACTGAAATTCGTCGAACCACGGACCATAAAGAGGATAGGGAAAGGTGGCTCCAGCCCCGTTGATGGTCTGGGCTGGGGCCCCACTGGCCAGCAGCAATGCGAAGGCACAGGGCAGGACGCGAATGGGCTTCATGCAATCTCCTTGCGGCTTAGAGCGAACCTCCAGGACAATCTATGGTGCGCCGCCGGCGGCGGGCCAATAGTCACTATGCGCGGCTGGTGTTGCATTAGCATGACGGGAGGGTTGCGGTCAGATGAGAGCGCAAGCGCTGCAGCACTACCTCAATTTCTTTGGTCAGGTCCGGCGGCTGAATCGGTTTCGACAGGTAGCCGTCCATACCCGACTCGATGCACCGCTCGCGATCGCCCGTGAGCGCGTTGGCAGTCATGGCGATGATGGGCATGTGTTCGCCGCTGCCCGCTTCCCGGCGGCGAATCTCGCGGGTAGCCTGCAAACCGTCCATTTCAGGCATCTGCATATCCATGAGAATCAGTTGGTAGGACCCATCGCGGAGCCGCTCCAGTGCTTCCCTGCCGTTCGCCGCCACCGCCGGGCAGTGTCCCAGCCGTTCGAGCATGCGAACTGCCACCAATTGGTTCACGCGATTGTCCTCGGCCACCAACACCTGTAGGCCTTCGATCCTCCGCGGGACAGATTCGCCTCCCTCCTCGGCCGGGCCCGCGTGACGAACCGGCGCCAGGGGATACCGCAGTTCGAAACAGAACACGCTGCCGCATCCGGGCCGGCTGTCCACTGTGAGCCGGCCGCCCATTAGCCCGATCAGACGGAAGCTGATCGCCAGGCCCAGGCCGCTGCCTCCGTACTTTCGATTTACCGAACCATCGGCTTGCCGGAACGGCTCGAAAATAATGGCCTGCTGCTCGAGAGAGATACCGATGCCGGTGTCCGCGATGCGGAACGCGACGCGCGCGCCGGGCGATCCGTCGCCGTCGCCGCTCGCCAGCCGGGATTGCACCTCCACGGAAACCGCACCCGTGGGAGTGAATTTGACGCCGTTGTTGATGAGGTTGAGCAGGACCTGGCGCAGTCGCCCGCGGTCGCCCAGAAGGGCGTCGGGTGCGCCCGCGTCGATGGCGGCCCGCAGAGCCAGGCCTTTCTCCCGGGCCGACAACGCCAGAATGGAAACCGCTTCCTCCACGCACTGCCGCAGCGAGAATTCGCATCTGTCCAGTTGCAGGCAGCCGGCTTCGACCCTGGAGAAATCCAGCACGTCGTTGATGACGGTGAGCAGCGCCTCTGCCGAAGTCTTGGCGACCTGCAGATCCTCGCGCTGCTGCACGGTAAGCCCGCTGCACTCCAGCAGATGGAGCATGCCGATGACGCCGTTGATCGGCGTGCGGATTTCGTGGCTCATGTTGGCCAGAAACTCGCCCTTGGCTCGGCTGGCATCCTCGGCGCGATCCTTGGCCGCCGCCAGTTCGGCGGTACGCGCGGCGATCGTCCGGTCCAGGCCCGCCAGCACTTCGTGCAATTCGCCGTTCAGGCGGTCCCGCCCGGCCAGCGCCGCTTGCAATTCCGCATAGGAATTCGACAGCCGGCCGGCCACCTGCTGGAAATCGTTCAATGCGTCGACCAGTTCTCGTGGCGCGCCCTCCGCAAGCCGCACCCGCGGCACGCTGCCACTGTCCGTGGAGAACGCGCGAAACGCCGCCAGCAGAGCTTCCAGCGGACCGAGAAAGCTCAGACTGAGTACTCGCGACAGAGGCAGGCATAGGGCGAACACCGCCAGCAGGCACAGCGACGCAAACAGGTAATGCAACTCCGTCTGGAAGTACACGTCGGACAACGGCTGCTTCAGGAAAATACGCCAGCCGGTGAGCAGCGAGCTGTCCGTACCTACCAGATACGCGGTGTTGGCGCCAGCGCTGTTCTGATCGTTGAACCGGAACGCCGATTTTTTGCCCGACCGGCGCGCCGCCGACAGCAGCGGGGAATCTTCCAGCGATTCGAGCGGCGTCGGCGATTGGTCCCCGGCCGCGTAGATCACCTGTCCCGCCGGATCCACGATCACCACCGAAAAGCGGTTCAGCCGCTCCGGACGATGCGAGAACTGAAACGCCGAGATCTTCAAAGCGCCGGCCACCACCGCGTCCACCGACCCTGTCGCGGACAGCACCGGAGCGCTGAGATAGATCACCGGCTCTCCGTGGATGCGGTCCCACATAACATCCGACACAAACGGCTGTCCGCCCGCCACGGTGCGTCGAAAGAACTCCCGATCGCGCAACCGGCCGCCCAACGCGGTCTGCAACTGGGACGCGGCCGTTTCGGCGGCGCCCAGCACGTTTCCGTCACGGTCGGCCACGACCAGGTTCTTGAAATCGGGATACACCGCGGCCACGTTCGCCAGCCAGCGGCTGAGGAGCGGCGGGGAACTGGCGCGGTTGGCCGCTGCCGACCCCGCGAACGCCTTCACCGCCGACAGGTGGCGCACCACGATCGAATCGATATTCTCCCGGATGGCGAAGGCTGCTTCCGCCGAGTAGTCGCGGGCGTCGTTGTATTGCCGATCGACGTACAGCCGGCCGCTGACCACCGTCACCAGCAGCAGGGGCAGCGCCGCCACCGAGGAAAACCGCTGCGAGAGGTGGCGCCGCAAGGGCAGCGCGCGCGAAGCGGCCCGCCCCTTGCGTCCCAGAACGCGAATCCCCGGCACCATCTCCAGCAACTGGGCGACAATCGCGTTCGAGAAACCGTTGAGCGGTGGGGTCACAATCAGCACCCAGCAGACCGGAGATGGGTAATGCAGAATCCCGATATAGACCAGCAGCGTGAACGGCGTGCCGGCGACCGCCCAAAACAGCAAATCTCCTAACGGTGCTTGCGTACCGCGGCGCGCCAGGACGCCCACCGCGTAGGCTTCCGCGCAGACCACCGGCAGCACCAGCCATCCAAAATGCGGAACCAGCGAGATCCCCGAGAGCAGAGCCGCCGCGGCCCCGGCGCGAGGCCCCAGGCGTAGCGCCGCCGCCAGATAGAAAATACCCCCGAAGAACAGGCCGACATCGGGCAGAATGGAGATTCCAAAATGGTTGGCCAGGAGGCCGAGAGCGCCGGAGACCACGACCACAGCCGGTACGTGCCACCAGGATTGAGATCTCATCCTATTTCGGCTTATCGGCGGGACCGGGCAAGACTCGAATTCAGTTCGGTTTCAAGTTGGTTACAACACCAGGCCCGCCCCGGAGTCGCCGGACCAGATCCCGCCGTCCGGCGGCGAGCGCTCACTGGTTCCATCGGCTGGCCACCGAAGAGCCATCCACACGGAATTGCAGGTGAGAACCCTGCGTCCGCGGTTCCGCCTCCGCGGGCAGGTCCTCCAGAAAGTCCTTGGGCCGGGTGACGCTCGCTTCGTCCCGGGTGGGCTCGCTCTCGCGCGCTTTCGGAAGTGCTTCCGCGTGATCCGCCGAGCGCCGGATTTTCACCATCGCCTGCTTGGCAGCCAGCCGCACGCTGGCGTCGGAGTCTTGATAGGCCCGTTGCAGTAGATCGCCGAACTCCGGCTGGCCAATCTGCCCTGCCAGCCAGGCGGCGGTCGCGCGGAACGGCGGACGCTCGTCCGCCATCATGCGATCCAACAGCTCCCGGATATCGCCCTCCCGCATCAGGTGCAGACCGAATACCGCATTGCCGACCACGCGCTCGCAGACGTCGTGCAGACACATTCGCATGGTGAGGCGGGCCTCGGGAGTATTGCGTCCCCACAGCCCCTCCACGGTCCCGGCCCGGACTTCCGGACCGCCGGACTGCAGATGCTTTTGAGTCCAGGCCGGATTGCAGAGGCGTCGCCCCATCAGAACGGTGGCTTTCTCGGCCACTTTGACGTGGGGATGACTGGTCAGATGGTTGAGCAGCAGAACCAACCTGGGTCCCACGGAGATTTCATTCAGAATGTCGAGGATGCGCGCGATGGCTTCCGGCTCCAGTCCGTATCGGTTCTCGGAGCGTCCCGGCAACAGGTTGGCGAGACGAATGTCCAGACGTTTATCGACTTCGAGGAACCTCCGGCAGAGCTGCAACAGCTTGTCGCGGCTGAACCGCTCGGTGCGGGTCAGTTCGATCAGGAACATGGGACAGCCGAGCATTCCGCAGTACATCCGGTTGCGATCGCAAGAAGAAGACGCCACCGATTCCAGCAGGCGAAAGGCCGCCTGGAAGAATAGCTCCGGGTCGGAGCCGGCCGCGTCGCGCAGAGCCGTCTTGCCGAGGGTGCTCCCTTCGGGGAGTTGCAGAGCCGCTCGGAGCGTAACCTGCAGAGCTCGAATGGCCACGGAATAGTCTGGTTCCGGTCCGGTATTCATCGGAAGTGGTGCTGCGTAGCGCTTTCGGTTTCCACGGCTCTAATCGACTCTTATCGGTCCCGGATACCGAAGTCTGAATCCCCACGGCTGTCTTCCGCGAATCGTAGAACCGCTCATTGCACAAAAATATCGGTTTCGTCCTGGTCCACCTGGGCGAACAGAAGAACCTTGCCGTCCGGCGAAATCGACAGCCCGCCGCCGCCCGAGAGCGGGCGCTTCCGCAGAACGTAGATGGTTTTCGCAGCCGAGCCGTCGAAATCCAGGTACTGAATCCGGTCCTCGCCGGTTTCCCCATCCCGCCGCTGAATATAGTAGATCCCGCGATTGGACGGCGCCCAGTTGCCCCAATCCACGGCTTGCAGGCCGGCCAGCACGCGCCGCTCCTCGCCCACCGGCGCGCCGTCTTCGAGCGCCACCCGCCAGACCTCCGGCGCGCGGAAATAGTACAGGAATTTGCCGTCCGGCGACTCCACCGGCGCCGATCCCGTTTGCCGCGTGACCTGCACCGACGCCCCACCCTGCACCGCAATCTTCCGGATCTCGGTTCGCCCGTTCCGCGTCGACGCGAAGTACACGAAACGTCCGTCGTGCGACCACGCCGGAAGCTGGTTCTGATACTCGTCCGCCACCAGCGCTCTCGGCGATCCGCCGTCCGCCGGCATCACATAGATCGCGCCGCGCCCCGCCGGCCGCCACTCGAAGGCAATTTGCCGTCCGTCCGGAGACCACCGCGGACTTCCCAGGTTCGCACCGCGCCCATCCGTCAGCTTCACCGCGTTGCCGCCGTCGGATTCACACACCCAGATCTCCGGCGCGCCGGAACGCCCGCTCTGAAACACGATGCGCTTGCCGTCGGGCGAAAACTGCGCGCTCGTGTCCGGCATCTGCGAGTCGATCAGCGGCGCCGCCGCGCCATGGCCGTCGGCGCTCACCTGCCAGACATTCACGTCGTAGACGATCTTCGTAAAGGCAAAATGCTTTCCGTCCCGCGACACCGCCGGCGCCGTCGCGTCCGCCGTGGCCGCCGTCACCCGCGTCAGATGTCCGCCGTTCCGGTCCATCCACCACAGGCCGCGGATGTTGCCCGCGCGCCTCGACGAGAACAGCAGCCCGCCATCCGGTGTGAACGCGAAGGCCGAGATGTTGCGGCCGTCGAACGTCCGGCGTTTGGGCTCGCCGCCGCGCACCGGCACAATGTAGATGTCTTCCTGGCCCGACCCCGGCTCGGTCCGCCGGAAAGCCACCTGCGAGGAATCCGGCGAGAACTCCGGTTCGCTGTCCCCGCGCCAGCCCTTCGGCGGCCGCGTGATCGCGTGCCGTTGGCCCGTCTCCACCGCGATCAGCACCACCGCCGGACTGCCTCCCGTTCCGTCCGGTTCGCCCGCCGCGAACCACCGTCCATCCGGCGACCAGTCCAACCACGGCGTGGCGCCCCGGCGAAGATCCGCCCGCTTCCGCTCGCCCACGCCCACCAGGGGAGCGGTGTAGATCGCGAAACCGTCCGCGCCGGCATCCCTCAGAAACGCCACCTGGCGCCCATCCGGCGACCACACCGGCGACGAGGCCTCCGCTCCGTCGCCGCTCAACCGCACCGGCGTCGTTGCCTCCAGCCCCTGCACATAAATGGCCTTGTGACGATCCTGCGGCGCCTGCCAGTCCCACGCCAGCATCTGGCCGTTGGGCGAAAACGAGGCGTGTCCCTGGGAACCGCGCGCCATGGCGAAGGGCCGCAACTGGTCCAGCACCGGAGGCCGCGGACGCGTGCGCACCCACCACGCCGCGCCACCTGCCGCCGCCAACGCCATCGCGATCGCCGTCAGCCCCCGCCAACCGGCTCGCCGGGGAGCGGGCGGCACCGGCAACGCCACCACCTCGGGCATCGCCATGTTCAATGCGACCATGCTCAACGGGGAGCTCTCCGCTAGCGCCTCGACCGGTGGCGTCGCCGCCGGCGGCACGACGTAGGATACGGGTGCGATGAACCGGTACCCTTGCCGCGGAACGGTCTCGATGAACCGGGGATTGGCCGCGTCGTCGCCCAGCGCCTGCCGCGCCTTCCGCAGCGCCGTATTCAGGCTGGATTCGAAATCCACAAACGTGTCTTCCGCCCAGAGCTTCTGTTGCATCTCCTCGCGCGCCACCACCGTGCCCGCTTGTTGCGCCAGAAGTGCGATCACCCGCAAAGGCTGGTCTTGGATCTCCACCCGCCGGCCGCCCCGCGTCAACTCGTGAGTCGCCAGGTTCAGTTCGAATACACCAAACCGGATCCGCGGAGGCTGCCGCCCTGATCCGGATGACTGGTTGACGGGGAACACGAGTTTCTCGATTATACACCGCCGGAACCCCGGATCCCGGTTCAGCTCGTGAAGCAAGTGTAACGTTGTCAATGGATTAGCGGGTCACTCGCCATTCCGCGCGAAATCAGTGCAAGTTCACTGGTGGTCATCCCCCCGATCGGTTACCTTCGACGGCGAGGGGAAACCAATCATGAAACTCACCGCACTCTGGGCAACCGTTCTCACCGCCGCGGCGTCGCCGTCGCCGTACACCTTCCACAACGCCCGACAACACCTGGACGCTACCTTCGCCAACGGCCGGAGCGACTTCCAAACCGGCAACTATCGTTTCTCGCTGACTCTGGCTGCCGCACCCGTC
>Ga0181529_10007642_pt1 | contig 10720 bp, 10 predicted proteins | sample PEATcosm2014_Bin_36_FD_119763 | JGI IMG/M metagenome (GOLD analysis project Ga0181529, IMG submission 119763) | Peatland microbial communities from MTU Mesocosm Facility, Houghton, MI, USA - PEATcosm2014_Bin10_30_metaG | ecosystem: Environmental > Terrestrial > Soil > Wetlands > Peat | place... | reverse complement strand
GCACTAAGACCTGCTCCAGCAATTGCACCGCACGAATTGACGGCGAAGACGATAGCATAAGTTCGGGGCAGCATATGCAGATGCTGGATGAGAATGAGCGGCGATGCCACCGTGAAGCAAAAGGTGCACGCGAAGAGCAAACCATAGATAAGAGCGCGGGTTCGAAATCGGCTGGATCGCAGCAAGACTCTGGCGTTCGAGGCGATGACCCATAATTGGAGCCGCTGGCGCGCCTCGCACGGAAGGGACTCAGGAAACAGCAACGCGCAACAACAGAGAATTACCCCTACGACGCCTTGCAGACTGAAGATCGCCCGCCAGCCACCGACCTGCAGCATCAGATTCCCGATCGCTGGAGCCATGATGGGCATCAGACAGCTGAAGGTAGCAACCTCGGCCATGCGCTGCGAAGCAGCAGGCCCGTCAAAGATGTCGCTTACGATGGCCAACGGAATTGTAGTTGCCATTCCGAGGGCACAGCCCTGTGCAAAACGCCCCGCCATCAGCACGCCAATGGTAGGGGCCGCACAGCACACCAGCGCCGCAAAGGCGAAACCGGTAAGCGCGATCAGCAGCACGCATTTGCGCCCAATGCAATCGCTCAAGGGACCACCGAAGAGCGGTGTAAGCGCAAATCCAGCCATGAAGAGGCTGGAGGAAAGAATCCCACCCCCTCCCGCAACGTGAAACTCAGCCTGCAAACTGGGTAGTCCCGGCAGATACATATCGATGCCGAGAGACGTTAACGAGGCAATGGAAGCAAGAAACAGCACCTTGCGTGCCGGTGAGGAATTGTTTACGCCCCTGCGGTTGCGCCAGATCATGCGATCCCCTGCTTCGACTGAGATTGGAACAGATCGAGTGTACGCGATCCTGGCAGGGGTGGCAGCCTGATAGCGACGATTCGACTCGACATGCTGGCTCAGAATTCGGACGTTCCAGGAGGATCGGTAAAGATTCCAAGTCACGGCTGTCCGGTAAAAGTGATGCTCCGATTTCGTAACCGGTACGACACAAGCACGCTATAGTTGTATTCTGCTCGCAGCGATTTGCAGTCTGCTGCTCGACCTCCCAAGATGGATGGATGAACGAAGGCAATACCGTCTTGTCTCCGTTGATCGGCTTTCTCCCCGATCGCGATTTTCGCCGCTGCGTTACCCGCTAGGGCGGCGGCCGCATCACCAAGATGCTTTCCTGCTGGGAGCAGTTTCTCGCCATGGCTTTTGCGCAGCTGGCCTACCGCGAGAGCCTGTGCGACATCGGCGCTTCTGGGCGGAGCATTAGGTTTTTACCTGCAGATTCGTAACCCGCCAGTTCCCTACCCTCCCCCCTCTCCCCTTTTCGTTCGCACTCCCCCCACTTCTCTGCCAACAAAGTCCAATTTCCTTCCACCTTTCTGATCGAATCTCCGATACAGTCCTTGTACCGAGGTAAAAGGTTATCCAGAACCAACCAGCACCATGGATCTCCTCAGCCCCGGAATTCAAGCGGCGATTCGCGCGCAGAGACAGGAGGTCGTCATGACAACCAACTCACCCCATCCACTGGAGCCATTCTTCCACCAAGCTGTACGCAACAATTATGAGGGCAAGCTGGGTTTGAACGATCCGGAAGTAACTGGCTACGTGGCGCGTCTGCTGTGCGAGTTCACAGAGACCGATCACCTCTTCAGCATGCACAATGAGATGGGAAATCCCATTGAAGAGCTGGAAGAGATGATGCGTGCCTCCGATCCGGTCTTCGGCACTGCGCCCTCATTCGACGCAGAGCGAGCGGTACGCAAGCACATTGGCGACTATGCACTGTTTGTTGCCGGTATGTATCCAGAGGCTACGGGCCCGGGGCGCAAAACGCGCCACAACCATCCGAGCCTGAGCGAGCTGATTGCGGCTGGCAAGGAAAGCTACGCCATCGTCAGCCAGTTCAACCTCTTTGAGTACGAGCAGGAAGCCCCTTTATTCGCCCGTCTCTCGGCAAGTTTTGAGCGTTGCATTCTTGGTCTCACCATGGTGCGGGATGAACTTGGCCCGCGAAAGCCTTTGCAGCTGCCGCCCCCCCGCGTGCAGTAAAAAAAGAGGGCTCGGCGAACCTGCCGGGCCCTCCTTCCTTTTCCCTTCTGAAACTACTCTGACCAAACCGCCAGCACGTTGCCCGCGCCATCGGAAAAGTGGAAGCGGCGTCCGCCCGGAAACTCAAAGGTGGGCACTACCACCGATCCGCCAGCGGCCACAATCGCCGCCTCCGTCGCCTTTAAATCAGAAGAGTAGAGCACTGCCAGGGGCGCGGTGCCGGTGCGTGCTGCATCGCCCTTGGCAAAACCTAACGCAATGCCTGTGCTCTCAGCCGGCGCGTCAATGTAGTCCGGACCCCAGTCCTTGAAGGTCCAGCCAAAGACCGTGGAGTAAAACTTCTTGGTCGCCTGGATATCCGGCGTGGTGAATTCAATGTAGTTGATGTGGTTCTGCTGTACATTCTTCGCCATATGCTCATTCTCCTGTGTAGGCAGGTGGTGTTGTGGAAAGGCGATGGAGCGCGGAGGCTCGGGCACACCTTTCCCGGTGTGCTTCCGAACGCCTCCATCCGCTGCTCCCGGAAGCAGGAGCGGCAGGTAGAAGCCGCGGTGAGAGTGCGGCCTCGCGAGGTACTGGATGAATATAGCAAAGCTATGTGCGATGTGCGCAGCTTTTCGCTATTTGCCCAACTGGATTGCGAATCCGCCCATCAACGCACGACCCGGCATGGGTACGCCCACAATCTCTTGAAAGCCGGTGTTGGAGAGATTCGTCACGCGAAAATAGGGCCGCACCCGGCCTGCATCGCGCGCCACCGTCGCATTCCAAACCGGGTACATGCGCTGCTGATACCTCTCGGCAAGTTGCACCGCGTTGCTCACTGTAATTGCGTGTGGCAACGCCGCGGTCCAGTTGGCGTTCAGGTTCTCGACGGGATAGTTGTACACATACTCCGATTGTTGGCCGTTCAACGCATCCTGCGCCCCTTGCAGCGCCGTCCAGGAGACGCGCACGCTCTCTGTCCGCGTGGGCGCCCATTTCAGATTGGCGTCAACTCCGGTGAAATGCAGCCCGCTCAGGTTTGTGGCCTGCCATTTGGCAGCGCTCGACGCGCGCACGTAGTCGATGGTGTTGTGCTGGCGCGCGTAGAACCCTGTGGCGGAGAGGGAGAGCTTGGCCGAAGGCGACCAGTCCAAGCCACCTTCGCCGTTCCACGCGCTCTCCGGTTTCAGATTGGCGTCGCCCACGGTCGAGGGATCGGAGTAGTAGAGATCCGTGTAGGTGGGTATGCGGAAACCATAACCTCCAGCCGCGCGCAGCTTGACCGCCGTGGATGCACGGAGGCTGCCGGAAAGCTGCGGTGAGAAGACCTTCAAGCCACCGGAGAAGATCTCCTGGCGGGCACCGGCTGAAAGCGTCCAGCGCTTGGCGGCTGGATGCAGATCCAGATCCACGTAACCGGCGCCGCGGTTGCGCGCGTGCTGGCCCAGGGGGTTGGACTGGATCGAGTCGCCATCCGCCTCAAGACCAACGAGTACCAGCGAGTTGGCAGGCACCGGCACGGTACGCCGCAGCGAAGTCTGCCAAGAACCATCGACGTGGTTGTTCTCATAGGCCGATGGGTTGGTTCGCAGCAGGATGAACTCGTCGGTATGGCGACGATAGGCGAAGGCTGCGGTGGCGCGCGTGCCTAGCTCCTGCCGCGCGGCCGCAAACCAGCTCTTGGTGCGCTCCCAGGAGTTGTAGTTGCCGTAGAACTGATCGGCGCCAAAGCTGCGGTCGCTGGCGGCAATGGTCAGGTCCGTTAACCCCAGCCGCGTGCCCGTCCAGCTCTCCAGGGACGCGTCCTCATTGCGGTAGTCGCGATCCGCCGTGAAGCCCTCGCTGAAGTTGCGGCTGGCGGTGAGGCGCGCGCTGCTGCGGCCGCGCACGCCGCCGGCAACGAGCGACTCCTCGTTGGCCTGGAAGCTGCCTTCGGCTGCGCGCAGGCGCAGTGAAGCGTGATCCGGAGCGGCGGTCAGGAAGTCCACTACGCCAGAGAGCGCGTCCACGCCGTGGAGCGTGGAACCCGCGCCGGGCAGCACCTGGATCGAGTCCAGGGCTTCGAGCGGAATGGGCAGATCGAGGTTGTGGTGCGCGCTTTGGCTGTCGTTGATGCGGAAGCCGTTGAGCAAGACCAGCGTCTGCGCAAAGCTGCCGCCGCGCAGCACCAAATCGGTTTGTCCGCCGCCGGCTCCGCGCTGCTCCAGGAAGAGCGAAGAGTCCGCGCGCAGCAGATCCAGCGCGGATTCCACGGCGAGCATCTTGCCCGCGACGGGAAGGATGGTGACCGCACGCGTGGACTCGGCCAGCGGAACCGGCGTGGCCGTGCCCAGAACCACCAGAGTTTCCGTTGCGGCCTGGATCGGCTTGGCGGTCGGCGCGGTTTGTGCAATCAGCGAGGAGGAGACAAGAAGGAGGGCGGCGGAAAGGGTAATATGTGTACGCATCATGATGGACTTTTCCAGCATGAACGCTGGAGAATCGCGATGCAATGATGATTTTGTTCTCTTCGATATTATTGAGGCGTTAAACTATTGAGCAATGGAGGAGAACCCATGCGGAGGACCTATGCGAATTGACGCGTTTTTGCGGGAAAGCCCCATGTTTGCCGTCAGCCGTGCCGCCCGGCGGTTTGAGGCTCTGGGGGCCAAGGCTCTGGCGGACGACGAGTTGAGCTTTGTGGAAGGGTTGATGCTGGCCGCGCTCTTCTTTGAAGCCCCCAAGCCGGTGAAGCCCTCGCAGCTGGCGGAGGCCTTCCAGACCACGCGCGGGAACATCAGCCACACGGTCTCGTCTCTGGAGGCCAAAGGGCACTTGCAGCGCACCATCGACCCCGAGGACGCGCGCGTTTTTTTATTGGCTCTCAAGCCGCAGGGAAAGAAGACCGCGCTGCGTGTCATCGCCGCCTTTGACAAACTGCAGAAAGAGTTTGAAGAAGAGATTGGCAAGAGCGCGCTGGCGGAGATGCTGAAGTCTCTGCGCAAGCTGGAGAAGCGGGCGAAGGGGTAACCTGCCGCAGGGCTGTCGAACAGGGGGCACCCCCTCCCCCCTATATCCTGGGCGTAAATTCCTTTGTTTCTGGGACTTGCGAGGGGTGTCCGCGCGCAAATTCTTCACAACAAACCACTTACCCGCAAATTCCTCTCCGCAAAGGAGTTAGGGTTTATTTTCGGCCATTTTCCCGTAAATTCCTCCAAACAAAAAGTTCGCAATGGGGGCAGCGAGCGCCCTGTGAAGATTGCCTGGGACCATTGTGCGCTAAGGAAAAGAAATAACACGCAAGATGTCCAAGGTTTGGCGGGTTGGCCGCGCCTGCTGCGCGGGATGGCGAGTTGGCAAGTTGGCGGTTGAGGATGGGTCTGTTCCATCCCTGGTCTCAAAATCGAGACCAGGGTCACCCGCACCCCGCGTGTGCCGCGCCTACGGCACTTTGGACCTTCACTGGGGCAGTGTACCTCACCCTGAAAGGGGGGAGCCAACATGTATCGCGCCCTCGGCGCTCGATCCTGCGCAGTCGGCAGATCGGGCTAGAGCGAAGCCAGAGTCGATGCGTCCTGGCAATTTCCTGCAAGATCGCCGCTCCCTGATGGCTGCGTCGACTTGAGAGCATTGGTTTCGGGAACCAGCAACTCTGGTTTCGCTCTACGCGCAGACAGAAGAAGCGAGCCGTTGGGCTCGCTCCTTCTGATCACTGTTCACTAGCCACTAACCCCTGATCCCTGATCCCTGATCCCTGATCCCTACAGAATGTACCGGCTCAGGTCCTGGTCCTTCACAATTGCTGCGACCATCTGTTTCACGTAAGGGGCGTCGATGAGGAAGACCTTCTCGGCGGGCTTTTCAGGGTCGGCGGCGGCACGCTCGCTGTAGGGCAGGGGCGTGGAGATCTCCGCCTTGATAGCCACGGCAAGAGCCGCGGCTGCAGCCTCGTCGGGAGCCTTGCGGGCCACGTCCGGAGCCAGGAAGCTCACATCTTCGAGCACCTTCTCCATGATGGTGTGCAAGCGGCGCGCGCCAATGTTTTCCGTGGTCTCGTTGACGCGGAAGGCGAACTCCGCAATCTCGCGCAGGGCCTCCGGCGCAAACTCCAGCTTGACGCCCTCGGTCTCCAACAGCGCCGAGGACTGCTTGGTGAGCGAGGCCTTGGGCTCGGTGAGAATGCACACGAAATCTTCCACGGTGAGCGATTGCAGTTCCACACGAATAGGAAAGCGGCCCTGCAACTCCGGGATGAGGTCGGACGGCTTGGAGACGTGGAATGCGCCGGCGGCGATGAACAGGATGTGGTCGGTGCTGATCATGCCGTAGCGGGTGTTGACGGTGGTGCCTTCCACAATGGGCAGGATGTCGCGCTGCACGCCTTCGCGGCTGACGTCGGGCCCGTGTCCGCCCTCGCGGCCGGCAATCTTGTCGATCTCGTCGAGGAAGATGATGCCGTTGGATTCAACGCGCTCCACGGCCGTGCGGGTCACCGCGTCCAGGTCGATGAGGCGGCCTTCTTCTTCCTGCACAAAGTAGTCAAAGGCGTCGGCCACGCGCTTTTTGCTCTTCTTGGAACTGCTGCCAAAGATGTTGGGCAGCATGTCGCGCAGGTTGGACTCCATGTCCTCAGGATTCTGGTTGGAGATGATGCCGATCTGCGGCATGCCGCGGTCGCGCACGTCGATTTCGACGATGCGGTCGTCGAGCTTGCCCTCGCGGAACTGCTGGCGGAGTTTTTCGCGCGAGCGCGCGTAGCTATCCGACTCCGGCAGGGTAAGCTGGCCCTCCTGCGGATGGACGGGGGCGGGAGGAGGGGGGAGCAGAACGTCCAGCAAGCGCTCCTCGGCGTTGATCTCCGCCTTGTCTTCCACCTCTTCCAGGCGCTCCTCGCGCACCATGTCGATGGCAATCTCCACCAGGTCGCGGATCATGGACTCCACGTCGCGGCCCACGTAGCCTACCTCGGTGAACTTGGAGGCCTCCACCTTGAGGAAGGGCGAGTTGGTGAGCTTGGCCAGACGGCGCGCAATCTCGGTTTTGCCCACGCCGGTGGGTCCGATCATGATGATGTTCTTGGGCATGATGTCGTCGGCAATGTCGGGCGGCAGCTTGTGGCGGCGCTGGCGATTGCGCAGGGCGATGGCCACGGCGCGCTTGGCGGCCTTCTGGCCGACAACATGCTTGTCGAGTTCGGCAACAATCTCGCGCGGAGTCAACTCGTCCAGCGAGAGGTCTTGTTCTTCAGCGGATGCGGGAAGGTAGATGGCCATAGGGTTCCGCTACTATTCTCTCAGGGTTTTCTGCCGCGTGCGAGACCAAGACTGATGGCAAGTGCCAGATCGACCTTCTGCATGGTGGCCGGGGAGAGGACTCCGAAGGTGCGGCCGGTGCGCTGGAAATCGACGGCGCGGATCTGGTCGGTGAGGGCAATGCTGTCTCTCTTGAGTCCGCCGTCCCCTTTGGGGATAAGCACATAGATGGGCGATGGACCGCCAATGCGCGAGGTGCTGGTCAGCGGGACGACGACAGTGGTGGACGAAAATCGATTGCCGGCATTGTTCTGCACCACAATACAGGGACGCATCGAGCCCTGCTCGTGGCCAACAACAGGGTCCAGGTCGACCTCGATCACCTGACCACGAACGATCGGAGTACTCACGGCAACATCCGCCACGCTTCGCGATCCACGTGCTCCCACTCCTTCATGATCTCGCGATTGAAGTCAGCATTGGCCTTGTAAGAGGCTTCCAGTTCGCGCTCGAAGTTTTCAATGGCGATGGCGTCGAGATGCGCCTCAACGGCGGAGCGGATGAACTGGCTGCGGCTGACGCCAGCAGCCTGTGCTGCTTGGTCGGCTTGGCGTAGGGCTTCGGTGGGGAACTCGATCAGGACGCGGCTTTTCGCGGGCTTGGAGGGGGCTTTGCCACGCTTGGCGGCGGGAACGGGTTTGCGGGAGACGGCGGGAGAAGCCATGAGAGCCTCCGGAGGTTGTATATGGGCTAGTATATAGCGGAACATATACGGAAAGACGAAATGCATCCGAATTCGTATTGAAACCGAGTCGTGGCAAAAATACATAAAGAGAACACCGGGGCTTCAGATGGGATGCTCTTGAGCATACGTGCAATTCGAATTCAGATAACAGCCTGCGCACTGTGGAGATTTGTCGCTGCAATTGTTCTGCCCTAAATTCCATAGAGGGCCATCCAGTTGCCATGGATCGTCTGGGAATAGATCGCGAGCCAATTTCAGCGCGGCTCCTGGCATGGCTTCCTCCCCATAAAAGACGCGACCCAAGACCCTGCATACATGGATATCAGCCTTTACATCGCCCCTGCCGGAAATCTGGCCGCAATCTTTCAATGCACCAACGATCATTCTTGAAAGCTGCTCTCCGGCACCTATGTACTGGAGTCTGCAAAGCACGTCGAAGGTAGTACTGCCTTCCTTCCAGATACTTCTTGCATCTCCCTCAAAATACCTGCAAATACAATCGGCGATGGGCCAGAGACGATTGTGAGCCCGATGCCACCTATGCAAGTTGCACTTTTGAAAATTTGCTTCTGAATTCCACTCTTCCTGGGATGTTTCACAGATTGTCTTCCAAATTTCTCGCTGTTGATCGGAGCTGAGTATCTTATTAAAATAGTCCTCCCCACGTCTCCATGCATCCGTGGAATTACACTGGTAATCGATCAGGCAGCGGAGCAAAAACAGATTTGCCGTCTCTACTGGTAGCTCTTTGTCGCTATACCCTTCGATCCCCCAGGTATCCATAGGATTCTTCCAGTTATCTCTGCCCCGATGGTCGCTTAGCGATTTGGCAACTTCACGCTTCTTCTCGCCATTGGAATTTGCAAGGTTCATTAGCATTCCCCGTGGCCTGAAGCCCGCCTTCCACCTACTCGGCAAATGTACGGACTAGAGCATTTCCGAAAGTAGTTTAGATCTAGATTCCATAGGTATCCCATCCATTTCCACAAAAGATGCGGAAATGGATGGGGCACGGAAGTCTATAGGAAAAGGAAAACGCTCTGATGCCCGCACCCTTCAATCCAACCGCAATCAAGCCTGGCTAGCGTTCAACTCTTCCAGAGTGATGTGATCGTTGGTGTAGATGCAGATCTGGCTGGCAATCTTGAGCGACTTTTCGGCGATCTCGCGCGCACTGAGCTCCGTGTTTTCGAGCAGGGCGCGGGCAGCGGCGGTGGCATAGCTGCCGCCGGAGCCAATGGCGGCCAGCGGCTCGTCGGGATCGATGACGTCGCCGGAGCCGGAGATCAGGAAGGTCTGGTTCTGATCGGCCACCAGCAGCAGCGCTTCCAGGTTGCGCAGCATCTTGTCGGTGCGCCAGTCCTTGGCCAGCTCCACCGCGGCGCGGTTCAGGTTGCCGGCATACTGCTCCAGCTTGATTTCAAAGCGGGCAAAGAGCGAGAAGGCGTCGGCCGTGGAGCCAGCAAAGCCGGCGATGATCTTTTCCTGATAGAGACGGCGGATCTTGCGCGCCGAATGCTTGAGGACGTGGTCGCCGAGGGTGACCTGACCGTCCGCTGCCATCACCACCGAGCCGTTGCGGCGTACGCAGACGACGGTAGTGGAGCGGACCTTGGGATGTTGAGCGCGGGCTGCAGTGCTATCGAAAGCCAAGATTCCTCCGCATCGGGCCAGACGGCAAACAGGGAACGGCCACGGGATGCAACCTAAAGTATAGGCTATTGGCCTGTGTAGACGGGGAGGTGAGCAGAGTGCTGATTCCCGCAAAGGACTGAGCGTTCTTGATCCAGCCCTGAGGTAGAGACACCGTGCCCCATCCATTGCGCGGGCTTGATCGCGAAATGGGTGGGATGCCCATGCACTCTTTCAGGGCCGGATCAATAGGGGCGATTCGCATCGGTACGGAATCCCAATGTCTCCTGATTCAGGGGCTGGCCATCAGCTGAAAACATCCCGCCCACGAATCTTGCGAAAATCCTGCTAAACTCCCGCCATGAGAATCCTTGCGCCCGTTCCAGCCGTAGTGCTGACCGCCGCGTTGCTCTGCCTGTCGTTGGCTGGAGCGCAAACCCATCCATCTGCCCCTGCCGCAGCCCTGCTGGCCGAGCGCGTGGCGGCCATTCTGACAGAGCCGGCGCTGGAGCAGGCGCAGTTTGCCATCAGCGTGACCACGCTGGATGGCGCGCGGGTGTATGGGCTGAATGACGGAAAACTGTTTGTTCCGGCCTCGAACGTCAAGCTCACCACCACCGCCGCTGCCTATGCCTTGTTGCCTGTGGACCGCATGAACTGGACCACCAGCGCAGTGGCAGGGGGCGAGATAGATGCCGCGGGCGTGTTGCACGGGGATCTGATCCTGTTGGGCGTGGGCGATCCCACCATGAACGCGCGCCGCTACCCTTACCGCTCTGCCGCCGCCGTAGCAGCTGACCCGACCGGCGCGCCTAAGACCGCCAATGCGCTGGACTTGATGGCGCAGGAGGTGGAGCAGGCAGGGGTGCGCGTGGTGGAGGGGAACATTCTGGGCGACGACACCTTTTTCCTGCATGAGCCTTGGGGCGCCGCCTGGGGATGGGACGACCGTGCGACTTGAAGTCGTTTGAATGATTGTTCGACACGAAAGGAGTGAGATGAACCTGCGGTTCCGTCCGCAGTAGCCTATCGACATCGGCGTAGCCGGTAACGGCTGG
>Ga0181529_10007641_pt1 | contig 10721 bp, 10 predicted proteins | sample PEATcosm2014_Bin_36_FD_119763 | JGI IMG/M metagenome (GOLD analysis project Ga0181529, IMG submission 119763) | Peatland microbial communities from MTU Mesocosm Facility, Houghton, MI, USA - PEATcosm2014_Bin10_30_metaG | ecosystem: Environmental > Terrestrial > Soil > Wetlands > Peat | place... | reverse complement strand
CGTGGCCCGCCACGTCTGCATCCCCTTCCCCTTCGTGGAGACCACGCTCAAGTTCCTCGCCGACGAGGGCTACTGCGCCTCCGCCGGGGTCCGCGCCGCGGTCCTTGCCGAGGAGGAGTCGATCAACGCCGGCATGCAGTTCACGATCACGACCACCGGCCGGCAGCGCGCCCGGGAGCTGCTCGAGATCAACCAGTACGCCGGCCCTGCGCCGGTACCGATCGGCGACTACAACGCCATGGCCGCCCGCCAGGCCGAGGTGGGGATCGCCGTCAACCGGGAGCGCCTCCACGAGGTCTTCGGGCACCTGGTCCTCAACCAGCGGGTGCTCGACCACCTGGGCCCGGCCCTCTCGGCCCGCCACGCGTGCTTCCTCTACGGCCCTTCCGGAAACGGCAAGACCAGCATCGCCGACGCCAGCGCGCGGGTGATGGGCCCGCCCGTCTTCATACCCCGCGCCCTCTACGTCCATGGCGAGGTCATCCGCTTCTACGACCCGATCTACCACACCCCGATCGACCGCAAGCTGCCCCCTCACGACACCCGCTGGCAGCTCGCCGAGCGGCCGTCGGTCAAGGCCGGCGGCGAGCTCACCCCGCGCATGCTGGAGCTGGGCTTCGACGCGGCCCTCGGCTTCTACGAGGCGTCGCTGCAGCTCAAGGCCAACGGCGGCCTCCTACTCGTCGACGACTTCGGCCGCCAGCAGAAGATGTCGCCGCGAGACCTGCTCAACCGGCTCATCGTCCCCCTCGAGAACGGCGTGGACTACGTCAACATCGCCCGCGCCGGGACCAGCGTGGCGGTTCCGTTCACCTGCCTGCTGATGCTGAGCACCAACCTCGAACCCCACAATCTCATGGACGAGGCCTTCCTGCGCCGGGTCCGCTTCAAGGTGCACGTCCCCGACCCCACCCGCGAGGAGTTCACCGAGATCTGGCACCGGGTCTGCGCCTCCCAGGAGATCCCCTTCCGCGCGGAGGTGATCAACGACCTCATCACCCGCCACTATGTCGCCCAGGGGCGCGCCTTCCACGGCTCACACCCGCGCGATCTCCTCAACCACGTCGTCCACCTCTGCCGGTACCTGGGGCGCGAGCCGGAGCTGACCACCAAGCTCCTCGACGAGGCCTGCGAGACGTACTTCGTGGACGAGGCGGTGGAGGAGAGCTGAGCGGCGGCCCCTGCGGCTCCCGCCGCCGGTACACTGGGGCGCCCAGGGGCCGGTAGCTCAGCTGGGAGAGCGCTGCCCTCGCACGGCAGAGGTCCGGGGTTCGAATCCCCGCCGGTCCACGTCCCCATGCGGCAGGCCGCCCGGGGTCCCCTCGCTGTTCTCACAGGGGCTCGCCGCCCCTCGCCGGCCCGGCGGAGCCGGGCTCGGCTCACCCCGCCATGCGGGCGATCCGCTGTGGATCCCCGTTGGGTGCCGGCTGTGGACGGAGGGTCGAGACCGCCGGTCCACCACCTTGTGTTGTCAACGGCGTCTCGCCGAGCGGCCTCTACCTTCGGCGCGGAACGACCGTCACCTCCGGATTCTTGGGTGAGCAGCCCAGCTCCGGATCCCGCTGGGTCTTCACGGCTCACCCTCCCTGATGGCTGGATGCCTCGTGGGCTCGGCATTCACCAGACGCCACGCGGCCGGCGGCCTCCAGGGTGTGAGGGTGTCAGACTGGTCAAATCGCCCGTACCCATGCGGTCAGTTCCATACTTGGCCGCGTGGGCGCCGCCTCGGCATTCGCGACCATAACCGTGCCCTGGTATATCGGGGAGCCCCTCCCGAGGTTCGTCGTCGGGCACGCCCCGCGGCTCGCCGCGGAACCCCTCGAGGGCACGGCGGTGCAGCGCGTCACCGCGGTGCTCGGCGTGCTCGCAGCCTGGGTCGCCGACCACGTCCCGGCCCTGATCCAGGCCCCGGACTGCATGGCTCCGATGGGAGTGGTCGCCGGCCTGCAGCGCGCGGGCATCGAGCCGGACCTCGTATGGCTCGATGCCCACGGGGACTTCAACACTTGGGAGACGACTCCCTCAGGCTACCTCGGCGGGATGCCGCTGGCCATGCTGGTCGGCCGGGGGGACCAGTCCATTATCGATGGCCTGGGAATCGGCCCGATCCCGGAGGAGCGGGTGGTCCTCGTCGGGGCTCGCGACCTCGATCCCGGTGAGGAGGAGGCGCTCAAAGGATCAGCCATCCGCCGGGTCGCCCTGGCCGAACTGGGCCGGGTGGTGCAGCCCCGCCGGCCCCTATACGTTCACCTCGACGTCGACGTCGTCGCGCCGACGGAGATGCCGGGGTTGCTCTACCCAGCGCCCGGCGGTCCCGGTCTGGACGAGGTCAGCAAGGCGCTGCGCGACCTGGTGGCGGCCGCTCCCAATCTGGTCGCGATGTCGGTGGCCCACACCTATGACCAGCGGACGGAGACGACGGCCGAGGCTCACCGTCTCACCGCCGAGTTGGTGGCGGCCCTGGTCCCCTCTCGGTAGCGCCACTGCGCTCGACGGCCTCCCGGGCCGGTCGGTTGAGCAGGTCCAAGCGGGCCTCTCGCCCGAGCCTTTGAGGATGGTGGCGTCGTCTGGTGTTGAGTCCTTCGCGAAGGCCACGCCGGGAGTGGCGATCACTCGCGCACCGTGGCCGCGATCGGTCAGAGCTCGAGCACCTGGCGCAGTCCCTCGTCGATCTCGCGAACGAGCCGAAGTGGAAGCCGACCCCTGCGGGTGTCGAGGTCGTCCTTGTCAAGGGTCAGTAGTTGGGTGAGGTTCGCCACGCAGTCGCGGTCCAGTCCAGCCGTGCCCTTGCGTATTTGCACGTTGCCCGGGATACCTGCCCATCTCAGGTTCGATGTCAGGGCCGCCACCGAAACGGTCCGGATGTCGGATGCGTTCAGATGGTCAGCGGAGACCACGACCACAGGTCTTCGCAGTGCGGGGGCGGAACCGCGCGGAGGTCCGAGATCGGCCCACCAGATCTCACCCCGCCGGATCACCATTCAACGCTCGCCAGGGACCGGTGAGCCGCCTCCCGGATGAAGCCATCAGGTGCGGTGTCGACCCCTGCGACTACCAGGTTGATCTGCGCGAGGAGGTCCTCATCGGACCTTTCGGCGCCAACCAGGCGCTCCAGGGCTTCTGCGTACAGCTGGCTTCGGCGGAGCCCGCGCCGCCGCGCCAGGCGCTCGGCAGCTCGGAAGAGGGGATCGGGAATCGAAACCGCCGTCTTCATGGCCATAGTATAACTCTTTCCTACCAAGTTCCCATCTCGGCCCCATCGGCGGTGCGCTCAGCACAGGACACAGGTGGTTCGGCCCCCTTGACGGCTCTCCCGGGTTCGGAGTTGCACCACTGCCCTCACACGGCAGAGGTCCGGGGTTCGAGTCCCCGCCGGTCCACCACCTTGTGTTGCCAACGGTTTCTCGCCGGGAGACATCTACCCTCGACACGGAACGGCCCTCACCTCCGCGTCTTGGGATGAGCAGCCGGGCCCCGGAGCCAGCTGGGCCCTCAGGGGGAGACCGGGCGGCGCAGGAGGAACTCGATCGTGGCGGCCAGCGCGCGGAGATGACGACATCCGCTATTGCGGCGATTGTTGCCGGATAACGCATAGGCTGCGCTCAGGTCGGGCGGGCACGGCTCGACGCCCCCAACGAACGAAAGGAGCGCCATGCTAGCGACCGCCTCGACCAAACCAGCAGCTTCCGCTTGGGCGATTTTCCACCACCAGTCGTTCGCTTTCGAGGCGCTCAGAGCTCTCGCCTACGCCCCATACGGTGGCGCTGACATCGGCGAAGTCACCAGCACGGCGAGCCGGATCCCCGACGGTGACAAGGGCGCCTGGTACTCCGAGTGGCGGGCGCTTGCCGAACGAATTCACGCCGACGCCGATCGCAGCGCTGCCCAAGGGCACCCGGTCAGCGCCCGCGAGTCCTACCTGCGGGCAAGCAACTACTACCGGGTGTCCGAGTTCTACCTGCGCGTCGACCCGTCGAATGACCCCGAAGTCCGCGAAGTTGGTCAGCTCTCGGTCGAGAGCTTCGCCCAGGCCGCGCAACTGATGAACCCAGCACCCCAGCGGGTCGCATTCCCATACGAGGACACGACGCTGCCCGGGTGGTGGATCCCGGCAGATCTCGGGACAGCCCATCCCACCGGCGGCGACCCCGACGGCCCCCGGCCGACGCTCTTGTACCACGGAGGCTTCGACAGCACCGAGGAGGAGGTGTACTTCAGTGGCGGCGCAGCCGCCGCCCGACGTGGGTACCACGTACTCGCCTTTGCCGGCCCCGGACAGGGCAGTGCCCTTCGTGACCAGAAGCTGCTCTTCCGCCCGGACTGGGAAGCCGTGGTCACCCCTGCCGTCGACTGGCTCTTGGCGCGCCCGGATGTGGACCCCGATCGCATTGCACTCATGGGGATGAGCTTCGGTGGACTGCTCGCCCCTCGGGCCGCCGCCACCGAGCATCGCGTGGCCGCCCTCATCGCCTACGACGGGATCTACTCGTTCGCCGACCTCGTTCACCGCCTAGTCGGGCCCGAGATCATGAAGCTGGTCGACGACGACCTCCCCACCAGTGATGCAAAGGCGAACTCCCTGATTAAGGAGATCATGAGCTCCAGCACCCAGACCTTCGGCCCCGCCTTCCCCTGGGGCATGTGGGTCCTTGGAGCAGACGGCCCCGCCGCTTTCGTCCGCGCCGTCGCCCCCTACACCATCGAAGGCTACGCGCCGCTCATCACCTGTCCCACGCTCGTCCTCGATGGCGAGAATGACCCCGGGGACGCGTCCCAGCTGTACGAGGCTCTCCGCTGTCAGAAGACCTACCATCTGTTCCCTGCGGCGGAAGGGGGCGGTGAGCACTGTCAAGAAGGGGTGATGTCCAGGCTGCACCAGGTGGTCTTCGACTGGCTTGACAATGCCCTCGCATCCCCCTCGCGGTCCGTGTCTTAGCGGCGTCCATGAAGCCATTCCTGATCGCCGACGACCCACAGTTCCCTTGAGCACTGAGGCCAGAGTGACGAGGGCGACGACGTCGCGAGGTGGGCACCCTGCCCACCGGTGGGCCGCCCTGATGGTGGTATGCGCCTCGGCCCTGATCGTCAACGTGGACAATACGATCCTCAACGTGGCCCTGCCCACGCTGGTGCGGCAGTTGCACGCCACCGCCGGCGACCTTCAGTGGATCGTGGATTCCTACGCCATGGTCTTCGCCGGCCTCCTGCTCGTGGGTGGGAGCCTGGGTGACCGGTTCGGGCGCAAGCGCTTCTTCCTGATCGGGCTGGCCGTCTTCGCCGGAGGGTCGATCGGCGCGGGATTCTCAGGAACCGTCGACCTGCTGATCGGCTGGCGGACTGTCATGGGCGCCGGTGCCGCCCTGACGATCCCGGCGTCGCTGTCGATCGTCAACGACATATTCCGCAATCCGGCCGAGCGAGCCCGCGCGATCGGCGCGTGGGGCGGGACCATCGGCCTCGGCATCGCCATCGGTCCGATCGCTGGCGGGCTGCTGCTCGCCCGGTTCTGGTGGGGCTCGGTGTTCCTCGTCAACGTGCCGATCGCCATCGCCGCCTTCGTCGCTGCCCTGGTGCTGGTGCCGGACTCGAAGAATCCCGCGTCCGCCCGTCCAGACCCTGGCGGGTCGGTTCTATCGATCGCCGCCCTGGGCCTGCTGCTGTGGGCGATCATCGAAGCGCCGACCGAGGGCTGGACGTCCCTCCCCGTGGTCGGAGCCGGGGTGGCGGGCCTGATGGTTCTGGGCACATTCGTGATCTGGGAGTCCCGCAGCGCTCACCCCATGCTGAAGCTGGGTTTCTTCCGGAATCGCCGCTTCTCCATGGCCGCGGCGGCCGAGCTGCTGGGAACGTTCGGACTCCTGGGAGCACTCTTCGTTCAGACGCAGTTCCTCCAGTTCGACCTCGGTTTCTCACCACTCCAGGCCGGACTGCGCATCCTCCCCCTCGCGGCCGTGCTCGTCGTGAGCGCAACCCTGTCTCCCAGGCTCGTGCGCGCCATCGGCGTCAAGCTGACGGTCGGCACTGGGCTTGCGGCGATCGCGGGAGGCCTGTGGCAGATCTCCGCCGCGTCCGTGTTTGCGGCCACCTACGGCGACGTGCTGCCCGGCCTGCTGCTGCTCGGTCTGGGGGCCGGCCTTCTGATACCGACGGCGACGAACTCCGTTGTGGGATCGGTTCCCCAGGGAGACTCGGGCGTTGGATCTGCCACCAACGCGGTGGCGCTCCAAGTGGGCGGCGCGCTCGGCGTGGCAGTCATCGGCAGCGTCCTGTCGACCCGCTACCAGGATCTCATGACCGCGGCAGTCGTCGGGCGGCACGTGCCCGCCGCAGCAACACATGCCATCCTGGGTTCGTTCGGCGGCGCGCTCTCGGTAGCGGCCGACGCCGGTGGGTCGGCCGGCGCCCTCCTGGCGCACGCGGCGCGCGCAGCGTTCATGAGCGGCTCGCGCGTGTCGCTGGCCGCGGGCTCTGTCGTGGCAATCGGCGGAACCCTCCTCGTCCTCGCACGTCTGCCGTCGCGCACCGAGCGACTGTCGCCCATCCCGGCGAAGCAAGCTCCGTTGCTGCAAACGGCCGCACCGCTCCACCGCGAGCCCCGGTCACCGGCTCTTCTTGGCGTTTCTCCGGAGCCATGATCGAGGAGCAGGGTGGATCGGACACTACGCCGCGGTCGAGGCCGTCGGGGTCGAACCATTGAGACCTGAGAGCCGAAGCGGGGGAGGGCCTGAATGAACCGGCTGATCCGTTGCCTGCACCCCAGCCCCATCGGAGCCCCACTCTGGGTGCACTTCGCATAGGAAACAGGTGGATCGGCCCCTTGTCGGCTCGCCCGAGTTCAAATTGGCACCCCTGCCCTCGCACGGCAGAGGTCCGGGGTTCGAATCCCCGCCGGTCCACCACCCTCCGATTGCAGCCTCCTGCAATTCAGGGTCATCCCCCTGCGGCGTGGCTGCATCCTGGCACCACGACAAAGGACTCTGGTGCATTCGGTTGGCTGGCGTGGAAAGCCATGATCGAAGCAGGGATATCGGGGGTGCCCAGGACTACCGCCCCATGGCAGGCGTGCAGGTCAGCGGTGCAGGCACCTCTCGCGGGGTCCTGGTGGTGAAACCGACCAGCGCCTTCCGCTTGCCCTCCCCCGGGGACACGAGGATCTCGGCCCTGCACCGGTCCCACGTTAAGGGGCGAGCGGCTTCCAGGGTGCGCAGGGCGCCCGCTGCCGTCGCCGCGATCGACGGTCGAGAGCCTTCTTGAGCTCTAGCCTTCCAAGGTCGATGTCGCGGGTTCGAGTCCCGTCTCCCGCTCCGCGTTGCCATGCCGGTCAGGGAGGGCAGAGACGCCGCAGCTCCCCCCTGAGGCAAACCCTGCGACACGCGATTCGGTCCCGAGCGGTTTGGTCGGCTCGCCCATCTCGTCGAGGCGGACGAGGGCGATGCCGGTGACGACGAAGACACCGCCCGCGAGCTGCACTGCGTCCAGCCGCTGGCCGAGCAGTAACCAGGCGAAAAACACAGCGAAGAGCACCTCTGTCAAACCGGCGAATGATGCAAGCTTCGCGCCAAGCCTTCGGGCGGCGGCGATCCCTGCGAGATACGCGACGACGCCAGCGACGACCGCCAATCCGAGCAAGGGAACAAACCACGAAACCTGCCGATCAAGCAGCGTCACATACCCTGTGGTCAAGCGGATGGTCAGCACGCCGGCGGCTGCCGCGATGCCGAGCAATGCAGCGCCGACCGCGAGCCCACCCCACGCCACCGCGAGTGGAGGCAGGACGTCGTCGGTCAGCGACGCGACGACGAAGTAGACCGCCAGCCCCACGGAAGCGCCGAGACCCCACAGCACGCCGGCCAGATCGACGTGGCGGGAGGAGCCGGCGACGTCGAGAACAAGGACGAGCCCGCCGAGAGCCGCAGCCCCGCCGATCAGAGTTAGTCCACGCGGGCGGTGCCCATGACGCACCCAGCCCCAGGCGACAACGAGCAGGATGCCGGAGTACTCCAGCAACAGAGCCACCGCGACGGGCAAGTGCGAGACCGCGTTGAAGTAGCAGAGCTGCCCAACGGCGACGGCAAAGACGCCGTACAGCACCACCGTCCGCGTCGCTCGTACCGACACGCGCCGCGACCGGAGTTGGGCCAACGCCGGCACGGTTAGGAGCACCGCCGCGATGACCACGCGGGCGATGACGGCGGCGCCCGGAGTCCATCCGGCGTCGATCAGGCTTGAAGCGAACGATCCGGACGTACTGAACGTTGCGCCAGAGAGCACGGCGAGTGCTAGTCCAGTGTTGCCCAGCGCACCGGCACGCACGGTCTTTCCTCCTGTTCCAGTCTGTGTAATGACCAATCGGAGTTATGCTCCTAGTGTAGGAGTGAGCGCAGTAAGGAGTCAAGTTGCTTTTTGCCGATGACACCGAGGCGGCGCTACAGGCCGCGGCAGCCTTGGTAAACACAGACGATCCCGACGGTGACCAACTCACCGACGTGTCCGCCCTGAACCGCTTCCTCGACGAATGGGGCTGGACGGGGAGTCGCCGCGGCGATCAGCGCGAGCTCGACGACGTCCGCGCGCTGCGCCCCCGGCTGCGACGGCTATGGCAGCTAGACGAGGAAGGAGTCGTCGATGAGGTCAACGCGTTGCTGCGGGAGGCACATGCACTGCCGCAGCTTGCGAGGCACGACGGGCGAGAATACCACCTGCACGCGACGTCGCCTGAGACGCCGCTGGTCGAACGCATGGTAGTTGAGGCGGCGATGGCCTTTGTCGATGTCGTTCGGCAGAAGCAGCTCCGCCGACTACGAGTGTGCGGCGCAGGCGACTGCGAGGGCGTCGTCGTGGATCTCTCGAAGAATCGGTCGCGTCGCTACTGCACCGTCAGCTGTTCCAATCGCGTCAACGTTGCGGCGTTCCGCGCCCGCCACCGCTGACAGCAGGCCGATTCCGAGGGCTGGCGCCGTCGGCGGGCCACTCCAGTTCCGCTCCGATCACGGCCGCGAGTCGCGTGATCGCGTGACGCGTCGACTCGTCTCCGATCCGGTCGGCAGTCCAGGCGCACGCGATCGAAGCCGCAATCGGCGGCGCGGCGTCGACGATCTGGGCCAGGCACTCCTCGACAACGCTGAAGGACGGGCCCGCACCGACGGGAAACCGGAGCCCGGGCAGATCCTCGCCGTCGATGATGTCGATGTCGACGTGCAGGTAGACGTCACGCACCGATAGCTCTTGCAGCGCGCCGCGCAGCGCGTCGGGATTCGCGGGCACCCGCCGGACATGACTGGCCTCCAGCGCGTCGCGCTCCGCTGAGTCGAGATCCCTCGCATCGCTCAGGACGACGTGCTCGTCTGGGACCGGTCGCAGCCCGAGTCGCTCGCAGATCGGCTCAGGAGCGCGACCGGTCAGCATCGCCAACGACATTCCCGCGAGATAGCCGCTGACCGTGATCGCCGGCGTGTTGAAATCGCCGTGCGCGTCGAGCCAGATCACTGAAAGCTCGCGATGCCAGCGCTGGAGGCCCGCGACGAGTCCCAACGCCGTGAGGCAATCGCCGGCGAGCAGGAGCGGTCGGTCGGCCTGCGCGACCGCGTCCGCGACATGCCGGTAGCGGACGGTCAGCCTGTCAAGCTCGCTCGCGGCAGGGTCCGGCTGCCCGGCGACCGCGATCGCGCGAGCGGGAGCGGGGAAGCCCTCGATGCGCTCGTCGAGGTGCCATGGGCTCAGCAGTAGATCCCAATCGCGGTGCGATGTCTCAGATCCGCGCATGATCGACAGTAGTAACACATGGTCTGACAAGTCTGTCTCCGATGGGGTTGGGGGAGCCTGGATGCACCGGCTGATGCGTTGCCTGCACCCTAGCCCCATCGCAGCCCTACGCCGGGTGCACTTCGCATAGGAAACAGGTGGATCGGCCCCTTCACGGCTCTCACGAGTCCAAATTCGCACCACTGCCCTCGCACGGCGGAGGTCCGGGGTTCGAATCCCCGCCGGTCCACGTCCCCATGCGCCAGGCCGCATGGGGTCCCCTCGCTGTTCTCACAGGGGCTCGCCGCCCCTCGCCGGCCCGGCAAGGCCGGGCTCGGCTCACCCCGCCATGTGGGCGGGCCGCTGTTGAATCCCCGACGGGTTCCGTTTGCGGACGGAGGGTCGATACCGCCGGTCCACCACCTCGTGGTCGGCCCGCTGCGCCGCTCTCGATCCGCACTGAGATCTTGCGTGGGTCATCGTTGTGCGCTACCATACAACCAAATGGTTGTAAGTCAAGTATCCGACGCCGGGGTCGACCGCATCTTTCATGCCCTTGCTGACGGCACTCGGCGCGACATCCTCGCCCTGGCCATCGGGGGCAGGTACAGCGTGTCGGCCTTGGCGAAGCGCTACCCGATGAGCTTCGCCGCCGTGCAGAAGCACGTCGCCGTGCTCGAAGGAGCCGGGCTCATCACAAAGGAGCAGCGGGGGCGCGAGCGGCGCGTGCACACCGACGTCGACACCGTCCACACGGCCCGGATGCTCCTGAACGGCATCGAGGAACTGTGGCGGGCGCGGGTGGGCCGGATCGACGACCTTCTGGCAACCGAGAAGCGAACCACTGGAGGCAGGCGATGAGCGTTACCAGCGTCGAGAAGGACCCCGAATCTCTGACCATGACGGTCATGGCGGACCTCGATGCCACCGTCGAACGGGCATGGCAGCTGTGGGCCGACCCCCGCCAGTTCGAGCGGTGG
>Ga0181529_10007639_pt1 | contig 10721 bp, 7 predicted proteins | sample PEATcosm2014_Bin_36_FD_119763 | JGI IMG/M metagenome (GOLD analysis project Ga0181529, IMG submission 119763) | Peatland microbial communities from MTU Mesocosm Facility, Houghton, MI, USA - PEATcosm2014_Bin10_30_metaG | ecosystem: Environmental > Terrestrial > Soil > Wetlands > Peat | place... | reverse complement strand
TATCGATGAGTTCCACGTCGCCCCCGGCGAGCAGATGGTGCTGGTCGGCAAGAGCGGCTGCGGAAAGACAACGCTCCTGCACGTCATCGCCGGCATTACCCGGCCGGACTGCGGCAAGGTGCGGGTCAATGACTGGGACATCACCCTCATGCCGGAGGCCGAGTGCGACCGTTTCCGGGCCGAACACATCGGCTACGTCTTCCAGACCTTCAATCTCCTCCGCGGCTTCTCGGCCTTGGAAAACGTCATGCTGGCCATGCGCTTTGCCCGACTCCCCAGCGAAAACGCCGGACCGCTGGCCCAAGTGGGGGCCGTCCTGCTGGACCTGGGCTCCGGGCTGCCGCTGGTCGGAAGACTGGCCAAGTGGCTGAACTTGACTTCGCCGCTGGTGGACCGCGGGCGGGCCGTGCAGTTGCTCCAGCGCGTCGGCCTGGGACATCGCATGACGCACAAGCCGGCACAGCTTTCCGTGGGCGAGCAGCAGCGCGTGGCCGTCGCCCGGGCGCTGGCCAATCGCCCCAAGCTGCTGCTGGCCGACGAGCCGACCGCCAACGTCGATTCGGGCCACCAGCAGCAGATCCTCGACCTCTTGAGCGAGACCTGCCGCGAGGAGAAGGTCTCGCTGGTGCTGGTCACCCACGCGCCGCAAGTGGCTGAGCAGTTCGATCGTGTGGAACGATTGGAAGAGTTCAACCGCGTGGGGAAAAGAGGGTGAGAAAGGTGTGAAGGGGGAGAGAGGTGTGAAGCGATGAGTCTCTGGAAAATCGCCTGGCGCAGCATTCAACAACGGTCGCTGGCCTCGCTGCTGACGGCCGTCTCCATGGCCCTGGGCGTGATGCTCGTGGTCGCCGTGCTGGTCATCAATAGCGTCGTCCACCAGGCCTTCCACCGCGGCGGCGAGGGTTACGATTTGATCGTCGGCCCGCCCAAGGGAAGCAACCTGGAACTGGTTCTCTCCAGCATTTTCTACGTCGGCCAGCCAATCTCCACGCTGCCGTACAGCGTTTACCACGATCTGTATGAAAGCCGCATTGGGCTGGGCCTGGTGCAGATCGCGGTGCCCATCTGCCTGGGCGATTCCTACGAGGACAAGCGCGTCGTCGGCACCACGCCGGATATGTTCGACAAGCTGACCTATTTTGGCGATCAGAAGTACGAATTCGCCGAAGGCGAGAACTTCAAGTGGCCAAAAGACGAAAAAGACGAAAGCGAATTCTTCAAAGCCGTGGCCGGGGCCTCCGCGGCCAGGCAGCTCAAATTGAAAGTGGGCGACCAGTTCCGCCCCACGCACGGCGTCGTCGGCAAGAGCGAGCACAAGCACGGGGCCTTTACGGTCGTCGGCATCTTGAAGCCCACCGGCACGCCCAACGACAATGCCCTGTTCGTCAACATCGAAGGCTTTTACCGCGTCGGCGGGCATGCCGGCAAGGCAGGGGCCGCGCTGCAGGAGAACGAGCCCGAGGCGAAGGCCAACGGCAAAACCGAAAAAAAACCCGGAACCGAAGCCCGGGCCAGGCCTGAGGCCGAAGAACATCACGATGCGCATGACGAGCACGAGCACGACGAGCACAAAGAGATCGACTACAGCAAGGCGCAGGTCAGTGCGGTGCTGGTCTGCCTTTATCCCGACAAAGAGTCGCAAAGCCGAACCTTGGCCGCCGAGATCAATAATCGCAAGGATGCCCAGGCGGCCATCCCTTCGGTGGAAATCTCCCGGCTCTTCGAGGTCATCGTCGGCAACATCGAAGTCGTGCTGCTGGTGTTTGCCGTGATGATCGTGCTGGTGGCCGGCATCGGCATCATGGTCAGCATCTACAACTCGATGAACGACCGCCGGCACGAGATCGCCATCATGCGGGCCCTGGGCGCCCGGCGGAGCACGGTCATGATGGTGATCCTGCTGGAATCGATCCTCCTCTCGCTCGGCGGCGGATTGTTGGGCCTGGGCCTGGGCCACGGGCTGTTGGCGATCGCCGGTCCCTGGATCGCCGAGAAGGTCAACCTGCCCTTGAGCATGCTGGACTTCCGCGCCATCGAGTTGATCTTGATTCCCGGGCTGATCGCGCTGGCCTCGATCGTGGGATACCTGCCCGCGGTGGCTGCCTACCGCACCGACGTCGGCAAGTCGTTGATTGCCAACCCGTAAGAGGGTATAATGGTTGGTTGACTTCCCCGCAATCCTTCGAGACACCATGACCGTGGCAGAGGCCAATACCAGTTCGCTGACGACCGTAACCCAAACCAATCACCCCGGGCTTCACCGTGCCCGGATCGCCGCGCGTGTGGCGGCCGAAAACCGGGGCCGCGATATTGTGATCCTCGACATGCGGGAGTTGACCTGCATGTTCGACTTCTTTGTCCTCGTCAGCGGGGCCAGCCGGCGGCAGTTGCACGCCATCAGCGAAGAGATCGATCGGGTCCTGCAGGAGGAACTCGGTGACCGGCGGTTGGGCATCGAAGGCTACGAGGAAAGCCGCTGGATCCTCCTGGACTACGGCGACGTCGTGGTACACATGTTCGAGCCTGAAACCCGCGCGTACTATGCGATCGAGGACCTCTGGGGACAGGCCAATCGCGTGCCGCTGGAAGAAGGCTCCTGAGTCCCAAATATTCGACAGAAAAATATTGGGACAGAAAAACGAGATAGTCGTAGGGTGGGCCGAGCTTGCGAGTCCCACCAGCCGCTTTTTTGGTGGGACTCGCAAGCTCGGCCCACCCTACGGCCTCCTTGCCCATGACCCTGCTCCCCAATCTTCAAGCCCGATTTCGCCAGGCGCTGGCAGCGCTTACCGATCAGCCCGAGCCCTGGTTGGAAATGATCCGCCGCGCCCAGGACGCCCGCTTCGGCGATTACCAGGCCAACTTCGCCATGGGCTTGGGCAAGCAGTTGCACAAGAGGCCTCGAGATCTGGCCGCCGAGGTCCTCGCCCGGCTCGACGTGGCCGATCTCTGCCAGCCGCCGGAAGTGGCCGGACCGGGATTCATCAACCTGCGGCTCCGCGACGAGTGGCTGGTCCAGCGCCTCACGGCCGCGCTGAACGACCCGCGGCTGGGCGTCGAGCCGGCCGCGCAGCCGCGGACCTATGTGATCGACTTCTCCGCTCCCAACGTGGCCAAGCCGATGCACGTAGGCCATATCCGCTCGACCGTGATCGGCGACGCCTTGTGCCGCACCCTGCGTTTCCTCGGCCACCGCGTGATCAGCGACAACCACATCGGCGACTGGGGTACCCAGTTCGGCATGATCATCTACGGCTACAAGCATTTTCTGGAGCCGGATGCCTATCGTACTCGGCCCGTGCAGGAATTGGCCCGGCTGTATCGCCTGGTGCGGCAATTGGCCGAGGATCCGCAGGTTGGCCCAGCTACCCAGGCCGAAACGGCCCGGCTCCATGCCGGCGATGCCGAGAACCAGCGGCTGTGGCGGGAGTTCATGCCCTATTGCCTGGAAGACATCCAGCGGATCTACCGCCGTCTGGATGTTCGCTTCGACCATGCGCTGGGTGAAAGCTATTATCACGGCATGCTGCCGGGCGTGGTCGAGGAGCTGCGTCGCCGGGGCATCGCCCGCGAGAGCCAGGGGGCCGTTTGCGTGTTCCTCGAAGGCCAGCCGGCGCCGATGATCGTGCAGAAGCAGGACGGGGCCTACCTTTACGCCACGACCGACCTGGCCACGATCCGCTATCGCATGGAGCAGTGGCGGCCCGACGCCATCCTGTATGTCGTCGACCACCGCCAGGGCCTGCACTTTCAGCAACTTTTCGGCACGGCCCGCCTGCTGGGCTACGACCAGGTCGAGTTGCAGCACGTCAGTTTCGGCACGGTGCTGGGCAAGGACGGACGGCCGTTCAAGACCCGCGAGGGCGATACCGTCGGGCTGGAAGGCCTGCTGGACGAAGCGGTGCTCCGCGCCCGCCGGATCGTTGCCGACAGCGACGACGCCAAGCCCGACGGCGCGGAGCTTTCGCCGGAGCAACGGGCCTGCGTGGCCGAGACGGTCGGCATCGGGGCCTTGAAATACGCCGACTTGTCGCAGAATCGCAGCAGCGACTACGAATTCGACTACGAAAAGATGCTCGCCATGAACGGCAACACGGCGACGTATATGCAATACGCCTACGCCCGGGTGCGGAACATCTTTGCCAAGGGCAACGTCGACGCCGCGCAACTTCGCGCCCGCGGGGCGGCCATCGCGCTGGGCACGCCGGCCGAACGCGCCTTGGCCCTCGAGCTGCTTCGCTTCGGCGACGCCTTGTCGCTGGCCATGACCGACTACCGTCCCAACCAGCTCACGGCCTATTTGTTCGATCTGGCCAACAGCTTTTCCACGTTTTATGAAAAGTGCCCCGTACTCAAGGCAGAGACGCCCGAGTTGCGCGACAGCCGTCTGCTGCTCTCCGATCTCACGGCACGCACAATCCGCCAGGGGTTGGAACTGCTGGGAATCGGGGTGGAGGAGAAGATGTAGGAAAATGACGTCGGGAAATGACGAATGACGAAAGGATCATTCGCGATCCGGCATTTCGCCCTTCGTCATTTGTCATTTGTCATTTCTGCTCCACGGCTTCCTCTCCATACAGCGGCATGAAGCGATAATAGACTTCGAGAATCATCGTCGCCATGGCTGTATTATAAAGTCTTCCGCCCGCGGCGCTCTGCTGGCTTTCAAAATACCAGCTTCCCGTCTGGTGTCCCACGCGTTCCTGGGTGGAAATCAGGCGTTCGCGCATTTTGCGGTTCCAGGCGTCCCACTCCGGGCCTGCCCAGTGGAAGAGGACCTGCGTGGCGTAATAGTCGTAATACAGACTGTCCGGCGAGGGCCCCCAGGCGTTCAGGTGGGCGATGCCTTGGACCAGGCCCGGATTGTCGTGCCGCCAGCCGGTATACATGCGGCACAACAGGCCGACGGCCGTCGTCGCGGGCCGCGGCTTCCGCGACTGATAGCCATACTGCGAGCCGTCCTGGTTCTGCACGCTGTTGAGGAACCGCTGGGCGGCGAAAATGGCCGGCGACTGGACGCTCAGCCGCGCCATCTGGCCGCTCTTCAGGGCCATGAGCATCCAGCCCGTAACCGTCGTATCGCCCGATTCGCCCGGATTGTAGCGCCAGCCGCCGGTGTTGCTGTCCTGGGCATAGCCGATGTAATCCAGGGCGCCCTGGGCCGCCTCCTTCAGTTCCGCATCGCGGGTCATGCCATAGGCCTCGCACAAGGCGATCGTGGCCAGGGCGTGACCGTACATCGAACCGTCGCGGAGGTCGTTGCCGTACGAGATCTTCATGCCGCGGCTTTTCAGGTAATCCAGCCCGCGTTGCACGCCGTCCTGGAACTCGCCCTCCTTGTGCGTGTAGCCCGCGCCGAGGAAGGGCAGCAGCGCCAAGCCGGTGGCCGCCGTGGTGCTGGCCTCACTGCCGGGATGGGTGCAATAGTGCTGGCAGGCGTCGCCCTGATGGTTGAAGTTCCAACTGCCGTCCTGGCGCTGGTGGGTCGCGAGCCAGCGGAGCGCGCGTTCCACCGCCTCCTCGCTTTGGGGCGTGCCGCCGCCGTAGCGCACGCCCTCGCTGCGACCGCCCGGCGTGCGGCGCTTGAATTTTTCTCGCATCAACGTATCGATCGCCTGGAGCAAGTCGGGCGGCAACCGCGATCCGCCGGCCATCCCCGGCACGGCATCTTCCGCGGGCGCGGCGCCCGTGGGTGCGGCAGCCCTGGCTGGAACTCCTTGGGCAACAGCCGATTCATCGGCCATTTTCATGGGGAGATCGATCTTCGCGTCTTGCTCTTCCGGCCCCTGCCCCACATTTTTTGATTTCAAATCTGAAATCTCAGATTTCAAATGGGAAATCTCCGATGGCGCCTCCGGAGGCGACTCCGCCGCCACGGTCTCCAGTTCCCCTGCGATGACCTGCCGCACCACGGGTTCGCGCAATGGCACGACCTGCTCCTGCCTTGCAAGCGCTAACTCCCCGGCAGCCGGCTGCACGGTGCGGGCGTGAATCAGTTCCACGGCCGGCGCTGGCGCGGCCGCCCGCAAAACAAGGGCCAGGAGCACGGCGAGCACGACGTGAATCGCGATGCTCAATCCCACGCCGACGCTGGTTCGCCGTTGGGGATCGGCCAGCCACTGTTCCCAGCGCGGCGGGATGCGAACGCGGCGTCGCAAGAACTTCAACGACCCGGCCGCGCGGATCTGCAAGGCATCGAGCTCGATCGACAGTTCCGCCGGCTCCTCCGCTTGTGCTGCAAAGCCCTCGGGCAACGTGTCGTGATGCTGCGCATCGCCCGTCTCCGCTTGGTCCGCTCCGGGCGGTGCGATCACCGGCGGCGGCGGCAGTTCCCGCACTCGATACGATTTGGAAATCACCGGCGACGATTTCGGGCGTGCCGCTTCGGCCTCTTCCGCTGGCGGTTCCAATCGCCTGGCGACCGGAATCTGCCGGCCCGTCGGACGGGTTTCCAGCCTGTCGCTTTCCAACCTGTCGCGGCCTTTCGCCGGCGGCTGGGCCGCAGGCCGAGGCGGATCGGGCCGTTTTGGCAGAGGCTCGGACACAGCATTATCTCCGGCTCAGGCGGAAAAGGCGTAAGATATTGAGTTTGGGGTGCTTCTAGCAATTATAGCCCATGGGAGATAGGAGGTATCGTGCGAGCTGGGACCAGGTGTCAAACGGCTGGAAGGGCTGGTTCTTCTGCTTGAGCACGTCGGCCAGGTCGCTGCAAGCAAATCGCAGACGGCCCGGCGCCAACAAGGCGGCTTCCTCGTCGGGGAACCCGTCGCCCGCAAAGGCCACGGTGTGGCCCCGTGCGAGATGGTGCCGCACGACTTGGGCCTTGTCGATGCCGAGCGTTGGCGAGAGAAACGGCGAGCCGACGGGCATTTCCATTTGCAGCCCAAGGCCGGGCACGAACCTTCCTGGATTGGAGTGGACTTCCAACGCCACGCCCGCCTGGGCCAGCAGGCGGCGGATATACCAATCGCAGCCGGCCGAAGTCACGATGACCTTCCAGCCGGCCTCTCGCAACTCGGCCACGGCCCGCGGCAAGCCGGGATCGAGTTCCATCTGATCGACGACCGCGAGCACCTCGGCCTCGCTGGCCCGAATTTCGGCAAAGTACCGCCGCAGGGCCTCGAAGTGCGTGATCCGGCCGGCACGGTACTCGCCCCAGAAATCCGGACCGTCGCGCGGCAGCAATTGTTGGATTGCCAGCTTAAAGAAGTCGCGATGGGTCATCGTGCCGTCGAAATCGGACACGAGGACATTTCTTGAGTGATTTTCCGAGTGGTCTTGATTCATCGATCACGGGGGGTTCTGTTGTTCTGCCGCAAATCAACCTCCCAGCCAAGAGTCCGCCGGCCGGCTCACGCTTCCGGTAATATCATCGCATCCGCAAACGCCGCGGCAAAATCCGGCTCCAGCGAAAGATCGACGTGCTCGGTGCGTGCGGCCAGCTCGGCGCACGCTTCCCGGCAGCGCCGCGATAAGCCGACCAACCGGGCCCCGGCAAGCGAAGTGTTGCCCTGGTAGCGGATGCGCTGGTGTTCGATGTCGGGAGGCAACAGACCCATGCGCTGGGCATTGCCGCGGCGAATATAGTTGCCGAATCCGCCCGCCAGGAGCACGCGCTCGAGGTCTTTGGGCTTCAGCCCTTGCCGCTTCAACAACAGCTCGATGCCGGCGCGAATCGCTCCGGACGCCAATTGAACTTCCCGCAAGTCGCGCTGCGTCAGCGCTACCTTCTTACCGCCCGCCACGGCTGCCCCGTCGGCAAGCACGAAGGCCGCTTGTCGATCGCGGAGCTCGATTCGCCGGGCGAGATCCGGCAGCACGTCCGCGGGCAGTTCGTCGCGCGTCATCAGCCGGCCCTGGGGCGAGACGATGCCGTGCCGCAACAGTTCGGCCGTGGCGTCGATCAGGGCGGAGCCGCACAGCCCCAGCGGCGGAACGTGGCCGATCACGTGGACGTGCAACGTCTGATCGACCACGACCTTCTCGATCGCCCCCTGACAGGCCCGCATCCCCTGGGCGATCCGCGCGCCTTCGAAGGCCGGCCCGGCTGCCGTCGAGGTGGCCGTGAGCCTGCCGTCCGCCGACAGCACGATCTCGCCGTTCGTGCCGATATCGATCAGCAGGGTCGGGCCCGTGCAATCGGCCAGCCCCGTTGCCAGGATGCCGCCCACGATGTCGCCGCCCACGAAAGCGCCGATGATGGGCAGGACGTAGACCCGGCCGCGAGGGTGGATCTGCAAGCCGCCTTCCGCAGCCGGAAAAGCCAGTCCTTGTTGGACGGCGGGCACGAAGGGCACTTCCCCCAAGGCCCCCGGATCGATGCCGCAGAAAAGCTGCTGCATCGTCGTATTGCCGGCCAAGGTCACGTGGTACACCTGCTGCCGGCCGATGCCGGTGGCGTCGCACAAATCGCCGATCATCTCATCGAGTGCCTCGACCACAACCCGCTGGAGTTGCTTCAGCCCGTCGGACGTGGTGCGGGCCATGAGAATTCGCGTCAGCACGTCGTCGCCGAAGCGGGTTTGCGGATTGATCTGCGAAACGATGCGGACCTGCCGGCCGGTGGCAAGGTCCAGCAGGGCGGCGACGAGCGTCGTGGTGCCCAGGTCGATGGCCACGCCATAGGAATCCCATTCCGTGTTCCCCGGCTCGAAGTCGATGAGACGATCGCCGTCCAGCACGGCGGTGCCCTGGAAATTGGCGTCCCGCAGACGGCGTGGAAGCTCGCGGACCAGGCTCAAATCGGCCTGAACGGGACCAAGCCGCCGTTGCAGACGGGCCAGATCCGGCACATCGTCGTCCCGATCGGGCGGGGGAAGTTCGACATAGCGTTTGCAAATCAACGGCGCGCCGTCCGCTTCCACCGGCGCCTCGGAGTGGATCAGGATCTGATAGGGCCGGTCGACGAGCGAGGTCCCGGGCACCAGCACGCTCATCGGTCCGCTGACGGTCGACTGGCAGGCCAGCCGGCAGCCGGCGCGTAGTTCCTCGTCCGTCAGCAGATTGCGTTCTTCGGCCGTGGGCGGCGCGGCGCCTTCGCTGACGACCACGCGGCACTTGCCGCAAGTTCCCTCGCCGCCACAAGGCGCGTCGAGCACGAAACCGGCTGCCGTGGCCGCCTCCTGTAGCCGGCTTCCCGCCAGCACATGGACTTTCCTCTCGCCCGGCTGGAACGTGACCGGAAACTCGTCCTGACGATTCATGATTCCTCCGGTCCAGGCAACTGGACCTCCTTGAGCAACTCGACGAACTTGGCTGTCGTGGGCGTGAACACCTTCCGCTGGCGATGGATGATGCCGATCGGGCGGTGCAATTCGGGCGCGATCAGGCGGACCGCGACGAGGCTGCCGTCGCGACAGGCCTCGCGGATCGGCGGCGCCGGCAGAATGCTGATCCCGGCCCCGATTTCCACGGCCTGCTTGATCGTCTCGATATTATCGAACTCCATCACGATTCTGATGTTCACCGACCGCTGCCGCAAGTACCGGTCAATCTCCTTGCGGATGCTCAGGTCGCGATCGAAGGCCACGAAATCCTCGCCCTGAAGGTGCTCGGCCGTCACGGCCGTTTCCTTTGCCAGGCGGTGCTGCGGACTGCAGACCAGCGCCATCCGTTCGCTGCGCAAGGGGATAACGTCGATGTCGGGCGACGCGGACGGGTAAGATATAATGCCCAGGTCGACCTCGGCGTTGTTGACCGCGTCATACACTTTATTGGGACGCAAATACTCCAACCGCACCTTGGCCTTGGGGTATCGCCGCATGAAATCCTGCATGCACTGACGCATGTCGTGCAGCCCCACGGAATAGATCGCCGCCACCCGAACCAATCCGCTGATATCCATGCGCAAGGAGCGGACGCGGGCTTCCACCGAGTCGTAAAGTTCCAGGACCTCGCGAAATCCTTCGTAACACGCTTGACCTTCCGGGGTTAAAACAAAGGGCCGCTTCGTGCGATCGACCAACTGCACCCCAAAATGTTCTTCCACCCGATGCACCGACTGCGTCGCCGCCGACTGGCTCACTCCATTGATCACGGCCCCACGCGAGAAACTCTGGTGCTGGACAACATCACAGAAGATGCGCAAAGTCTCAATGTTCATAAGGCTATCTTATCATAAGTTTCGCTTATTTCAAGAGGCCCTGACGATTCATTTTCCGCGGATTACAATGCAGGCATGAAAACGCACAAGGTCGGCGTCATCATGAACGGCGTCACGGGACGCATGGGAACCAACCAGCACCTGATTCGCTCCATCCTGGCGATCCGGAAACAGGGCGGGGTAAAATGGGGGGCGGACGAGGTCATTCTGCCGGAACCGATCCTGGCAGGCCGCAATAGCAACAAGCTGCGCGCCCTGGCCCAAGAGCACGGGATCCAGCAGTACACGACCGATCTGGACAGCGCCTTGGCCGACAGCCGCTACCCGATCTACTTCGACGCCACGTCGACCGACGAGCGCGTCCACGGCGTTCGCCGCGGCATCGCCGCGGGGAAGCACATCTACGTGGAGAAGCCCACCGCCACGAATCTGGCCGAGGCCCTGGCGCTCGATCGCGAGGCCCGGGCCGCGGGCGTGAAGAACGGCGTGGTGCAAGACAAACTCTGGCTGCCGGGCCTGCTGAAGCTCAAGCGCCTGATCGAGCGGGGCTTCTTCGGCCGCATCCTTTCCGTCCGCGGCGAATTTGGCTATTGGGTCTTCGACGGCCTGGATCAGCCCT
>Ga0181529_10007636_pt1 | contig 10722 bp, 8 predicted proteins | sample PEATcosm2014_Bin_36_FD_119763 | JGI IMG/M metagenome (GOLD analysis project Ga0181529, IMG submission 119763) | Peatland microbial communities from MTU Mesocosm Facility, Houghton, MI, USA - PEATcosm2014_Bin10_30_metaG | ecosystem: Environmental > Terrestrial > Soil > Wetlands > Peat | place... | reverse complement strand
GGTCGCAACGGCGGTGCAGATTTGGCGTCCGCACCAACGACAGATTCTATGTCAAGCCGTTAGCAAACGCACCGGCTTCGCCGGAATGCTCACTTTCCGGCCAACCTTCTAGCCACTTCCTCAAGCCCACACGAGCCGGAGCACGCGGTGGTTGAGGGTGTCGGCCAGGTAGATCTCGTCGTTGGGACCGATCGCCACGCCGCCGGGAGATTTGAGCGGTATGCTGCCCGCCTGGCCTTCGAAGGTCATTATGGAGGCGCCGTGCGGCTCAAGAACGTGCAGGCGGTTCAATCCGGCCTCCGCGACGTAGATTCTTCCCTGCCGATCCACTGCCACGGCGCGCGGAGCGCTTAGCCGGCGGAATTCGCTCACGGCGCTCAGCCGCACTCCCTGCGTCGAGTAGCGGACCACGTCCTCCTGTGCACCCTCCACCACAAAGATGCTGCCGGACGAGTCGCAGGCGATCGCGATCGGGCGCTGCACGCCGGACGCGCTGTCGATGGTGCCGATGAAGTCTCCACTGGTCGTATCGAGCCTCAGGAGGCGGCCATTGCCCGTGTCGGCGATCCAGAGCATGCCGTCCGAGTCGAATGCGACTCCGGATGGGCCGCGAAACCCGGTGATGAAGCCTGAAGTCTGGCCGTTGTCGAAGCGGAAGCAGTGGATCCTGTGCGTGCCCTGCTCCGCGACGAACAGGAACCTGCCGGAGGGATAGACGGCGACGCCCTGCGGTCCCCACATCTGGCCCGAGCTGGCGCCCGGCCGGCCGAAGACGTAGACTTCGCCTGCGGGCGTTATGCGCTGGACGCGGTGGTTATTGCTGTCGGCGACGTAGAGCGATCCCCACGGATCGACGCACAGGCCGGTGGGAGCGTTGAACTGCCCGACCTCGGTTCCCGGCTCTCCGACAACTTCGACCGCCTTGAGGGCGTTTGCCGGCTGCGTGAAGACGGGCGCAGCGCCCGGCTCCGCGTCGGGCGGAGGCAGCGTTGCGGGAGCACGATCTCCGATTTCCAGGAAGTCGAAACGATCGCTCAAGAGGGCATTTCCATTGCTAGTCTTCCAGCGGCTGCGGCATCGGCGCCGGCACGACGCTCTTCATATCCAGGGCGTTGGGATCCATTTTACGGGTTTTCGGATCGGTCGCTTTCGCCACAAGCAGCTCGGCGGTGATCTCGTTCATATCCTCGGATTGGACGCTCGACGCGGCGCGCGCTCGCGTGCTGGCCCATTCCCGCAGCTCTTCGATCCGTTCACGCATCGTCATGGAGAGCGGGACGGTGTTGTGCGCCGCTTCGACGATGGATTCGGTGGTAAGCTCGTGGCCCTCGGCGTCTTCGCGCTGGCTGTCGAACGCGTCGTACAGCGCGTCCACGACGACCGCCTCGATCTCAGCGCCGGAGAAGCCGGGCGTCGCGTCGACAAGCTGGTCCAGATTGAAATCTTCGGGATTGCGTTTGCGCTTCCGTAGGTGAATGGTGAAGATCTGCTTCCGCTCTTCCTTGGCGGGCAGATCGATGAAAAAGATCTCGTCGAAGCGTCCTTTGCGCAGCAGCTCCGGTGGCAGCGCGGTGACGTCGTTGGAGGTGGCGACGACGAAGGCGGGAGCGCGTTTGTCCTGCATCCACGTGAGGAAGGTGCCGAACACGCGGGAAGTTGTGCCGCCGTCCGACATGCCGGAGCTCTGAGTCCCCGAGAATCCCTTCTCAAGCTCGTCGAGCCAGAGAATGCATGGCGCCACCGACTCGGCCACGCGGATCGCCTTGCGCATGTTCTCTTCGCTGGATCCGACGATGCCGGCGAAGATGCGGCCCACGTCGAGGCGCAGGAGCGGAAGGCGCCAGAGGGATCCGATCGCCTTTGCGGAGAGGCTTTTGCCGCAGCCCTGCACGCCGAGCAGCAGCACGCCGCGCGGCGAGGGCAGGCCGAAGTCGCGCGCCTTCTCCGTAAACGCGATCGTCCGCTTCTCCATCCAGTCCTTGAGCAGGTCCAGGCCGCCGACGTCTCCGATATGCTCGGAGAAGGGATAGTATTCGAGGATGCCGGACTTGCGGATGATCTGCTCTTTTTCGCTGAGGATAACGTCCACGTCGAACGTGTGCTTTTCGACGAGCGATTTGGCAAAGACGTTCTCGGCCTCGTTGGCGGTCAGGCCCTGCGCTGCCTTCAGCACCTGGTCTCGCTCGAGGTCTGTGAGCTTCGTATTGACCTGCGGGTTGTCTTTAACGGACTGGATGATGCCTTCGAGCAGGCGGTCGAGATCGTCGCGATCCGGCAGGCCGTAGTCGACGACGGTCACCTCTTTTTCGAGTTCGTTCGGCAGCTTGAGTAAGGGCGCCAGGATGATGAGCGTCTTATAGCTTGTCTTCAGCGCGACGGTGAGATCGCGAAGCCGCCGCGTGATGGTGACGTCGCTTATGAAGGCGTGGAAGTCCTTGAGGACGAAGAGAGCCTGATCGCGCGAATCCATGACGAAGTTGAGGGCGGCGATGGGATCTCGCGTGGCGTTGTCCTGCATGTTGGGTTTGAGGACCATGCCCTGCGTTATCGTCCAGAAGAAGATCTTCTTGCCGCGGGCGTCGGCGATGGTTCTCAGCGCGTCCTCTACCCGCTTCTCCTCCCAGGACTGGATGTAGATGATCGGGTAGCGTGCGCGTATCAGGGTTTCAAGCTCGGTATCTACGGCGGTCGCGGGCACGGAAGGCACCTCCGGGAACGAATCGAGGTCCGAAACTCACATCTTCATCATTATATGTGATAACCGATGCGGGCGTCAACGCGAGCCCGGGTCGCCGATAAAACGCTTGACTCCGCGCGCAACACAATGATATAATTGTGTTCATCGCGGCGGCGGTTCGCGGAACTCGGCCGTACACGAAGGTTCTCGATGATTCCTCAGCTTCTTCCAGGTCGACAAAGAAACGGGCGAGCCGAAGGGCATCGTTGTACTGGAACTAGAGGTGCTGCCATGATTAAGAACGAGCGGCAATACCGCATTACGAAAGCGCAGGTGGAGAGGTTCAGACGCGCCCTGTCGCAGGTGGATGACGAGCCTTGCGCCACGGACCTTCATCCGCTTCTGCGCAAGGCTCGGGAGGACGCCCTCCGAAGCCAGCTCGAAGAGCTGGTGAGCGAAATCGCCGAATACGAGGCGCTGCGCAGCGGAAAGTGCCGGGTGCTTACGGCTGAGTCGTTCGGCGACCTGCCGCGCGTGTTAATTCGCGCGCGCATCGCGACCGGCCTAAGCCAGAAGGACCTGGCGGAGCGACTCAACCTCAAAGAGCAGCAGGTCCAGCACTACGAAGCAACGGAGTACGCGAGCGCAAGCATCGGCCGGGTCAAGGAGGTCGTCGACGCCCTCGGTGTTCGGGTTCGCGAGGATGTCTTCCTTCCGTAGGCAGGCGCCGCCGGATCGGGGGACACATCGCGTGCGGGCGAGCATGGTACACTACGAACGGAGGGCGGCTCGACCCCATGTGACGGAGGAACAGATTGGCCACGCGAGGTCTCATAACAGAGGTGCTGGATCAGCGGCGATTCGCCGTAAGCGGCGCATCGACGGACAAGAGCAAGCCTGGAAATCAGGTCTACAGGGCGCTGAAGGCGGCGGGATACGAGGTCTACGCCGTCAATCCGAAGGCGGATAAGATCGACGGAGATACCTGCTATCCCTCCCTCGACAACGTCCCGGAGCGGCCCGACTGTGTCGTCACCATCACGCCGCCGGCCGCGACGGAGGAGACGATCCACGTGGCGGCGCATCTCAAAGTTCCCTATCTCTGGATGCAGCCCGGCTCCGAGTCGACGGCCGCCTTCAACCTGGCGCGCGGCTTCTCCATGCAGATCGTTTCCGGCGGTCCCTGCATCATGGAGGAGATCAAAGCGCGCGATTCCGAATAGGCTGTGGTCGGCGCCATCGAACCGGCGCCTGCAGCCTGTCCACGCCCGTCCTCTCCCGGAAGAGCAGCGCGGATCTCTCGCCGCAGCGGGATCTATCGACTCGCGCTGCCGGAATCTCCGTTCGGCTGGGTCTGCACGCCCCTGTGCGAATCTTCCCACTCCCGCACCGTCGGCAGGGGATCGAGCTTGATCAGCCTGTGGTTATCGATGACGTAGACGTGCAAGTTGCGGTCGATCTGGACGCATGTAGGATCGACGATGCTGCCGATGCCGATCTGCTTGACGCGCACCCTGGACCGGTACACGTCGATGCAGTGCTCGGCGCGGTCGATCACAAACTTGTTGCCGCCCGGATCGACGGCCTGCTGCGGCGGCAGCTTATCCGGGTGCGGACCCGCATTGACGAACGGGTTGGTTCCGGCTGGCGTTACGACGCCATTCAGGTCGATCTTAAGTGGCTTGCCGGACTTCGCGTCTAGCGCGTAGATCGCGATCGCGTTGCGATCGTCCACGGCGAGCGGCGCGGCGGCGAGGATCGGCTTGCCGGTGATGACGATCGGATTGTCGTAATCGTGCACGACCCCGACGAGATTGGCCGGAGCCGGAGCCGGAGCCGGGGTCGTGGCCGCGATTTCCGGCGAAGGCTGGCGCTCGTCATGGGCCCGGTCTTTCATGAGGTCGACCGCATGCCAGCCCGCATAGAACACGAGCGCCGCGATTATAAGGCCGCCTATGCCCGACGATGACTGCGGGCCCGGCGCGGGGCTCTGCGGTAGATTCGATCCTGATGCCACGGTTCGATCCTCCTTCGCCTGAGGCGATGATGTACGGCCCGCTACTTGGGGCTCCTCTTCCACGCCTTTCTGTGTAGTCGATCGTAAAGCGATCCATGACAGGCCACGGCCGCGGGGTGCAGCGGATGTCCGCGCACGCGGGGCCTACGGCGCCGGCGGCAGGTTCCGAATATCGTCGGCTGCAAGGTAGCTCCAGCTTTCGAACAGCTCCTTCCCGCCGCCTCCCTGTCCCTGAAGCACGCGGCGCCACACGTTGAGATCCGTTCGGTACGCCGCGATGGGACCCTGGTCCGAGCCGTAGATCACGAAGAGCACCTGCCTGGCGCCAACGTCCTGCCGGACGACCTCCTGGCTGAGAAGCCCGGCGTGGGCAGACATCAGTTCCGTAAACCGCCCCATATCGTCGGTCGCGTCGGGGTCCTGCCCGGTCTTTACGTCGTCCAGGCATTTTTGCCATGCGCGGCAAATCGTCCGGGAGTCCTGGTGGCGAAACCGGAGGAATACAAGAAGCTCGTCCTTCCCCGCGCCTGCGGTCGGCCGGTGCAACGACACGCTGAGCACCTCCATGTTCCAGGGCGCCGTTTCTGTAGCGTTCCCTTCCGCGAGGGCTTTCTTGAGATACTCCAATTTCGCGGCAAGGTCACCGCCGACATGCCGAGGGACGGTGCGGATCGGGCGGAGGCTGTTGACTACCTGGGAGAATGCCGTTCCGGACTGAGCGGCCAGTCTCGTGTCGTAGCACGCGACAACTGCAAAATAGCTATCCTGTCGCTCCGCCAGCACGAAGCACTCTTCCATCCGAAGGGGGCCCTCCTTGCCTGGAAGGGTTGCGGCGACATCCCAGCCGAACATTCCCGATACGTTCCGCATCTCGGAGCGTACCGGCTTCACCTTCACGCCGCGTTCGGCCCCCATGTGTTCGAGAAGGAGCATTGCCGTAGCGGCAAACTGGGATTTCGGCCCGGCGCTCTTCATAAGCGCGGCGGAGGGAACCGGTCCGGGTATCTCATAAACCTGGATGAATGGGCGCGGGGCATTGCTTGCACCCGTCCACGGCCAGGAGGCCGGCGTGAGCGCCGCGAACCCGGGGCTCGGTTCGCCGTGGTCGTCTTTCCCCGCCGCGCCGGCCGTGCGGTCGATTTTCCACCCTTCCGGAATGACGAAACTGCAGGCGCCCGAAATCGTCTGGGCGGACGCGGGCTTCGGCTTGTTCTGTGCGCTGACCGGATTCACAGGCGTCGTAGGCGCCGGATCCGGCGCTTTTCCGCAGCCGGCAGCGAAGATCGCGACGCATACGACGGCGACGCAGACCGGAGGGGAGCAGCGCCGCGGAATACGTGGGGATCCGAATGGACTTCCGAGCGGGCATGTCGTTGCATTGCGCATGATCTCTGGCCTCCCTGGTAGGCTGGCGCCGGTGGGCGGCGGAATGAATTCCTCCGCTGTGGGCCTTCGGCCGCGTGCCTTAGCGGGCCGCGTCCTTCGGACACAAATGCGCCGTTTCTCGTCGGTCGGCGCTAATTAATCAAAGTCCATATTCGGGCGGCCCCATTCCCGCACAAACGCCGTCGCGCCGCCGGGCCGAACTCATGCCGTCCGTCGCGCCGCTCGGCCGATCGTCTGCCGCCGAAATATTTGTGAATACAACTTACAAAACGACCGAGACGACGGCTGTTGCGATCTGTGAGGCGGCATAAACGCAGGAAAAAGGCGGCGCGGCTTCAGGCTTATTTCTGCCCGCTCCGCTTCCTATCCTGCTCAACGTCCCTGGGTTACGCGCAGATGACGGTCCAAGCAGCGCCACGATCGGATCGGCGGCCTTCTCAGGCGGTCGCCCGGGGATAGACGATGGGGATGTCGAAGCGAGCCAGGCGGTGTCTCAGCGCCTGCGGTTAAGAGGAGGGGCCGCAGGCTCCGCTTGTGAAGGGCGTGGGGGATTGGGCGGCTTCGGCGCTAAATCCGGAGCCGGGCTATCCTTTCGACGGCCTCGGCCAGCCGCTCGCCTTCCTTATCTCCCAGCACGGTGAGCGACATGCGGATATAGTCGCTGCCGTACGCGCCGTAGCCGATTCCCGGAATGACGAGCACGCCTGCCTGCTCCAACAGAAGTCGCGCGAACGACATCGAATCGTGGCCCTCCGGCACGCGCGTCCAGACGTAGAAGGTGGCGGAGGGCTTCTTTACGCTCCATCCCAGCGCGTTCAGCCCATCGCACAGGATGTCCCGGCGCTTCCGGTAGATCTCGATCGTCGCCGAGTTATCGCCGTTCAGGAGCGCATACGCGCCCGCCAGCGAAACGGCCGGAAACTGCTTGCTGTCCACGTTCGACTTCAGCTTGTTCAGCACGGCGATCGCCTCCGCATTGCCCGCTGCGAAGCCGAGGCGCCATCCGGTCATGTTGAAGGACTTCGAGAGCGAGTGCAGCTCGATCGACACCTCTTTCGCGCCGGGCGTCTGCAGGATGGAGGGCGGCCGATCGGCCGGATCGTAGTAGACCTCGGTGTAGGCGGCGTCGTTTACGATCAGCAGGTCGTAGTGGCGCGCGAAGGCGACCGCGTCGGCATAGAACCGGGGCGTGGCGACGGCGCCCGTGGGGTTGTTCGGATAGTTCAGCCAGAGCAGTTTGGCCCGTTTCGCGACGTCTGCGGGGATTGCGGCCAGATCCGGCAGGAAGGCGTGCTCCTCGGTGAGCGGCATCGTGTAGGTCTCGCCGCCGGCCATAAGCGTGCTCACTTTGTAGACGGTGTAGGCAGGATCGGGAACGAGCGAGATATCTCCGGGATCGATAAAGGCCCATGCGGTGTGCGCCAGGCCCTCCTTGCTGCCGATGAGCAGCATGGCTTCGCTCGCCGGGTCTACGGTAACGTCGAAGCGCCGCCGGCAGAAGGCGCACGCAGCCTCCAGAAAGGGAGTCCATCCCGCAGCGGTCTCGTCGTAACGATGGGTTTCCGGGAGCAGGGCGGCTTCGTTCAGCGCCTGGACGATCGGCAGAGGCGTCGGCTGGTCCGGATCTCCGATTCCGAGGTCGATCAGGTCTCGGCCCTCGGCAATCGCCTTGCGCTTCAGCGCGGCGATCTCCGCGAACAGGTAGGGCGGTATCTTCTCGAGGCGTGCGGCTCGCGCGATCATCGGCATCTCTCCAGGCGGCTTTGTGCTTTGTGCGGAAATAAGTTTACCCCGCCCGAGCGCTAAGCCGTGTGTGCGAAGAGGAAGATCGCGCGTGCCCGGTATTCCTTTGAACCCGGGATGGCCGGCCGGTTACTGGCCGGGCGTGTGCAGATCGACGATGGGAGGGCTCCAGGTCTGCGTGTAGACCTTCCAGCCTGAGTGGCCGTCGCAGAAGACGTAGTTCATTCCCTCGTCGTGCCGGTGCGTCTGCATTGCGCCGGCATACTCGTCCATCTCGGCTATCAGGGCGTTCGAGTTGCCCGGAGCGACGTTGGGATTGGACGAGTTGAACCACGGGTGGTAGATGTCGTCGCAATAGGGCGGCTGGCTGCCGTTGAACGCGCTGGCGCTCGCCACGCTGCGCCTCTCCGTGAAGAATACGGTCGTCGCCTGGCGCCCCACGCCGGCGTCCGTCATGCCCCAGACGAAATAGCCGTTCACCAGATAGGAGATGACGTGCGGGCCGCCGATGTTGATAACGTCCGGGCAGTTCAGGTCGAACGGCGCGGGATCGGACGGGCAGGCGAAGATCCGCTGCTGGAACATCACGTCCTCGTCGCTGGAGGAGCCGTGGCCGGTGTAGGGCAGGATCTTGGCGAAGACGGAGCCGTTGTCCGGGTTCTCGATCGAGCCGTCGTAGTCGTCGATCTGAGGCTGCGCATCGGTCTGTTTGGACTGCGGGAACCTGTCGTCGAAGTCCTGCATGTACATGCGCGCCGCCATTCCGATCTGGCGCATGTTGGAGAGACAGGCGGTCTGGCGCGCCTTCTCTCTTGCCCTGGCGAAGACCGGGAAGAGGATGGCGGCAAGGATCGCGATGATGGCGATCACGACGAGCAGCTCGATCAGCGTGAACCCGAACGCGCAAACGCGCGCCCGGGCCCGGGCCCGGGCCCGGGCCTCGTCTGTCATAGTCCTTCCTCCTACGGGTCGCCGGAGGCGCCGAAGTTCGTCGCCAGCAGGCTGAAGTCGTTGAGATCGACCACGCCGTCGCAGTTCAGATCCGCGTTGGGATTCCAGTTTGTCGAGCCGGCCGCCGACCCGAACGCCTCCGCCAGGAGGCCGAAGTCGTTCAGATCGACCACGTTGTCGTCGTTGATGTCGCCTGCAAGAAGCGTCGCCGTCACTCCGGTTGCGCCGGTCGTGGAGTCGACGGAGACGTCTTTCTGCAGCCACTTCACGCCCTTGATCGCCAGGGTATAGCTCTGGCCAGGAACGTTGGGAAGCGTGAAGGCGCCGGTCGAGCTCAGCGTGACGGTGCGCAGGAAGGCCGCGTTTCCGTTGGACGGGCGCAGCGTGAAGTTGACGGGCTGGGCCGGGTTCTCGCAGCCCTGGAGGGTGATCGTGCCCGCGATGGCCTGCGGGTTCTTGACGTCCAGCGGAATGCGCCAGATGCCGCGGCCGTAGGTGGCTGCGTTCAGGAAGCGCGTGCCGGGCACGGCGCGCAGATCGAAGACCTGGACGTTGGGCAGACCGAGCGGCTGGGTGGCGTTGTACCAGGTTCCTCCGCCGGTGGTGGTATAGAAGACTCCGACGTCGGTGCCGACGTAGATGGTGTCGACGGGATCGTCGATATCGAGCGCGATGGCGTTGAGGGAGACGTTGGGCAGCGCGTTTGCGCCGGTTCCGTCCAGCTCCGTCCAGACGCGCGTTGCGGCCGTGGTGTTGGCGCACTGGTAGAGATGGCCGGTAGTCGTGCCGCCGAGGCCGACGTAGATCGTGTTCTCGTTCGTCGGGCTGATTACTATGTAGTTCACGGCGGCCGTCGCCAGAGCCGGGCTGCCCGTGTTGATCTGGGTCCAGCTCGATCCCTGGTTTGTGGACATCCAGACGTTTCCGTCCAATGTGCCGACGTAGATGCGCTTTCCATCGGTCGGCGCGATCGCCACGTACTGCGCGTAGGAGCTGGTGGAGAAGGCCTGGCCGCCGAGGCTCGACGACCAGGAGTCGCCGGAGATGTTGTACCGATAGAGATATTGCGAAGCCGCGTAGAGCAGGTTGGTATTGGTGGGATCGAGCGCGATCGGGCCGATGAAGGCCGGATTGTCGCTTGATCCGAATGGCGGCGCGGTGGAGTTCGAAGTGTTCCAGTCGTCGGCGGTGGTGTAGATGGCCTCGAGATACTCGGACGTGGTGTACTGCTTGTTTCCGTTTGTCTGATCCACGGGGCTGAAGCCGCCGTCGCCGCCTCCGACGTCCGTCCATTTGGCCAGGTCGCCGGTCGAGGCGGGCGAGGCATTGTCCTGCGTGCCGCCGACCATGATGTCGGGATTGGTGGGGTGGTAGTCCGCCTTGTAGAACTGAGTTATGCCCAGATTCTGGTTCAGGCTATCGTAGGTCCAGGTATTGGCGGTCGGATTGACTGTGAGCTCGTATATTCCGCCGTCGCAGCCTATCAGCACGTCGTTGGGGTTGTTTGGGTTAAAGATCACGGCGTGCTGGTCGTTATGGACGAGAGAGGAATCATCGTAGGTCGGGCCGCCTATGGACTGCCAGGAGGTCCCGCCCGTGAGCGATTGGGCCACGTCGATCAGGTTGCAATAGAGCACGTCGTGGACGTTCTTGCTCGCGTCGGTATATGTGGAACAGCCCAGCACGCAATCGTAATAGTACTGGCTCCAGTTATATGTCGTTCCCACGGTGCTGTTCCCGTTCGGGAAGCCTGCGGAGATGCTGGTCCAGCTTGCGCCCGCGGATGCGCTGGAGTAGATATTCCGGTAGTAGGGGTCGACTATGTAGACCGTATTCGGCGACGTGGGCGAGGCGGTCACCCTGAGGATCTGCCCATAATCGGCGTGGCCGGAGATCGGCGTCGTGACGACCGACCAGGTTGCGCCGCGGTCGGCGGAGCGGTAGAAGT
>Ga0181529_10007635_pt1 | contig 10723 bp, 8 predicted proteins | sample PEATcosm2014_Bin_36_FD_119763 | JGI IMG/M metagenome (GOLD analysis project Ga0181529, IMG submission 119763) | Peatland microbial communities from MTU Mesocosm Facility, Houghton, MI, USA - PEATcosm2014_Bin10_30_metaG | ecosystem: Environmental > Terrestrial > Soil > Wetlands > Peat | place... | reverse complement strand
CTTCCCTACAATCGCGGCGCCAATCCGAATGTATGGAGCATTGTCGACGGCACGCCAGCCGGCGTGACGATCCATTATATCAACGATGGGATTGATACGGGCGACACACTTTCACAACGCGAGGTGCCCGTTGCAGCGGTTGACACAGGGGCAACGCTCTACCACAAGCTCGAAGAGGCGGCGTTGGCCCTGTTTCAGGAAACCTGGCCGAAATTGAGCGCGGGAACGTTGAAGGCTTGCCCTCAGGCAAAAGGTTGCGGTTCGGTCCATCGGTTGCGCGATCTCGAACGACTCGATGAACTTGACTTGGAGCGGACGTATACCGGTCGAGAGATCATCAATATCCTGCGGGCACGGACATTTCCTCCCTACCAAGGCGCATTCTTTCGAGACCGCGGTCGAAAGGTGTTCATCCAAGTCAGCCTTTCTTATGAAGATGATGCACGAAAATAGGAACGCTGCCTCTGCTGCCATCTGCGGCCGCGCCGTTGGACCCGCGGCCCCAGCCTATATCATTGCCGAACTGTCCGCCAATCACAACCAGGACTTCGAGCAGGCCGTGCGCCTGGTGCGGGCAGCCAAAGACTGCGGCGCCGACGCGGTCAAGCTGCAAACCTACACGCCCGATACGATCACGATCCGATCGGACCGGCCGGAGTTTCGCGTCGGCGGCGGGACGCTTTGGGACGGACGAACGCTCTACGATCTCTATGGCGAGGCCTACACGCCCTGGGATTGGCAGCCTAAATTGAAACAACTGGCCGATGAGATCGGGATTCACCTGTTTTCAACGCCTTTCGACCCGTCGGCGGTCGATTTTCTCCAAGCGATGGACGTGCCGGCCTACAAGGTCGCATCGTTCGAGTTGGTCGATCTGCCGCTTGTGCGGAAGATCGCAAGAACCGGCAAGCCGATCATCATGTCGACCGGCATGGCCACGTTGGGGGAGATCGACGAGGCGGTTCAGGCGATCCGCGAGGCCGGCGGGCGCGAGTTGGCGTTGCTGAAGTGCACGAGCGGCTATCCGGCCCTGCCGGAAGAAATGAATCTGCGCACGATTCCGCACCTGGCCGAGGCCTTTGGCCTGCCGGTGGGGCTTTCCGATCACACCCTGGACAACGCGGTGGCGGTGGCCGCCGTCGCGCTGGGAGCGTGCATCGTGGAGAAGCATTTCACGCTTTCGCGGGCCACGCCCGGGCCCGACAGCGCGTTTTCGTTGGAGCCGAAGGAATTCAAGGCCATGGTCGAGGCCATACGCACGGTGGAGAAGGCTTTAGGCCGGGTGCAGTACGGCGTCAGTCCTCGCGAGGCAGCCAGTCGCATGTTCCGCCGGTCGCTGTACGTGGTCGAGGACTTGCGGGCCGGCGAATTGTTTACGGAAAAGAACGTGCGCTCGATTCGCCCGGCCAACGGATTGCCCGTGAAAGAAATCGATCGCGTGCTGGGGCGCAGGGCGGCAAGCGATATTCGGCGCGGCACGCCGTTGACGAACGAATTGATCTCGTGATGCTTTCCCCATGAAACGAAAGCCGACATCCAGGAGCCGTCGAGCGCTGCTCATCGGTTGCGGGCGAATGGGCGCGGGGGTTGGAAGCGACAGCCCGGCGACCACGTCGCACGCCGGAGCGATTGTCGCGGAAGGCGACTTTGCACTGGCGGTTTACGACGAGAACCCTGCCATGGCCGAGCAGGCCGCGAAAGACTTTGGGGTCCTCGCGATCGGCAATTTGCGCCAGGATGATCTGGCGGCCTTCGACGTTGCCGTGATTTGCACGCCCACGGATACGCATGTCCCTTATCTGCGGAAACTGCTTGCCGCGGGAGCGCGCGTCATCGTTTGCGAGAAACCCGTGTGCAATGATCTTCGCAGTCTGCGAACCGCCGAACAAACCTACGATCGCGGCGAGAGCCTTGTATTGGTGAACTACTTCCGCCGCTTCCTGCCGGCCTATGCCGCCTTGCAATCCACCATCGCCAGGTTGGCAAGCGGCCAAGGGGTGCGGGCCATCGCGGTCCGCTATCAACGCGGTTTCCTGAATAATGCGTCTCATGCCTTGGACCTCCTGCAATTTCTTTTGGGATGGGACATCCTGGCGGCAAAGGCAAGCGTAACGTCTTGCAGCGCCGACGAATTCCCCAACGATCCCACGCTTTCCCTGTGCGGCGTTTGGAACGACGCGGAATTGACGGTGACGGGCCTTCCCCGGGTGAAATTCTCTTTGTTCGAAATCGACATTTTTATGGAACAGTCCGCGGTGAGAATTTACGATCGCGGCGATGTCGTGGAAATCGAAACCGCCAAGAAAGGCGGCGGCTACTATTCCCCCTTGCGGACGATCAGCCGCCGGTCCGACTGTCTCGGCGCCTGTCTGCACCACCTTTATGTACGGGTACGAAAGGTGCTGCAAGGCAAGACTGCGGAAGACAACTTCGCAGCCTCCCTGCGTCTCGCTCAATGGATGCTTCACACCCGGAAACGCGGAGCAAAAGCATGCCACGATTAGCAATCAACGGCGGCAAACCTGTCAGGACGAAACTGTTTCCGGCCTACAACACCATGGGGCCCGAGGAGAAGGCGGCTGTCCTGCGCGTGATGGATACGGGGAATCTGTCACAATTTCTCGGGGCATGGCACCAGGATTTTCTTGGCGGCGGGGAAGTTCGCCGGTTCGAAAAATGCTGGGCCGAAGCGCACTCGGCCCGTTACGCCGTCAGCGTCAATTCCGCCACCTCCGGCCTGATTGCGGCCGTCGGCGCCTGTGGCATCCAGCCGGGAGACGAGGTCATCGTCTCGCCCTACACGATGAGCGCCGGCGCAATCGCCCCGATCATGTACGGCGGCGTGCCGGTGTTCGCCGACATCGACGAGGACAACTTCGGTCTCGATCCGAAATCGATCGAGTTGCGGGTCACCTCGCACACGCGCGCGATTCTCCTCGTCCACATCTTCGGAAACCCCTCGAAGATGGACGAAATCATGGCGATCGCCCGGCGGCACGACCTGCGGGTCATCGAAGATTGCGCCCAGGCGCCGATGGCCTTGTACAAGGGCAGGCCGGTCGGCACGCTCGGCGACATCGGCGTGTTCAGCCTGAACTACCACAAGCACATTCACACGGGCGAAGGCGGGGTGATTACCACCAACGACGAAAAGCTGGCGGAACGTTGCCAGCTTATCCGAAACCACGGCGAGGCGGCCGTGGAAGGGAAGGGCGTGGAGGACCTGCTCAACGCCTATGGCCAGAACTACCGACTCACCGAACTACAGGCCGCGATCGGCACCGAACAGTTGAAGAAACTGCCCGAACTGATCGAATCTCGGCTGGAAAATGCGGCCTACCTTGCCCAGCGGATTGCCAGGATCCCGGGCCTGACGCCGACGCCGATCGAGCCGGGCTGTCGGCACGTTTACTACTTGCAGCCGTTCAAGTTTCAGGAGGAAACGATGGGCGCCAGTCGCAATGCGTTCGTCAACGCCGTGAAGGCCGAGATACCGTCCGCCGTATTGCGCGAGGAGACGCCGCTGATCGGCGCGGGTTACGTGAAGCCGCTTTACCTGCAGCCGCTCTATCAGCGCCGGGCCGTGGCCTGCTCGTTCAACTGTCCGAGATACCGCGGTGAAGCGTCTTACCATGAAGGGCTCTGCCCCACCGCCGAACGCATGCACTTCCACGAGCTTTTGACCGTTGAATATATGAGGCCGGGAATGACCAAAGCCGATCTGGACGACGTCGTTTCCGCCTTCGAAAAAGTTGCGGAAAACATCCATGAACTGCGAAACGGCGGGTCCTGAATCCATGTCGCGGCGTTTGATCGTCTTTTCCGATCCGGGCGGCGCGAAGCCGTGCCTCGCGCTGGCCAGCAAATGGGCGGAAGGTTGCGAAGTGAAAACATGCTCGGACCGCGCTTACCGGTTTTCGGACGGATTCGGCGTCCAGGTCGAAATGTGTGGTCCTGCCGAGGCGCGGCGCATCGTCGAGGACTTCCAGCCGACCTTCCTTTTTACGGGGACCTCGTATACCAGCCGGCTGGAACTGCATTTCCTGGCGGAGGCCGTCCGGCGCCGGATTCCAACGGCCGCTTTCGTCGATCATTACACCAAATTCAGGGAACGTTTCGCGTTGGACGGATCGGACTTGTTTCCCGACGAAATCCATGTCCTTGACGCCAAAGCGCAAAGCCTTGCCTTGGAGGCGGGCCTGCCGGCCGAGCGGATTCGGATTACCGGGAATCCCTATCATGAATATCTGAGGAGTTTTCAATCGAAGATCTCGCGCAAAGACCTGCTGCAACGCATCGGTATTTCCTCCGCCGATGTGCCGCTGTTTCTTTTTGCGCCCGATCCGCTCAGCAATGCGGGTGGATCGAAGACATTCGGGACCGATGAAAGCAGCATCCTGGCGCTTCTGTTGAACGCCATCGCCGCGCAAGACCAGCCGGTGCGGCTGATCATCAAGCCGCATCCCAACCAGAATATCGCGATGTTGGAGAAAACCGCGGGCGAAATCGACTCGCATGGCCGTTGTCAGGTCATGCTCGCGCCGCCGGAGTCCGACGCTTACGTGAACGAATTGATTCACCACAGCGATCTTGTCGTCGGAATCTTTTCAAGCATCATTCTGGAGGCGGAATTGCTCAAGGCGCGAACATTGCGGGTGCTTTGCGGTTTGACCGTGCCCGATCCGCTGGAAAATATCGCGCGCGGATGCGCCGTGCGGGACTTTTCGTCGTTATGCCGTGCGATCGAGGGATTCGCTCGGCGCGACACTGCCGCATCGTGAGTCAGGAATTGTTGGGTCAGCAAATGCCAAGCGACAGCGAGCCGGTTTTTGAGGTCGACGCCAACGCGGAACCCGTGCTGGTTCCCGAGATCGACGTGGTCATGGAACCGCCGTCCGTTGCCGCGCCGGCGGCGGTCGAAACGAAAAAGCCGTCCATTCTCTTCCTCGTCAGTTCGCTGGTCGGCGGGAACTTCGCTTCCATGATGCTCCGCATGCTCGGCGGCGTACTGCAGGCCAAGTGCGTGTTGCCGGCCGTGCTGGGGATGTTCAACAGCATCGGATTGGTGTTGGGCTATGTTCCTTTGCTGCAACTCGGCATCCTCAACGGCATGAACCGGGAACTGCCTTACTTCATCGGAAAGGGTGACCGGCAACGGGTGAACGAACTGGCCGCCGCCGCGCAGGCCTGGGCGCTGGCGGTGGGCGGCATCGTGGGCATCGCGCTGGCGGGCGTCGGCTGCTGGCAATTGGCCCATGGCCAGTGGCAATTGGCGGCCGGCTGGTTCACCAACGCCGTGCTGGCCGTGCTGCTCTTCTACAACACCAATTATCTTCAGATGACGTATCGCACGGGCCACGATTTCGCGAGGCTGGCCGTGTCCAGCGTCATCGAAAACGCCGTCGCCCTGGCCTTGGTCTCGCTCGTGGCGTTGTTGAATTTCTACGGGCTGTGTTTGCGGGCATTGCTGACTGCTTTCGTGAGCGTGAGTTTTCTCCACTACTGGCGTCCGGTGCGAGTCGGACCGCGTTGGGACGCGCGCCATCTGATGCACTTGCTCGTGATCGGCGTACCGATCTTCATTGTCGGCCACATCTACGCGTTGTGGACGGTGCTCAACTCCACACTCGTATTTGGTTACCTAGGCAAGGAAGGTTTGGGTTTGTATCAAATGGCGATTGTGGCCGGCGGGGCTTTGGAACTGTTGCCGACCGCGGTCAGCCAGGTGCTCTATCCGAGAATGGCGGAGCAGTACGGCCGCAGCGGAAGATTGGACGACCTGATTCGCATGTCGATCAAGCCGATCATTCTGTCCGTGGTCGGCATGGTTCCGATGATCGTCCTGGGTTGGTTCGCCGTTGGGCCGGTAATTCGTCTTGTTTTGCCCGCTTATGCCGATGCGGTTCCCGCGATCCGCTGGAGTCTGCTGGTTCCCTTGGTGCAGGCCTTTTGCCCCATCAACAACGTTTATAACGTCCTGCGGCGGCAAGAGTTTTATATCGTGGCCATTGTTCTCGGCATGGGCGCCTATGTCGGAAGCCTGATGTGGCTGGTGCGCGACGGCGCCGACCTGACGGCGTTTCCGCAGGCCATGCTGGTTGGTCGCGTGGTCTTTGCCGTCGCCAGTTATGCGTTGCTCATTCCCGTGCATCTCCAACACAATAAGGCTTGAATGGCCGACCGTTGCTCGATGTCCGTTTCGTCGCCCTTGTTGTCGCAACCGGCCCGTTCCTGGGAGGACCTCGTGCCTGTGTTCGATGCCGAGCTTGCCCGACCGGAGATTGAAGGCATCCCGATTGGATCGACGTTGACCGACTTGCTGGTGATCGATTTCATCAACGCCGGCGGGCAGTGGGGCGTTGCCCAGCGTTGGCTCGATCGACTGCGATGGCTGCGGAGGTACTTCCTTGTACCCCACCGGTCCGAAGAGGCCATTCCAGTGGAACCGGGGCGGATTCTGGTGACGTGCAGGTCGTCGATGGCACGCTTCGACGACCTGATGCTGCCCCTGCTCCAGGCGCTGTCCCCCGATCGCTGCACGGTGCTTTACAAGGAGCCGGACACGCTGCGACGGCTGCCCCCCGGGGCGGATGCGATTGACTGGATGCGGGCTGTCCGGCACGACCGCCATCGTTGGCGTCCCGCCTTCGATCGCTGCTGGCCGCGGTGGCGATCGTGCGTGCAATCGTTGTCCAGATCTTTCGATCTGCCACGTGGCGCGATGGAGCGTCTGAACCTGATTATCATCGTGAACAGCCAGATGGCCGTCGGATCGTTGCAGTTTCTCGAGCGCTGCCGCCCCGCGGCGATCGTAACCGATCATGACCGGGCGCGTCTGCCGTCGTGCCTTGTCTTGGCCGCGAAATCCCTGGGGATCCCCACCTTTACCCTCCAGCATGGCGCCATGGGGGAGCATGCCGCGGGATTCGTGCCGGTAATCGCCGACGGGATGTTTTGCTGGGGTGAACTGCCCCAGCGGATCATGACGGAGGCCGGCCAGGATCCGGCGAAGTTGGCGATCGGAGGATGTCCGCGTTTGACTCGCGAGTTGCTCGCCGAGCCCCAGGCGGTGCGCGGCCGATTGAAGATCGATCCGTCGGGTCGCGTGGTCATGCTGGGCACCTCGCCCGTCCCCCCGTCGCAGCGGAGGCTTCTGGCAACTTGGTTCTGCGAGGCCGTGTACCAGCTTGACGGTGTCTCCGGCATCGTCCGCCTGCACCCGTCGGAGAAGCTCGCCTTCTATGCCGACATCGCCAGGGAGTTTCCCCGAGTCCAATTCATGGACAATTCGCAGATGACGCTGGACGAATCGCTCGCGGCAAGCGACGTCGTGGTCGTGCAAAGCAGCGGCCTGGGGAGCGATGCCCTGGTCAATCGCCGTTTGGTCGTCGTGGTCGAAATCCCCGATGCGCCTTTGGGCCACGGAAAGGACCTCATCGAGCAGGCCGGCTGCCCGCGGGCCGCCAGCGTCGAGGAACTGGCCGCATGGCTGCGCGGCCTGCTCTTCGACGCAGAGGCCCGCCGCCGCCACTTCGCCGCGGCGGAACGGTTCGTCGAGAAGTTTTGCGCGTATTTCGGGCGGGAGTCGGCGGAGCGAATCGCCGCTTGCATCCAACAGCACATTACTCGCGCGCCGGCGGAAGACCGTGTCCCTGGTCGCGCGGCAATCTGAATGGCGATTGATGATCGAGTTGACGATCCAACCCGACGAGCAGAAACTCACCGTTGATTTTTCCCTGGAGAACTGAACCATGTCAAAGAGCCTAGTGACCGGCGGCGCCGGATTTATCGGGTCGCACGTAGCCCGGCATTGCCTGGATTTGGGCCATGAGGTTGTCGTCTTGGACGATCTGAGCGGCGGCTACGAGGACAACGTGCCCGCGGGCGCCGTCTTTTGCCGGGGTTCGATCACCGACAAAGCACTGGTTGCCCGGCTGTTTGCGGAGCATCGCTTCGACTACGTGTACCATTTGGCGGCCTACGCGGCCGAGGGGCTGTCGCACTTCATTCGCCATTACAACTACGAAAACAACGTCCTGGGCACGATCAATCTGGTCAACGCGGCAATCAATTCCGACACGGTGAAACGCTTCGTCTTCACCAGTTCCATCGCCGTCTACGGCGCGGCGCAGAATCCGATGACCGAGAGCACGACGCCCATGCCGGAGGATCCGTACGGCGTGGCCAAGTATGCCTGCGAAATGGACCTGCGGGCGGCGCACGAGATGTTCGGCCTGAATTACACCATTTTTCGCCCGCACAACGTTTACGGAGAACACCAGAACATCGGCGACCGCTATCGCAACGTGATCGGCATTTTCATGAACCAGATCATGCAAGGACAGCCCATGACGATCTTCGGCGACGGGCGGCAAACGCGGGCCTTCACCCACATCGACGACGTGGCGCCGCTGATTGCGCGTTGCGCGGACGTGCGGGCGTCGGAAAACGAAGTCTTCAATATCGGGGCCGAGACACCGACGTCGGTGCGAGAGCTGGCCCAAATCGTTGCTGCCGCGTTTCACACGGAAGCGGCCGTCTGCTGCCTGGAAGCCCGGAAAGAGGTGGTTCACGCCTTCTCCAGCAGCGACAAATTGCAGGCGATTTTCGGCCCCCAGAACTACGTCTCGCTGGAGGAAGGAATTCGTGGCATGGCCCAGTGGGCAAGAGCCAAGGGACCGCGCGCGACGGGGCTGTTTACCGGCATTGAAGTCCTGAAAAATCTTCCTTCGTCCTGGAAAGCGGCCTACCAGGAACCTTGATCGCCAGAGAGCGGTGCGCAGCATGAAGAAACGAGTCCTCCTCTCCAGTTGGGCGTTCCCGCCGGTAAGCTCCGGCAGCGGTTACATCTTGTATCAGCTCCTGCGTCATTTTCCCCAGGAAGAGTTTGTCGCCGTGCACGGCATCAGCGAACCGACGGCCTACCAGGGCCGGTCGTTGGACGCGATCGGCAGCCAGGTGACGATGTTTGGCAGCTACCTGTGGACTCGGCGGATCATGCGGAGACTGCCGGCGATCTACATCCCGCGGATCCGGCGGCATATCGTGCAACTGGCTCGCAAGTACGATGTGCGGCGGATTTACGCGCATTATCCGGAGGGTTGCTTCACGGTTGCCGCCTGGCAGGCCGCTGAGGAACTTGGCTTGCCGCTGACCGTCTATCTGGACGTGCTCTGGGAAGAATCGGGGAATGACTCGCTGGCTCTGGCCAGGGCGTACGAGCACAAGGTGCTGGAACGAGCGGAAAACCGATTTGCGATCACCGAATTCGCCATCGAGTACCTGGAAAAAAAGCACGGCCTCAAGGTGGAACTGCTTCCGCATACGACCGACACCGCCGGGCTGCCGGAGGGACTGCGAAAGCTTCCCGAGGACGGCCCGCCGGTCGTGCATTTTGCCGGCGGCATCAGTTCCAGGATGAACGGCGATGCGGTACTGCGGCTGGCCCGTGCCGCCGCGATTGCCAAGACGTCGCCAAAACTGGATATGTGTACTCCGTCGCTTCCGGATGAGCTCCGCAGGCTTGGAATCGGCAGCCGCTATGTCGATCAGGCGAGTCTGGCGGACGCACAGGCCCGCAGCACGGTCCTGTTTTTGCCGCTGGCCTTCGACAGTTCGGAACCGTTGATGATTCGGCATAATTTCCCGACCAAGGCGATGGACTACCTCCGTTCCGGCCGGCCAATTCTCGTACACTCTCCGGCAGACAGTTACCTCACCTGGCTGGCAAGGAAAGAAGGGTTCGCGGTGGTGGTCGATCGACCCGACGCCGAGGAGTTGGCCGCGGCCATGGATCGGCTTATCGCCGACCGGCAACTCCAGGAGAATGTGGTTGCGAAGGCCCTCGAATTCGTGCGCACGCGCGACAGCCGTCCCTGGGCAAAGGTTCTCTGGAAGACATTGTGCGGCGAGAATCCGTAGTTCACGTTCGCATTGATTTTGGCACGGTTTTCACTTGACGCGATTATTACCCCGGCCCGGAAGATCGTCACAGCAACCCGAAGCGCAAGCGAGAGGCCCTCGCTTGCGCTTCGGGTTGGTATTGAGCAGGGTAATACCATGAGCGACAAAACCACGAGCCCCGGCAATCCCGCCGTGCCCGCCAAACGCGGTGCCGTCCGGCCCCACTATGTAAAGCTCTATTGGTTGGCGTTTCTCCTGTGCCTGGCTCACTATTTCGGGATTGCCGCCTTTCCCATGGGGCCGTTCAAAGGCGACGGCACCGGGATGGCGAGCGGCGCCCGGCAGATCGTGGAACAAGGCTGGAACGGCCCCAAAATCGACTACGGCAGGGAAACCCGACCGGGTGTGTTTTGGGCATTGATCTTCGCGCGGCGGTTCATCGGCGCCGACACGTACCTGGCATTCAGCGTAATGGCGTTGGCGGCTGGCATACTCAACGTGGTGCTCATGGCCTGCTTTGCCGGCCGTTTGATCCGCGTGCCGGCGCCCCTCTGCGGGATTGGAATCCTCGTGCTCTTTCCCGACTCCGCGACCTGGGGCTGTTATCCCAACGGAACCGTGCTCGCGGGTTGCCTGGGCATGGCGTCCTTCTGCCTTTTGACGCGGGAGGACAAGCTTTCGCCGCAGCGATTAATCCTGGCGGGCATCCTGGCGGGCCTGGCAATTCTGCCGCGAGTCGATGCGGTCCTGTTGGGCCTGGTCAGCGTGCCGCTGCTCATGGCCGGCGATGCCCGCACGACGTTCAAGCGGATCGGCATTT
>Ga0181529_10007634_pt1 | contig 10724 bp, 7 predicted proteins | sample PEATcosm2014_Bin_36_FD_119763 | JGI IMG/M metagenome (GOLD analysis project Ga0181529, IMG submission 119763) | Peatland microbial communities from MTU Mesocosm Facility, Houghton, MI, USA - PEATcosm2014_Bin10_30_metaG | ecosystem: Environmental > Terrestrial > Soil > Wetlands > Peat | place... | reverse complement strand
CCGGGATGTCGCGGTAGGCCCCCATGAGGTTGACCCGGGTGAGGTACTCGTTGGCCGAGTAGACGCCCTTCAGGTTCTCGCCGGGCACGTTCAGGAACATGGGCAGACCGGCGCCGTTGGCGATGAACACGGCGTCGAAGTCGGCCATGAGCTCCTGCACCGTCAGCGTGCGCCCGACGATGACGTCGCACTCCACCTCGACGCCCAGGCGGCGCAGGTTCTCGACCTCGGCGTCGACGATGCGCTTGGGCAGACGGAACTCGGGGATGCCGTAGCGCAGCACGCCGCCGGTGTCGTGCAACGCCTCGAAGACGTGCACGCCATGGCCCAGGCGAGCGAGCTCGCCGGCGACCGTGAGGCCGCCGGGACCGGCGCCGACCACGGCCACCTTGTGGCCGCTGACGGTGACCCGCGGGGCGACGAACTCGGTGTTGGCGGCGGCCCAGTCGGCGACGAAGCGCTCGAGCCAGCCTATGGCCACGGGCTCGCCCTTCTTGCCGCGCAGGCAGAGCCCCTCGCACTGTACCTCCTGTGGACAGACGCGGCCGGTGGTCGCCGGCAGGGCGTTGTCGGTGAGCAGGACCTCGGCGGCGCCGGCGAAGTCGGAGACCGCGATGCGCTCGAGGAAGTCGGGGATGCGCACCTCGACCGGGCACCCGGCCACGCAGGGCCGGTTCTTGCAGGCGATGCAGCGGTTGGCCTCGCGGACGGCAAGCTCTTCGGTGAGGCCCAGGTTGACCTCGGTGAAGTTGGTGGCGCGCTCGCCGGCGTCTTGCTCGGGCATGGCGACGCGGTCGATCGCCATGCGCTCCTTGTTGGTGAGCCTGGGCTCCTCGGCGGGCGGTTCGGCGGCGAGCTGGGTGAAGATGCGGCAGCCGTGCTCGTCGAGCTCGTGATAGGTCGACTGCCGGCCGGCGAGCTCGTCGAAGTCGACCTCGTGGCCGTCGAACTCGGGTCCGTCGACGCAGGCGAACTTGATCTCGCCGCCCACCGTCACGCGGCAGCCGCCGCACATGCCGGTGCCGTCGACCATGAGCGGGTTGAGCGAGACGATGGTCTTGACGCCGTAGTCGCGGGTGAGGTCGGCGACGGCCTTCATCATGGGTACCGGACCGATGGCGTACACGGCCTGCGGACGGCCGCCGTTGCCGGCTTCGAGCAGACGTTTGAGCGGCGCGGTGACGAAGCCGGTCTCGCCCAGCGAGCCGTCTTCGGTGGTGCACAGCAGCTCGTTCGAGAAGGCGCCGAGCTCGTCGCGCAGCACGACGAACTTCTCGCTGCGCCCGCCGATGATGGTGGTCAGGTCGTTGCCCGCCTTGGCCAAGGCCTTGGCCAAGGGGAACAGCACGGCGGTGCCCACGCCGCCGCCCACGCAGACGACCTTGCCGAAGTTGTCGATGTGGGTCGGCTGGCCGAGGGGACCGGCGACGTCGCGCAGGGCGCCGCCGACGGGCGTCGCCACGATCTCCTGCGTGGAGCGCCCGACAGCCTGGATGATCAAGGTGATGGTGCCGGCCTCGGGGTCGTCGTCGGCGATCGTCAGGGGGATGCGCTCGGCGCCCTTGCCGACGCGCACGATGACGAACTGGCCGGGTTTACGGGCACGCGCCACGCGCGGCGCGAGAATGACCATGCGATGAAGCTTGGGGGCGATCTCCTCGTTGCTGACGACTTCGAACATGCTGACCTCGTGCTGGGAGTTTGGGCGATCTCACGCCGCAGGGTACGCCTGCCTCATGTACGAGTGTGCCAAGTCTCTCGCGAGACTGCAACCGCCGCCGCCCCTGCCGCGGGCTACTCGCGGAGCACCGGGTCGGCCCTTTTGGCGGCCGGCTCGCGGCGCCTCAGTGCCAGAGCGCCGCGACCAGGGCGGCCAGGCCGGCGGCGGCCAGCAGGGTGAGCGCGCCGGCCTGCCAGACGATCGCCGCCGCCCGACCGATGGTCGCCGCTGTCGGCGCGGTCTCGTCGACGCCGACCGCATACTCGCCCGTCTTGGCCAGCTGCACGCCCAGGGTGGCGGCCATCGGGGCGATCGTCCAGAGCTTGTTGGGACTCGACGACAGGCGGTGCTGCCGGCGTAGCGCGCCAAAGGCGGCCGCGCCGCGGCCGCGCAGGCCGGCGAGAGCCACGAGCAGCAGGCCGGTGAGGCGCGCCGGCACCAGATTGACGAGGTCGTCGAGCCGCGCCGCCGGCTTGCCGAGGTACTCGTAGCGGCCGTGGTAGCCGATCATCGCGTCCATCGTGTTGATGGCCCGGTAGACGAGGGCTCCGGGCAGCCCAAACAGGGCGAAGTAGAGGAGCGGCGCGACGACGCTGTCGGAGAGGTTCTCAGCCAGCGACTCGATGGCCGCCGAGGCGACTTCGGGTGGGCTCAGCTCGCGGTCGCGGCTGACCAGCGCGCGCAGCCCCTCGCGGGCGGCCGCGGCGTCGTCGCCCAGGTTGCGCTGCACGTGGCGCCCGGCGCCCACCAGGCCGCGCAGCGAGAAGCTCACCTTCAGGGCGACCGCGGCGATCGGCAGGGCAAGCCACCAGGGCAGGCGCACCACCGCGAAGCACAGCGCAAGCCCCACCGCGGCAGCCACGCCGCAGGCGACCAGCACGATGCCGACGCCGTAGACCAGCTCGGCCCGCGGCCGCTCGCGGGGCGCGTGACGGTCGAGCAGCGCGATCAGTCCGCCCAGCCAGGCGACGGGGTGGACGGCGTTGGGCGGCTCGCCGCAGCTCACGTCGAGCAGGCCGGCCAGCAGCACGGTCAGCGCGACCGTGCCGGGGCTCACCGTCACCTGGGCACCGCGGGGGATCTCAAAGGAAGGGACCTTCGCGTTTGGCTTGCCGGCGTGGCGCCGGGGGGTCTGCCGTCGCCTGAAGCGACCGGCGTGGGCGACGCTAGCGCAGGCCCGTCGTAGTCGTCAACCTGCGCGGCCCGCCGCCGCCCGCGGCGACCCGGCGGAGCCGCGGCGACGCGCGGCGGCTCGTACGGTACGATTGCCGGCGCCCCTTCCCCACCGACGCCTCAGGTGCACGCCCCATGACCGACATGACCCCCCTGGACACCACGATCGCCGACATCGCCGTTACCATCGACGAGAACGTCGTACGAGTAACGAGCGCACGGCCGCTGACGCTGCTCAGCTCGGCGCTCGTAGCCGGCGGCTTTGGCTCGGCCCGCGAGATCGTCAATATGCACGTCGACGACGTCTCCCCCGATTCGTCGCCCGCGGCCGACCTTGCCGCCTTCGCCGCGAGCCTGGGCATCGACGAACCCTTCGTGGGCCTCATGACCGCGGCCAAGACCCAGTACGCCCGCCTCGCCGCCGAATCGCGCGACGGCGCGACCGTGGCGGCCGTCGTCTCGATGGGCCTGAGCAACCGCGCGTGCGCCGGCGTCAGCCCGCCGTCGGCGTACGCGACGGGCACCATCAACACGATCGTCCTGATCGACGCGCACCTCACGCCGGCGGCCCTGGTCAACACGGTCATCACGGCCACCGAGGCCAAGACGCTGGCGCTCGGCGCGTGGCAGGTGCTCTCACCCGAGGGCGCCCCGGCGAGCGGCACCTCGACCGACGCCGTCGTCGTGGCCTGCACAGGCCGCGGCGAAGCCCAGAGCTACGCCGGGCCGGCGACCGTCGTGGGCTGGCTCACCGCGCGTACGGTGCGCCGCGCCATGGACCAGATCTGCCGCGAGAAGCTCGCCCGCGACGGAGGGCTCCGCAAGGACTGGTAGCACAGACAAGGCAGCCGGGCCGGGCGGCGGCGCCGACATCTGCCGCGCTGGGCCGGCATCTGCCGCGCGGGATCTACATCTGCCGCGCCGGGCCGACGGCCCGGATCATGAGCCGCACGCCGCAGAGCTCAGGCCGCGCAGCGAGTGGGTCCGACGGCGCGCCTGAGATCGACGCCGTCGAGCAGGCTCTCAAAGCGCAGCGCCTTGTCGAGGCAGATCGTCCAGACGTGCAACAGAGGCAGGCGCACGTGCTCCCAGCTGCCCCGGGGCCGGCAGTAGATGAACCCGGTCACGGTCACGACGTCACGCTTGGCTTTGACGCTGCGCACCTCGGCTCGCATGACCTCCCAGGTCGAGGGCAGCACGAACAGGTCGCTGCTCGCAAGCTCGCACGCGCTCAGAAGCCGCGACGGATGACCGTTGACGCTGAGCGCCCAGTCTCCCCCGTCGGCGGCGCCCTCGGCGCTGAACAGGCGCGTCGCGGCGGTCGGAAACCCGGGACCGAGGTCGCGGTAGACGCCGCGCAGCTGCTCGAGCAACTGCTCGTCGACCACCGTGGTGTCCTTGCGCCAGCCCATAGCTCTTCGAGTATTCCCCGCTGGGTGCGGCGCTGACCACGTCACGTTGGGCGCACCGACGGGCACGACGCGCTGTCGGGCAGCGACGGGCACGCCGGCACGGAGGGCGCGTCAGTCGCTCACGTCGCGCAGGTGTTCGGTGTCGCGGAAGCTGCGCAGCTTGTTGAGCGACTTGCCCTCGATCTGTCGCACACGCTCGCGCGACAGGCCGAACTCGCGGCCCACCTCTTCGAGGGTGCGCGGGTGCCCGTCGCCGATCCCAAAGCGCAGCTCGATCACCTTGCGCTCGCGCTCGGTGAGCGATTCCAGCAGCCGTTCGATCTGCGAGTGCCGTTCGACCTCGCTGGCCGCGGCCAGTGGCTCTATCGCCGCCTGGTCTTCGATCAGGTCGCCCAGGAGCGACTCGTCGCCCTCGCCGCTCGGCGCCTCCAGGCTCACCGGCACGCGACTCGTGCGAATGATCTCGCGCACCTTCTCGGCCGCCACGCCCATCTCGGCTGCGATCTCTTCGGGAGTGGGCTCGCGGCCGCTGCGCTGCTCGAGGCGGCGCTGCACGCCGACCAGCTTGTTCTGCGCCTCGACGACGTGCACCGGCAGGCGGATCGTGCGCGCCTTGTCGGAGAGTGCCCGGGTGATCGCCTGGCGGATCCACCAGTGCGCCAGGGTCGAGAACTTGAAGCCGCGCCGGTAGTCGAACTTCTCGACCGCGCGGATGAGGCCGAGGTTGCCCTCCTGGATCAGGTCGAGCAGCGGCAGCCCGCGGCCGTCGTACCGCTTGGCGATGCTCACCACGAGGCGCAGGTTGGCCTCGATCATGGCGCGCTTGGCGAGCATGTCGCGCGCCTCGATGCGCTTGGCCAGGGCGACCTCTTGCGGGGCCGTCAGGAGCGCGACACGGCCGATCTGCGAAAGGTAGGAGCGCACCGGGTCGCTCGAGTGGTCGGGGGTGCTCGGGTCGAGGTCGGCGGCGGCCGCCACGGTGTCGACCGGGTCGCCTGTAGAGCTGGCCGTGCCCGGCGCTTCGATGACGTCGATGCCGAGGTCGGCAAGCATGACAAGCAGGTCCTCGGCCTCGCCGCGGCTGAGGTGCGCCTCGCGCACCACAGCGGCGACTTGCGTGCTCTCGAGGTACTCCTGCTCGCGTCCCTGCGCGACCAGACTGACGACCTCGTCGTGCATCGTCTCGGAAAGGTCGCTCGTCCTGGGTGTGTCTCGATCACTCACGCACACGAGAGTACCCGTATACGGCCGGCGTCACCCACGAAGGAGGCCCGCGGCGAGGGCGCAACGGCGCGCCAGAGCGGGGCCGGCGAGCCTCAGGTGCGCGGCGACAGCCAGTCGCGCAGCTCCGCGGCCGTCTGAAAGACGGCCAGGGCTCCAGCCGCGCGCAGGGCGGCCGCATCGGCGCCGCGGTCCCACGCCGCGCCCAGCGGCACGGCTCCGGCGACGCGCGCGGCGGTCACGTCAGAGGCGAAATCGCCCACGTAGGCCACACGCGATGCGGCCACGCCCCACTCGGCGATGAGGCCGGCGAGCTGCTCCGCCTTGCGCGAGCCGTCGGGCGAGCCCGTCGCGACGCGACCGAACCGTCCGGTGAGGCCGAGCTTGCCGAGGGTGAGATCGACGCAACGCCGTCCGGCACCGGTCACGATGGCCGCAGCGAGGCCGCATTCCTCGACGAAGGCGAGCAGCTCGGGAATGCCGTCGTAGGGCGCCGCCTGCTCGTCGTAGTGCGCCGCGAAGTACTCGTGAAAGTCGGCCAGGCACTCGCGCCAGCCCGCGCCCACGACGCTCCGCACGACGCCCTCCTGGCTTGCCCCGCACAAATCGCAGACCTCCTGGGCGCTGAAGCGCCGGCCGGTAGCCGCAAGGAAGGCGTGTTGAAAGGCCGCGATGTTCAGCGACAGGGTGTTGGCCAGGGTGCCATCGAGGTCGAACGCGATCGCCTGCAGTGCCGATGCGATGTGTTGCCTCCCCCCCTGCGCCGGAGCGACGAAAAGAAGGCGGTCGCGCCGGCCTCGGACAAGGCCGGCGCGACCGCCGCGCGTGTGCGTTAAGCGACCGGAGCGGTCTTGCCGGCGAACAGGGCGCTGGCCTTTTCGTAGACGTTGTCGGCGGTGAAGCCGAACTGCTCGAAGATGGTCGGCGCCGGAGCCGACGTGCCGAAGCGATCGATACCGATGATCTCGCCGTCGGTGCCGACCCAGCGGTCCCAGCCGAAGCTGGTCGCCGCTTCGACGGCCAGGCGGCAGCGGCAGGCGGCCGGCAGCACGCTCTCGCGATAGGCCGCATCCTGACGCTCGAACAGGCGGAACGACGCCATGTTGACGACACGCGAGCGCACGCCTTCGGCGACCAGGCGCTCGTGGGCGGCAAGGACGAGCTGCACCTCGCTGCCGCTCGCCATGAGGATCACGTCGGGCGCGCCGTCGCCGGCTGCGTCGGCGAGCACGTAGGCGCCGCGGGCGACGCCGTCGGCGGCACCGTAGACGCTGCGGTCGATGGTCGGCAGGTTCTGCCGCGTGAGCATGAGGCCGACGGGAGCGTCGGTCTGCTTGAGGGCGATCTTCCAGGCCTCGACGGTCTCGTTGGCGTCGGCCGGGCGCAGGTCGATGAAGTTCGGCGTGGCGCGCAGCATGGCGAGGTGCTCGATGGGCTGATGGGTCGGGCCGTCTTCGCCCACGCCCACGCTGTCGTGCGTGAGCACGTAGGTGACTGGCAGGCCCATGAGGGCCGACAGGCGCATCGCGGGACGCATGTAGTCGACGAACACGAAGAAGGTCGCTACGTACGGACGCGTGGCGCCGTGGGCGGCCATGCCGTTGGCGATGGCAGCCATGGCGAGCTCGCGCACGCCGAAGTGGAAGTTGCGGCCCGCGGGCGTCGCCGCCTGCACATCGGCCTCGCCCTTGATGAGCGTGTTGTTCGAGGGCGCGAGGTCGGCCGAACCGCCGATGAAGTTGGGCACGTGGGGGGCCACCGCGTTGATGACCTTGCCGGACGCCACCCGAGTGGCGACGGCGGGCTCGTCGGGCGCGAACACCGGCAGATCGGCGTCCCAGCCGGCGGGCAGCCGGTTGGCCCAGGCGTCGTTCCAGGCGGTCGCGCGGGCCGAGTCGGCGGCGCTCCAGGCAGCGTGACGCTCGCTCCAGGCGGCGTGCGCGGCGGCGCCGCGCTGCGCGGCTGCCGCGTAGAACGCCCTGACGTCGTCGGCCACGAAGAAGGTCGGGTCGAGCGGCCACATGCAGGCTTCTTTGGTGAGCTTGACCTCGTCGGCACCGAGCGGAGCGCCATGGGCGGCGGCCTTGTCCTGCTTGTTGGGCGAACCGCAACCGATGTGCGTGCGCACGGCGATCAGCGACGGACGCTCGGTGTCGGCCTTGGCGGCGATGATGGCGGCGTCGATGGCTTCGACGTCGTCGCCGTCGGCCACGCGCTGCACGTGCCAGCCGTAGGCGGCGTAGCGGGCGCAGACGTCTTCGGTGAAGGCCAGGTCGGTGGGGCCGTCGATCGTGATGTGGTTGTCGTCGTAGAGCACGACGAGCTTGCCGAGCTTCTGATGGCCGGCCAGCGAGGCGGCCTCGCTGGTGATGCCCTCCATCATGCAGCCGTCGCCGGCGAGCGCGTAGGTGTAGTGGTCGACCACGTCGCCGTCGCCGTTGAAGGTGGCGGCCAGGAAACGCTCGGCGATCGCCATGCCGACGGCGTTGGCAAAGCCCTGACCGAGGGGACCGGTGGTCGTCTCGACGCCTGGCGTGTGACGGTACTCAGGGTGACCCGGGGTCTTGCTGCCCCACTGACGGAAGGCGCGCAGGTCGTCGAGGCTCAGGTCGTAGCCGGTCAGGTGCAGCAGAGAGTAGAGCAGCATGCTGGCGTGGCCGGCCGACAGCACGAAGCGGTCACGATCGGGCCAGCTCGGGTCGGCCGAGTCGAACCGCAGGTGCCGCGTGAACAGCGTGTGAGCCATGGGCGCAGCGCCCATCGGCATACCCGGGTGTCCGGACTTGGCCTTCTCTACACCGTCGACGGCGAGAAAGCGGATGGTGTCGATGCACCGCTCCTCGAGGGTCAATGCGCTCGCCACAGGGCTCATCGGCGTCCTTTCGTTCTTGCAGTGGTCGGCTCGACAACAAAAAGAAGGGGCGAACGTCGACTGGCGGCGTGCGTCCCTGGTGGACCGGTCACAAAAGCTTTGAGAAACGCGTCACCGCATGGACCGGCGAGCGGGACCGGCGCTACAGACGCCCGTCGCCTGCCCTCCCCCGCGTGCGGGAGAGGGCAGGCGCTGCCGACGGGCGGGACAGTTGCGTCCGGGTGCCTCACTACTTGGCGAAGTAGCTCCTGATGAACTTCATGAAACGCTCGCACTCTTCGACCGTGCCGGGCGTGACGCGGAAGTAGCCGTCTTTGCCGTGGATCGGCTTGATGGTCTTGAGGAAGAGCTTGTCGGAGTCGTAGGCGGCCTTGACGATCTCGCCGGTGGTCTTACCGGAGACCGAGGCGTCGATCAGCATGTAGTTGCCGTGGGCCGGATACGGGTTCAGACCGAGAGCCTTGAGCTCTTTGGTGAACGTGTCCATCCAGTCGTTGTTGTACTTGACCTTGCCAGCGATCTCCTCGGGGTTGTCGAGGATGGCTTCGGCGGCGGCCATGGCCATGAGGCTCATGTTCCAGGGCAGGTACATCTTGGTGAAGGCCTGCACGACCTCGGGGACGCCGACCATGTAGCCGAAGCGGATGCCGGCCAGGCCGAAGGCCTTGGAGAAGGTGTGCGACAGGAAGACGTGCGGATACGTCTTGATGAGGTCGACCTTCGAGGCGACCTGCGGATGGTAGTCGAGGTAGGCCTCGTCGACGCAGAGCGGAATGCCGAGCTCGCAGAACTTGATGAGGTCGACGTCGTCGATGAAGATGCCCGTCGGGTTGTTCGGGTTGATGATGAGGATCAGCTTGGTCTTTTCGTTGACCGCCGCCAGCATGCCCTCGACGTCGTACTGCAGGCCGTCCTTCTGCAGGTCGATCTGCACGTTCTTGGCGCCGCACAGGCCAGCACGCGAGAGGAACATCTCGAACGTCGGGTTCGACAGCAGGAACTCGTCGCCAGGCTGCAGGAAGATGCGCATCATGGCGTCGATGGTCTCGGACGAGCCGTTGGCCAGCGCGATGTTCTCGGGGCCGACGCCGTGAAGGGCGCCGATCTTGGTGCGCAAACGCAGCATGCTGTCGGGGTAGCGGTTACCCTTCTTGACAATCTCGGTGACGGCGTTGACCACCTTGTCGGACGGCGGCACCGGGTTCTCGTTCAGCATCATGCGGCCGTAGTCGGGCTGCGCCCAGGCCTTGTCGAGGATGCTGGTGTTGTACTCGGGCGCGGTCTCGAGCCACGGTACGAACAGATCAGTCACGTTCGCCGTTTTCTCCGTCATGCTCATTCGTCCTTTCGTCAACCGGGATCGTCAGGAAGCGGGAGTAGGTGCGCAGCTGCCCTTGAGGCAGTTGCCCGCGAAGTCGACCATCTCTTGAGTAGCCTTCGAGAAGGCGGCGTGGGTCTTCACGAGGGCCGGATGCGTGGCGTACTCCTCGCGGGTGTAGCCGTTCTCGTCGTAAGCGCGAGCGAAGTAGGGGATGCGCAGGAGCTTGTCCATGACATCCTTCGGCGGATCGACTTCGATCTGGTTGGGCTTGAACTTGATGTTCTCGGCGCCCGGGAAGTTGATGCACTCGTCGATGAACGACGGCGGGCAGGTGACGACCACGTCGGCGCCGGCCTTCTCTTCGAGGTGCCAGAGGCGCAGCTGACCGTCGACCGTGGGGCCGACACGCAGCGAGCAGGAGAGCATCTTGCTCGGGTAGTTGCGCTCTTTGATGATGCGGCAGGCCTTCTTGAAGATGGCCAGCTCGGCCATGCGGACGTCGCCTTCGGAGAGCTCGATGCCGACTTCTTTACCGGCTTCGCGCAGGCCGCCGAGGTCGCCGTAGCGGGCTTCCATGTGGGTGATGACCGAGCGCCACTTCGACAGGTCGACGCCGTTGGCCTTGGCCTTCTCGACGCCGCGCTGCACCGACTTGGCGCAGTCCATGAGCTGCGAAAGGACGAAGGTCATGGTGTTGTTGGTGGCGATGCCGCGCGCGGTGAGCTCTTCGATCACTCCGTAGCCCTCGGCCGTGCCGGGGACCTTGACCATGACGTTCGGGTTGATCTTGTAGATCTCGAGCGCCTGCGCCAGCATGGCCTCGCCGTCGAACGCGCTGCGCGGGTCGACCTGGCCGGAGAGGAAGCCCTCTTTGTGGCCCGAAGCCTCGAAGAGCGGCAGGAACATGTCGGAGCCCTGCTTGACGACCTCTTTGTAGAGCAGCCAGAACAGCGTCTCGGTGTCGAGATCGTCGTGGGCCGCGAGAATGCCGTCGGCGACCTTCTG
>Ga0181529_10007631_pt1 | contig 10728 bp, 7 predicted proteins | sample PEATcosm2014_Bin_36_FD_119763 | JGI IMG/M metagenome (GOLD analysis project Ga0181529, IMG submission 119763) | Peatland microbial communities from MTU Mesocosm Facility, Houghton, MI, USA - PEATcosm2014_Bin10_30_metaG | ecosystem: Environmental > Terrestrial > Soil > Wetlands > Peat | place... | reverse complement strand
GGGGTAGCCCTTAATCTGCACGTCGCCTTCCTGCATGATGTTGAACAGGCCCACCTGAATCTTGCCGGCCAGATCGGGCAGTTCGTTGATGGCGAAGATGCCGCGGTTGGCGCGCGGCAGCAGGCCGAAGTGGACGGTCTGCTCGTCGGAGATGTCCTGGCCGCGCCGCGCCGCCTTGATCGGGTCGATATCGCCGATCATGTCGGCGATGGTCACATCGGGCGTCGCCAGCTTTTCCACATAGCGATGGTCGCGGTCCAGCCACGCAATGGGAGTGGCGTCTCCCTCCGCGGCGATGCGGTCGCGGCAGGGCCGGCAGATGGGGCGATATGGATTGTCGTGGATTTCGCAGCCCGCGATGAAGGGCACCGAGGCGTCCAGCAGCGTGGTCAGCATGCGGATGAGGCGCGTCTTGGCCTGACCGCGCAGACCCAACAGAATGAAATTATGCCTCGACAGGATGGCGTTGACCATCTGCGGTACCACCGTATCCTCATAGCCGACGATGCCCGGAAACAGGCTCTCGCCGCGTTGTATTTTGCAGATGAGGTTGGCGCGCAACTCGTCTTTGACACTGCGGTTGGCTAGTCTGGCTTCGGAGAAGGAACTCTGGCGAAGCGCTCCGAGGGTACGGGGAAAATCCTGAGTGGCTTTGGGCACGAAACCCCCCCTTGACACGGATTGTACCAAAGGCCGGGAAGTTTCCGCGTCCCATCCGATACAATGGCTGCTGTGGAGACTCAGACACAAGAGACTGAACCCGGCCCCGTAAGACGGCTCTGGACCCGCTACAACCAGGTCACGCAAGACGTTAAACGGGGGTTCATCGCGGAATGGACCGTCACCATCATTCTGCTGCTATTCGCCACCACCACGCTGGTACAGGCCTTCGTGATCCCCAGCGCGTCCATGGAGGACTCGCTGCTGATTGGCGACCACGTGCTGGTGGACAAGCTGACCTATGCCCCCGCCGGCGTCATTTCCCGCAACGTGTTGCCCTACCGCGATGTGAAGCGCGGCGACATCATCGTCTTCCGCTATCCGGAGAATATTAAAGAGGATTACGTCAAGCGCGCCATCGGCGTGCCCGGCGATCATATCAAGCTGGTCAACAAGCAACTGGTCCTCAACGGCCACCCCGTTGACGAACCGTACGCGAAGCACGGCACCAGCTACGTGGACCAATACCGCGACAATTTCCCCTCAACCCCCAATGCGCCACTGCAGGAGCGGGCGCGCGACATGCTGGACAACCACGTCGTGAACGGAGAACTGGTAGTCCCGCCCAACTGTATTTTCGCCATGGGCGACAACCGCGACGATTCCTCCGACAGCCGCTACTGGGGTTTCGTCCCGCGCGAAAACATCGAAGGCACGCCGCTGGTCATCTACTGGAGTTTCGAAGCCCCCACCGCCGACCTCACCAACGGCAACATCGGATTCGACCACATCGTCGACGTGGTGACTCATTTCTTCACGAAGACACGGTGGAAAAGGACGTTCAAGTTGATACATGGGTACGATTTGAAGTAGACAGTTAACAGTTTCGGATCGGACGGGGCCGCTGCGCTGCAGGATTATCGTGAGTTGAAGGTTTGGCAAAAGGCCCACGAGTTGGCGCTGGCAGTCTATCGGGCGACGGCTGCATTTCCTCGCGAGGAGATGTACGGACTCACCAGCCAGATTCGGCGGGCATCGTCTTCGATTCCAGCGAACTCGAGTACCACCTGCTGCTGGCGCGCGATATCAAAATCCTGAAATCCAAGGACTATGACGAGCTGGCATCACGGACTGCCGAGGTCAAGCGAATGCTGGCCGGTCTACTGAAAAAACTGAAAACTGTGAACTGAAAACTGTTTACTGTCTACTGTCTACTCTTCATTGAAACTAAACACGTCCGTATTCGTCCTCACCACCAGCTTGCCTCCGGCCAACTGCTTTCCGTTGCTGGCGAAAAAGACGGCGCCGTCGGTGGCTTCGCCGGGGGCTAGCTTGGTCTGGTCGAAGGCAATCGCGCTGGCGGCGGCGGCCGAACGGAGCTTGGCGGCGCCCATACCGAGGGCGGATTGGCGGCGGTATTCGAAACCGCTGGTGGCGTGATAATTCGGGATGCCGGAAATCCAGTTCTCGTAGGCCATCACCAGCTTGGTGACGTCGCTGCCGCTGCCGTGCTCGTAGAGCATCTGGATCACGGTCTTGGCCGCCGTGGCGCGCAATTCGCCCGAGTCGCGGACGTAGTTGAAATCCTCCGGGCGCACCACGTACGGACCCTCCGACCCATTGGTGACGGCCACCTGCAGAATGGTGTACTGGTGGATGCGCGGCGCCAGATGAGCGTACATGATGGTCACGCCCGATTTTGTAAGTGTCTGATACTTTAGGCCATTGTTCTCAAAAACGATGACTTGAGCACAGGCGGGATGGTATAACAGCGGGAGTGCCAAAGCCAACGCCCCCAGAAGCCGGTTCATGAGACCATATTACGATAGTGCACTTCAGAGAAATCGGGAAAATAGCCACGTATGCTAAATGACCACAAAACCATTGCCAACGCGGGCAACCATCCCAGCCATTTCGGGCTGGATCGCCACGGGTTGCGAAACCTCAACACCGCCTATTGGAACCTCGGCACAGCCCAGTTGCTGGAACATGCCATCCAACGGCGCGAAGGGAGCCTGGCGTCGGGTGGCGCCTTCGTCGTGCGAACCGGACAATTTACCGGCCGCTCTCCCAAAGACAAAATCAGCGTCCGGGATGAGATCCCCGGCCGGAATGTCCAGTGGGGGCCCGTCAATCAAGCCCTCACCGAAGCCCAGTTCGAGCGCATCTACGCCAAAATGTTGGCCTACTGGCAGGGCCACGACGTCTACGTCCAGGATTGCTTCGTGGGCGCCGACCCGTCCCACACCCTGCCCATCCGCGTGGTGACGCAGCTTGCCTGGCACAGCCTCTTTGCCCGCCAGTTGTTCGTCCGGCCCGACCCGGCGATTGTGGCCGGTCACGAGCCGCAATTCACCATCCTCTTCGCGCCCGAGTTTCAAACCACCCCGGGCGAGGACGGCACGCGCTCGGAGACCTGCATCGTCATCAGTTTCAAGAAGCGCGTGGTTCTGATCTGCGGCACCAGCTATGCCGGGGAAATGAAGAAATCGGCCTTCACCATATTGAATTACCTGCTGCCGGAACATGGCGTCTTTCCCATGCACTGCTCCGCCAACGTGGGCGATGCCGACGACGTGGCCCTGTTTTTCGGACTGTCGGGCACCGGCAAGACCACGCTCTCCGCCGATCCGCGCCGCCGCCTCATCGGCGACGACGAGCACGGCTGGGGCGATTCCGGCGTCTTCAACTTCGAAGGCGGCTGCTACGCCAAGTGCATCCGCCTCTCGCGTCAGAATGAGCCGCAAATCTGGAACGCCATCCGCTTTGGCACGGTGCTGGAAAATGTCGCCATGGATTCGGAAACCCGCCTGCTGGATTACGATTCCGACGAAGTGACCGAGAACACCCGCGCGGCATATCCTCTGAGCTTTATCGACAACGCCGTCATTCCCAGCGTGGGCGGCCATCCCCACAATGTGATTTTCCTCACCGCCGACGCGTTCGGCGTCCTGCCGCCGGTCTCGCGGCTCACCCCGGAGCAGGCTATGTACCATTTCCTGAGCGGCTACACCGCCAAAGTGGCGGGCACCGAACGCGGCTTGGGAAAAGAGCCGGAACCGATCTTCAGCGCCTGTTTCGGAGCGCCGTTCCTGCCCCGGCCGGCGTCCGCCTACGCGTCGCTGTTGGGCGAGAAACTGCGGCGGCACCAGGCGCACTGCTGGCTGGTGAATACCGGCTGGGTAGGCGGACCCTTCGGCGTCGGCAGCCGCATGAAGCTGCCCTACACCCGCGCCATGCTCAACGCTGTGCTCGACGGCCAGTTGCTGGACGTTCCCATGGAGCCGCATCCCATCTTTAAAGTGGCCGTGCCGCGGGAATGCCCAGGCGTTCCGTCGCCGTTTCTGGACGCCCGCGGGATGTGGGCCGACAAATCCGCGTACGACAAAGCCGCTCACGACCTGGCGGCGCGCTTCAACAAGAACTTTGAGAAATTCGAAGGTGCGGCCGTCGAAGTAGCGGCGTCGGCGCCCGGAAGGTAAACCATGCGAAATGCCTGCGCCGTCGTGTTTCTGCTGTCCTGCGTCTCCCAGGGCGCGGTGCGCAGCGTCGAGATCACCGAGCGGAGCGTCATCCTCAACGGGCAGACGTTCGGCGGCGTGGGCGCATATGAACGCATTGTGGGCAAGGTGCATTTCGGGTTGAATCCCAAGCTCGCCGCCAACCAGATTGTCCGCGACCTGGGGCTGGCGGAATTGGACACCGCGGGCGAAGTGGAATTGACCGCCGATCTCTACATGGTCAAGCCGCTGGACCCGGCCAAGGGCAACGGGACGGTGCTGTTCGAGGTATCCAATCGCGGCGGTAAGGGGATGTTGAGCCGTTTCGATCTGGCACGCGGCGGCGACGAGTTCGGCGACAAATCCGTCCTCGATCAGGGCTACACGTTGGTCTGGCTGGGCTGGGAATGGGACATCCCCGCGCAAAACCGCAACCTCCTGCATTTTGTCGCGCCGCATTTCCGCCCGGAAGCGCTGCCGGCCGCCGGGCTGGTGCGCTCGGAATTCGTCGCCGACCGCACGGTGACGTCCTTTTCGCTGGGCGATCGCAATCAGGACGCCATCCCGCTAGCGCGCGCCGTGGGGTTGTATGCCAGCGATTCCGCCGGGCATCGGAAGCCGGTTCCCGCGGCCAAATGGAAGCTCTCGGCCGACCAGAAATCGGTGGAGATGCCCGCCGGTTTCGAGCCTGGACAACTGTACGAGTTCGTCTACGAAGGCAAAGACCCAGTGGTGGCCGGGACCGGCCTGGCGGCCATCCGCGATTGCATTTCGTTCCTGAAATACGGCGGCGCCGACACCGCCTTGGGCGACGTCCACAACGGCGAGAAGCGCGCCATCGGTTTCGGCATCTCGCAGAGCGGGCGATTGCTGCGCGAGTTCGTCTACGACGGCTTCAATGCCGATGAACAGGGCCGCAAGGTGTTCGACGGCGTCTGGGCCGACGTCGCCGGCGCCGGCCGCGGCAGCTTCAATTTCCGCTACGCGCAGCCCTCCCGCGACGGCTGGCCGTTTCTCAACATTTTCTACCCTACCGACATCTTCCCGTTCACCGACGCCATCGAGTCGAACCCTTCGGGAGGTCCGCCCGATGGACTGCTGGCGCGTGCCCGCACCTCGGGCGTAGTCCCCAAGTTGCTCCTCACCAACAACTCGTCGGAGTATTGGGGCCGCACCGCGGCGCTGATCCATGTCAGCGCCGATGGCCTGGAGGACGCTTCGCCTGCTCCCGATACGCGCGTCTATCTCCTGGCCGGAGCGCAGCACACGCCCGGTGTGTTGCCGCTTGGGAAACAAGGCACGCGGAACCTGCGCGACCCGGTGGATCATCGTCCCGTGCAGCGGGCGCTGCTGGCCGCCATGCAAGCCTGGTTGAAGGATGGAACCGCGCCCCCGCCCTCGGTGTATCCGCGACTGCAAGCCGGGCAGTTGACCCGCCTGGACGGGCTGAAGTTCCCGGCGATTCCCGATGGCGACGGTGTGGTGAAGACTCCGCCGCATCCGCGCGTGGCCCGCAAGCTGGACTTTGGCCGCGAATTCGAAGTCTTCGGCATGCCCATGAAGGAACCGCCCGATATCAAAGGTTCGTACCCGGTGCTGGTCCCGCAGGTGGACGCCGATGGCATTGATCTCGGCGGTATCCGCTTGCCCGAAGTGGCCGTGCCCGTGGCTACGATCACCGGCTGGAATCTGCGCTCCGCGGAGCGTGGCGCGCCCGAAGAATCGGCGGAATTCTACGGTTCGATTTTCCCCTTCGCCAAGACCCAAGCCGACCGCGAGCGCGCGAAGGATCCGCGCCCGTCCGTCGCCGAGCGCTACGCCACGCGTGCCGAATACCTCAAGCGCGTAGAAGCCGCCGCCGACGATCTGATCGCGCGCCGTTTCGTCCTGCCGCAGGATCGCGCCATGGTAATCGATCGGGCGGGCCGGTTGTGGGACGCGCTCACGCAGTAGCGATCCATTCCCCTCCGCGAAGATTCGCGCGGGCGGCGTGGTCGGAACCGCGCCCGCAGGCAGCGGCCCGACCAAGAATTGCATCCTCTTTTGCGGGAGAAACCGGGTAGCAGTCGTCGCCTCATGCGTCGATCGGGCGGCTCGCCGGCGCTCGCGGTTCCAGAGCGGCGAAGCCGCCCGCGGGCAAGACTGACGCTTGGCCGGAAACGAACTCAGGTTCGGTTCAGAAGTGGCGTTGTCCTTTGTTTTCAGCACGGGGAGGCTCAAAGCGAACATTGTGTTCGTTTCTTGAGGGTGACCGCGGTGCCTGGTCCCCGTCCTGGTGGCGATTGCAGCCGTTGCGACGCTGAAGGAGTTGGAGTGTCGGGAGGAGCGCTAGGCTGAAATGCCCCGTAAGAGGACATTTTCTCCGAAAATCCCGAACGTGCCTACAGGGAACCATTGCGGCGGCCGATATAGTGTATGGTGCCGCCTTGGAACTAGAGTTTCTACAGGATTATTTGATCGAATCGCGAGAACTGCTGCAAAGTGCCCAGCGAGACATCCTGAGCCTTGAATCGGATCCCGGCAACGAGGAAACGCTGGCATCGATCTTCCGCGCCTTTCACACCATCAAGGGCGGGGCAGGCTTCCTGGACGCGAAACACCTGGTCAGCTGGGCGCACGATCTCGAAGACCTTCTGGACAAGCTTCGTTCGAATACTCTTCCGGTGACGCCCGCACGAATCGACGCCATCCTCAACGCCATCGACGTCCTTAGCGGGATGTTTCAGACACTTGCGGAGGAAGAGGAGCCCGGTCCTGGCCCGGCCGATCTGGGACGAACGATCAAAATGCTCGCCCGAACGGAGTCTGAATGCGGCGGCTCGCTGGTCGCCATCGCGTCCGCGATAACCGATGCGGAGACCGGACAGGGTACTGAGGTTCCCGTCGCTCCCGTGCAGGCAGCCGCTGCGGTTGCTCAACCGCAAACGACACCCACCGAAGCACACATCCGCGCGGCGGATGAACGCTCGTCCGCTCCCGCCTCTCCTCCTCGATCGATTGCCAGGGGTGCCGACGCGGCTGAGGGGTCGCTGCGTGTGGAGGCAGATCGGCTGGATGCGGTAATGAATCAGGTTGGAGAACTGGTTCTGCTGCGGAACCGCCTCACGTCCGCGGTAGGCGCGCTGGGCAAGGAAGACGAGAACATGTCCCGGATCGCGCGCGAGATGGACCTGAGGGTGAGCGATCTGCAACGCACGGTGATGCGGCTGCGCATGCAGCCATGCCGGCGACTATTCCAGCAGTTGCCCCGGGTGGTGCGCGACCTTTCGCGACAGCTGAACAAGGAAGTCAAGCTCGACATTGTCGGCGAAGATGTGGAAATCGACAAGACTGTAGTGGACGCTCTGTCGGGTCCAATGACGCATTTGGTCCGCAACAGCCTCGATCATGGCATTGAGTTGCCTGAAGTCCGGAAGGGCGCGAACAAATCCTCCGGCGGCCTGCTGAGAATCGTGGCGGTTCACCTAGGCGATAGGGTCCGGATCGAGGTCTCCGATGACGGCAAGGGAATCGACCGTCGCCTGGTGGTGCAGAAGGCGATTGAAAAGGAAGTGATCACGAAGGAACAGGCTGCCCGCCTTTCGGAGCAAGAGGCGCTCGAGTTGATTTTTCGTCCCGGCTTTTCCACCAAGGACCAGGCGACGGATCTCTCCGGACGCGGTGTGGGCATGGACGTAGTCAAGGAAACGACCAATAAGCTGCGGGGCCGGCTCTCGATCGACACCACTCTCGGCCAAGGCACGCGCATCGCAATGGAGTTTCCTCTCACGCTTGCGGTGCTTCCGGTGCTCTACCTGCGGGTTCGTCAGGATGTTTATGCGCTGCCCATCTCCGCCATCGATAGCTTGACGGATATTGAAGAGCACCGAATGCATCGCTTTGCCGGCCGCGTGACCTACCGCGTGGACGGCATGCAAACCGTGCCTGTGGCGGATTTGGGCGCGATCCTGCAGGATCGGCCGCTGCGTCTCGGTCGCGAGAGTGTCGAGGGAGTGTTGACCGAACGCGGCCTGTTTGTCGTTTCCGAAGTCTTGGGCAACGAAGACTCCGTGGTGAAGCCCATCGATTTTTTCGCCGGCCCCAGCCTGTACCAGGGCGCCACGATTTCCGGACGAGGCAGCGTCGTCCTGATTCTGGATGCGGCGGCCCTGAGCGCCACCGCCGCCGCTCTTGAAGGAGGGTGTTGATGGATATCCAGCTCATTATGCAGATCATGGACGCGTCCTCCGGTACGCGCCGCATCATCGAACGCTCGTTCCATGAGATCGACCGCCGCGCTTTGAATGCCATGGTTCTGGTTAAGCGCCACGGCAACAAGCTGGCGAGCTATGGCGTGGTGGCTCAGGCGTTCCGGGAACAGGCGGTGCATCTGAAGAATGCGGCGGCTCCATTACAGCAATCCGTCGCGCCACTGGTCCGGGTGCAGATGCGCGTGTTGCAGCATGCGCGCTTTACGGAGGTGTTCCACCGCACAGCGGAACTGGTGAACGCCAACGGCCGTTCCAGGGCCTTTCTCGCCCAATCGGAAGTGAACTGGCAGCGCAATACCGAAGCGGAAGAAGCTGAAGGCATCACGATTCTGCGCCACCTGGTGGAGATCGTCACCCGGCTGCAGGAAGGTATCACGGAGCAGGAATACGTAGTGACCAACGGCCGGATCGAGGCGGCGCTCTCCGAGCAGAGCGGCGCGCCGCTGATGCGCGTCTCGCACGAGATGGGCCTCGCGGTAGCCAAGGTCAAAGATGCGATCTGGAAATATCGTTCCGAATTGGAGGAGGTACTGCATGAAAGCAGCGCCAGTATTTGAAGTGGGAAATCACCGCTGGTGGGTGTTGTATGACCAGGACGAGCGTCGGGTCATCGATTCCAACGTGTATATCGTGGAGTCGAACGGACAGAGCGCTATTCTGGACCCGGGCGGTTTCGAGATTTTCCCGCAAGTCCTCGCGGCCGTAGCCGAGGTCGTGCCGCCTACATCGGTGGCCAAGGCGTTCGTCTCGCACCAGGACCCCGATATTGCTTCCAGCCTGCCTTTGTGGAACGCGTGCAATGACAAGATGCAATGGCACATACCCGTGCTTTGGGAAGGCTTCATCCGACACTACGGAGCGCTGGATGCGGAGCTGATCGGTACCCCGGATGAAGGCGGGGACATGGTTGTCGGTGGCCATAAGCTCGAACTGATCCCGGCACACTATCTGCACGCGTCCGCAAACTTCCATGTTTATGACCCGGAGGCGAAGGTCTTCTTCAGTGGAGACGTAGGAACGGCTCTCCTGCCGGCCGGTCACAGCATCTGGGTCGGCGGGAACCAGGGAGCGGAATCCGCCAGGGAATTCGACGAGCATATACAGCACGCCGAGTTCTTTCATCAGCGCTGGATGCCGTCTAACGCCGCCAAGAAGGACTGGATCGACCGTGTTCGCCAGTTGGACATCGATTACCTCTGTCCTCAGCACGGGTCCATTTATGCAGGCAAAAACGTGGGACGTTTCCTGGACTGGTTCGACGGCCTGACCGTCGGAACGGTAATTCCTCGGTAAGTAAAGGAGCTTTCAATGGCAAGCATGGTCATGCCCAATCGCCGTCAGGCCCAAAACCATACGATTTCGGAAGCAAAGACAAAGCCTTCCAAGCCGGCCCGCCCTCGCCGGAACGGCGTTAGCCCTGGCGTGCGCAATGCGGGCCGCCGGTCGCCGCTCGCCGCAACGTCTGCGGAGCAGCGGGACGCCAACTCCGAACGGGAACGGCTCCTTGAATATGCGCGGTTGCTGCTGGAACCGCTCTCGAGCCTCGAGATGTTGTGCGAGGCCGATGAGGGTATGGAAAACACCATCGTCTTTATGAACCGCGCCGCGCTCGATGCCATGAGCCTGAATCACAGGCGGCTCAATCCTCTCCTTAGAGGGGCGGATGTGCGCAAGGCTTTCGGCTGCTCGATTCATCAGTTTCACAAAGACCCGGAACGCATTCGGAACATCTTCCGCACACTGGCCGCCGATCCGGCGTCTGCGCACAGCACGGAATTGCTCCTTGGCGGTGTAACGTTCACGCTGAACTTCACCCCTGTCTGCAATCGGGCCGGGAAGGCCATTGCTTTCCATGCATCCTGGCGCAACATCAGTGACGGGAAACTTGCCGAACAAGTGATAGCCAGCATGAGCAAGGCTGCGTCTGAGCATGCCGAATCGCTGATGGGGCTGGCTGGAGAGACCGATCGCGCCATGAAGGCTGTCGGCGGCAAACTGAATGGGCTTGCCCAGTCGGTGGCGGACAGCCGCAAAGCCTCCAAGGGACTGATCGCACAGGTAGGCGCGATCGGACGAATTGCACAGACCATACGGGAGATTGCTTACCAGACCAACCTGCTTGCGCTGAACGCTGCCATCGAGGCGGCGCGGGCGGGAGAACACGGCCGCGGTTTTGCCGTGGTCGCGGACGAGGTACGCAATTTGTCGAAGCGCGTGCAGAAGGCAACCGAAGAAGTTCAAAGCAACATCCTCGACATTTACGGCTCAGCCAGATCCATCGAGAAAACCAGTCACTCAGCCGAACAGACCGCGTATGG
>Ga0181529_10007630_pt1 | contig 10728 bp, 6 predicted proteins | sample PEATcosm2014_Bin_36_FD_119763 | JGI IMG/M metagenome (GOLD analysis project Ga0181529, IMG submission 119763) | Peatland microbial communities from MTU Mesocosm Facility, Houghton, MI, USA - PEATcosm2014_Bin10_30_metaG | ecosystem: Environmental > Terrestrial > Soil > Wetlands > Peat | place... | reverse complement strand
TGGCTTTCGCAGCCGGAAGCGCAATTTGCGTGTCGAATCGCTGATCCGGCGGCACAATCACTTTGGCTGCGCCGCCCAGGTCGTAGTTCACAAAGACGCGGCGGTCGAGCACCTTGTCAAGTTGCGTAAAGACGCGGGTTCCGGGCATGGCGCGGGAGTTGGTAATCGATACTCCGGAGCCATTCAGGAGCATGATTGCCGCGCCGGCATCAGCCTGCGCTTGACGCCCCTGGAAGCCGTCGATGGCTAGGTCCTTGAACTCCTCGATGCGCAGCCCGTCAGAGAAGTAAGCGGGAATGCCATCAGCCCAATCGACGGTAAAATTTCTCAGCCGCAGATTCTCCACCTTCTTTGCAAAGAAGGCGGGAATATCGCTTTTGAAGACGCCCTCGCGCAGGGTGGTCGCAGTCCAGCGCAGGTCCAGGTTGCCGCCCACGCTCTCGGCCTGGGCGGCGGGCGGAGCAATCATATGCAGGCGAACCCCGTTGAACTCCACGCCGGTGATGGGTGTGCCCTCGCCGCCCCAGAGCAATGAGCCATTCTCCGCCTCGGCGCTGATGTTGTTGAAGAAGATGTTGCGGACTCGTACGCCGCAGGCGATGCCGGGCGCGCAGGGTTGCACGGCAATGTAGATCGGCTCGGCTTTGCCCCACCATCCGCCGGGAAAGAGGTGGGTGCGAATAACGATGTCGGAGAAGGTGACATCTTCAGTGGCTCGATTCTCCTGTCCCTCGAAGCTGTCGCCAAAGATGGCGATGCCTCGATTGGTATCCATGCTCAGGCCGGTGAAGGTGCTCAGCTTGGTGCTCTCCAGGCGAATAGCCGCCGAGCGCGAGGCGATGGAGCAGTTGCTCACGTTGATGTGCTCACTGCGCACGATGGCGAAGCCGTCATCGCCGGTATCGATGGCGCAGTTGGACACGCGCACGTGGCGGCACTGCATACAGTCAATGCCGTCGTTGTTGGGCACCCTGGGATCGTTGAGAATCTGAAGGTCGGAGATCGCCGCGCCATCCACGTCCTGCAAGTGCAGCGTCCAGTTGGGCGCTTGGCGAAGCGTAATGCCGTGAAGGCGCACACGGGTGCAATGGAAGAAGACAATCATCGTGCCGGGCCGGCCCTTCGGCTCAATGGGGCCATACTCGACGGTGTCCATGGCCGCCAGGAACTTCTCCGGATTGCGCGTAAACTCCGCCGCGTATTGGTGGTCATTGTGCGGAGTTTGCGCCAGCATGAAGGCGTCACTCTGGCCGTCGATTTCACCCTGCCCTTCAATCGATACATCATCGGCGTTCTTGGCGATCAACAGACCCAGCAGGGAGCCTTCGCCGGTCACATCGACGCCATAGTTGCGGGCGAATCCAAAGGGCGGGCTGGGAAGGTAATCATGAATATCATGGCTGCCAACCAGCGCTGCGCCGCTTTCCAAATAGAGGTGAATATGGCTGTAAAGCTGCACGGTGCCAATAACGTAGCGACCCGGGCCAAAATAGACCGTGCCGCCGCCCTGCTTGACACAGGCTTGAATGGCCGCGGTAACGGCGCTGGTGTCGAGCGTGACGCCATCGCCCCTGGCGCCAAAACCGCGAACATCACAGACGTTGGGAGTCTGGGCGGAAAGCGAACCGGCCAGCAGAAAAAACAGCGGCAGTAGCAGCTTGTTCACAAAATCACCTCGCAAAGAAATCAGAAATCATCATAACTTGAGCGAGGCGTGTGGATTTGTACAAGCTGCGCAGATCCACGATGAACAGGGGCAACCAGGCTCCCAATTCCCTGCGCCAGCGAACAAAACATCACGAGGTGAAGAAAAACCGCGGGATTTTGACTCCCGGTGAGTGGCGAGATAAGTGGTATTACGTATTACTATGCGGTACTCTGCGCCGGAGTGTGATCATTGGCACAGGCGCAAGCCGGTGCTGAGCAGAGAATCATAGAGTAAGGCCGGGCAGCTATCCGCTGTGTTGGCCGGGAGAGAGCATCGATGAGTGATCTTGCGCCGCTGGCTGAATCCGTAACCGTTGACCCACTGGTGGGGCATCCCGCCGACTACCATGTCTTTCACAAGTTTCTGGAGCGCTGCAAAGAGCTTCCGGCGATTACCACCGCTGTAGTTTGGCCGCTCTCCGACGTGGCGCTGAAAGGCGCCGTGGAAGCCGCTGCTGAAGGTCTGATCCTTCCCACTCTGATTGGCGATGAAGCCGCAATGAAGGCGCTGGCCAACAAGATCGGCATCGATATAAGCCCCTATCCCATCTTGCAAGCTGAAAGCGAGCGCAAGGCCGCCGAGCTGGGCGTGGCCATGTGCCGCAGTGGCGGCGGAGCGCAGGCGATGATGAAGGGCAGCCTGCACACCGACGAGCTGATGAAGGTAGCCATGAATCGCGATACGGGGCTGCGCACAGGCCGCCGCATCAGCCATGTTTTTGTGATGGATACCCCGGCATATGCGCGCACCCTGCTGATCACCGACGCGGCGATCAACATTGAGCCGGAGCTTGAGGACAAAATCCACATTGTGCAGAACGCCATCGATCTGGCGCACGCCCTGGGTATTCCCAAGCCAAAGGTGGCGCTGCTTTCTGCCGTGGAAACGGTCAACCCCAAGATCAAGTCGACGCTGGACGCGGCGGCGCTGTGCAAGATGGCCGATCGCGGGCAGATTACCGGCGGCATTCTTGACGGTCCGCTGGCCTTTGACACCGCTGTGAGCAAGAAAGCCGCTAAGATCAAGGGGCTGGTTTCGCCGGTAACCGGCGTGGCCGACATCCTGGTGGTTCCGGATCTGGAGAGCGGCAATATGCTGGCCAAGCAGCTTGAGTATCTAGGCGGAGCGCAGTTGGCCGGGATTGTGCTCGGCGCGCGGGTGCCCACGATTCTCACCAGCCGGGCGGATTCAGCCGAGACGCGGCTAACCAGTTGCGCGGTGGCCGTGCTGCTGCACTATGCCGAGCATCCGTTGAAAAAGGCGTAGTTTCTTCTTCAAACCGCGAAAGAGACCGGGCGCATACTCCCACGGAGCAGCGCCCGGTTGCATTTGGCCCCAGTGTTAAAAGAAGCTGCAAGCTGATCGTAGTGAATGGTACAATTTCGCTGCATATGCTCTCTCGCAAGAGATTTTTTCCTGCAGGTAAAGAAATTTGCTCGGAGAGCCGATCATGCAGGCAGGTTGAGGGTGGCCAACGATGCGCATTCAAGCGGAAGCGAATCTCGAAGCTCTGATTGAGAGCACCGATGACCTGGTCTGGGCGATGGATCCCTGCCTGCTGTTGATTAATTTTAATCGCGCATTCAAGATGTATATAGAAAGTAACTATGGAACCCTGGCGGCTCCGGGGATCGACCTGCGGGAGCTGCTTCCGCCGGAGCGCATGGCGCTTTTGTCTCCTCTCTTTGACCGGGCGCTGCGAGGAGAGAGGTTTAGCGCGGAATTCCTTCTCGTCAATGGCCATACGCTGGAACTTGCCTTGAATCCGATTCTTGTCAATGGCAAAGCGACGGGAGTTTCGGTCTTCGGCAAAGACATCACAGACCGCAAGGCGGCAGAACTCGCGCTCCACGAGGCCGAGAGGAAATATCGCTCCATCTTTGACGGCGCGTTGGAAGGAATTTATCAGACTTCAACCGATGGAAAAGTTCTGACATCCAATCTCGCCCTCTCCAGAATGCTGGGCTACGATTCGGTGGATGAGGGCATAGCGAAGGTTGATGACACCTCGCAAGATCTTTGGGCTGATCCGGAGGAGCGGAAGAAGTACCTGGCGATGCTCGATGAGAATGATGCCGTTATGGGCTTCGAGTGCCGCTTTCGGCGCAAGGATGGCTCGATCATCTGGGTTTCGCTGAATACCCGCAAGATTTGTGGGGCCGATGGAAAGGTGCTTCGCCGTGAAGGCTTTGTCACCAACATCGACGAGCGCAAGCGCTCTGAGGAGGCTTTGCGCGAAAGCGGGGATTTTTTACGGGAAGCGCAGAGAATCGGAGATATGGGTTGCTACGTTCTGGATGTTTCCGCTGGAAGATGGACCAGCACCAGCCGGCTGGATGAGATCTTCGGCATTGACGCGAGTTACGAGCGTTCCGTGGCCGGTTGGGAGGCTCTTGTGCATCCCGCCGACCAAGCGATGATGTCGGACTACTTCGCCAACGAAGTCATTAAAAATGGGAAGCCCTTCGACAAGCAATACCGCATCGTTCGTCCGTCGGACGGGACCGAGCGTTGGGTGCATGGGTTGGGCAAGCTGGAATACGATGCCGAGGGGCATCCGCTGAAGATGCGCGGCATTATCAGCGATATTTCCACTCACCGGCAGTGGGAGATGCAACTGCTTAAGAGCGAGGAGCGCTATCGCACCGCCTTCCTCACCAGCATCGACGCCATCACCCTAAGTTGCATGGAGGATGGAAGGTTAGTCGATGTCAATCCAGCTTTTCTTCGCATGTTCGGATTTGAGCGCGAAGAAGTGATTGGGCGCACTACGCTGGAACTCAACCTCTGGCCTGTGCCGGATCATCGACAAAAACTGGTTGCTGCGTTGCGAGAGAACTCTTCCTGCCGGGACCTGGAGTTTCAACTGTTCAACAAGAACAGAAAGACTATCTGGGCTTTGGTCTCTGGGGCGAGGATCGAGTTGGACGGCGTTCCCTGCTTTCTTCTTGTGATTCGGGACATCTCCGAGGCCAAGGCGGCCGCCGAGGCGTTGCGCGAGAGTGAGGACCGCTATCGTATTGCCTTCCAGACGAGCATTGACGCCATCAACATCAACCGCTTGAGCGATGGGTTATATATCGACTGCAATCAGGCACTTCTCGATCTTTTGGGATATGAACGCGAAGAGTTGATCGGGCGCAGCACACTGACGCTGGAGATTTGGGCGGAGCCCAGCGACCGGCAAACGATGGTGAATCTGGTGCTCGAGAATGGCAGTTGCCGCAATATGGAGGTGCGCTTCAGAAAGAAGAGCGGAGAGATTATCTGGGGTGAGATGTCGTCGTCGCTGATGGAAATTGCCGGCGTGGACTGCGTTCTTTCTGTCACGCGGGATCTCTCGCTTGCCAAGGCTGCTGAACGAGAAATTCTGAATCTGGCCTTCTATGATCCGTTGACGGGCCTGCCCAACCGCCGCCACCTGCTCGACAGGTTGCACCTGGCGGCCTCGGGCACACCAAACGAGCGCTTACAGGCTCTCCTGCTGATTGATCTGGATAACTTCAAGACTTTGAACGATACCCTTGGCCATCAAACCGGAGATGAGTTTTTACAGGAGATTGCGCGGCGAATTCCAGAGTGCGTTCCCGAAGCCAACCAGGTTTTCCGCGTCGGAGGCGATTCGTTTATTGTGATCCTCGAAGATCTGAGCGACGCAGCCGAGGAAGCCGCCGCCGAGGCCCAGGCCGTGGGCGATAAGATCCTGACGCTAATTAGCCGCCCCTGCATGATAAGGGAACGCGAATGCCTTTCGTCGGCCAGCATCGGAATCACCGTCTTCGGCGACAAGCCATACAGCACGGATGAGATCCTCCAGCAGACCGATATTGCGCTTTATCAGGCCAAGGCGGCAGGACGCGCCACCATGCGCTTCTTCTCGCCAGCCTTGCAGACGGTCATAAACGCCCGCGCAGCCATGGAGGAGGATCTGCGCCATGCAATCAAGGCGAAGCAATTTATTGTCTACTTTCAGCCCCAGGTGGAGCGGGGCCGCTTGGTGGGCGCGGAGGTTCTGATCCGCTGGGCGCATCCCACGCGTGGCCTGGTGCAGCCGGGCGAGTTTATTCGCAGCGCAGAGAATTCAGGACTGATTCTACCCATCGGAGACTGGGTACTGGAAACCGCCTGCGAGCAGATCGCTAAGTGGGCAGGCCATGAAGAGACCGCCGATCTCGTGCTCGCGGTCAATATCAGCGCCCTGCAATTCCGCCAGCCGGAGTTCACCGAACAGGTGTTGTCAACTCTGGAGCGCACCGGAGCCAATCCGCTGAACCTCAAGCTGGAACTGACCGAGAGTTTGCTGGTGGATGATTTCGAAGAGGTCATCCAGAAGATGACCGAACTGAAGTTGCATGGATTGAGCTTCTCGCTGGACGACTTCGGCACCGGCTATTCTTCGCTGGCCTATCTCAAGCTTCTTCCTCTGGACGAACTGAAGATCGACCGGTCCTTTGTACGCGATATGCTGATGGATGTCGGCAGCGGCGCCATTGCGCGTACCATTCTTTCGCTGGGTCGGTCCATGGGTTTGTCGGTGATGGCCGAGGGCGTGGAAACCAAGGAACAGCGCGGCTTCCTCGCCGGTCTCGGCTGCCACAGCTTTCAGGGCTTCCTTTTCAGCCGGCCATTGCCGCTCGATGAGTTTGAGCAGTACCATCGGGACTTTGCCAAGAACGGCCTCTTTTAGCGCAACGGACTCGTTCACCTTCGGAGCCGCCTTTGGATACCGAGCGGCTAATCCCAAATTCTTATTCTGATTCCATCGCCAAGCTCGACTGATGACGCAGGTCGGAACCGCGCAGCCAGAAGATAACATCAGTAGCGATATTTGAGGCGTGGTCGGCGATCCGTTCCAGATGCTTGGCTACCAGGATACCGCTGATCGCCTGCCGAGTCGCGCTGGGTTGTTGCTCAATCAGGCTCAACAAATCGTCATGTGCGCGGCGGTTCATTTTATCTATCTCGCTGTCCATCTCGCGCACCGATTCAGCCAGCCGCGCGTCCTCTTCCAGCAGGGAGCGCAGTGCCGTGCGGATCATGTGGTTGGCAAACTCACCCATGGCCGCAAAGTCCACCGGCAGCTCCACGATATCCTGTTTCAAGGTCTCGCGGGTGCGGCGGGCAATTCCCATCGCCTGGTCGCCAACCCGCTCCAGGTCGCCGTTAATCTTGATGGCTGCCAAAATAAAACGCAAATCGACAGCCATGGGCTGCTCTTTGGCTAGCAACTCATAGGCCATCTCGTCCAGGTCACGCTGCTCGCTGTCGATAGCCCTCTCGTTCTGCTTGACGAATTTGCATAGCTCTTTGTCGCGCTGCAGATAGGCGTCAACCGCGGACTCAACAGCCTGCTGCGAGAGGGCCGCCATGGCCAGCAACTTGTCCTTGAGTTCCGCGAGTTCCAGGTGAAAATGAATGCGTGGCACGGCAGTTCTCCTTCATCGGTAATTGTGCTTAACATCATGTTACCAGCGAAGGAAAATCCATGCCCGCGCATTCAGCTCACCGTCTTCAAGCCGCCTTGGCGGCGCTTGCCGAGCTGACGCGGAAGTGCTTCATGTGGATGGAGAGCGCGCGCTCAATCTTGCGCAGGTCGTTGCGCTCGGCCGGGCCGGCAAAGGTGGAGGCCACGCCGTGCGCTGAGGCGCGCCCTGTGCGGCCGACGCGGTGGACAAAGTCCTCGGCCATCTTGGGCATATCGAAGTTGACGACCTGGGCCACATTGGCCACGTCGATGCCGCGCGCGGCCACGTCGGTGGCCACCAGCACGCGGTGACGGCCTTCGCTGAAGCTGCGCAACGCCTGGTTGCGCTGGGCCTGCGAGCGGTCGCCATGAATTTGCGTCGCGGAATGGCCGGCGCGAACCAGCCGGCGAGCCACGCGGTCGGCGCCGTGCTTGGTGCGCACAAAGACCAGAAAGCTGCCTGACTCGGCGCCCAGCAGGTGTTCGAGCAGCTCCTGCTTCTTGTCCGGCTCAACCTCGAAGGTGCGCAGCTCGACGTTTTCGGCGGGCTTGAGCACCGAGCCGATCTCGACGCGCGCCGGGTTGTTGAGATACTTGCGCGCCACATCTTTTACCGAGCCTTCGAGCGTGGCCGAGTAGCACAGGGTCTGCCGCACGGCGGGCAGCTCGGCTGCAATGCGGGCGATGGCCGGCTGAAAGCCCATATCGAGCATCCGGTCTACTTCGTCGAGCACCAGAATCTTGATGCCGTCGAGCTTGACCAGGCGGCGCTTGATGTAATCTTCCAGGCGACCGGGCGTGGCGACGATCAGCCGCGCGCCGCGGCGAATGGCATCGAGCTGCGCACGCTCTGCCATGCCGCCCACCACCAGTGCAACCGTCTGCGAGGAGTTCGAGCGAATGCTGAGAAATGCCTGCTCCACCTGCATGGCCAGCTCGCGTGTGGGCAGGCAAATCAGAGCCATTGCGCCCTTGCCTTCAGCCTTCTGCAACATTTCGACGATGGGAATGAGGTAGCCGAGGGTCTTGCCGGTTCCGGTCTGCGCCGTGGCCAGCACGTCGCGGCCTTCGAGCGCGGGAGGAATGCAGCCGCTCTGCACGGGGGTGGGGATTTCGAATTTATTGGCGTCAAGCCGCGCCATCAGGGCGGGCGAAAGAGAGAATTCAGAGAACTTGGTCAAAATAGAGTCATTTCCTAAGGCTTCCGGAGCTGCCCGAAGATCGAGCGGCCTGCAAACGGAGGCGGACAAAAGAGGCGCGCACACTCATGCGAGAGCGCAGGCCCACGTTCAATTGTGCGTAAGGGAGAACCGAAGAGTCGAGCTAAGACTGGCCTACATGTAAAAGGCCCGGAGCTGCCACACGCTGCTTCATCGCCAGTCGGCACACTGCCGAAAGGCCCCACGCTCCAGCGCAAAATCAATTGCGCTCCCGGCTGATGCGCCTGATCACAATCAAGGATACAAAGGCGGCTAAAGCTGAACTGAATCTCAGTCCAAAGCAGAGTCACCGGGTGGGAGACTCATGGTTCGCGCTGTATGGGATCGGGGAAAAATCTGTGCTGGGCAGATTCGCCTTGGAAGGGAACTCCGCCGCTCACGACCAAATCACTGAGCGCAAGTACAGTGTAGCACAGATGGCGATCCTAAGCGGTCGTAACCGCTATCCCGATCCCGGTATTGGTGCAATCCCGGGATAAATGGCATCCGATAATATTCTCGGATAGGCTAATATGAGTTGAAGTTAGGGTTCAAGATTATGCTCAGAAAGTCGAAAATATTTGTTGCGCTTACTCTGGTTACTGCCTGTTGGACTGCTACGCCAGCTTTCTCTCAATGCAAAAACCAGAGCACCCCACTGCCATTCACAGCTATGAAGGCGGCTAGTAAACCGCGAGACTTCGTCCGTTTCAAGTACTTCCTATCTTCCTCCGACTCACTTCTGATTCGGTCGCACGAGGACACCGAGACTTCGATCGGTCCATATGATCTTGGCTTTGTGATCGTACGCGATGGTAAGACGATGCAGACCGTGAATCTGCGGAAATTGCCTGAATTCCGGCGTGAGGATTCCTTTTTTTCGGAGGCTTTCACTACCCTTTACGTGACTCGCGCGTGTGCGAGTGGAGGTCCAATCTACTTTGTCACGCTGAAATATATGGGCGATGAAATCAGTCCTGCCCTTGTCTTCACATTGGTTCCTTCAGCAAAGGGATATGATATTTCCACGCTTCCGATGATCTCCGGTGGAGTAGTGGATGTATCCTTGGCCGATCCGCTGCACCTCAGGATTTGGGACAATCTGCACGAAGGCGAGTGTAACGCCTGCGAAACCGCTTACCGGATTACAGAGTATGAGATTCGAGAGGGTAAGCCTGTCCGAATTCGGCAGCACCGGACACGGCATCTATACTCTTCCGGGCAATTCGATGAATCACGTATCCGATTCATACCGTGACGGTGTTTTAGACGGTTAGAAGGTTAGCAAGATCAGCTTCGTTCCGATAACTCTTCGGCTTTACAGACAAGCCCTCGTCGATTCGGCAACTCCGCCAATACCGCTATCGTGCCTAAGTCGATACTGAATGAGCACACTGAATGCGGCCCGCCCTCACCGCGTAAAATACTCATCAGAGAGAAGGAATGTCGCAAGAGCCACAGAACCCCATCCAGAGCGGAGCAGCGCAAGCCGCGCCCACCGAGGCCAGCCTCGATCCCACGGATTGGGCGGCTTTTCGCGCGCAGGCGCACCGCATGCTGGACGATATGCTCGGCTACGTGGAAGGAATTCGGCAGCGGCCGGTCTGGCAGCCGATTCCCGATGAGGTGCGGGCGCATTTTCGCTCGCCCGTGCCGCGCGGGGGCGAAGAGCTGGCCACGGTTCATGCCGAGTTCATGGAAGAGATTCTGCCTTATGCGCAGGGCAACGCGCATCCCGGCTTCATGGGCTGGGTGAATGGCGGCGGCACGCCGGTGGGCATGGTGGCAGAGATGCTCGCGGCCGGGCTGAACGCGAACCTGGGCGGCCGCGATCACATTCCCATCGAGGTGGAGCGGCAGGTGACGCGCTGGGTGCGGGAAATCTTCGGCTTCCCGGAGACGGCCAGCGGATTGTTTGTGACCGGAACCTCGATGGCCAATCTGATCGCCGTGCTGATTGCGCGGGATGCGGCGCTGGGCTTCGAGGTGCGCGGCACTGGCGTGGCGGCGGAGGCGCGGCGGCTGACGGCCTACACTTCGACCGCAGTACATGGCTGCGTTCCCAAAGCGATGGACATTGCCGGGCTGGGCAGCGACGCGCTTCGGCTGATCCCCGCCGATAGCCGCGGCCGGATCGATTTGGCGGCGCTTGCCGAGGCGATTCAGCGGGATCGAGCGGCCAGCCTGACGCCGTTTTTGGTGGTGGGCACGGCGGGAACGGTGAACACCGGCGCGATTGACGACCTGGCCGGCCTGGCCGAATTGTGCAAGCGCGAGAAACTCTGGTTCCACGTCGATGGCGCCTTTGGCGCGCTGGCTCGGCTGGCGCCCGAACTCGCGCCAAAGCTGAACGGGAT
>Ga0181529_10007628_pt1 | contig 10729 bp, 11 predicted proteins | sample PEATcosm2014_Bin_36_FD_119763 | JGI IMG/M metagenome (GOLD analysis project Ga0181529, IMG submission 119763) | Peatland microbial communities from MTU Mesocosm Facility, Houghton, MI, USA - PEATcosm2014_Bin10_30_metaG | ecosystem: Environmental > Terrestrial > Soil > Wetlands > Peat | place... | reverse complement strand
TGGATCGGCTCGGCGAAGCCCGGATAGTTCTCGACGTCGGTTGTGATCATCAACTGGCCGCCGGCCTCGAAGCCGCTGAGCAGCAGCGGGTCCACCATGGCGCGGGCGGCGTAGATCGCGGCGGTGTAACCGGCCGGGCCGGAGCCGATGACGACCAGGCGTTCGTGGGCGGAAGCGGACATGCTAACCTCGCGGCGCCGATCGACCGACGCCGGCCGAGGCGTCGCCAACGTCGGCGGAGCTTCGGTCATATAGGCGCCGAGCCCCGCCCGGCAATATGCGCGTCGGCGTCGTCCACGGCGACAGAAGCGGCGATTCGGCGCACAATGACGGCCGATCCATTCACCTGACGAGGCCAAATATGCTGACGCTGCGCACATCGCCCGCTTCCCCCTTCGGGCGCAAAGTGAGGATCGCGGCGGCGCTGCTTGGTCTCGATGGGCGCATCGCGATCGTCGCCGCCGACGCCGGCGATCCTGCCGATTCGTTGCGCCGGCAGAATCCGCTCGGCAAGATCCCGACGCTGATCAGCGAAGCCGGCGATGCGATCTTCGACAGCCGCGTCATCGTCGAATATCTCGACGGGTTGGCCGGGGGCGGGCGGGTGATTCCGGCGGATTTGGCGGCGAGGACTCGGACTTTGACCCTGCAGGCGCTGGCCGACGGGATCGCCGACGCCGCGTTGTTGCAGGTCTATGAGCGGCGGATGCGTGAGCCGGCCGAACGCTCGGCCAAGTGGGTCGATTATCAGGCCGAAAAAGTGACGCGGGCGCTCGCGGCGCTCGAATCGAAGCCGCCTGAGGTCGGAGCGACCGATGTTGGCGCGATCGCGCTTGCCTGCGCGCTCGGCTACCTCGACCTGCGCTTCGCCGGCGAGTGGCGGACGGGTCATCCGCGGCTGGTCGCCTGGCTCAGCGCCTTCGCCGCCGCCGTTCCGGCCTACGCGGCGACGGCGTTTTCCGGTTAGCGCGTATCGCATCTGCGTTTACCCGGACCTCGTCCTGAGCGCCTGCCTCAGCGGGCGAGTCGAAGGATTGACGGGTGTTCGCGGTCTCGCGTCGACGCGCGTTCCAGAGCGTCCTTCAAGGCCGTTTCGTGGAGCCCTGGACGACGGGCGTTTTCGGCAAGCGAATTCCGCAGTGGCCGTGTGCGCAAACAATGCGTGGACACGACAAAGGCCCGGCGGGTCTCCCCGCCGGGCCTTTGAATCGCACAGCTCGACTTGGTCAGAACTTGTAGTTCAGACCGACGCGCACGAGCGAGAGATTGAGGTCGCTCTTCCCGTAGTTCGAGCCGTCCCAGTACGACTTGCTGCCAACCGGCGCATAGAGATATTCGGCCTTGGCCGAGATATTGTTGGTGAAGGCGTATTCGAGGCCGGCGCCGATCACGCCGCCGTTGCGCCATTCAGACGACGAGTAGGAACCGGGCAGGCTGATCTTGTCGTCGACCCCGGCATAACCGCCGGTGACATAGAGCAGCGCGCGGTCGATCGCATAGCCGGCCCGCGCGCGGACGGTCACCAGATCGTCGGCCTTGTTCTTGTAGTAACCAAAATTATTGGTCCCGCTCTTCGTCAGGTCGGCCCAATCCCAATCGCCTTCGAGACCGACGACGAATTGGCCAATCTGGTAGTTATATCCGACAGTGCCGCCGACGAGACCGCCGCTCACGTTGCCGAAGTCCTTGCCGCCGGTGCCGCCGCCCCAGCCGCCGTTCACGCCGACATAGAAACCGGTCCAGCTGAAAACGGGCGGCGCAGAATAAACCTGCGGCGCGGGCGGCGCCTTGCGGGTCGGGAGGTCGGCGGCCATTGCGCTCGACGCAACCCCGGCCATCAAAGCAGCCAAGAGAACCTTCTTCATAACAATCTCCTCGTTACCAACCATAACGGAGGGAATTCCGCACCACCCCGCCGGCCATGGACAGAATATAGCCCTTTGGACCTCGGAAGTCTGTGACCGATAGATCACAACACAGAGAGCGAATGTGGCCGGAATCTGGCGAGAATGGGTGAGTAATTTGGTTGTAAGTGTAAGTCGTTTACGCTCGAAGTGCAACGCAATAACCATCATCTATTCTGACCTAAAGGGTCAAATAGCCTCGTCTAGCGCAAGACGAAGTTGGTAAATAATTTATTTACGTTTAAAACTATCCTGAATCCTGCCACAATTTGGCAATCTTAGGCTTCGCCTAACCGCCTTCGACGAAGTCGAACTGCGGCCGGCGCTGTCAGTCGGCGCTGGGGAGGCGGCGGACGACAAATTCGATCTGGCCGTCGTCGCGTTCGCTCCAAAACTCGATTTCCGTCATGTAGGCCGCTTTGGGATAGCGGTCGAACAATTCGCGCGCCTTGGCGCGCGCCTGCGGGCGCGGCAAGCAGAAGGATTCGCGGCGCCACTGATCCGTGTCCGGTCTGGGATTCGAGCGTCGGCCGCGCCGCTCCGCCGCGCGTCGAGCGAGGTCGCCGGGATTGTCGCGCTCAATCGCCATGCCCGTCTCCTGGACGGCGATCCTATCGTGCGCATGGGCGGTTGGGGAGTCGTCGGCGCCCGCGCCCTTAACGGCGTCCCATCGCCGCCAGCCGCGCCCGCGCCGAGAAGGCGCGCGGTCGCCGACGCGAGCAAGCTTGCCGGCGCGCCGTTCAGTGGTCGGCGCCGGCGAGGATGCGGAAATGGGAACCGCGCGGCGGAATTGTCGCTGAACGGGGCGGCGAACCATGACAGCGCGGCGCGACGGATGTTCCGGCCACCACAATAACCAATAAACACAATGCGTTAACGGCATATACGATGAAGGAGAATGAACTGTCGCATGGGCGACAGATCCCCATTCGGTCACCGTCATCGCTCGCTGCGCGTGCGGTTCATTGCAACTTTTTGGGCTTCTTCGGGGTCGGGCCTTTCGTCTTTGCGTGCGGCGGCGGCGTATGTGCGCCTGCTTGCGACGGCGGCGATCCTTCGGCCTTTCCGGTGACGAGGCCCTCCCATTCGGCCTGCACCAGCGGCGCGACGCGTGGGTCGTAGGCGCCTTGCGGCGACAGCCGCTTCAATGTTTCGTCTTGGTCAGCGGCGAAAGCGTCGACCAACCGCGCCGCGTCGGCGTTGCGGCGAGCGACCGCAGGCAGCGTAAGGAAGTTGAGCAGGCCGTGGCCGACTTCGATATGGGGCGCATCGCGCGGTATGGCGTAGACCTCCATCGTCAGCCCGCCGCCTTCCTTCGGCAGGGCGAAACGGATGTCAGCCCCGACGCCGCCCTGGGCGCTGCGCGCCTTCGCCGCTTCCGCTTCGCCCGCGTCGCCGACGCTGAGGCAGGCGGCGCCGCTTGCCAGCGCGCTCGCGACGTCAGCGGCGGGGAAGGCGCGCGCGGTCTGCCGGCTGTGTCCGATCAGCGCGCCGGCGAATTTGACCTGGGCGGGGGTGGCGCGCGCCGGATCGACGCCGGTCAAGCGCCACGCGGCGGCGAACAAGGCGTCGCGGTCGTCGGGCAACTCCACGCCGCAATCGGCCATCTTGCGCGCTTCGCCTGGCGTGAACAGCGCATTCCATGAGGTCGGCGCGCCGCCGATGCGCTGCATGGCCTTGCCGGCGTCATAAATGAGGCCGGTTGCGTACCAGCCAAACGGCAGCGCATAGGCGGCGGTCGGGTCGTAGGCGGCGAGTTTGGCGAGCACGGCCGGCCGCATCCCGGCCGCATTGTCGAGGCGCGCCTTGTCGAGCCGCGCCAGCGCGCCAGCGGCGATCTCGCGCGCCAGCGCCGGGCCAGAGAGGACGACGAGATCGTAAGGACCCTCGCGCCATTTCTCGGCGAGGTCGAGCGCGCCTTCGTAGGCGTCGTAAGCGACCTGATAGCCGCTTTCGGACTCGAAAGTCTGCAGCGCCGCTAGATCGAACATCGCTGGCGGCGCCAGCAGGCGGACGATCTTGGGCGGGGGCGCCGGCGGCGGCGCGAACGGCGATACCTCCTCCGCCATGGCTGCTGAAGCCCAGAGGCCGGCCGCAATGAGCGCAAGCCGAGCGAGCGTCATACGCGGGCCTCGCTGACGACGCCTTCAAGCCGCGCCAGCGCCGCGTCGAGCGTCGCGTCGCGCTTGGCGAAGCAAAAGCGGACGACGGTGCGGATCGGCGCTTCGGCATAGAAGGCCGAGACCGGAATCGCCGCGACGCCGCGGCGCTCGACCAGACCGCGACAGAAGGCGACGTCGTCGTCGCAGCCGAGCGGCGCAAGGTCGACGTTGAGGAAATAGGTGCCGGAGCTCGGCAGAACCGAGAAACCGCGTGCAGCAAGGCCAGCGGCGAAGCGATCGCGACTGCGCTGGTAACCGGCGCGCATCGCGGTGAAATAGGAATCCTCCTTTGCCAGCCCGTATGCGACCGCCGCCTGAAGGTTGGGCGGCGTGGTGAAGGTGATGAACTGGTGCGCTTTGGCGAGCACGCGAAGGATCTCCGGCGCGGCGCAAACGAAGCCGACCTTCCACCCGGTCAGCGAAAAAATCTTGCCGGCCGAGCCGATCTTGACGGTGCGCTCGCGCATGCCTTCCATCGCCATCAGCGGCGCGTGGCTGAGCCCGTCGAACACCACGTGCTCCCAGACCTCATCGCAGACGGCGATCACATCGTGCTTGACGCAGGCGCGGGCGAGAATTTCAAGCGAGTCGCGGCCGTAGACGACGCCGGTCGGGTTGAGCGGATTGTTGAACAAGACGATCTGCGTGCGATCAGAAAAGACGGCGGCGAGGTCGGCCTCGTTGAAGGTCCAATGCGGCGGCTTCAGCGTGACGAACCTCGGCACGCCGCCGGCGCGACGAACCAGCGGCAGATAGGCGTCGTACATCGGCTGAAACAGAACGACCTCGTCGCCCGGCTCGATCAGCGCCAATAGCGCGCCGGCGATCGCCTCGGTGGCGCCTGAAGTCACCATCACCTCACGCTCCGGGTCAAGCTCGAGACCTTGAAAACGGCGATAATGCGCGGCGACCGCGGCGCGCAGATCCGGCAGGCCGAGCATCGGGGGATACTGGTTCCAGCCGTCGACGACGGCCTCGGCCGCCTTGGCGCGTACGTCGGCGGGGCCGGGATCGTCGGGGAAGCCCTGGCCGAGATTGACGGCGTCGCGCTCGCGCGCTAGGCGCGACATGACTTCGAAGACGCTGAGGCCGAGTCCGGCGAAAAGGGAGTTCATGGGAGTCCGCGGGATCGTGAGGCGCGCATTTAACGCAAAACGCCCGGCTGTGGATATGGAGCGCGCGGACGCGACTAGCCGCCCTCGGCCACGGCCGGCGCCTCCGCCGTATCTCCGCGCGTCGTCATCCACAACGTCATGTCCCAGGCGTTGCGCAACCCGGCGACGATGAGGACCATGATCGCAATTCCGGCGAGGACGTTGGCGCTGGCCGGACGTTCGTCGAGTTCGAGCGCCGCGGAAGCGAGCAGGAGTAGGTAACCTGAGAAGGGGATCAGCGCATAGAAGAGGCGATCTTCCCACACCAAGCCGGCGGCGAAGCTGCGAAAGATGAGGAGCAAGATCCGGCAGCAATAGGCGACGCCGATCAGCGCGCCGACGCCGAGCGCCCCGCCGAGGCTGCGATCGCTGTGGCCAGGCATGATCGAAACCAGACAGACGAGCAGAGCAGCGCCGAAGTGTACGACCGTCGGCGTAATGAAGGCGCGCATCGCCGCCAGATTTCGGCGGGCGACTTGGCTCGCGCCGACCGAGGCGAAGACGAACATCAGGCCGACCAGCGTCGCCGCCGCCGTCCCGCCCATGACGTAGAAGTCGCGCCAGTCATGCAGGATCTGGTCGAGTGATACGGTCAATTGCGGCCTCGGGCTTCGACTGGGACGGAGTCGACGGCGTGATTGGAGCAAACCGCTGCAGCGAGGTAAAGCACGGATCGAATCGCGCCGCGGCGCGTGGAGCCGAAGCCCATGGAAGGTTCGCCGGAGCCCGTCGCCTGCCGTTCGATCCTGGTCATCGGCGCCGCCCGCTCGGGCAAGAGCCGCTATGCGCTGGCGTTGGCCGAGGCGACGGCGCCCGAACGGCTCTATCTCGCCGCCGCGGAGGCTGGCGACGCCGACATGGCGGAACGCATCGACCGCCATCGCCGCGAACGGGGGGAGGGCTGGCGGACCCGCGAGGAACCGCTGGAACTCGTCGCCGCATTGCGGGCCGAGGCGCGGCCGGGGCGGGTGGTGCTGGTCGATTGCCTGACCCTGTGGCTCAGCAACCTCATGCTCGCAGGGTGCGACATTGAAGCACAAATATCTGAATTAATTGATGTTTTATCTGATCTCAGCGGCCCGGCGGCGCTGGTCGTCAACGAGGTCGGCGCGGGGGTCGTTCCCGCGACCCCGCTCGGCCGCGCCTTCCGCGACTGGCAGGGGCGACTCAACCAGCGGGCAGCCGCCGCCTGCGACGCGGTTATCTTGGTCGCCGCCGGCCTGCCGATCCAGCTCAAACCCGCCCCGCGGCCGGACATCCGATTGCGATGATCCGGCAAAAGGCGCGAAAATTCTGGCGACTCAAAGCATCGCTGGGTTAGCATTCGGCTATGCTGCGCCTGTTTGAACGCCGAACGACGCCCGGCCCGGTCGCGCACATCGATGTCGCGCACGCGGGCGAGGTTTATCGCGTCGCCCTGAAGCGCGTGGCGACCTCGCAGCGGTTCACCCTCAGGGTGCGCGCCGCGAGCCGCGACGTGCTGTTGACCATGCCCGAGCGAAGCTCGCTGCGGGCGGCGCGCGAATTCGCCGAACGACATGCGGCGTGGATCGGCGCGCGGCTGGCGCGGCTGCCGCGGCCGGTCGCATTCGCCGTCGGCGCAGTGACGCCGCTACGCGGAATCGACCACACGATCGTTCATCGGCCCGGCGAGCGCGGCGTCGTGTGGACGGAGGCGGGGCCGCATGGCCCGATCATCTGCGTCGCCGGCGAGAAACCGTTCATCGCGCGTCGCGTCGCCGACTTCCTAAAACGCGAGGCGCGCAAGGACCTCGAGGCGGCGGTGGCGCGTCATTCGCGGCGGCTTGGCGTCGCGCCGCGTCGCATCGCCCTGCGCGACACGGCGAGTCGTTGGGGTTCCTGCTCGTCGACCGGCGGACTCAATTTCTCTTGGAGGCTGATCCTCGCGCCGTCTGAGATCCTCGATTATCTCGCGGCGCACGAAGTCGCCCACATCGTCCACATGAATCATTCGCCGATGTTCTGGAAGGTGACGCGCCGGCTGTTTCCCGACACCGAGCGGGCCGAGGCGTGGTTGCGCGTCAACGGCGCCGACTTGCACCGCTTCGGCGCCGAAGCCGCGTGAGGTCGCTTAGACGAAGCTGTCGATCGCCTCGAGGATCAGCGCGAGGTCCTGCGGCCGCGACAGACGATGGTCGCCGTCCTTGATCAGCGTCAGCGTCACCGGATCGCCCGCCATATGCTCGACCAGGGTCAGCGCGTGACGATAGGGGACATCGGCGTCGCGCATACCCTGCAGGATGCGGGCCGGGCAGTGGCTGCGAATGGTCGTCCCGAACAGCAGGTGACGCCGGCCGTCTTCGATCAGCGCGCGCGTGATGCGATAGCCGGAGTGGGAATATTCAGACGGGCGCTCCCACACGCCTTTTTCCATCAGCGCGCGGCGCTCGGCCTCGCTCGCCTGCGCCCACATCAGCGCCTCTGTGAGATCGATCGCCGGCGCGACAAGGACCATGCCGGCGAGCCGCGTCGCTTCGCCCGCCTCGGCCAGCGCGCGCGCAACCAGCAGCGCAATGTAGCCGCCCATCGACGAGCCGGTCAGCACCAGACGTCCCGGGGCTTCCGCGCGGATGGCGGCAAGGGAATCCTCCAGCCAGTGCGAGATCGTGCCGTCTTCGAACCGCCCGTCCGAGGCGCCATGGCCGGAATAGTCGAAGCGCAGCAGGCTTTGGCCACGCTTGGCGCAGTGGGCGTCGAGCGCGCTGGCCTTGGTCGAGACCATGTCGGAGCCGAATCCGGTCAGCCAGACGACCCCTGGCAAGTCGTCGCGCGCTGGCGCGCGGCGGCGAAACGCGATACGGCGACGGGCCGGCCCGTCGCCGACGTCGAGGAATTGCGGTTCGTCGTGGTTCACGGTCAAATCGACCCCATGATTCGTCTGGGTTTCGTTCTCGCTGGCGCGGCCGGAATGGCCGACGCGTCGCCGGCCGTCAATGCCGGCCCCGCGGCGCGCGACGTTCTGGCGCGGCGGCGCGCGTGAGCGCCGCGACACTCGCCCCTTTCGGCCGCGCCGAGCGCGCCTCGCTCGCCGGCCGGACGATTCTGCAGATCATTCCGCGCCTTGACGCCGGCGGCGCTGAGCGCACCACGATCGACGTCGCGGCCGCGCTGGTGAGGGCCGGCGCGCGCGCGCTGGTCGCCTCGGAGGGCGGACGGCTCGCCAGCGAACTGCAAGCGGTCGGCGGCGTGCTCGCGCCGTTTCCCGCCGCGACCAAGAACCCCTTCGCAATGGCGCTCAACGTGTCGCGCCTAGCGCGGTTGATCGCTGAGGAAAGGGTCGACCTCATTCACGCTCGCTCGCGCGCGCCGGCCTGGGTCGCCCTCGGCGCCTGCCGCAGGGTCGGGCGGCCGTTCGTCACCACCTATCACGGCGCCTACGGCGGCCGCTCGGCGCTAAAGCTCAGCTACAATTCGGTGATGGCGCGCGGCGACGTCGTCATCGCCAATTCGCAGTACACCGCCGAGGCGATCGAACGCCTTTATCCATTTGCGCGCGGTCGTCTCAGCGTCATTCCGCGCGGAACCGACCTCGCTCGCTTCGCGCCCGCCGCGGTCGAGCGCGCGCGCGTCGTGCGGTTGCGCGAATCCTGGGGCGTCGCGCCGCACGAACGCGTCGTGCTGCTGGCGGCGCGGCTGACCGAGTGGAAAGGGCAGCGGGTGCTGATCGAGGCGGCGCGGCTGCTGAAAGAGCGCGGGCTCGCCGACGTGCGCTGCGTGCTGGCTGGCGACGCGCAGGGCCGCGACTCCTATGCGCGCGATCTCGACGCGCGCATTCGTCGCGCCGGCCTCGAAGGGATCGTGACGCGCGTCGGCCATTGCCACGACATGCCGGCTGCGCTCGTCGCCGCCAGCGTCGTCGCCGTGCCGTCGACCGCGCCGGAAGCGTTCGGCCGCAGCGCGGTCGAGGCGCAGGCGATGGGGACGATGGTCGTCGTTTCCGATTCCGGCGCCGCGCCGGAGACCGTTCTCGCGCCGCCGCAGGGGCGCACCGGCTGGCGCGTCCCACCAGGCGACGCGCCTGCGCTTGCCGACGCGCTGACGAGCGCCTTGACGCTCGGCGCGACGGCGCGCGAAGCGATCGCGCTACGCGCCCGCGCCCATGTCGAAGCGAATTTCTCGCTCGAGCAGATGACGGAAAAGACGCTCGCCGTGTATCGCGCGGCGCTGGCGCGATAAGACGCTCGCCGCACGCGTCGTTCCCGGGGCGGCAGAGGAGGAGGGTGACAATGTCTGGGTCGCCGCCAAAGGGCTACCGGACGTCGCAGATCGCGTTGCACTGATTCGTCGTCGTCGCTGCGGCGTTCCAGTTCGTCACCGGCGATCACATGACGGATCGGTTCAACGCCACTCTCAAGGGCACGGAGTCGAGCGTCGCCGCCGTTTGGACACCGATACACATCGTCGTCGGGCTGACGATTCTGGCGGCGATGCTCTGTCGATTCATTCTGCGCTGGCGCTTCGGCGCGCCGGTTCCGCCTGAGGCTGAAATCGCGCCGTTGCGCTGGCTGGCCGGCGCTGTGCACGTCGGGCTTTATCTCGACATGATCGGGGCAGCGTTGATCGGCCTGGCCGTCTATTTCGCCTATCCCGCACTGGCGCCGCTGCACGAGTTCCTGACCCGACTCGCATTGATGGCGCTGGTCGCGCTGCACGCCGCAGGCGCTTTGTGGCATCACTTCTATTGGCGCGACGAGGTGCTCGTGCGGATGCTTAGACCGGTGCGCGACTAAGTGTTCGCGCGTTGGGCCAAGTCCGTTAGCGGATAAACGACCCGTCGCGCAGGTCGGTCAGCGCCTGACGGATCTCGGCCTGCGTGTTCATGACGATCGGACCATGCCAGGCGATCGGCTCCCGCAACGGCTTTCCGGAGACCATTAGGAAACGCACGCCTTGTTCGCCTGCCTGGACGACGACCTCGTCGCCAGAGTCGAATACGACCAGCGACCGATCGCCGACCGCGTCGCGCACCAGCACTTCCGCGCCGCCGACGAGTTCTTCGCGCAGCGCGCCAAACGGCTGCGAAGCGCCGGCGAAACTCGCCGAACCCTCAAAGATATAGGCGAACGCTTGACGGTAAGTTTCCACCGGCAGGACCTTGCGCTTGTTCGGCGGCACGTAGACGTCGAGATAGCGCGGGTCTGCGGCGACGCCGTCGACCGGACCCTTTTGGCCCCAAAATTCGCCGCGGATCACTCGGACCGAGACGCCGTCGTCGTCGATGACCGCGGGGATCGCCGCGCTGGGAACGTCCTGGTAGCGCGGCGCGGTCATTTTCAGGTTGGAGGGAAGGTTGGCCCATAGCTGAAAGCCGTGCATGCGGCCGACCGCGTTGCCCTTCGGCATTTCCTGGTGGAGGATGCCGCGCCCGGCCGTCATCCATTGCACGTCGCCGGCGCCGAGCACGCCGCTATTGCCGAGGCTGTCGCCATGGGCGACCGAGCCGGCGAGCACATAGGTGATCGTCTCGATGCCACGGTGCGGATGCCAG
>Ga0181529_10007625_pt1 | contig 10730 bp, 6 predicted proteins | sample PEATcosm2014_Bin_36_FD_119763 | JGI IMG/M metagenome (GOLD analysis project Ga0181529, IMG submission 119763) | Peatland microbial communities from MTU Mesocosm Facility, Houghton, MI, USA - PEATcosm2014_Bin10_30_metaG | ecosystem: Environmental > Terrestrial > Soil > Wetlands > Peat | place... | reverse complement strand
TCGTCCACGCGCTGCGCGAAGTTTCGCTGGACATCCAGCGCGGCGATTACGTCGCCATCATGGGGCCGAGCGGCTCCGGCAAATCCACGCTGATGAACCTCATCGGCTGCCTCGACACGCCGAGCTCCGGCATCTACGAGTTGAATGGCAACCGTGTGAGCGAGATGAACGACAACCAGCTCGCCGAAATCCGCAATCGCGAAATCGGTTTCATTTTCCAGACGTTCAATCTGCTGCCGCGCTCCGACGCGCTGCGCAATGTCGAATTGCCCTTGGTCTATGCCGGCGTTTCGTCGCATGAACGCCGGCAAATTGCAATGGAAGCGCTGGCCAGCGTCGGCCTGGCGGATCGCGTGCATCACAAGCCGAACGAACTTTCCGGCGGCCAGCGCCAGCGCGTCGCCGTCGCCCGCGCGCTGGTCAACAAACCCGCGCTGCTGCTCGCTGACGAGCCGACGGGAAATCTCGATTCCAAGACCGGCGCAGAAATAATGGCTTTGTTTGATCAACTTTCCCAGCATGGCAACACCATCATTGTTGTCACGCACGAGGAGGATGTGGCCCGGCAGTCCCGGCGCATCATCCGCATCCGCGACGGCCTGATCGCAAGCGACGAAAAAATCCGTTAAGCTCTCATGAACTTTCTGACCGAACTGCGCGAGGGCCTGGCGATTTCGTGGAGCGCCATCCGCGCGAACAAGCTGCGTTCGGTGCTCACGACGCTCGGCATCGTCATCGGCATCGTCACCGTCACGCTCATGGGCACGACGATTGAAGGCATCAACCGCGCCTTTCTGAAAAGCATTTCGGACATCGGCACGGACGTGCTTTATGTGGACCGCTACAGTTGGTTCATCCAGTCGCAGCAGGAATGGAACCAGGCGATGAAAAATCCGCGCATCGTGCTCGGCGAGGTGGACACGCTGCAACGGCAGTTGACGCTCGCCGGGGCGATTGCGCCCGTCGCCTCGGAAAACGCGTCCGTGAAATTCAACAAGCGCGGCTCGTCCAGCGTCCCGGTGATCGGCACAACGGAACAATACCAATTGACCAGCGGGCTGAACGTGGAGGCGGGGCGTTTTCTGTCCGCGGCGGAATGCGACGGCGGCCGGCCCGTGTGCGTCATCGGCAGCGATCTCGCCACCAATCTTTTCCTGCAAGAGCAGCCCGTCGGCCAGAAAATTTCCATCGCGCGCCACACGTTTGAAGTCGTCGGCGTCCTCGAAAAACGGGGCGGCTTCAGCGAGAGCGGCGGCGCGGACAGCGAGGTCATCATGCCGCTGTCCCAATTCACCTATGCCATCTGGCAAAATCCGGACTACGAAATCCAGGTGAAGGCGAAAAACCTCGACCAGCTTGACGACGTGCAGGAGGAATTGCGCGCCGTGATGCGCCGCATCCGGCACATCGCGCCGGGCGATCCCGACAATTTTTCCATCAACCAGCAGAACCAGTTTCTGGAAATGTTCCACCGGGTCGCCGGCACGCTCGCCGCCGTCGGGCTGTTCATCACCGGCCTGTCACTCTTCGTCGGCGGCATCGGCATCATGAACATCATGTTCGTTTCCGTCGCGGAGCGGACGCGCGAAATCGGCGTGCGCAAGGCCATCGGCGCAAAACGCCGGACCATCCTGCTGCAATTTCTCATCGAAGCGGCGTGTATATGTCTGATCGGCGGCGTCATCGCGCTGCTCATCGCGTGGCCGGCGACGCTGCTTCTGCAAAAAGCCATGCCGGCGACGATGTCGCCGGTTGTCGTGGGCTTCGCGCTTTTCGTCTCGGCGCTGACCGGCGTCTGCGCCGGGCTTTTTCCCGCGTGGCGCGCGGCCCGCATGAACCCCGTGGATGCACTGCGCAATGAATGAAATCAAAAAACAAATTCGGTGGGGCGAGACTCCGTCGAGCCCTAAATAATTTTCCCCTGTGAATCCCGAACAGCAAAATACCGAAGTTGGCAGAAGAAACCCGGCAACCGGAGTTCATATCCAGTTGGGCCGGCCCAATTTTGTTTTGCTTACGGTCACGACGGAAAACCGGATTCCATGGCTGGCAAATCCGGCGGTCCACGAACTTCTCCACAAAACCTGGCTGGCGGCAACGGCATGGCTGGTTGGCGAATATTTGTTGATGCCTGATCATCTGCACGCATTTTGCGCGCCGCGGGATTTGTCCTTCACCATTGAACAATGGATCACTTACTGGAAACGGGATTTCCGGAGGCGGCATGGCCGCGACGATTGGAATTTTCAATCGCGCGGATGGCATCACCGCCTGCGGGCAGAAGAGAGCTATTCGGCAAAATGGATTTATGTTCAGGAAAATCCTGTGCGCGCAAAACTGGTCGGGCGCATGGAAGATTGGCCGTTCAAAGGAAACTTGCACCAAATCCGATGGTAACACCAAAAAAGTTAGGGCTCGACGGAGTCTCGCCCCACCGATTGTTGCGTTGCCCCGTGGGGCAAGGCTCCGTCGGGCTAGGTTACAAAATGAATGAAAACAAAAAACAAATCCGGTGGGGCGAGACTCCGTCGAGCCTGATTGTTAAATGAAAAGCAGCAAAATTTCATTCCTGGCCGAGGCGCGCGAAAGCTTCTCCATGGCCATGAGCGCGCTGGCGGCGCACACGCTGCGCTCGGCGCTGACGCTGCTCGGCGTGCTGGTTGGCGTGTTTTCCATCATCGTCGTGATGACGGCGATGCGCGTGATGGAGAGCAGCATCGAGCGGCAATTAAGCTCGCTCGGCAGCCAGACCTTCATGATCCGCAAATGGCCGGGAACCTATTTCGGCATGTCCAGCGGCGATTTCGAGAAATACTGGCGGCGCAAAAACGTCACCATGGAGCAGGGCAAACGGCTGCAGGACAAAGCCACACTGCCGGCCAGCATCGGCATGGAAACGTCATTCTGGTCGGGCCAAATCCAGACGCGCTACAAAAGCAGCGCGCCGAACGTCCAGCTTTACGGCGAAACCCCCGGCAGCTTTCCGGCGCACAACTGGAATCTGGCCGAGGGCCGGCTGCTGGTGGACGCGGACGTGGACAGCGCGCGCAACGTCTGCGTGCTGGGCAGCGGACTGGCGACGAACATTTTTCCGAATAGTTCCGCCGTCGGCGAGCAGGTGAAAATTGACGGCATCAATTACACTGTCATCGGCGTGCTGGAAAGCCGCGGCAGCGCGCTCGGCAGCGACCAGGACAATTTCGCCGTCGTGCCCATCACCACCGGCATGAACCGCTACGGCCGGTGGCGCAGCCTGAACCTCCTCGTCCAGGCGCGCGACGCGGCCAGCTACGACGCCACCCTCGAGGAGGCGCGCGGCGCCATGCGCGTCATCCGCAAGGTGCGGCCCGGACAGGAGGAGGATTTTGAAATCGCGTCGAACGACTCGATGATCGAGCAGTTCAACAGCTTCACGCGCGACGTGCGCATCGGCGTGGCGGTGGTCAGCTCCATCGCCCTGCTCGCGGCGGGCATCGGCATCATGAACATCATGCTCGTCTCCGTCACCGAACGGACGCGCGAAATCGGCATCCGCCGCGCCATCGGCGCCAAGAAGCGGAACATCATGGCGCAATTCATCATGGAAGCCATTGTGCTCTGCGAGGTGGGCGGCGTGATTGGCGTCGGCATGGGCATCCTCGGCGGCAACGCCACCGCCTATTTGCTGAAACTCCCGCCGGTCATTCCGGTGGACTGGGTCATCATCGGGCTGGCGATTTGCTCCGTCGTGGGAATTGTCTTTGGAACCTATCCCGCGTGGAAGGCCGCGAACCTCGACCCGATTGAATCGCTGCGCTACGAATAAATCTGGCGAGGAAAATTGACAGCGAAAGAGAATCAGACCGTGCAGCCTATTCTCATATTAGGCCACATGGTCGAAATCCTTTCCATCTCTCGGAATAGTCAAACCAGTGTGAGTGATCTCGTCCGGGTCGGCATCGTCTGGCAATGGCCCGGCTCGCAACATCGTGCAATAATCAGCCTGCTCCAAAGTCTCTCGAACTTCTGGAAGCACTGGCTTCACACGGTCAAGCGTGTCATCTGGAATCGGAAACTCTGGCAAATCCATACCGCGATGAACGAATAAGTGTCCGTCGCGCCACTTGGCAATCCCGACAAAAATCGTCCACTTGCCATCTTCCGTGCCGTCGTCCTCAACAATAATGACGGCGAACTTCTTGTCGTGAATATGTGTGAAATCAATCATGGCGCGAATGTGGCCTAACGAAAAAAGCTGAGCCACCGCCGACCTGCGGCGCGAACCGCGATAGCGGAACGGACAGCGCCAACGGCTCCGGCGACTTGTTAGGCGCTTCCGAATTCATGGATACATCCAACAATAAAAAAGAATGTAAGCTATCGTGCCCACCATCAACGCGACTCCCGATAGAGCCGCCTTCCCGCCGATACGGATAATCAATGGCCGTATCCGGTCTGGCCCAACGACACTGGCAATAATGCCGACACCGCATAGGGTGATGAAAGTAAATAAAACGTCCTCAACGGCAAACTTGCCAATCTTGTCGCCAATGCTGGCAGCCTGCCAAGTCTCGGTAAAATAAATGCAAAGCCCAAAAAAGACGCCGAGCACTGGACTGAGCAATCCCAGTATGAACCGGCTCTCTGAAAACATCTGGCGACGTGGTGTCTGGTCACTCATGGCTCGAAGCGCCTAACAGATAATTGGCGGCTTGGTTTGCAGCCTATCCTGTTTCATGGCTTTGAGTGTTAGCGGAAGCAAACGGGTTGCTTTCCATTTCATGCCGTCAGCATTCGTCCACCCGCCGGCAAGGTCAAGTTTGATTTTTGGCCTGATTCGCCGGGACGGCGGCGCTCCCAGGTTTTGGGCCGTCGCAAATCGCCAGCTTGTCGCGGAGCGCGGATTGTCCCCAATCCGCAGCGGCCAAAGGCTGCGGACAGGCTGCGAGTTGGGACAACTCGCGCTCCGCTTGCAAGCTCGAAATTCAAATCAGGACTCCGCCTGAAATCCCACAAACTTGCGCCGGGCGGCGCGCGCGTTATAATCCGCAATCGCAAAATGAATTCCATGACAACCTCCCTTCGTCGCGCCGCCGCGACATTTTATTCCGCCGCGCAATTCTGGCTCGCGGCGGCGGTCTGCGGCGCTTTCGCCATTCCCAACTCGCACGCGGCGGACGCCGCCGCCCAACACACGTTCGCCATCGGCACGAATGATTTTCTGCTCGACGGCCAGCGGTTCCAAATCCGCTGCGGCGAGATGCACGCGGCGCGCATGCCGGCGGAATACTGGCGCCAGCGTTTGCGCATGGCCAAGGCGATGGGTTTGAACACCGTCTGCGCGTATCTCTTCTGGAATTTGCACGAGCCGAAACCCGGCGAATTTGTCTGGACCGGCCAGGCGGATGACGCGGAATTCTGCCGCATCGCGCAGGAGGAGGGCCTGTGGGTCATCCTGCGGCCCGGCCCGTATGCCTGCGCCGAGTGGGAAATGGGCGGCACGCCGTGGTGGCTGCTGAAATATGACGACATCAAATTCCGCACGCGCGATCCGCGCTACATCAACGCCATGAAATCCTATTTGAAGGAAGTTGGCCGCGTGCTCGGCCCGCTGCAAATCACGCACGGCGGCCCGATCATCATGGCGCAGGTGGAAAATGAATACGGCTCCATCGGCAAGGACGCCGGCTACATGGACGATGTGAGAAACGCCCTGCTGGACGCGGGCTTTGACGTGCCGCTCTTCGCGTGCAATCCGCCGTCGGTGATGAAAAACGGGATGCTCACCAATTTGTTTCAAACGGCGAATTTCAGCGGCGACCCCGCGGGCAATTTCCAGAAACTCCGCGCCTTGCAGCCGTCCGGCCCGCTGATGTGTAGCGAATTTTATCCCGGCTGGTTCGACACCTGGGGCCAGCCGCATCATCTCGGCAACACCCCCAAATATCTCGGCGACCTTGAATACATGCTTTCGCACGACGCGTCATTCAGCATTTACATGGCGCACGGCGGCACGACGTTCGGCCTGTGGTCCGGCTGCGACCGGCCGTTCAAGCCGGACACGTCCAGCTATGATTACGACGCGCCCATCAGCGAAGCCGGCTGGCCCACGCCGAAATTTTTCCAGACGCGCGAGCTGTTCGCCAAATATCTTTTGCCCGGCGAAAAACTGCCCGAAGTGCCCGCGACCAATCCCGTCGTCGCCTTCGCGCCGGTGACGTTGACGGAAACCGCGCCGGTCTTCGACAATCTTCCGGCGGCGGTGCCGGACGAGATACCGCGCAACATGGAAGCCTACGATCAGGGCTACGGCTGCATTTTGTATCGCACCCAAATTCCGGCGGGCGCGGCGGCGTCGCTCGAAGCGGCGGCCATCCACGATTTCGGCTACGTTTTTCTCGATGGCAAACGCGTCGGCATGCTTGACCGGCGCGACGCGAGCGCGAAAATTCTGCTGCCCGAACGCAAGGCCGCGGCGCAACTCGACATCCTCGTCGAGCCGGCGGGCCGCGTGAATTTCGGCGTGGAAATGGCCGACCGGAAAGGGCTCATCGCCCCGGTGAAACTCGGCGGCGAAATTTTGAAGGGCTGGGAAATTTTCAATTTGCCGCTGGACGACAAAATGTTGGCCGGATTGAAATTTCGCAGCAGCCGAGGTAACGAGGCTCAAACTGAAATCGGCAATCGGCAATCGGCAATCGGCAATCAACCAGCGTTCTGGCGCGGCACGTTCAATCTGGAAAAGGCCGGCGACACGTTTCTGGATTTGCGCGGCTGGGGCAAGGGCGATTTGTGGGTGAACGGCCATTGCCTCGGTCGTTACTGGAACATCGGCCCGACGCAAACCGCCTACGCGCCCGGCTGCTGGCTGCGCGCGGGCGAAAATGAAATTGTCATCCTGGATTTGCCCGGCCCGCAGCAGCCGGAAATTGCCGGACTGGCAAAGCCGATTCTGGATCAGCTCCGGCCGAAATTGGATTTCCTGAAAGCGCGCCGACCGGCGGTGAAGTTGAATCTGGCCGCCACCAAACCTGTTCACACCGGCTCCTTCGCGCCGGGAGCGGACACGCAGGACATAAAATTCGCGGCGCCCGCCAGCGGACAATTCTTCTGCCTCGAATCCTTGAACGCGCTGGACGGCAAGCCTTACGCCGCCGTGGCCGAACTGGATTTGCTCGACGCCGACGGCAACGCCATCAGCCACAACGGCTGGACAATTGCCTATGTGGACAGCGAGGAAAACATGAGCGCGGACGGCGCGGCGGAGAACGCGATTGACGGCCAGACGGCGAATTTCTGGCACACGCAATGGTCGGACGCCTCGCCGGATCATCCGCACCGGCTGATTTTGAACCTCGGCAAATCGCAGGCGATTTCCGGTTTCCGTTACGTGCCGCGTCAGGGCGGCGCCGAAGTGACCGGCCGGATCAAGGACTACCGCATCTACGCCGGCGACGCGCTGATCCAAAAATAATTTCCCCGTGAAAACCGGTTGACTGTCTTGATTTACGGTTGCGGAACGGAGCGAAGTGAACAGAACGGAAATCACGCGAGGCAGGCATCGCAGCGTCGCGCAGTCTTTTGGCGCGACCGGATCGGCGACAGTCAGCTCAAGAGTCTGCGCGTCGGGGGAATGCGTTGACGAATTGGTTTCGGGTTCGGGCCCGCGCATCACGGCGCGTCGGGAACACACGAACAGGTCAGCCAAACCACCTTTCCGCCGCCCGGAACATCGGCAATTACAGTTTCGATCGGTTCTTCAGGACAATGATAACCCTTGTTGCACCCGTTGCCGGCGCAGAAAATTTCCGGAGGGCCGCCACCGGTTCCTTTTCCCGGCTTGTAAACCACCAAATGACAGTCTTGGGGTTCTTTGGGCGGGTCGCCGGGACAGCCGCACCATTCACGCACGCCGCCATGATGGTCGGGTTTCCCCTGGATCACCCTGCAGTGCGTCTTTTTGTCAGGACAATCACCTTCACACACCCATGCGTATTTATACTCCATGATTCCCTTCGAGTTAAGCTCGCCCACAATCTTGCCATGTTTATCGAATGTCGCCTTGATTTTGCTTTTGCATGCCATATTCGCCTCCGGTTGATATGTGATGTTGTGCCGTGATTTGCGCCTGCCTCCGGTATTGAACTGCGCGAGAACCCGTTCAGATTCAGATTCTCTACTCAATTACATTAGCGATGCTACCAGAACTTGTCAAGGCTGTCAATCTGATATTTTGGTGGCCCCAACCGTTTTCAGTCGAACCAAGTCCAGCCGCTTCGTCTGGGGTTTCATTAAGCACGGCAACGGACGGCTTCCAACCCGTTGAAGCCGCTGGTGAATGTCATTTTTTCCTCCTGGTTTCCCCTTGCCTCGCCATGAAAAGAATGGTGCGCGGTGCAGGGTTTGAACCTGCAAACAGGGTGTTTTCGTCATTGCTCATAAATGCTTTTCTCTTTACTTACCTGCAAGTGATACTACGTCATTGCCCGCATGATTGCAAGCATTATTTTGTATCCGTGGGCAACTAACAGTAGAAATATGCGTGTCGGTCTGTGTCAGGCTTTGGGGCTGTGTCAGAGTTGTGTCATAGCCAGATTCTGTGTCGAGGCTGTGTCCACCCGTCCAGCCAGTCAAACGCGCGTCCTGCGCGAGCCAGCGGATCAAGGCGGCCATCGTGGCGAGAATGTGTCCCGCGAGTGACCAGCGACGCGCATGGGGCAGTTCTGCGCGAGGCGTGATGGCGTGTTGGGCCAGAAAATGCGCGGTCAATCCGCGTCCGCGATTAAGGTCGGAGAAATCACCGGAAGCATTCAACCGCTCAATCAACGTCTTGGTGTGTGCCTTGTTGCCGTTGGCAATAAAATAATCCCGCATTGCGGAAAGCAGTTGATGCCCGATGGCCTCGGTCGCCGCCGTGTTGACCCTGCCGGACAGATGACTCGCTGCGCCCCGGATGCGCTTCTCCCAATCGCCCCCCGCGACCCTGGCGATGGCAACCAACGGCTCCCAAACATCCTCTTGACGGTCAGTGGCGCACTCGTTTAAGTCCAGCGGCCCGACTGCCTCCAATGCCGCCAAGTTATCAGCAACCCACTTCATACACTTGCGCCGGATTTCGGTCCCGTCGTAGCGGCGGAATTTGGAAATCTTGTCCTCACGCTTTTTGCGCTGCATACGGATGCCGATGGAACGTGTCCGGGTTGCTTTGTCGAGTGTGTCGAGTGTAATCGTCGCCAGCATCTTTGGACAGTAGGTTGAAAATTCGACAACCACTTGTTCGCCATTGCGCTCGGCCATTCGATGCGCTTTGCCGTTGAATTGGAAGCCAGATTTGAGAATGTTGCCGATGGCCTCGCGCTGCTCGATGTTGTGCGAATCGAGTTCGTCAATCAGGACGGTGATGTCACCATTCGACACCGAATGGTATAGGACTGGTGCGGATGTGTTCGCCGTGCGGAACGCTTTGTATGCTATTTGCTCACTCACGTCCAATACGCGCCCCTTACCGCATTCAGGTTCAGGACTCCACACTGCGATGACAGCGGCAAATTCAAATTTCAGATAGCAATACGTGAGCAATATCCAGACGGCGAGAACATCGGCTGCGTGAGATGGCAGGACACAAAACCGTTTGTAGGTTCCGGCGATATGCTCCAACAATTCCGCGCCGTCAACTGCATCGGGCCACGGATCGTCGGTGATGCCTTCCGGCTTTTCTTTTTGGCGGCGACAGAGAACTTCGTCATCAAGCGTTCCAACGCGGATTTTTAATCGCTTCGCCTCTTCATCGCGGCAGCGGTCGTAATCAGCGGGCGACAACTTGGCGAGCCGTTCAAAAACTTCGTTATCCTTCTCCGTTGGTGTCGTGGCGTTTTCAATTTGAGTTTTCACGGTGTCTGCTCCTTGTAGTTGGTGAAGGTCGTTAAAGTCTGTTGTCTTTGAAGAAACGTCTTTGAATTGGGGCACGGCCAAACGCGCGCCGATTGCTTTTGCCGCTTCCGTGGCTTTTGTCAGCCCCGGATTGCCGATTTCCGATTTCCAGCAATCGTTATCAGCAGCGATGATGATTTCACGCGCAGGGAATTTTTCGCGCAGCGATTTTGAGACTGCCAGAAGGTTTCCGCAGTCCATCGCACAGACGACGGCAAGCCCCGTTGTTTCGTGGATACTCGCGCCGGTCGCGTAGCCTTCGCAAACCACCAGCGCGCCGTCCGGTGTGTCTGCCAAGGTGAAGCAGCCGCCAGCCACACGTCCGCCGCCAAGAAATGTTTTGTTGCGTTCACCGTCAAACCGATTGTCAGGCGCAATGAATTGCAGGCTGTGAAGCTCGCCGTCCGTGTCGCGCAATGGCAGAACCAGCAAATCGCCCCGTTGCCTTAACCCGCCATGCAGTTGAACACCTTTGGCAGTTAAATAGCCATGCGCCGCCACCGGCTCGGAATGTTCCAAAATCCAAGCGGCGGTTTCGCGCGCTTTTTCGTGACGCTTCTTTTCCGTCCGCTCGCGTTCGCGCTCCGCTTCTTGCCAACGCCGGTGGACTTCGTTCCATTCAGCGTGCGACAACTGGCCGTTGCGTTCGCACCATTTTTTCTTGATGCCGCGTTTCCAACAACCGAACGCACCGGCGGCAGGAGAACCGGGGTGCAAGACATACCAAGAATTTTTCTGGCGGTCGCCAGCAGCCTTGAAGCGATGCAATTTGCCGTCGGGAATCAGTTCGCCGTTGTGGTCGAGGCCGGCGGCGTGCATCG
>Ga0181529_10007620_pt1 | contig 10732 bp, 11 predicted proteins | sample PEATcosm2014_Bin_36_FD_119763 | JGI IMG/M metagenome (GOLD analysis project Ga0181529, IMG submission 119763) | Peatland microbial communities from MTU Mesocosm Facility, Houghton, MI, USA - PEATcosm2014_Bin10_30_metaG | ecosystem: Environmental > Terrestrial > Soil > Wetlands > Peat | place... | reverse complement strand
CATCGCAGATCTGAACGGACAGGAATCCACCAAGACCACCGGCAAAGAACTGGTCCGGGTCAAGGTCAAAGTGGAGATCGCGACAAACCGGGCAGAATTCGGCGATATCACGCCCGATGTCCTTCGCCCCGGTGTCATCACGGAGGCTGCCGACATCAAAGTCTCGGTGCTTGCACTTGCCCTGCGCGGGGCCGGGAAAGTCCCGATTGCAAACGATGTTTTTTACGTACGGCTCACCGACCGGAACACCTGCACCGACATCGACATCGCACGGGAAAATGCTGCGGAAGGTCTCGATGCTCTTGATGTGAAAAACATCCTTCTTGGTAACCCGAATTGACCCTCCAGATCACGGTGGCCGCACCGTTCAAACACACCAGAAAGACCGGGATGCGCAAGAACGAGCTGGTCTATTACTACGCGCTCGACCGGAAATGGATGAGCACTGACCAGGCGGCCATCCTGCTCAGGCGGGCAGAAGAGGCGGGACTCATACGGCTGGAAAACGGCGTCTTTACGATCCTTTTTGACCCGGCCACCGTGACAATCCCTATCGGGTTCAAGCCAACATCGGCGGTCTTCGAGACAAACGATCCTGCGCAGGAACTGATCGGACGGATCATGAAGGCCCGGGGTGTGCCGGAGACAGAGGTCGTCGCCGGCATGAACAAACTCATTAAGGAACGGTTTGACGGGAACCTGCTACCGCCGGCGGCGCTTGTCCTGCTTGCAAAGCAATACCGGGTGCCGTACGAGGATTTGCGCGAAGCCCTGACTGCTGCGTTAAAGAACGAGTAAGCCCGCGCCTATTTGTCCTTTGATCTTTTTCCGGGTCATCTTCGCCTGTTTTTTCCCTTCAACCTCGGATTCGCTCTAAAAAACAATATTAAACCCAACGTGGAACAGGTATATATGCGAACACATATTCATGGGGGCAGACGCAGCTCGCCCGAGATCCCGTGGCTTCTGGTTGCCACGATTGTTGGTATTATTGTGGTCGTGGTCGTTGCACTCTTCTTCTTTACCGGTCTGGGTGGATCGTCAGCAGGTCACACTGCATCTAGTACAGCGACAGCGCAAACGACTACAAGCGCAGCGACATCGTCCGGTACATCGGGGTCATCGTCTGCTATCGTTGTTGTCACAACAACACCGGTGACCATCCCCGCCACGGGCGTCTATGTTCAGGTCGATTATATCGGCGGATTCACCGGTACCTATACGACAAATGGTGAAACCACAAAGGAAGCGGACTCGGGAATCAGAATGTACCCGGTGACCAATGCCACCGGCACGGTAACGGCAGTCTTCCAGAAAAACGACAATACCGCCACCCATCCGCTGACCGTGAGTATCTACAAGAACGGCAGCCAGCTCGCATCCAACAGCACGAGCGCATCCTACGGAAAGGTTACGGTTACAGCTGGCGTATAAGCCGGCTTTGGCCCGGACCCGTATTTTTTTCCTGATTTTGTTAACTGACATCACCGTTTTTGGTTCAATTGACCGTAAACTGTCCATGGATGCCAACCGGGATTTAGTGTGAAGGTATCGATATAGCACGTGAACTGATCGCGCATCTCGGTTGAAGATAGCGTACCCTCTTATCTCTAAAACACGTTGTGCCGGTATCTCGTGTATAAAATACCGGTAGGGGGCGATATGCTGTCTCTGGTCAAATTTCGGGAGTTACGATCTGGAGGAACGGCCCCCGGGTTATCACGGTACCCTTCAACACACATCTCTCAAATACCATCGTCTCCCACTCTACATTACTAAAAACCCGCATATTATGAAGCCTGTCATCCTCCACAACAGTACATTCTACAACGGCGATTGCATCCGTGGTGCAGCCCGGTACATCCCGGCTAACTCCGTTGATCTCATCATCACTGATCCCCCGTATGGGATTAACGGGGACAAACTTCACCAGTATTATAACCGGAACGAGGATTTTGTCGTTGAAGGATATGTCGAGATCTCGCAAAAAGAGTATGCGGAGTTCAGTGAGAAATGGATCCGGGAAGCAGAACGGGTGCTCAGGCCCGGCGGGTCGATCTACATCGTATCCGGATACACCAACCTCATCGATGTTCTCAATGCATTACGGAAAACAACCCTCAAAGAGATCAACCACATCATCTGGAAATATAACTTCGGGGTATTCACCCGCCAGAAATACGTTTCATCCCACTACCACATCCTGTTTTACGAAAAGCCCGGAGGAACCCGGACATTCAACCTTGAATCCCGGTATGGTCTTGATGAAAAATCCGGGGATAACCGGTCCCTCAACAATACCGACCGCGAAGATGTCTGGATTATCAACCGCGAATATAAACCCGGGCAGATCAAGAACAAGAACGAGCTCCCCGCAAAACTGCTCTTCAAGATGATCCAGTACAGCAGTAACGAGGGAGATCTGGTCTGTGATTTCTTCCTTGGCGGTTTCTCCACCGCAAAAGTTGCCTTGGGCCTCAACCGCAGGGTACTTGGATTTGAGATCTCCAGAAAAATGTTCGACACGAAGATCAAGGAGATTGAAACGTTAAGACCCGGCTGTTTTATCCCCTCGCTGCGGCATTCAGTAGCAAGTATTCCTGAAAATCACGGCAAGTCATGGACACAAGAAGATTGCATTCGCCTGAAGGAAGAATACGGGCGGCTCGTTTCAAAAGGGACGACAAAAAAAGAGTTGATCGCGCAGCTTGGTGAGATGTTTTGCCGTGGCCGGTGGTCTATTGAGAAGGCCTTAAAAAAGAACGGGTGTGTAGAAAAAAAGAGAATGGCAAAAAAGACTTTTTCAGAATTTACATGACAGAATTTCAGCGGCTGATCGGTTCAACCGGACGGATCGAGGCCACGTTCCGATTTAAACGCAAAAAGAATATTTTCTCGTCTCCTCCCGCGAGAGGGTAAATACGACCCGGTCTCCCATGACAAGGGATTTTTCCGGCCGAACCGGTTCCGGCCGTGTTCATACGCTTAACTGCAGTTGGAATACGGGCACCAGCCCCTGAACCAGCAGTTGCAGCAGGAGTACCTGAGTCCTTTGGGACACTTGATCCTGGTTTGCATACAATCTGGTTATTTCAGGAGGGAATATATCTGGCGTTGAGTGAAATTTGTTTTGCACTTACCTGCCGGAAAAATCTCTTGAAATTAGATTGTAATGCAGGGATGCCCACGGCCGGGCAAAATCCCTGGGATCGCGTTTTTAAAATCTCCATTCAGAACCCGGGAGCAAACACCGGCAGATACGCAAGCGTACCGCCAATGCACCAAAAACAACAACGTGAAAAAAGTATCAGAGCCGCGGAATTACTTCCGGACTTTTCTCTCTTTTGCCTTCTTCTCTTCGCCCTCGGCCTTCTCTACCTTGGGGAAGATTTCATCAAGGGTCTTCTCGCCGTACGCGGTCACGCGTGCGTTGACCTGCACGAACTCAAGGGTGATCTCGTTGGCGCGGATCATCTTTCTCTTGCGCTCCCCCTCCATTACCGGGTGGAACCCGACGCCTTCCGCGAGCAGGAGTCTCCTTCTTCCTGCGCCGGGCAGGCTCTTTCTCGCGGGAATCCCGGTCTGGTCCGTGCCCCCGGTGATCAGGATCTTATAGCCTGCAAGCCCGAGCGGGCCTGCGTCAAGTTCGTCTCCGATTTTCTTCCCTACGATCGATCCTGCTGCGCCGGTGCTGGCATCAACATTGTAGGCGCGACCGGTCTTGGGGTCTGAAACAACTACTTTAACTCAACCATGCTTGATTCTCCTTATTGACTTATCCCGGACTGCCCCCGTTAACGGGCGACCCGTTCACTCTCCGGCTATCCGGCGCAAGAACGCCTGTGCACGTGAAGTACCTATGTTATTCTACCGTTACGCTATTAAATCCTCGCGTCACTCAAAGGTGCAGCCACACATGCCGGTTCGCGGGGCCGCTCACTTGCCCCAGAACGGCTCTGACTTGCGTCGGATCGCAACGAACTCGGCAAGGACTTCCTGCGTGCTGATATTCAGGTTCTTGAGCATCTCACGTTCGAGCACTTTTACGTGCCGCTCGGGAAGATCCACGAGCAGATCGTCGCCCACGTTCAGCTGTCGGCCGATCGTTGCGCCCTCTATCGAGATCGCCACTTCAAGGCCGGCATCCGCTTCCTTGATTGATTCCTGCCGGAGCTGCATGGATTTCAGGTGCCCGACCTTCTTCCCGTCCAGCTTGACGAGGTCGACATCGCCCCGGAGTTTCCCGCCCAGCACCCGCACCCCGACCACTGCCGGGTTGCTCTGCCGGAACACGCAGTCCGGCAGCAGCCGGATCTTCGCCGGCATCATCACGTGCTCGAACTGTGCTTTCTCCGCGATCCGCTTCTGCTCGTCCCGCCACGCGACGTACTGGTCGATGAGCTGGTAGATTACCTGTGCAGAGAAAACTTTCACCTGCGTATAGAGCGGATCCTTGATAATCTCCGCCGCATCGGGGAGAATCGGGGTGTTGAACGACAGGAGCACGCGGAACGCCGGGTTCTTGATGGTTTCGGTGTCGATCAGGTCGTGTCGGCTCACCGGGCCGACCTGCGCCCGCATCACCTTGATGTTTTTTGCTTCCAGTTCCTTGCAGAGCGCTTCCAGGGCGCCAATCGTGTCCGCCTTGATCACGATGCCCTCTTCGGCAAGGTTGACGTGGATCTCTTCCATCTCCTTCCTGATCCGGATTGAAAGCTCATCGATATTGTCCCGGATAACAAAGAGTGGCGAACCCGCGATCACCTTTTCGAGGCCCGGGGCCGAGACCTTGATCCCCGCTGCTGCCGCCACGGATTTGACATGCTCGAACTTGTCCTCAACAAGGATCTCCTTTAATGGGTGTGGCTTCAAGAGCGAGCGGACCTTGGTCACCACGATATCATCCTGCGAGGCCATCGCGATCTCATCGCCCACCGAGAGCGTGCCGTCGTACAGGATCACATCCAGTGTCGCCCCAAGTCCCCTCTCCTCTTTTACTTCAAGGACCGTGCCGGAACCCGGCCCCTCAACCGCAAGTTTGAGTTCCTCGCCAAGGTAGCGCTGGGCAAGCCCGATCATGATCATCAGGAGGTCAGCGATCCCTTCGCCCGTGTGGGCGCTCACCGGCACGATCGCAAGGTTGCGCCGGAAATCCGAGACCCGGTCGTACCGGTCCGCTGAAAACCCGAGGTCAGAGAGATTGCCTACGATCTCGTAGGTTTTCGTCTCGACATCGGTCTTTACCCGCTCGTTCTGTTTTGCATATGTCGAAAGGAATGACTCATTCTTGTTGATCCGCCAGCCGTGAAGCCGGTCGACTTTTGTCGCCGCTATCACAAACGGCGTCTTACAGTTCCGCAGGATCTGCAAAGCCTCGATTGTCTGGGGCTGGAAACCCTGGTTGATATCGACAACGAGGATCGCCATGTCAGCGAGTGCACCACCCCGGGCCCTGAGCGTCGTAAACGCATGGTGCCCCGGGGTATCGATAAAGAGAAGGCCGGGGATGTTGATGGGGATCTTCTCCATCGACCCGCTCATCATGCGGATTGCTTCTATGGGGACGATTGTTGCCCCGATATGCTGGGTGATCGCTCCCGCTTCCGATGCGACAACCGATGAGCCGCGTATCCGATCAAGAAGCGAGGTCTTGCCATGATCCACATGCCCCATAACGCACACAATCGGCGTCCTGATCTTCGGGTCTGCCGCCATATCCCCACCTTTCCGTTCGCATGTGCCCTGATAACAGTGGATTAAAAATCATCCATGGCGCGGCATCATCCGATGCCGCATGCCCCCCTAAAAATATCCTGTCAAGGCCACCTGATAACTTAATGGACGCCCCACCCTATTAATAATCGCTCCCGGACAGTGTCCATGGTCCGGCCGGTCATCCGTTGTGGGGGTACCTGGTGGAGCAGGGAGTTAAATTAATCAGAGTCCACGACCAAATTAACAGGAACATCTGCCAGGGTAGGGTAGTCTGGTTATCCTAAGGGGCTGTGGATCCCTCGACCCGGGTTCAAATCTCGGCCCTGGCCTTGTTACTTTTCGTTAAAATCTATTCCTGAATTTGAGCCCTGTTTACGCATATTTCCTCATAAACAGGTATCGAAAAATAATAGAAATTTCTCGCGTTGCAGGCTCAAAGATGAGGCTCTTTTTGTGCGTGAATGGTTTCGAATCTTCGGAATTAAAAAGAGGAATGGTGTTACGATACCGATGCCTGGATGGTCCAGGGGCCGCTTGCCGTAACGTTCAGGTAATATTTTCCCGTGTTCAGGCTCTGGGTTTTTGTCCCGGAATACACGCCGATTTTGTTTGCGAGAGGAGTCAGCTGGTTGCCCCGGTCATCATTGAGCCAGACAATAAAATTACTCGGGCCTGAGTAGGTCAGGGTAAATACCCATAACCCGGATTCGGTTGCGGTGAAAGGCACAATCATATTGCCGGTCCCGGAAAGAACTGCGGATGGCCCTGCTGTTGCAGTCGGGCTTCCCGCAGACATGCCGGTCCCCTGGTAAAGGGAATACACGATACTGGGAGCCTCCTGTTTGTAGATCGTATTGGCAGACCTTTCGTGGATCCAGAGGGTATTTTTCCCGGTATCGCGGGTCACAAGATACGTATTGTCCCCTGCGGGAATCCACGTCCCGTTGTAACACACATTGGGGATGCTGGAATCCGTCTCCTGCGTTTTGCCATTTACATCGAAAACGATCTGGAACTGGTGCCCGGAGCCGGTGCTCCTCCAGATCCCGACAATGGGGTCAAAGGATACTTTCGTGGCCGAGGATCCCGACGGCGTGACAAATGGTGAAAGGGCATCCGCGGCCGCCGGGGCAGGGGGGGTCGTGCCGGCACCTGTACACCCGGCCGCAAGGACAAGGGCGATACAGAGAACGATCAGGACAAGTGACCCGATTCCCTGCAGATTATGGATATGGCAGACTGATCGTAGTTTCATACCCGGTTTGGCACTCCCTGATAATTCTATACTATATCATCCGGGTTTTGAGAACTTTCCGGTGATGTAACCACCAGGTTATATCTATCGATCCTCTATTGTTGCCTTCGACGGCAGGAGCAGTGCTGCCGGTGCTGGTCCCCCGTTACGATCGGGTCCCCGACAATTTTTTGAGGAACGGGCAGCCTTTTGTAGATTCGCCGGTAAACGGATCGTGTGGACTCACTTACTCACGCGCTTGTCGCGGCCATCTTCGCTTACGCTCTCGGGTTCCCGCATTTCATTCCGTTTGCAGTAATTGGTGCCGTGATCATCGATACCGATGTGCTCTTTTCCCTCATCTCCAACAGACACCCGTCGCTCTACCTCTTTATCCACGGCGGGATCGCCCACAGCGTCGCGGGCGCAGTCGTGATGTCAGTCCTCGCATATGCCGGCATCACCCTTGCGGCCCTTGCAGGGCTCGTCGCTCCGGCACTCCTCGTCCGCGCCGGCCCTGCCGGGTTTGTTGTGGTACTCGCGGGCGCGTTCCTGCACATTGCCATGGATCTCCCGGCAACGCCCGGTCTCCCGCTCCTCGCCCCGGCCTCCGATAAGAAATATGCCCTTTTCCTCCTCCCGGGCCCGAGCATATTTTTAATGGCAGTCAGTCTCTTTTTCCTGATCTGGATGGCACTGGGGGTCGTCACTCTCGCGGAAGGGATGGTCGCTTACGGGACGATCATTGTTGTGTTCCTGCTCGTCCGGTTCGCCGCGTTCCTTGCATCTCGGCCGGCGCTTCGCGGCACTATGTGGGCGATCCCGCAGGTGAACCCGCTGCGGTGGCTTGCAGTTTACGAGAGCGGGGATGCTTGGATGGCACGGGACTACCGGATCGGCCTTGGGATGACCGACCCGGTGAGCTACCAAAAATTCAGAAATACGAGCCAAAAAGAGGTCGCCTCCTGTTCTGCTCTCCCGAAAGTGCAACGATTGCGGTACCATTCGTACATCGTGACCGCGGAAAGGGAGGATGACTCCATCCTTTTTTCCGATCCGCTGCGGGTTTCAGGAAGGATCTTTTACCCGCCGCACTTCAAACAGGTCAGAATTGCAACGGGAGTGCGGTACACGCGATGATCTGCGGAATGGGGGAAGTACGTGGTCAGACAGTGAGGTTTTCGTTTGGGAAGCGCCGTACTTTTATAGCGGGGAAACTGCACCGGTACTCTGGTAGATGCGCATGAATGAGGGCGACTATGTCCACGGGTATTCGGAAAGGGAAGCGGAACGGCTGGGCGAACAGGCCCGGACCCTGACCCCCCTTCTTCATAGCGATACCCGGTACCCGGCCGGGAGCCGGGTGCTCGAAGCCGGCTGCGGGACCGGCGCCCAGACTGTAATCCTTGCAAAGAACAGCCCTGACGCAGAGATAACGTCTGTCGACATCTCCCTGAACTCGATCCGGCGTGCGGAGGCACGGGTGCGCGCCGAAGGGATCACCAATGTGACATTCCAGGCCGGTGATCTCTTCAGCCTCCCGTTCGTGCCGGAAAGTTTCGATCACATCTTTGTTTGTTTCGTACTGGAACACCTCGCCGATCCGGGACAGGTGCTCCACGTACTCCGTTTCCTTATCAGGCCGGGCGGGACGATCACGGTCATCGAAGGCGATCATGGCTCAGCGTATTTTCATCCTGACAGTGCTGAGGCATACAAAGCAATCCGGTGCCTTGTCCGTCTCCAGAGGGAGGCCGGGGGAAACGCCCTTATCGGCCGGGAACTCTACCCTCTGCTTGTGCAGGCCGGGTATGCGGATGTGCACGTATTGCCGAAGATAGTGTATGTCGATGCCTCGCGGCCGGCGCTTGTCGAGGGGTTCACCCGGCAGACGTTCACTGCAATGGTTGAAGGAGTCAGGGACACTGTGCTCACCAGAGAGCTGATGACACCAACCGAATGGGAGCAGGGCATCGCAGACCTGTACCGTACCTGCGAACCGGACGGAGTCTTCTGTTACACTTTTTTTAAGGCGACCGGGATTGTATAACACAAAACAGATTAAACCCGGTAGTCTCTCAAGAGTAACCTGCTGAAATGGCAACCTCCTCTTTTTGGTCCCTGCATAGCGGATCCTCATCACCGGACACTTTCACGGAGCGCAGTCCTTGTGGGTTATAACCTGAAACATACAAAAGAAGGAAGTGAGGAGTATCATGGACGAATCAGAACGCGCAAACGAAGTGATCGCAACCGTCGGGGAAATGAACCGGTACTGGACGGAAACATGGGACGAAACGGCGTTTGGCCGGTACATCCACCCGGATGCAGTGGCAGTCGCCCCAACAACCCCGGGCAGGCTTGAAGGTAAGGAAGCCTATGTGGCCGGGTGGCGGGGATTTGTGGAGGCGGCAAAAATCCACGCGTGGAAAGAAACCGGTCACCGGGTCAGTTTCTTCTGCCGGGGCACCTGCGCCGTACTTACGTACTTTTTTACTATCAGGTTTACGATAGGAGGACAGGATGTTGCCATGCAGGGCCGGGACATGTTCACGCTGATAAAGCAGGGTGGCCGCTGGCTGGTGGTCTCCGATCAGTTCTCACCGGAACCCGGCCTGACGTGATGCCGGAGGAATTGCGTGAGGCGCACTTGAGTGACGTATTCGTTGTGGCTTTCACCACCTGGATGCCCACCGGTATAAAAGAGCAGATACCCCATTAGTGTAAGGAAAACATGATGGACTCCATCACCATTGTCGGTTTTATTGCCGGGACCCTCACGACCGTCGCATATGTCCCGCAGGTCATACGGAGCTTGAGACTTAAAGAGACAAAAGACATCTCTCTTTCCATGCTCGTGCTCTATGCCGTCGGCGTTTTCCTCTGGTTCGTGTACGGGGTCTGGACAAACGCCCTCCCCATCATCGCGGCAAACGGAATTTCGCTTGTATTGATCCTCATCCTGCTCGGCATCAAACTGCGGTACCGGTGATCGCTCTTTTTTCTCAGATCCCACCCTGCCGTGGGACATGCTGCAAAACAGAAGTTGCACACCGGTTAAAACCGGTCACCCACATGAATCAGGGGCGCTTAAACGCCAAAAAAGTGTTAATCCTGAAGGAGTACGAGGCAGCCGGCAATCTTATCGTGAAGACCCTGCCGCTTTTTGGTGAGGCCGATCATCAAAAATCCGATGAAGATAATCAGCGTCGAGATAAATTTACCGAAGAACCTCAGCGTTGCCCGGGCAAAGGAGATCCGGTTGCCTTCGAGGTCGGTTACCTCAAGGCGCATCAGGACTTTTCCCGGCGTAGCCTGTCCCCGCGAGGATTCAAAGCCTGCGTAGTAGAGCCAGGGAACAATGATGAGCAGGATACCGACGGCAGCAACGATAGGCCCGAGAGCGGCGATCGGCGTTCCCGCTTCGGTCAGCGAGGTGATCGGCGCATGGGAGACCACGAGGTAATACAGGTACATGATCCCATTTGCCTGGTTGAAAAATGCAACCGCAATGATCCCGAACAGGGCGATAAGAATAAAGTCTATGATAAACGCAACGAACCGCCGTCCAAGGCCGGCATAGATACCGACATCGGGAGCTTCGTCAACCTCGGGAGAAGCGACCGCTGCCGGCCCAAGGGGGGCAGCTTCGATCGGTGCCCCGCACCACTGGCAGAATTGTCCGGACGCGTCAGTCTCTTTTCCACATTTTGGACAGAACATTCCTCATACTCCTGATACGTTAACTTAATCCGGGTGTCCTTTTTAATTTAACTGTTCTTT